>JAABUJ010002274.1_pt1 | contig 24361 bp, 21 predicted proteins | sample 5559131 | NCBI WGS metagenome assembly JAABUJ01 (sample SAMN10711875, study PRJNA513366) | rock metagenome | isolation source: Antarctica rocks | place: Antarctica: Victoria Land, Mt New Zealand nord | collected 2016-01-07
CCCAACCCTATTGCGTGTGCGCCGCGCTCAACGTCCCGACGCCGAACTCGCCGACCTACCTCGCGTTGTACAAGGTCTCGCGCGCCACGCTCGCGGCGAACTTAGACGCCATCCGGGTCGGCGTCGCGGCCATCATGGATGAGATCGCGCCCCTTATCGACGCAGCTGAGGCCGCATAAGAACCGCTAGGGGAGGGCTAGACCCCCGGATGGTAGCCCTCCCCCTACCAAGAGAGGAGCGAGGACCAATGGCACGGACAGCAACCGCGCAGACAGCGCCCCCCACCACAGACACCACCACGGATACCACTACCGAGGCCGCGACGACGGCCTCGACTGCCGCGATCCTCAACGCCGCCGCGTTGGCCGAGTTGCGCGAGATCGCCGTGACCGACATCGCCACCGATGGGAGCAACCCGCGCACCTTGTTCGACCTCGACGGCGACGCCGGCATCCGCGAACTGGCCGCGTCGATCAAGGCACACGGCCTCGTGCAGCCGATCACCGTACGGGCGAACCTCGACGCGGGAGAGGGCGCGCCCCCCTACCTGCTCGTGGCCGGCGAGCGCCGTTTGCGCGCCACCAGGGACGTGCTCAAACGGCGCACCATCGCCGCCCTCCTGCGCCACGACCTGACCGAGGACACGGCGCTAGAGGCCACCGTGCTCGAAAACCTCCAGCGGCGCGATCTCCACCCCTTGGAGGAGGCGCGCGGTCTCGCCCAGTTGCGTGCCCGCTCCGGCTACACGGTCGAGCAGATCGCCAAGAAGCTCGGACGCGGCAAGGAATGGGTCAAGGACCGCTTGAAGCTATGCGACCTCCCGGCGACGACGCAGGACCTCTACCTACGCGACACCACCGGGCGGCTCACCCTGACCAAGATGCTCAGGTTGCACGAGTACACCCATGGCAACCGGGATAACAAGGGCTTCCCGCGCCTGATCGAGGCCATGGCCGAGGACATCGCCAAGGGGGTCAACAACGACGCGCACCCGAGCACGACGGCGAGCCTGCACGCGGGGCTCGTCAAGCGCCTCACGCACTGGCACACCGCCCAGGGCGGGCGGTTCGGCGACAACTACTTCGACACCTATAGCGTGTGCCGTAAGTGCCCCTTCGCCGCCTACCGCTCGCCCTACGGCGACTATGAAGGTTTCTGCCTCATGCCCGACCACTACGCCGCGTTGCAGGCGAAGGGCAAGGCCACATATGAGGAGGCCGAGGCCGCACGACAGAAGGACGCGCCCCCCGTCATGCCCGGCGCCGGCGGGGCCGGCTCCAGCGGCTACACGCTGCCCGTCGAGAAAACGGCGGCGCAGAAGGGCCAGGAGACACGCAAGCGCCGCCTCGCGCAGAAGGCCGACTACACCCCCAACCTACTCGCTGTGCGCCGCGCCGTGGACCTGATCGCCAACGTCGAGGCCCACGACTTGGCGACCCTGGCCGCGTACACCCTCTCACACGTCAGCCTGAGCAAGGAGGAGTGGGGCGAGATTGCGCGACGGCAGGGCGTGGACGTGGCCGCGCTCATGCGCGCGGGCGGCAGTACGCGCCCCAGCGCTGCGCACATCACGGGATTGCGCGCGCTCGACCCGCTCGGCTTGGTCAAGGCTACCGTCGAGGCGCTATTACTCCGGCAGGCCCAGGCCGCGCGCGACTATGAGCCCGACAACCACGACAGCGCCGGTCCCGATCCCGTCTTCAAGCTCTACACCGGCGATCAGACCAGCGCGCCCCCTACGGCGCCTGCGTCGCCCCCGCCGGGCGTCGAGAACGTGCCCGCCCTGGCCCACGACGCCGCCTGACCACCACCGCCCACGACGCCGCCTGACCACCACCGCCCACGCCGGGCTGTCGCCCCACAGCCCGGCCCCCACCCCCCAAGGGAGGACCGACATGACCACCAGTGGACACACATCAGACGACGCCAACGCCCGCACTGAGCAGAAGGGACACTCGATGCGCATTGTTGACATAACACCGACGCCCGAGGCATGCCACCAGATCGCCCGGCTCTTCCGGGCGCAACGCGCGGACGCGGAGGCCCTGGCCGCGCGCGCCGCGCAGGCCCTCGACAGTCTCGACGCCCGCGACGACGACGCCCTGGCCCCGTGGGACCGCACCCTCTTAGCCGCCGCCTTCGCGGCGTTGTCCGAGGACGAGCGCGCACGCGTCCGCCACATGGACGAGGGCCTGGGGGCATTAGGTCCCTACGCCGACAGCGCGGGAGGACCCAACGATGCATCCTAACAGCCACGACGCGGAGCGCCGCGCGGCGCTCCACCGGCTCCGGCGCGCGCAGCTTGCCGAGGCCCGCCGCATCCGTCAGGCCGTCGCCGCCGCCTACACCTTGACGCCGGCGCACCTGTGCGCCCCCTGCCGCGCCCACCCGCTCGCCGAGGCCCGCCCGGTGGCGATGTACCTCATGCGCACGCGCCTCCTCTGGCCCACGCCCACCCGCAACGCGGCTTTCCCCAGCGAGCGGATCGGCCGGCTGCTCGGCCACCGGGACCATTCAACGGTCCTGCACGGCGTCGCCGTGATCGCGGCACGTCTGGTCACTGACCGCCCGGAGGACGCGTCCCTGCGCCAGATAGTCAACGCCCTCGGCACGGCCCTCGATGCCACCGACGAGGACGCCACCCGGCGACGGGCCGCTTGACACTCCCCGCTACAGCGCGAGGATTCTTGCTTCATCCACGACAGCCCCCATCGGAGGTCTTATGCAGTGTCCACAAGCATTTCGACTGTCGGTGTGCCCCACCGCCAGCGCCGAGACAGGTGTCCGTCTAGTCTCAGGCGTGTGCATGGTCCTACTTGGTTCTCGCAGTCCCAGACGCCACCGGACACCGGCAGTCTACCACGGGGCTGGAAAGGAGCATGAGGGCACCAGTCGCGGAGGCCGGCCCCCACCGACAAACGGAGCAACGTGTCGGTCACGCAAGGCGGGGCGGCCGGAATCCCCCCGCCTCGCACCTGTCGGACACCATAAGCAAAGGAAAGGAAGGAGAGACAGAACGAGGTGACAAACGCGTATGTTTTCATGGACGATATAGCAGATGAACAGGAGCATGCGTTACCCTCCAATGAGGAGGGTTCCATGTCACTGACGATCGACGGCATCACCTATTACACCACCAATGAGGCGGCCCACGAGTTAGGCGTGCAGCCCAATTCGCTGCGCACCGTGGTAGCGAACGGGACCATCGCCGTGCGCTACATGGAGGAACTGGGTCGCAATCTGATCGCTGCGGACGAGTTGGAGCGGTATCGCGTCGAAAGGGCTGGACAGAAGGGCTGGACCACGCGTAAGAACCCCAGCTACCAGCCCACCAATTCCCGCGCCGCCTACTTCCGCGCGTACCGCCGGCGCAAGCGCCAGGAAGCCGCGGAGCAGGCGCATACCACCACCGATACAGAAACCGGGGCAGCCCCGATGATCGACACACAGACGAAACAGAGCGAGTGCATGAGTGAGCAAAAAGAACGCACAGGTACGGAGTCCCTGGCCGGTGCGCCGACCACGCCGGAGTATAACGAGCTACTTGACGCCGACCAAGCACGGATAGTGGGCCAACGCGACGAGCTAGAGACGCGGGATCGCCGCAGTGGTCACGACGCGCGCGGCGCGGACGAGGGGCCACTGCGGGTGGATGACAAAACATAGCGCGCTAATGGGGAATAGTTGACATAATGAACGAGAAAGCGCCTGAATGTATAAGGAGCGTTAGACCATGAGTAGAGTGGTGGCCATCTCAAATCAGAAGGGAGGGACCGCGAAGACCTCCACGACCCTCGCCCTTGGCGCCGCCCTTGCCGAGCGCGGCCAGCGCGTGTTGCTGGTGGACCTGGACCCACAAGCGTCTCTCACCGCGTCCATCGGAGCGGCCCAGGCCGACCGACCGACCGTCTACGCGGCCATCGCGCACTACATGGAGCACGACGAGGCGCCCGCGTTCGACGACTATATCCAGCCTGTCGCCCCAGGTCTAGCGCTCCTGCCGTCGAGCATCGACCTCGCCGCCGCCGAAATGGAACTCATCAGCGCCAACCGTCGCGAGTACGTGCTCTCCGAGTTGCTCGCCTCAGTAGAGGGCGCGTACGACGTCGTGCTGATTGACTGTCCCCCCAGTCTGGGTCTGCTCGTCGTCAACGCGCTCACCGCCGCGCGGGAGGTCATCGTCCCTATCGTCCCCGAATACCTCGCGGCCCACGGCCTACAGCTGCTGTTGGGCTCCATCGCGCGCATACGCAAGGGTAAGCTCAACCCGCACCTCACGGTCGCGGGCATCGTCCTCACCATGGTCGACAATCGCACGACGCATGTGCGCACGGTTATCGAGGAGATCCGGGCAACCATCGGCCGCCAGATTCCTATCCTCGGCGAAATCAAGCGCAGCATCAAGATGTCAGAGGCTGCCGCCGCCGGCGTACCGATCACCACCTACGCCGCGCGCAGCGAGACCGCCCTGGCGTATGGCGCGATCGCCGATACCCTGATGCACACATGGGGCCTGGTCAGGGTGGGAGAGGCGGTGGCCCATGGCTAGCCGCCCACAACAACGCGGCGTGGGGGCATTCTTCCAGGCCATGCGGCCCACCGGCGTCGAGGACCTGGAGGGCGCCCAGCTCATCGACATAACGCGGCTCGCTCCCAATCCGTTTCAACCGCGCAAAGAGTTCGATGGGGATAAGCTACGCGAATTGACCCTCTCGATCAAGCAAGTCGGCGTGCTCCAGCCACTGCTGGTGCGCCAGGCGCCAGATGACGAGGGGAGCTACCAGATTGCCGCCGGCGAACGCCGCTACCGCGCGGGTCAGTTCGCTGGGCTGTTAGCGCTTCCATGCACCGTGCGTGACCTCGACGACGAGGCCATGGAGACACTGGCCTTGCTGGAAAACATCCAGCGCGAAGACCTCAACCCGATCGATGAAGCCGAGGCATACAAGCGACTGATGGACCGTCGCGACTTCTCCCTGCGCGACATGGCCGCCTATATCCACAAGAGCCACGAGCACGTCGCACAGCGCCTCCGCCTCCTCGACAGCCCCGACATCGTGGCCATCGTGCGCGCCGGGTTGCCGCCCTCGGTGGCGCTCTCCATCGACCGCTGTGCGGAGCCGGACCGCGGCGCGTTTATCGCCCGCGCGCTCGATGGGGACCCACCCAGCCTCTCCGAAGTGCGCGCGGCACGCACGGCGCAGGGGCACGCCTCGCTGTCAAAAGTGTTGACAGCCGGGACGCAAGCGGAGGCATCAGGCGCCACACCCAGGGCATCGGGGCAATTCGATACCGAGGACATCATGCTGTCAAAACTTTTGACAGCCGAGACGCCGGATGAGCCTGTGCAGGGCAACGCCGTGACAGCAGTAACGGCGCCGCCGACAGGAGACCCGACGGGGCTGCCGCTGTCAAAAGCTTTGACACCCCGCATCATGCGCGATAGTGAGGCTTCGGATCGAGGGATAGGGACGCAGAGCCTCGCCCAATCCTCCGATTGGGTGCAGGCCGAGGACACGCGGACAGGCGCACTCTTTCATATGGGAAACGGCCGCGCGGAACGAGAACAACTACGGGCCGCATTGTGGGCCGACCTGGAGGCCCTGGACGGGTAGATAGGGGACTTGGCGCACCTGCACACGGACGACACGACAGACGACGCCCGACCGGCGCACGTCACCCTCACCACGGATCACGTCACAGCCGAAGGTGCCGGCTCGCTCGTCGCGGCGCTGCACGCCGCCGGCGTTACGGTCGAGCGGCACACGTTCCTGCCCGTGCGCGGGGAGGAGCAACACCCCTGGGGCGTGCTCCTGCTGGCCGCGTCCGGCCCGCCCCTGCCCCTGGCCCGGCTTGTCGCCCCCAAGACGGCCCCACCTGGCGTCGCCCCGGCCCTCGCCGCCGCCCTTGGGGTTGGGGGTGGGGAGCGCCCGGCCCCGGCTACCCTCCAACTCAAGGCCGACGGCGTGTTCGTCTCTATTAGGGGCCGCGACCTATACGACATAACACAGGCGCTCGACGGGCTCCCGACCCAGTTCGCGCGCCTGGACACACGCCGTGAGGAACGTCGGCTCGTCTATAGTGACGATGCGTGGCGCATCGACCCGTAAAGGGAGGACGCGGTGGAACACGACATAACAACAGAGAGAGGGCCGGGCCTATGCTGTGGGCGCAAGGATCTCATCCGTCGCATCGCCCTGCCGTAGCAGGCTTGCATCGCGGCGACAATCGTCGGGCGTGGCTCTCACCTTCAGCGAATCAGCAAGCCCTGCAGGAGCGTCCGTGTCACCGTCATCGCGACGCGCTCCACCTCCCCTGCGGACCCCACCACCCCGCCCTCCGGGCCGTCAGGGGATCAAGGGCTTGCAGCGTCGTGCCGCCCGCCACCGCAGGGGCCGTTACCGCGTTCGAGCAGACCCGCCTACGCACGGCAAGCACCACTTGGCACCTTGCGGCCGGCGCGCTTTTCGCCGCCACCCTAGAGCTGTTGCCCGCAGTCCTCGAACACGCGCCCGTCCTCACGCTGCTCGCCTTCACCTTCGGCATCACCGTCATGTTCACCCTCGTTCACCGCCCTCTCCGTCCCCCTCGCCCTCCTTGCCGGTCGTCTCCTCCGTTGCCCACCCCACCGCGCTGACCGTTTTGATTTATCGCGGACGTGACCCGCAACCGTCGACACCGTGACGACGCGGGCGTGGACTAGCCGACGGGCCGGTTGGCGTGGCTCCCCTGCCCCTTCGGCCCGGTCGTCATCGGGAGTGACGACATCGTACAGGTTCTCCGCGACGGCGCGCCGCACCTCGACGACGCGCTTGCTGCCGCGAGAACGCGGCAGGCAGGACAGTAGGGCCGCCGCGCTATCCCGTCACCGCCCCGTATCGGGCGTGCGGCCGCACAAGTGCGATCCGAAAACCATGCGTCTTGCTGACGTGCATCCTCCACCCGGTGCGCGGCGCTCGTGCTCTCGTCGGCGCGATGCGCCACACGAGGGACGGGGCCTGTCCACGCTAACTGAATTGTTATCGGGAAACGGGCGTATTGTCAGCTTGACACGCGGTCGGTTTGCTAGTCTCTATATAGCCTACCCCATCGGTCGCGCCAACGCCTCCGGTGTGTCTTCGATTGTGCCCGTAGTGGACGCCTCTACAGCCCACGGCGTCTGACCACACAGCCCACCAGGACTGTATGTCCCCCTGTCTTTTTTAAGAGTAGGAGCAAGTACCCGTGCGCCATCTAAGGCTGTCCCTCACCACCGCCATCCTGAGTGTCGTCCTCTGTCTCGGTAGCCTGGGGCTGCCCGCGCGTGCGCGGGCTGTCGACCAGGTGTCCGTGCTTACGCAGCACAACAACACCGATCGCACCGGGGTGAACCCGAACGAAACGATCCTCAACACCGGCAACGTCAACGTCAACAGCTTCGGGCTGCTCTTCACGCTGCCCGTGGACGGCCAGATCTACGCGCAGCCCCTCTACGTGCCCAACCTGACGATCGCCGGGGGCGTCCACAACGTCGTCTTTGTCGCCACCATGCACAACGACGTCTACGCGTTCGACGCGGACACACCAGGGCCACCGCTGTGGCAGACGACCCCCACCCACATGGGTGCGCCCATCCCCTTGGCGAGCAGTCCCGAGATCGGCGCGGCGTGTGGAACATATCAGGATATTTCCGACGCGGTCGGCATCGTGAGCACGCCAGTGATCGACCCCGCGTCCGGCACGTTATACGTCATGACGACGAACAAGGACGGCGACGGGAGCTACCATCACCGGCTGCACGCGCTGGACCTGGTAACGGGGCAGGACAAGGTTACCCCCACCGACGTGCAGGCCTCATACCCCGGCAACGGCTCGGACAGGGTGACGGGCGCGAACGGGACTAGTATGATCCCCTTCAACAACCAGACGGAGTTGCAGCGGCCGGCCCTGCTGCTGTCACAGGGCAAGATCTACGCGGCGTTCGCGGGCTACTGCGACACGGGCCCCTACCACGGCTGGGTACTCGGCTTCAACGCGGGCGACCTGAGTCTGGCCTCCGTGTTCAATGACACGCCCAACGGCGGCTCGCCGAACGGCTTCGACGGGGCCGGTATCTGGCAGTCCGGGCTGGGGCCGGCCGCTGACGCCGCCGGGAACATCTACGTGGGGACGGGCAACGGGCTCTCCGACGCCGCCACGAACGGCAGCCCCGACTACGGCGACAGCTACCTCAAGTTGAGCCCCACCCTCCAGCTCACCGATTGGTTCATGCCCTACAACGTGCAGGCCCTCGACAACACTGACGCGGACATCAGCTCGAGCGGAGCCGTCCTCATCCCCAACTCGAACTATTTTTTCGGCGGCGGCAAGGAGGGGAAGATCTACCTGTTCAAGCGCAACCACCTGGGGCAGTACAACCCGACCGACAACAGCCAGATCGCGCAGAGCTTCCAGGCGTCAAACGGGCACATCCACGGCGGCCCCGTCTTCTGGCGCGGGCCGACGGGCGCGTACGCCTACGTCTGGGGCGAGCAGGACACCCTCAAAGCGTTCCAGTTCCATGACGACACGGGGCAGTTCGACACGACGCCGGCCTCTAAGAGCACGGTGTCGGACCCGACGGGCTGCGGCGGCATCTGCATGCCGGGCGCGGCGCTCTCGCTCTCGTCCAACGGGAGCGCGCCGGGGAGCGGCATCATCTGGGCGGCGCTGCCGCTCAACGGGGATGCGAACCACAGCGTGCGCCCCGGCATCCTACGCGCCTTCGACGCGACGGACCTGAGCCACGAGTTGTGGGACAGCGCGCAGAACCAGGCGCGCGATGGGGTGCCCACGCTCGCCAAGTTCAGCGCGCCGACGATCGCCAACGGGCGGGTGTACCTGGCCACGTTCTCGAACTACCTCTACGTCTATGGCCTGCTGCCTCCGTACGTGTACAACCCGACGCCGACGGCCACCAATACGCCCGTCCCGCCGACCGCCACCGCGACGGCCACCAATACGCCCGTCCCGCCGACCGCCACCGCGACGGCCACCAATACGCCCGCCCCACCGACCGTCACTAACACCGCGGTCCCGCCGACCGTTACCAACATGCCAGTAGTCGGAGCGTGCGGGTGGTGTTTCTTGCCCATCAGCATGCCGGTCCCACCGACGGCCACGAATACCACTACCCCGCCGACGGCCACCAATACGCCCGTCCTACCGACGGCCACCACCACTCCCGTCCCACCGACGGCCACGAATACACCTGTCCCACCGACGGCCACCACCACTCCCGTCCCACCGACGGCCACGAATACACCTGTCCCGCCGACGGCCACGAATACGCCCGTGCCGCCGACCGCCACCAACACCACTACCCCGCTGAATACCAACGCCGCTATCCCGCTGGCCACCCGTACACCACTACCGCCGACGGCCACGAGCACAGCGCCATCGCTTCCATCAAACACAACGGCGGCCATGACCCGTGCGGTGACACGCGCATCGGCTAGCGGTGCCACGGCGACGCCACCCACCATACCTGTCTTCGGCCTGGCGCGGACGCCGGCGCCTCGGCCGCGTGATGCCGGCCCTGTGTCCACGGGACCGCGCGTCACGCTCAACACAGCTACTAGCGTGTACCATCACAGTATCGTCGTGAGCGGCGCTCACTTCCGCGCGCGTGAGCGGGTGCGCTTGTATTGGGATCGCGTGAGTGCTACCTCACTCGTCACCGCGACCGTGAAACCGGACGGCTCTTTCGCGATCACGCTCAACGTCCCGCAGGCCGTTTCCGGCGCGCACGCCGTCGTCGCGGTCGGCCACGATAGCCGCTTGACGGCGCGCGCCACGCTGCATGTGACGCCGCGCATCGTGCTGTTGCGCGCCTCGGGGGCGTCGGGCGTCCGCAACACGGTGAGCGGCTATGGGTTCGCCGCCCACGCGCGCGTGACGGTCTACTGGAGAACACGGAGCGCCGTCCGGCTCGGCGTCGGCGTCGCCAACACGGTCGGGACGTTCGCGGACCGGGCGGCGCTTACCTTCACAACGCCAGTAGGGAAGCCCGGACGCTACACGGTCGTCGCCGTCGCCCTGGGCGGGAAGGATCTGTACACCAGCGCGTTCACCATGCAAACCCCACGGGCGGGGCGGGTCACGGACGGACGGCTCGACCAGGCGCAAGAGTTGTTCGCGCGAGGGCTGGGTCTCCGAGAGGGGGCGTCCCAGACGGTGACCGTGGCCCACCGCGGCGTCGTCGCACGCGTCGACGTGCCCCTGTACACCGGCGGCACGGCGGGCGCGGCGGTCTTAACGATCGCCGTCATGGGACCGCACGGGGGGACGGCCCGGGCGGCCCTCGTCGCGGTCCCGGGTGGCCGGGCGGCGCACGCCTGGTACACCTTCACCCTCACCCAACCTCTCGCCGTGGCAGCCGGCGATGTCCTGCGCCTCGGCGTCACGGGCAGCAGGGGCACCACCCCGGCGTGGGGCGTATTCGGGGGACGCGGCGACCCCTACCGGCAAGGCGTGGGTTCCTGGGCGGGGCGCAAGGTCGACGATTTCGCCTTCCGTGTCTACGTCCGTTGATGGTCCGGGCACGGCCGTGGAATGGGCGGGGTAAACGCGCCCACCGGGTAGCCCGCTCGGATGTCGTTGGTCCTCTCTTTTGGGCCAGTGACCATCGGAGGAACGCGCCGTGTTCGCCCCCTGGGCCATGATGAGGGCGAACACGGCGATGCGGGGGCGTATGACCGGCCTTCAGCCACCGACCGCGTCGACGCCGTCGCGCGCGTCCTGCTCGCCCACGCCGAGGGGGCCGCCGCCCGGTGGTACGTCTGGTAGTCCACCGGATCGATGCCCCCGCGCACCGTCGCGGTGAGCAGCCCCGCCCCGATGAGGGCTGCCCATACCAGGAAGGCAGCGATGGGCACGGCCTGGTGGATACGTCCCACGATGAACACCCCTCTTTCATCCCGAGGAAGCCGTGTTGGTCACCCCTATTCTATCCATGGATCGGGCGCGGCAACAGGATGTGGCCGCCCTGGCGGACAGCCTCAGCGCCCTGGTGCGCCACGGCGCCCAGCAGCTCCGCCGCCTCCTCCGCGCCGGCCAGGCCCAGGTCTACCAGCGCGTCCTCCCCGGCCTCCCCGTCGCTCTCGCCGACCCCTATTTTCGCCTTGCCCTGGCGCGCGCCGCCGCCCTCGCCGGCCTCGACCTCTTCCCTTCGACCAGACCGGGCGGGTGAACGCGGGGCCACGAGCGCCGCCTCGGCCCCGTCGGCGTGGTGAGGAGAGGGGAGCATCGTCGCGCGGTGCCGGACCGCGCCCCCTTATCCCCAGAGGACCACCAGGCACGCGGGTCGGCCTGGTACGCTCTGGGTAGAGACCCTGGACCACGCAGGAGCCCGTATGATCCCGCCGCCCGTCCCCGCCCCCGCCGTGCTCACCGCCGCCCAGGAGCGCGACTTGGCCCGGCTGATCCGCGCCGGCCGCCGCGCCCGCCTGCTAGCCCAGCGCCACCTCGCCGCGCGCCTGCGCCGCGACCTGCCCCCCGCCGTCAACGCCCGCGCCGCCGCCGCCGCCGTCCTCGCCGCCCTCCTCTCGCGCCTGCCCCTTGCCCCGGCCGCCCTCCCCGCCGTCGTCGGCCCCCTCTTGCCCCAGGCCCTCACCGCTCACGCCCGCACGCGTGTCCTCGCCGACCTGGCCGCCTGGCCCCTCGACCAGGAGGCCCTCCGCGCCGGCGACGCGGCCCGCGCCGCCTTCGTCGCCGCCAACGGGCGCCTCGTCGTCGCCCTCGCCCGCCGCTACCGGCACGGCGGCCTCCCCCTCGACGACCTCGTGCAGGAGGGCACCGTCGGCCTCCTGCGCGCCGTCGATCTCTTCGACCCCGCGCGCGGCTACAAGTTCTCGACCTACGCCGTCTGGTGGATCAAGCAAGCCCTCCGGCGCGCCCTGGCCACGCAGGTCCCCCTCACCCATGTCCCCCTCAACGTCCAGGACGAGCGCGCCCGCCTCGCCCGCCATGCCCACGCCCTCCACGCCGCCCTGGGCCATCCGCCCTCCCCCGGCGAGCTTGCCGCCGCGACGGGCCTCCCCCGCGCCCGCGTGGACGCCCTCACCGCACCCCTGCCCGCCCCCGTCCCCCTCGACCAGATCATGGGCGACGGCGAGTCCACGACCCTGGGCGACCTCCTCCACGACCCTGACGCCCTCCGGCCCGACGCGCTGGCCGAGGCCCACGCTCTCGCCGCCGCCGTGCGCGCCGCCCTGGCCACCCTGACCCCGCGTGAGCGCGCTATCCTCGCCGCGCGCCATGGCCTCGACGGCGCGCCCCCGCGCACGCTCAACGAGATTGGCCAGCACCTCGGGCTGACCCGCGAGCGCGTACGCCAGATCGAGGCCAAAGCCCTCCGGCAGTTGCAGCACCCCACCTTGCGCCGCTGGCTCGACGACACCCCCGCCGCCTCCTGACGCGTCGCGCGCCATCCAAGCGTGGGGGATGATGAGCGATACTGGGGGGACACGACACACCGAACCGCAGAGAGGACGTGGAGGATGCCGACATCCTACGGGACGCCCCAGCCCGGCGACGACGCGCAGTTACGCGTGTGGCGCCGGCGCTACGCCGAAGATACGGAGCGCGGCTTTAGCCTCCGCCTGCCGCTGGCCCTGGCGCGCCGCCTGCGCGCCGAGGCGGCCGCGCGCGGGCTACCGCATAGCCGCTACGTCGCCGACCTGCTCCGCGTCGCGCTCGGCGACCTCCCCGGTGGCCCTGCCCTCGCCCCCACACCAACACCGGCCGCCCCCACACCGGCGTTGCCAGCGCCGGTCGCCCTAGCACCGGCGTTGCCAGCGTCCGTCGCGCAGGGCCAGGTTGACCTCCGCGCCCTCCGCATCATCCAGCTCCGCGAGGGCGCGGGCGCGGGGCGCGCCGAGCCCGGTCATCTCGACACCGCCGACACAGCCACCGTGCTGCGCACCCTGGAAGCGGATCTCGCCTGGCTCAAAGACATCGACCGCCGCGCGCCGTGAAAGTGGTGGACATGCACATGGGTAACACGCGCGGGACCGACGCGACAGACAGCGCGTTGCCAGCATCCATCACCCTGACCACGGATCACGTCACGGCTGACGACGCCGGCCCGCTCGCCGACGCGCTGCACGCCGCTGGCGTCACGGTCGACCAGCACGCTTTCCTCGCCGTGCGCGGAGAGGAGCAGCACCCCTGGGGCGTGCTCCTGCTGGCCGCGTCCGGCCCACCCCTGCCCCTGGTCCGGCTCGTCGGCCCCACGACGGCCCCGGCTGGCGTCGCCTCGGCCCTTGCCGCCGCGCTTGGGGGTGGGAAGCGCCCGGCACCGGCCACGCTCCAACTCAAGGCTGACAACGTATTCGTCTCCCTCAGAAGCAGGGACCTACTCGACATAACGCAGGCGCTCGACGCGCTCCCGGCCCACCTCGCGCGCCTGGACACGCGCCGCGAGGAACGCCGGCTCGTCTATAGTGAGGGTGCCTGGCGTATCGACCCCTAACAAGAGGACACCGTATGACACATGAGAGCCCACCGGGGACAACCGAGGCCGGACCTGGCCGCCCGGACGAGGTCACCCAGAGCCTCGGCGCGGCCGGCCCGCCCCGCCCGCGCTTGGGGCCGGAAGACTGGCGGGCCACCCAGGAGATCGCCGCCGGGCTCGGCGAGACCGCGCGCGGCCCGCTCGGACAGGTTGGCCGCGTCGTCGACCGGCTCGGCGCCGACCAGGCACGCGCCTTTCTCACACGGACTCAGGAGATCGAGGTGGCCGGGGGGCTGATGCTCCCCGACGGCAGCCGTCGCCGGACCCCCGGCGGCGTCTTCTTCCATCTCGTGCGCGCCAACGACACGCTCAGTCGTGAGGATCGGGTCTATATCTTCCCGCCCCCGTCCGGACGCAAGAAGGCGACCGGAAACAACGTGCCGCCCGCGCCTGCATCCGCTCCGGCGACCTGGGCGGACGACGACTACCGCCGTGTCATGGCCGCGCTACAGCTACAGATGGACAACCCAGGGAGGGCATCTATTGTGAAGATCACCGTCATTGGACGACCGGGCGCGGCCGTCGCGCAGGGCCAGGCCGTCGCCCTCGCCCTTACGAGCGAGAAGGTGCCGGACCTGCCCAAAGGGCTGCCGGAGCCGCCCGCCGGCACGCGCTACACCGTCTTCGTCGCCCGCAAGCCGTGGGCGAAAGTGGCCGAGGCCCTCGCCGCCGACCCCGCGGACGCGGCCATCATCGAGGGCTACGCCGCCCTCGACCCCCATGTGGAGGGCATCGCCGTCTACGCCACCAGCGCCACCACCAAACGCACGCAGGCGGCCAAGCGCGCCACGACAACGGCGGCCACACCATGAGAGCACCGGGTGCACGTGTGACACGCAGCCCCGCGACCACGTCGCCGTGGTCTGCCATTGGGGGTCCCGCTCACGGAAACGCGGTCGCAGGCTCTAGATCCGCCCGACCGCTCTTTCTCTCAGGGAGCAGGTAGGTGGACACGCCCCCGACCGCCACGCCGCGCGTCCGCCCAGGGCTGCTCGGGCTGGCGGTTGCCCTGCACCTGCTGGCCTTCGCCTACCTGCTGCTGTGCACGCGCGACCGCACCGACTGGACGATCGGCGTCTTCAAGACGTACGGCGATTTGATGCGGGCCGGCCACACGCCCTATCGGGACTTTGTGCTGGAGTACCCTCCCTTGGCGGCGCCGTTGCTGTGGCTGCCCAGCCTGGTGACGCGCGGCACCGCCGGGTACCGGCTGGCCTTCGCCGTGGAAGCGCTGGCGTTCGACCTGCTCGGCGTCGGCGTCGGACTCTGGCTAGTCCGTCGCGCCGCGCCGCACATCCCGCGCTGGGGCGTCGTCCTGGCCCAACCGCTCTGGCTGCTGTGCGCGGGGCGCGTCCTTGTGTGCGACCGCTTCGATTTGTCGGTGGCCGTCCTGATGCTCCTGGCGATCGTGCTGGTCGTCGTACGCCGGCCACGCCTGGCCTGGTTCGTGCTCGGGCTGGACAGCGCGCTCAAGCTCTACCCGGTCGTCCTCCTGCCGCTCTTTGCGCTGGTCGCGCTGAGCGGCGGTCGGCGGTGGCGGCTGGCCGGCGACCTCGGTGCGTTCGCCGCCGCCATCGTCGTGCCCGGATTGATCGTGGCGCGCGGCGATCTGCCGGCCGTGGCCACGTTCCTCACGTACCACCTCGACCGCGGCCTGGAGATCGAGACCGTCGCTGCCTCGGCGTTGATGGTCGCGCGCCCCCTCAGTGGGCCGGTGAGCCAGCGGTGGGGCCACGGCGGTAACGAGATCGTCGCGCCCCTGGCTCCCCTCATGGCGTCCCTGACGCTCCCGCTCACCGTCCTCGCGCTCGGCGCCGTCTACCTCATCGCCTGGCGCCGGAGGCGCTACTGGGCTGACACGCCCGCCCTCGTCGACGACCTGACGCGCCTGAGCGCCGCCGCCGTCCTCGCATTCATGCTGGCCGGGAAGGTGCTCTCGCCGCAGTACCTACTGTGGCTCTACCCCCTGATCGCGGTCGTGAGCCGCCGGCCGCTGACGCTCGGGGCCGTGTATGGCCTGGCGCTGCTACTCACGGGCTGGATCTTCCCCGCGCACTACTACCTGCTGGTCCGTTTCGCGCCGCGCGAGGTGCTGGCGCTCGTGGCGCGCAACGTGGTCCTGCTGGTCCTGGCCGCGCTGGCGCTGCTGCCGCGCGCGCCAACGCCCGCGTCGCGCCGACCCGCTCGTTGATGCCCTGCATGCCGCCGGCGTCACGGTCGAGCGGCACGTCTTCCTGCCCGTGCGCGGCAAGGAGCACCACCCCTGGGGCGTGCCCCTGCTCGCCGCGTCCAGCCCGCCCCCGTCCTTGGCCCGCCTCGTTGTCCCCACTACAGCCCCGGCCGGCGTCACCCCCGCCCTCGCCGCCGCCCTTGGGGTCGAGATGGGGGCGCATGCGATGCCGGCCACGTTCCAACTCAAGGCCGATGGCGTGTTTGTCTCCGTCAGGAGCCGGAATCTATGCGACATAACACAGGCGCTCGACGCGCTCCCGGCCCAACTCGCGCGCCTGGACACGCGCCGGGAGGAACGCCGCCTCGTCCATAGTGAAGGTGCGTGGCGCATCGACCCGTGACGGGAGGACAGAGGATGGAACGCGATATAACAATAGAGAGAGGGCCGGGCGTGTTCCATGAGCCTGGGGGTTACGCGCGAGCCCAAGTGTTTGTGCCTTGAAGAACGTCTTTGCACTGTTTTGCAGTCTAGCCTTGCACTTGGAGACATCATTCCACGCCTGGCACTCGTCGGCCGTCCCCCCGCCACTCAGCGCTTTTTGCAGTTGAACTTTGCACCGAGGAACAAAAATGGGTTATTGGTTTGCACTGAGGAACACCTCACGGGCCACGTTTCTGAGCGTGAAAAGTGGTTATGACTCAACGGTGGAGAGCGTTCGTCGGTGATTCCACGCCTGACGTGAGTTTGCAACTCTCCTTTGCACTAAGGAATTTGAAGCTCCTTTTGCACTAAAGTGCAAATGTCGGCTACAAAGCACAGTGTTACATTGACACCTCGCCACAATCGACTGGCTCTCCCGACGGTTTGGTGAAAGCCAATGCAGCGAAAACCCTGGCGGAGCACGGGCTAACCGGCCTCATAACCCTATCCGCATGGAGACATGATCTTGCAAGCCCGTTTCCCCTTGCTGGCGTTGGCGAAACGGCCATTTCGGTTCACCAAAAGGTCGGGAGAGCCAGTTGAAGGCCCACAGAGGACGATGCGCAGCCCCGGACGGGCCACATATTATGTTAAAGCCGGCCCTCTTATACTGAGGGTCGGCTTTAACATAATATTCTGCCCTTCCCAGGACGTCCAGCGCGTCGAAATAACTCGGTCGGCACCTATCCGGCAACCGAGAAAGCTGGCGAACAACGGTACATCGCTGACTAGGCTGCTCCACACACTGGCAATCGCGTATCCGAGGCGAGCATGACCGCCGTTATCGTCAAGTAAAGGGTCCGAACGAGACGATGCGTAGCTCTGAACAGGCTGTATATTATGTTAAAGCCGACCCTCTTATACTGTAAGTGAAGTGATGGGACAATTATCCCATCACTCTGTTCCACTGATGGGACGACAGTCCCGTTACTCCCAGGAGGATTTCATGCACGTCTTCGTCACCGGCGGTACCGGCACCATCGGCTCCGCCGTCATCGCCGAGCTGCTCGGCCACGGCCACACCGTTCTCGCGCTGGCTCGCTCGGACAGCTCCGCGCAGATCCTTACGGACGCCGGCACCGAGGTGCTGCGCGGAGGGCTGGCGGACCTCGGCGTCCTGCGGGCCGGCGCCGCGCAGTCCGATGGCGTGATCAGCCTGGCGTTCGGACGCGATTACAGCAGCGCGGACGCGCTCGCGGCAGCCGTCACCGAGGAGAGCGCGGCCATGGCCGCGCTGGGGGCGGAGCTCATCGGCAGCGACCGCCCGATCGTCACGGCCTCGGTGACGCCGCGGGTGGCGGGCCGCGCCTCCACCGGGGCCGATCCGCTGCCGACCGATGGACCGGTGGGCGGTCGGCACCGTTCGGTCAATGCGCTGCTGGATTTGGCCTCGCGCGGTGTGCGCGCCACGGCTGTCCGCGTGGCGCGCACGGTCCACAACGAGGGCAAGGGCGGATTCGCCGGCCTGTTGACCGATCAAGCGCGCCGCATCGGCGTGTCCGGCTACCCGGGCGACGGCGCCCAGCGCTGGCCGGCCGTGCACGCCCGCGACGCCGCCGTCCTGTTCCGGCTGGCCCTCGAATCGGCGCCGGCCGGCACGGCCTGGCACGCCGTCGCCGACGAGGGCGACGCGGTACGCGACATCGCGACAGTCATCGGCCGGCGACTGGGCCTGCCGGTCGAGGCCGTGCCCGCGGAGACCTTCGGCCCGTTCGGCGCGATCTTCGCGATGGACCAGCCCGCTTCCAGCGCCCACACCCGCGAGGTCCTCGGATGGCAGCCGACACACCCCAGCCTCCTCGACGACCTGGAGAACATTCAGCCCTGAGAGCGGACATTCACGGCCGGCTGTACACGGGGCAGCACTCAGGCCCCACCTGACTTGTCACTAGCCGTTTCCGCCTGTGAGTACGGAGAACACCATGTGCGCGATTCGATGCCGTTTCAGCAAGCCGGTGTCTGTGGGGCCGCCAGATCGTCGTGGGGACCGGTGCCTCGGGCAAACCTCGCCGTATCATCCTGGCTCTCCCGATGACTTGGTGAAACAGGTTGGATGAGAATGTGAGGGGTCATGGACCAAAATGTGAGACGGCACGCTCGGTGGCCATCGTTGAGCCGCGTAGGGCAGCGAGAAATGCCCAGCGCGCCTTTACATTTTTGCTCCCCAGCACCGTCCGTTTTTCGGTGCAATAGCACCACCATACAGTGCTACCTGGCGTTGCGCCTTTCGTAGCTCTACGCGGTGATCTCGCCCTGTCAACGAGCTCGCTAGACCACAGTTCGTCAGTCACAACACGCTTTTTCTGGATTCTGGCTTCACCAAGTCATCGGGAGAGCCAGCTAATTGTGGCGAGGCGTCTTATTACATTTCGGCAGCAAAGATCCCATAGCGCCGCTCGCTGTGACGGCGACGACTTCATGAGAGACAAGGGCGCAAGTCTCTCATACGATAGTGGACGCCACACGTACGGCTACGACTAGTACCGTCCGACGGAAATGGCTCCGCGGAAAAGACCCTCGATCTTCGCGCTGCTCACGGGGGAACGGGCCACCGAATATGCGGAATGTTTTCAGGCGAAAGGTACTAGCCATCCCATCGACCTACAGGCATAAACGGTACGCTAGTGGGAGAACAGTACCCCCTGGCGCACAACGGGCAGCACCTAGGGGAGAGCGTATGCCGGTTGATGGCATCACCACCCCCACCTTCAATTGCTAGAGGATGGAAGCGACATGCCTTTTGATCTCCAACCCATCTTGAGAGGTGAGATCCTCGAGCTCAGGCCGCTTCAGGCGGCGGATTTCCATGACCTGTACGCTGTCGCCGCAGACCCGCTCCTGTGGGAACAACACCCGAGCAAGGATCGGTACAAACAACAGGTGTTCGAGGAGTTCTTCCGCGCGGCCGCGGAGTCTGGTGGGGCATTGATCGCTCGTGACGCCAAGGATGGTCGAGTCATCGGGTCATCGCGCTTCCACGGATACGACGAAGGGAAAAGCGAGATCGAGATCGGTTGGACGTTCCTGGCGAGGTCCCACTGGGGCGGCCTCTACAACGGGGAGATGAAACGGCTCATGCTGCGGCATGCCTTCGGGTTCGTGAACAGCGTGATCTTCCGTATTGGCCCACAGAACGTGCGCTCGCAGCGGGCCGTCGAAAAGATAGGCGGGGTTCGCGTGGGATCAGGGCCCGTCGGTGGTAGCGGCGACAGCGTCGTCTACCGGCTCACCGCCTCAACGTTCGCGCCGGGAGGGCGCACCTAAAAGGCAACCTGCGGTCGCGCGTGCCGGTGACGCGGTCAACCACCTCTTGGCCGAGGGCCGCAAGCACGTCAAAGCCATCGATCAAGCGCACGAGTAGTGCGACCCTTCGGGGCAAAGGTAACGCGTCAGGGCGATGGTTACGGCGGCCTGCTGATGGGGTGAGATCCGCAGGCACAAAAACCTCACCGCGCTTTCGCCGTGTTGCAGTACTTCGGCGAAAGCCTTGCAGGGAGGGGCACTTATGTCCATCGACAGACTGGCTAACACCATGGTTATCTTTGCTGCGCCAGTTATCCCAATTCATAGCGTGTGCGACAGCCCGAACTGGTGGGAGAGCGGCCACAACGACGCAGGTGTGTGTGCATGACTATGCAGCCGCAGCGCGACGGAGTAGCTCACACATCGCTGGCGCTCGGTTTATTCTCGCACGACCAGTAGCATGACTACGCGCGTGCTGTGCGCCGATCGCTCGCCGGATGTCGCGCGGGAATGCGCCGACGTTTTCCGCGGTGCGTACCCCGGCGCGACAGTTTTATGTATGATCATGCCTCGCCGAATCGGCCGGGACACAGTCGGGGAACGATCTGTCACATCTTCCGCGCCGCTTGATTGATGAGGTCGGCGACCATCCGCGGCGCTTCGACCGGGGTGAAGTGGCCGACGCCATCGGCCCAGTGCACGCGGGCGTCGCCGAAGAACTCCTGGATGCGGTCGGCCCACGCGCGCGGGAAGAGAGGGTCGAATTCTTGCCAGAGGATCTCGGTCGGCACGGCCACTCGATTTTCTTTCGCGGGCGCCTGTTCGGCGAGGGCATGCGCGACGTAGCCGCGACCGGTGCGATACCAGGCGATCGAGCTGGCGAAAGCCCTGGGGCGGGCGTACTGGCTGACGAGGTGGTCGAGGTCGGGTTGCGCGATCCGGAAGTCGGGGCCCGACCAGTGATCCCAGAAGTGCGCGAGGTAAGCGCGGAGGCGGTCGACGTCCCCGTCGAGCAGCGTCGCGGCGACTCCCGATCGGTGAAATCCCTGGTACCACAGCTCTGGTTCCGACGCGGGGCTCAGGACGCGACTCCCCACGCCCGGTAGCGGCGGCGACAGGACCAGACCACCGACCAGCTCGGGTCGGTCGTCGGCAAGCTTTTGGGCGATGCGGCTGCCGATGTCGTACCCGGCCACGACGGGCCGGGCGAGCCCAAGTTCCTCGATGAGGGCCGCGATGCTTGTCGCTTGGGCGGCCGCGCTGTAGTGGGCTTCGGGGTCGACCCGGTGGCGGTCGGAGTCGCCGAAGCCCCGGAGGTCGGGCACGATGGCGTCGACGCCGTCGTCGAGCAGGGGGACGACGAGCCGGTAGTCGGTGCGGTCTCCGGGCCACCCGTGCAGCAGGACGACCGGGTGCCGGGGGCTGGAGGCGGGGACCGCCGCGCGTCGATCATACGCGAGGGCGAAACCGTCGACGGGTGCGCTCTTGTTCATGGACTCCCTCCCTTTCGTGGTAGCCTGGTGTCTTGATGGCCAGAGAGACGGGATCGGCCATCCGCGCGTGCGCGGGCGGCGGCGACGTGGACAAGGAGGGCGGCTAGGGCCAGGGCTGCCGCGAGGAACGGGAGCTGCCGGCTTTCCAGGCCGGCCCGCAGGGCTAGCCCCCCCATCGCCGCCCCCGGTGCCTGGCCGAGATAAATGCCGGACGAGTTCAGGCTCACCGCGACGGTCGCATTGTCGGGGGCGGCGCCGACGAGTTTGAGTTGCTGGGGCGGGGTCGAGGCGACGAATGCGGCCCCCCAGAAGACGACCAGCACGGCGACGATGGCTAAGACGCGCATGAACGGCACGAGCGCCAGGATCAGCAGCAGGGCGACGATCGCCCCGGTGACCGTGCGGTTCGGGCCGAATGTGTCGATGAGGCGTCCCGCGGTGAGCGATCCCAGGAATGCCCCGGCACCGTAAAGGACGAGCAGCGCGAGGAACGTCCATCCAGTGGCATGGACGGTGTCGCCGAGGATGGCGGCGATATACGTGTAGGCGCTGATGCCGGCGGCGACGGAGAGGACCGTGACCGCCAGGACCGCGACGATGCGCGGCCTGCGGAGCAACCGGGCGACGGCCCGGAACGACGGTTGAGGGACGGGGGGCAGGTCCCTGATGGTCGCCGCCAGGACAAGCGACGCGACGATACCGAGGGCCGCCACCAGCACAACGGCGCTGCGCCAAGTCGAGAAGCGCGACAGGACGATCCCCAGCGGGACCCCGACGGCGAGGGACCCGTTCAAGCCGCTCATCACGGCCGCCAGTGCCCGGCCGCGCCTCTCGGGCGAGACGATGGCCGCCGCGGCGCCCAGCGCCACGGGGGTGAACGCGGCCGCGCCAAGGGCGGCGACGACACGACTCGCCAGGAGGGCCGTCAACGTGGGGGCCGCGGCCGTTGCCGCGTTGCCGATCGAGAAAACAACCAGGGCGCCCAGCAGCACACGCCGCGCTGACCATCGACCCGCGACCGTCGCCAGCAACGGCGCCGCGACGGCGTACGTGAGCGCGAAGACGGTCACGGCCTGGCCGGCCGCGCCGACCGACGCGCCTAAGGAACGCGCCATCTGGGGTAGCACACCGCCCAAGGCAAAAAGGCCCGTTCCCACGGCGAAGGACCCGAATGCGAGCACCCACACCGTCGCCGACGGTCGGGTGCCCGCGCGGGGTGCCCTCTGCCGCTTATGCACACTCATACATCCAGTTAACCCGAGATCATATGGGCGAACAAGGAGCATCGCGCGACCCGCCGTTCATCACCCGTGAACGATGCGGGCGGCCGGGGTCAGTTCGGCGCCCGGAGGGCGCGGATAGTCCGGGCGACCGCCGAGGTATCGGTGGAGCGGCACACCACCTGGAGGTCGTAACGCGGCCCGGTCTGAACTAGGGGGTGGATGACGACCCCCGGGTAGGACGCGGTGGCCTGGTGGGAGTGGACCAGCGTCGCCCCGACCCCCGCCGCGACCAGCGTCATCTCCTGCGCGTAGTCCTGCACCCGATGATGACGCCAAATGGGCGCCACCCCATGCGCGGCGAAGAACCGGACCGTGGTGTCGTGGATGTGGGGGGCGACGTCGCGTTCGTTGACCAGCACCGCGCGCCCCTCCAGCGTCGTCAGCGAGATCCGCCGACGCCGCGCCAAGGCATCCCCCGCGGGCACGGCGAGGAAACTATCCTCGTAGCTCCCGAACGGCGTCGCCACCACGTCGGCCTCCGTCACGGGACCACGGACCAGGGCAGCCGTCAGCTCGCCGCCCCGCACGGCGGCCAGCGCCTGCGCGCCCCACATCGATCGGCCGACGATGTCCAGGCCCGGATGGGCGTCGACGATCGCCATGAGCAATCGAGACACGAAGGGGCTCAGGTTGGGCGCGAACCCGAGTGCCACCTGACCGGACGCGCCCGCGGCGAGCGCCCGCGCCAACGCCGCCATGGCCCCGACGCTCGACACGATGGCGCGCGCGTTGACCAGAAGGCGCTCGCCTGCTGGCGTCACGCGAACCCTTCGACTCGTTCGCTCGAAGAGGCGGACTCCGAGCTCCTGCTCCAGGCCGCGGATACGCTGGCTGACCGCCGCCGGGACGATATGCAGGCGCGCCGCGGCGCGCCCGAAGTGAAGCTCTTCCCCGACGACGACGAAATACTCCAGGTCCTTCAACTCCATCCGGACACCCTCCTCGCCGCGCGCGTCCGGGACCCGACCAGGGCCCACGGCGCCTGATTGGGCCGTGATGACAGGAGTTACTCATCGTGGATCGCCACACGTTCCCCTGTGTGGCCTGCCGCTAAGATAGTGTCCCGTTTACAACCCAAAATCGCCTTGTCTTTGAGGTACCTCTACCCCTTTGGGGCCGACGCGGTCCCGCCTCCCGGGTGACCACTAGTTTGGCACAGCCGTCGCTCACTCCTTCAACGAGTCCCCCAGACACGGAGGCCTCGAAGGAGGAGGCATGCGAGCCGAGCGGACAGAGGAACCAGACGAGTGTGTAGGAGTAAGAATACCATGTTGGGATGCGAAACGACGGGTGTGGCAAGCCATCGACCTGGTGCGGCGGGAACAGCAGCGGAGCGGCGTGCCGCCCGTAGCGGTAGCGCCGCAGGGGTCTGCGGAGGAGTCATATCCCGCGACCAAGACAGGGAGGTCGTGATTGCCGCCCTCTATGCGCGGGTCTCGACCGAGAAACAAGAGAAAGACGAAACCATTGCCAGCCAACTCGACGCGCTGCACACGCGCGGCTTCGACATCGCCGTCGAGACCAATGGCACGCGCGACGCCGCACGGTCTTGACTGGACCTGCGTGAACCCCGAGGCGCGGGTGCCCCTGGTCCCGCGGGCGGGGCACGAACTCAAGCTCGTCTATCCACAGGAGGGCACTGGCCCCGCGCGGTACGCGGACCTCTGTGCTGGCCGTTCAACGCATCCATGCGAATAACCCCTTAATGTCATCGCACTCACATGCTCCAATTGTGTTCCCAATGCACAACTATTAGTTGTCGGTGCGACGCGCGTGCTATCGGCGCGTAGCTCCTACATAGCAATATTAACTAATCGTGGAGGATGGGCGACGGAGGCGAGTGGTCGTCGCGCCATACAGCTGCGGTCGACTGTATGGCTATGCCTGTTCATGCATGGTCATGCAGGTGGGGGCACTCCCCTATCCCCTACGGCGGTCGCCCCATGCCGCGTGTAGATCTCTTTGTGCCGTCCGTGTCACCGCGACTCATCGCGTTATACTGCGGGGCGGGGATCGTGCGGCCCGAGCCCAAGGATTACGAGCCTTGGGCGCAAGGCTGCCATCGCTGAGGCACGGATACAGCCGGATAGGGCAACGAATGATGTGTCCCGTAAGCGCGGCGACCAGACGGATAGCTCTATGACGCCTGCGCCAT
>JAABUJ010002275.1_pt1 | contig 24352 bp, 16 predicted proteins | sample 5559131 | NCBI WGS metagenome assembly JAABUJ01 (sample SAMN10711875, study PRJNA513366) | rock metagenome | isolation source: Antarctica rocks | place: Antarctica: Victoria Land, Mt New Zealand nord | collected 2016-01-07
TACACTGTGGTTGTGAAGTAATTACAGTATTTATGTGTTTTAAGGATTTTGAGCTTTCAAAAAAAAGTGGTCTTTTTCTTTTTTCGTGAGCGTTCTGCGTGGCCCAGAATTACCACCGGCACTGTATCACTGTCGCCTTCCACCGGCGGCGGTTGCCGAGCCGACTACTAAAGACCCGAGTAAACAACGAAGACCTACACAACTGTTTCCTCAACCCCGACCAACCATAAAAGCCATGTCTTGCTACTGAACGTCAGAGCGGGGTGGTCAAGTAGATTTTCAAAATACTGTCAAACTTCCGCTTGAACAATCAGTCCTGTGCTTTCCTGTTCGCACCCACCTGATCTCCTCGCTACCTACAACACTTCCAACAGGCTATCCATCTCTCAGGGTACTATTTCTGAAAGGTGACGGAGGGATGTCTTCTTTTGTGACCACAATGTACGTGCAGTCTCTCCAGCCATGATTTCACCTCGAAACCCTCCTGTACTGCTTGAGTGGTCCCTCAATGGCCAACCATGTGCATTCCGTCATGTTCCAGTGCTTCTAGTACCTCTTTCAATGTTCATTGTTCAGCTCTAAGAAGGTGTCTGTTGCTGATCACATGTTTTCGCAGCAACGCGAGGACGAGGGGGTCTTTCAAGCCGCGAAATGCGAGTAAAGGAACGAGCAGCTATCAGCTACGACAATTCGCCGAGGCAACTCTCGGAAGCGGTAGTCTACGGAAAGCGGTAAAGCTACCAGAAGGCGAAGATCTAAACGAATGGCTGGCCGTCAACAGTAAGCAATCAGAGACCAAGCGGAAAAGTGGTGTTCAGGGTGCTGATGATAGCTCCCAACTGCAGTCGTCGACTTTTACAACCAAATCAACCTCCTTTACGGCTCTATTACTGAGTTTTGCTCGCCGCAGTCGTGTCCAGAAATGAAGGCAACAGATGAGTAAGGAATATCTGTATCAAGCTGCAATCGTCGCCACCTACTAAGGGAAGGGCAGATTTGAATATCTATGGCAAGATTCAGAGGACTTCAAGCGACCAACGAAGATGCCGGCGCCTGAATACATCGAGCACCTCATGGCTTGGGTGCAAAGCAACATCGACAACGAGGATATGTTCCCAAGTAGAATTGGTGAGTTATGTGCCACAAAATTCGTCCATCGCAGCGGTGCTCAAACGTTGTTGCAGGTGTTCCTTTTCCCAAGTCCTTCCCAACTTTACTTCGCCAGCTATTGAAACGCCTATATCGCGTTTATGCCCACATATACTGCCACCACTATCCCGTCGTTGTCCAGCTAGGCCTTGAGCCCCATCTGAACACTAGCTTCAAGCATTATGTCTTATTCATCGATGAGCACGGCTTAGCCAGCGGGAAAGACTTTTGGGGGCCATTGGGGGATTTGGTGGACAGTATGCTGAAAAGTGACTAAGGTGTCAACATTTCTTCTTTTCTGTCCGGGACTTTATGCAAAAGGTTGGCGCGGGTATTACACTTAATCCTAGCGGGTCTTGGGGACGGTTCAGGTTCTGGAAGAGGGACTCATGGACGGAGCGTTTACGGGATAGCGATCATTCAATACGGAAAGGACGCATTGCACACCAACGTGTGCGGACAGCCCAAGACCACCTCATCAGCAGAGTGTCATAAGTATAGATAAACATAAATCCATATAATACATCAAGCCCTAACAATATATCCTACGAAACAACCTTTTCAGGGATCAACGAAGATAGCTGGTGGTCCAAGCGCTGCTTATATAATCCTGAATCCTCCGAGCTGCCGACCAACCTCAAAAAGACCTGTCCCTCTTTAGCGGTAAATAGTGCTATAAATCTGCTATTTCGCAAAACAACTCCAAAACGCTACAATGCTCTCGGGACGGGCGATTCTTCCGGTTTCAAGGGCTACTGCCTGGAGAACTGCCACTGGCTCTCGTCTAATCGTCCCTCTCGGAGTGAGGACATACGCTCAGGCCGCGGTGGCGGTAGACTCGAAGCCCCCAATCGCATTGTTTGGCCTTGATGGAACGTACGCGAGCGCTTTGGTATGTGATCGATTCCAAGCCAAAGGGATGATCAGGTCAACATCCCTTTGCTCACGTCTTTCGTGGATTAATAACGATGTCGGTACAGTATACGGCCGCCGCCAAGACTTCAGCGCTCGAGAACACTGCCAAATCGCTGGCCGCCTTGTCTGATGTATTCAAGAAAGACCCCAAACTTCCCGTCATCCTTCACGCTCCGAGTCTTACGCCAGGAGACAAGTCGCAGATTGTGCAGGAACTCCAAAAGCACATGGGTGGCGTCGACAAAGGGGACACCGTGAAGAACTTCCTGCAGACTCTCGCTGAGAATAACAGGCTCGGGATACTGGAGGGCGTCTGCGAGAAGTTCTCGACGTTGATGGGTGCGCATCGGGGGGAGATGGAATTGACCATCACCAGTGCTACGGTCCGTCCACTCTCCTGACCGCAGTCCCCCGCTTTCCGATCTCCGCGCTGACTTCTGCCCGACTTCCAGAAACTCGACAGCAAGGTCATCCAACGCCTCGAAACAGCCATTTCGAAATCCGAGTACAGCCAGGGTAAAAAGCTGAAAGTCGTCCCAAAGGTTAGTTGTCCGCACGTCCGGACGGTTAGCCTGATACGCTTAGCTGATCCTTCCATCCACAGATCAACCCCGACATTATAGGAGGCCTCATCGTTGAGATTGGTGACAGGACCATCGATCGCGCCGTTTCTTCAAAGATCAGCAGGATGAACAAGGCCTTAACGGATGCTTTGTAGTTTCACTATTATAGTCTTGCTTTGTGTCTACTGCTAGGTCATCCGACGACTGTACCTCTGACCAATTTACCGTGACGACATGCACAGAAACACGTCCTAGATGTCTGTGTAGGATTTTGGCACGAGTATGACTGCCCCTGCCCAACTCTCCTTGTGACCGCTGATGCGGATGGCATTCCGCCGCAAGCAATTGTCTAGAATCATCCTCATGCCGAAGTCTGACAATCTCATTGGGGGACTCCTCTTAATGGTCAAGTAGTGATGTTCATACTGATTAGTTTAAGTCTATGTCTAGTCTATGCTTGAGGAGTCTATGATATGCCGTGAAGGTCCGTCAACATTCTGATGGCCGTTTAGAGAAAAGGAAAAGGTATGGGGCAAGACAGGCGCTTCGCCCAGCCGAGAACAAGTTGGGATCTTCGCCGAGTTTCGCAACGTCAACTCACTACCCATCCAGCTGCGCTTCGAATTCGTCTTCAAACACTGCTACGGGCTCGTTGCTACGGATGCGTTCGAGCTGATCCGCCACGTAATTTGCGATGTGGTCGTTCGCCTCAGTCCGAGAGCTCTCCTGCTCCTCGTCTCTCACAATCGAGTCACCGGGGGAACCACTATTGACTCCGTTAAATGTAGCGTTGAAGCTACTGCGATGGCCAATTGACCTGCTCGTTGAAGACCGGCGGGTTTGAAGAGGCCCTTGGCTTGAAGGTTTCAGTGATCGGGTGAAAATGTCGTCAAAGTAATGGCTGGCAGCAGCCGTCGGAGTCCGGGGTGTCTGAGGTAGGCGACAGTTGATACTAGACCTATAGTCAGCCCCAAGGCCGCACACCATGCTACTTTGGGAGCCTTGTTCGAAACTTACCCGGTGTCGTGAATCATCTTAGCGATCAAACCTGTCCATCCACACTGGTGTGTTGCGCCGAGACCTCGGCCAGTATCTGCGTCGAAGAACTCGTAGAACCAAAGATAATCCTTCCAATGCGGGTCAAAGTCCAGCAAATCGTTGCCTTCGTTGACAGCTCGTCGGCCATCGTCACCACGGACGAAGAGATGTTGGAGGCGGTGCTGAATCTCCTCGGCCACGTGACCCAGGTGCATGAACTCACCAGAACCTGTTGGACATTCGATTTGGAGCGAGTCACCATAGAACATGTAAAACCGAAGAAGAGATTCGACCAGCAAAAAGTTCACGCAAAGCCATATAGGTCCACGCCAATTGCTGTTGCCACCGAAGAGTCCACTGTCCGAATCCCCGGGAACATAAGCCACTTTGAACTCTTGGCTGTTGACGCTCATGGAGTAGGGGTGGTCTTTGTGGAATTTAGACAGCGATCGAATCCCGTGGTCCGCCAGAAATTCAGTCTCATCGAGCATTCTTTTGAGAATCTTTTCCAACCGCTCCCTGCTGACCAACGACAGAAGAAGCCTGTCATCTTTGCCACGACGCTTCATGCTTGCAATGTTCCGTTCGGCGACGTCATTGCGATTCTCTATGAACCAATTCACTCGTCTTTTGAAGGATGGAAACATCTTCACGAGCTCAGGCTCGAGAGTCAAAACAGCGTACAGAGGGATCAGCCCTACCAAAGACCGGACAGGCAGCTGTTGGGTCCAAGGTCCGCCCCAGGATATCGCATCATAGTAGAACCTTCCCATATTTAGTTGCATCAATTCGCAGCTCTTGCTACGCTGACTTACCCGTCTTCGTCGTTCCAAAGTGATGTCTCTGCTCCACCTGCTCTAAACGTCATCGCATCGCTGATGAGTATAAAGTGCTCGAAGAACTTCGAGGCAACTGGGGAATGTTAGATCTGTGAGAACAAGTATCAAGGGGAAGGATGACTGACTGTCTTCGTAGATGCGTCGATGCTTTGCCAGTTCTAGCGCTATATTCAGCATGGACAGGCAATAGAAAGCCATCCAACCTGTGCTGTCCGCTTGTTCAAGGACTCCTCCTGTAGGTAGTGGTTCTGATCGATTAAAAAGACCAATGTTATCTAGGCCCAGGAAGCCGCCCTCAAAGACGTTTTTACCATCGAAGTCTTTTCGATTCACCCACCAAGTAAAGTTGAGGAGAAGCTTTTGGAAGACTCTTTCCAGGAAATCCAGATCTTGACGCCCGTACATCTTTCTCTCGATCTTAAAAGTTCGGAATACAGACCATGCGTGCACAGGGGGATTGACATCTCCAAAATTCCATTCGTACGCCGGTAACTGGCCGTTTGGATGCATGTACCATTCCCTCGTCAGGAGGTCCAATTGCTTCTTCGCAAAGGCAGAATCTATCATGGCAATTGGGATACAATGGAAAGCAGTGTCCCAGGCAGCAAAGAAGGGGTACTCCCACGAATCGGGCATCGATAGCACGTCGTCAAGATACATGTGTTTCCAATTCTGGTTGCGGACGCCTTTTCTCTCGGATGGTGGCGGCGGCATAGCAGGATCGCCGTTGGCCCACTGCTCCCAGATAAAGTGGTAATACTGCTTAGTCCAGAGCATTCCAGAGAGCGCTTGCCGTTGTACGTTCCTCAAATCGTCCGCCATCGGTGACGGGCTGATACGCCAGAAAAATTCATTCGCCTCAGTCCTTCGCTGCTCCATGATGTCGTCAAACAACTCCTCATCTAGGTAGCCCTGATGTTTCCGGGAGAATCGGAAGCGCACAACTGCACACTCTCCGGGTGGAACGCCGTCCCCTTCCTCGAATGCGTACCAGGCTGCACTTTTGGTCCCGCGACAGTGAGGGTTGATAGCGCCCCTCTGTTCGTCTACAATATGCCTGTGGAATGCATCTTTGACGTAAGGTTGAGTGTTGGTGCTACCATAGAGAGCGTGGAAGTTGGAGTCATTTTCGGTGAAGATCAGCTTTGGTAGCACATCTTGACCGCTACTTCCGACTCCTGGAGAAGGAGAGAATTGAAGAAATCTGTCACCGAGCTTCCAGTGCTTCGATTGCGCGGTCATCGGGGCAATCTGCCGGATCGATGGCTTTCTCGAAGCAGTTTCATGTCCCCAGGCCCACGTGTTCCTGAACCAAAAGTGGGGAATTATATGCAGAGGAGCTGGCTCGGGACCACGGTTGTAAGCTGTCACCCGGAATAGCAGCTCTTCCTCGTCATCCGTCTCCTTGGCGGTCTCAATAAAGATATCCCAGTACCGGTCATTGTTGAAAATGCCAGTGTCTAACAGCTGATACTCCCGATCTGACTTGCCTCGCCTGCCGTTCTCGGCGACCAGTTCCTCATATGGGAACTTCTTTTGCGGATACTTATAGAGATACTTCATATATGAGTGCTAACAAGGACTATTAGCATCATTTCACTGATATTTATAAGGGGGGTTTAGTACCGTAGGCGTGTTGTCAAGATGGAAGTGAGCTTCCTTGATACTTTCGCCATGATTGCCTTGTGGGTTCGAGAGACCAAACAGTCGCTCTTTCAGGAAGTCACTGGTCACTGTTAGCAGTGGTGGACGCCAAGTCAGTCTTCAACCGGAAACAGACTCTTTTTCATTCCAGAACGCAAAAGCGACATTCTGCAAGCCGTGAGAGTCGCAGACGCCAGCAATGCCGTCCTCGCCCCATCGGAAAGTCCGAGATCTGGCATGCTCATGAGAGAAATCTTTCTAAGCTTTAGCATTACCCCCAAAAAGAATTATCTCAGACACAGGGTCTTACGGCTCCACGCATCTCCATCGGCACTATCTGTCTATGAGTATATGAAATTTCGATTTGGATTGGGTGCTCACGAGTAGTCCTCCCGTACTGTGGTCGGCATCAGCTTGAAGGAAACGCAGAGACCAGACGGCAAAGATAGCTCACCAGTGGCCCATTGCCTCTCTGCAACATACGGACCCCACTTCTTCCAATACTTCTTGCGCTCTACGTCTTGCCGCAAGCGTTTCTCCTCTTCGCATAAGTACTCATGGTCGTCGACAACCACCATGATGTAGGGATTTTGGAAAGTTAAAAAAAGGGTGTAGACAGGTCAAAAGAATATTTGATTTGAGGTTTGTAGTAGGTGGTGTTGGACTCGAATGGACAACTATTCCAACTTAGGGTGTGAGGGGAAGGGTCAGAGGGTGCATACCTCTGGAGAACAACAACAACATCATCATTGTTTATAGTGCCGTAGCGCTAGCGTTTGTTGAAGATTGCGGAAGGGGCAGTTTCTGTGATTTCCGCTTCTGGTAGAACGGAGCCAGCGGACTTATCGATAAGCATATGTCTCTTTCCTCTTGCTTGGCAGGCAGAAAATTGTACCCGCTTTTTCAACAACCGAGGTGTTTAGCGGTTTTTTCCTCAATTGCTTCCTGATACTCAATAATATAAGAAAGGATTATGCAAAATTGTAACTTATAATATCTTTCAGCTGTGTATTAGTGATTGCAGTTTGCACACTATCAAATCTATACACAGTTTTGATTGAAGAAGGTTGCTTGATGTTATGGTCATAATCAGTGAGTAGTTATGTAGTAACCAGAAGTATGCAGACATGATGAATATGTGAGTACACAGATATGTTAAAAACAACATAAACACTGATGTTCTCAGTGATCTCAGTGATCAGATAAGAACAACTTAGATAAAGAGAACACTGATATCTTAAATGTTTACAATGTCTATTTAATATATAGATAAATCATGTCTCTTAAAAAGATAAGCATATTCAATAATAATCATTACTTAATATTTACTTTCTATCAATTAATCTTAATGTATCTTAAATCTCTTTTATATCACAAGCTTTAATCTTTAAACTCTATATCAGATAAATCTTCAATCAGAATGTAATATATTAAATACTTTTACAATATAAGTTATGATGTTCAGCACATAGAAAGTAACTTTAATTAATATAATTAATTTTTAAGATCTTAAAAGTCTATATAAAATAAACAGCATCAGCAAGTTAAAAGATTGACTTAAAGTCAGCTTATATCAGCAAAGTTAAATTCAAAGTACTCAGATTTAATGATCTTATGTTCTGGCTCAGAGCTGTCTAAAGTGACTAGAAAAACATAGTTAAAGAAAAATGTATTCAGAATATAAAGTGCATCATTTATAATTAATTTATCTTTAAAATATACATCAGCTTAATTGCATTGCTCTGTATGTATATCATGACTGTATTTTACATTTTTTTCTTTTTATATAAATTTAATTACTCTTATCTTCATGAAGAACCTGTATATGCAATTTAATCATTACAGCTTAAGTCAGTTTTTCATTTTCTTTACTTAAGATTTATTGAATATAAACTTTATCTTTAAAACTGTAAATACAATTAAATCTTTTTATTTTATAAACATCTTTGTCTCTCATAACTCAATACACACATTTGTTCTTCTTAATTCAATAAATATATTTTAGACACTTTATTCATTGAATATCTTTCTTTTTTATAACTTAATGTGTACATTTATTTTATTCAGTTCAATAAATATATTTAACTTACTTAATTCAATGAATGCAGTTTTAATTAATTATTAAATTTACAGTATTTTTATTATTTCATGCAGCATTTCATAGATCATGAATGCAGTGTAAGTTACAATTTCAAAAAATATAAAGTTCAATTATTTAAAGCTATTAAGAACTATTCTTCTTAGCTATTTCTTTTTGCTCATACTTTATCATTATTGTATTCTGTTTTTTATAGATAATCACAAACTTCATATAATTATTTTTACTGTCAATAATATTCTTCTTATATCATAGTTATACATCAAACTCATTGTTCAGATCAGTCTCACTAATAAATATATTTCATAATTAATTTTAATTGACATCAAGTCACTTCATAATCTTCTTATATTTAAATTTCTTTATCATCAACACATGATTGTTCTCTTTTAACAGATAATTAAATATATTGTTTAAAATATTAAATAGTTTACTTTATATGCTGCAGATCTTTCTTATTTTTAGAAGTTTGAGATTAATTAAGTTCTTGTTAGTATTAAATGTAATTATCTTATTTAACTTTAATTGTTAATTCTTGTCAGATCACAGAGCAGTTAAGTGAAGTTATTTCTTTATACTTTTTAGTAATAGTTAATGCTTATCTTTCTATGATTTATTAATATGATGAAGACAGCTAATAATTTAAGACAGTGAAGCTTAAAGTCTTTATATAAAGATTGAGTAAATGTAAAAGTGAATTTTGATTATTAAGTTAACAGATAACTATCTAGAAACAGAAAGACTAAGATTGAAGAAAGTTAATTACTTTTAAGAATGAAGATCTTGATTTTATATCTGAGCAGAACTAAGTAAGTAAAGATGAAATGATATATATCATTTTATTAAATAATTTATTAAATATAAGCACATCATTAAGATAAAAACTCTGCAGATTATTAATGTAAGTGTGTTGCTACTTGCTAAGTAAATACTAAAACAATAAGAAAATTCAGTCAGAAATCTAATTAAATTCTTGCTGACTAAGTTTTATTTTGCTGTAATTCTGACAATATTTTTTTCTTTAACACAGTACATCTTGAGCTGCTCTTAATTTTGATTAGGTTTTTATGATTAAGTAAAAGTGAGCAGTACATTAAAAACTCTTATATAAATGTACATTTCATAAAAGTTTTTTCTGCACAGCAAATATTGCATGCAGCAAATTGTCTTGACAGAAGTTAGTAAATTTGTAGAATGAAAGATTATATGTAATCTGTATAAATTAAATCTTTATTAAAAATAATCTCTTAAATAACATCAATATCAGATTAAAATTTATTTAAATACATAAAATAAAAATTCTTAAATATCTTTAATGCATAATGAAGATGTTTGTTTGTTTATTTGTTTGCTTTATATGTTGCATGCAGTCTATAAGGCTATGGTGATTTCTAGGTAGATGTTTAGATACATGTAATAACTTATAAGAAAGATACATGTAAATGTACTTATTAATTACTTCTTTATAGTCAGGCTGTTTTCTCAGTTGTTAATTAACTTTTATGTAGTCACAAATGAAATATTTGTGTCAAATAATAACTAAATAAGTATAAATTTAATGTATTTTATATACAACTAAGATCTGTAAAAGTTTTTCATTGCTTGTTCTTCTTATTTAACATGACAGATTTGATGATGATATTTGCAATGAGAATAGAAATTAAACTTATAACCTTTCAGATTAAGCAAAAAATTTTTAGATCACTACTTTTGAAAATTTTGCTTAATCTTTAAGATTATCAAAACAATGCACTAGTTATTTGTGTTATTCACCTCATCACAATAAAGATGTTATAAAGACTCTTAAATATCATAATTTAACTTATAGTCTTCTTATTACACTCAGTAAATTACATTTCTATTTCATCATTAAAAGTTCACAATAATCTATATTACATATTCTTTCTTCTTATCTATGATCACTGACTTCAGAATTTTGTCAGCTTGCTTAAATAAGAATTTCTTTAAGAATTTTAAAAGTAAGACATGAAACACATTGTGAATCATTATAATGTTGAGAAGATTCAGTTAATAAACTTAAATATTTATAATTTTAAACATTTAAAACAAATCTATTTTCTTTTGATCTAGTTTTTTGCAGATGTATCTAATTTAAATATAAATGATATAAAGTTAAACTTAGTCTTTTTTCTGAAAGATTATAAACTTATAATTTTAATTGTAGTAGTGAGCTTAACTTAACTGAGTGCAGATGATGTAATTATTAACAAGATTATAGAAATTCATTATTTTTTTAATATAAAATGTAATTAAAGTAATAAAAGATATTTTCTTCTTTTTAGACTTAATGACAAGATCTGAGTGTTGCTCACAATTAATATAGAAGAAAGTAATTTCTGTGATGATATATTAAAAATTGTTATATATAAATTCTACAAGATTCAGTTAATTATTTTAATTATTCTGCTTATAATTGATGTAAATCTGTAAATATAACTTCAAAGACATATTAACTCATTCTGTTTATCTGTTAATAAATAGTCAATAGATTAAACTTAAAACTTATTAAATACTTAACTATTTATATAAATGTTTTTAAATATTATTTAATCACTGTTTATCTCTGTTTAAGATGATGACTTTAAGAATATCATAATGTTTTATTATATATTGATAAAGCAGATTCACAATGTTTAGTGTCTTGATAATTATGATTGTAAATATAAGATATATTATCTTAATGTATGCATCAATGATCATTAAAATGCAGTCAGAATGAATGCATTATGTTATAGAAAAATTAATAATTAAGTTTATCTCAATATGAGATTATGATTTCTTTGATATGAGTAGAGAAACAAAAACATCATAAATAATATATATAATAAGTTTATTCTAACTGTACTTTTAACATTAATTAATGTAGTCTTAAATGTACTTACACATGTTAAATCAGTAATGTTTATAAATGATGAGATTTAAGATTTAAGTAATGCTGTAGTGCTCAGTCATAAATGTATTATGATGCATAGCTGTAATGATTAATTACATAACTTTAGAAATGTAAACTCAATCTTAATGATAAAGAATGCTGTGTTTTAATTTTTAAAAATAACTTATTAACTCTGCAAAAATGCTCTGTGCAAACTCATTCTTTAGTAATATTAGCTGCAGCTACTCTTCTAGATATGAGCTAAGTTGCATAACAATAAAGATAAGAAAGTTTAATTATATGATGTCTTTAACTTTTTTATAAATGACTTGAGTGTAGTCAGCTTGCTGTGAGAATGCATTGATTAAATTAAACTTATTAAAATAATAAATTATAATGAAGATATACTTCTGAAAATTCAGAAATCATTAAACTTATTAATAATTAAGCTATTTAATTATGTTAAAGTACTGAAGACTGTTCTGATTTAAATGTACAGTAATAAGATGCTGTACTTTTTTCAGATAATATCTTCAGTATTTTATGTATTTAATTATAGTTAACAGTTCTTAATCTGATGTCTTATAGTTTTCTTTGACAAAAATCATCTTTTAAAATCAGAATGTCACTAAATGCTGATGTTTTTTAAATTTTTAATATAAAATTGCAGTTATAACAAAACTGAAGATATCTATCTTTATAATGATTAGTAGATCTAAGTTAAAGTGCTGAAAATGTTAAATATATAACTCATGATAGCTGTGCTATTAGTGTGATGCCATCTTTTAACAGATTATGAGCTCAAATTAATGTAGTGATTTGATTTCTTATCTAAAACCTTAGAGAGATATGTGTCTAGGTTATCTTGCTGATGATTTAAGTTCATGATGAGAAAGTAAGCTTAAAGATTGTGAGTTTAAACTGTTATCTATGTATACTCTTTACATTTATGAACTGATCACAGGCCAATTGCAGGTTAAAGAGAGTGTTAAATATATAACTTATAATAGCTGTGCTATTAGTGTGGTGTCATCTTTTAACAGAAAATATAATTTCTTAATAATGACAGTTTTCAGAGTCTTAAAGATTAGCTGTGTTTCAGAAATTTATTGAAATTGCTGATTATTTATGATGTATAACTACTGAGTAAAAGATTAAGTAATATAAAAATATTTATAAATAAATCTTTAATAAAAAATTTTAAAATATAGAAAGATCTGCAGCTTCTGCAGTCTCTGAGATTTTGATCAGTTCAGAACAGTAATAATGCAAAATGAATTTATGTAAACTTTCTTAGATATAAGAATGAAATTAAGAAAAAAAACTTCAGTAATCTTAAAATAACATTTTTTTAACTTAATATAAAGATTTATCATTCATAAATATTTCAATATCTTCTGAATGTTCTGTTAAAGCTTTTTGTGAATGTCTTTTATGATAAGAATATTATTAAGAAAAATTATAACTTAATTTTAAAATATATTATTCAATATGCTGTTAATATAGATCTGAAAGCTGATAAAGATGTTGATGAGACTGAAAAATATAATTAAATATTTAAATAAATTAAAGATAATTTTAAAGACTGTCTTTTACTTGTCATTTTTCTTAATGTAAATAAGATGATAAACATTTTAAAAATTAAACTTAATATAGAACTTAATCTTCTGAGTCTTATTCAGAAGAAAATTAATCAATAATAGAAAATATTAATTTTTAATGATAATGATATTAAGTTAATACAGAGTCAAAGATCTTTGATGTTTAACTTAAAAACATAAAAAGTAAAAGATACACATAATGATATGTTCTTTTAAATGAAATTATACTTTTAAAATTTTATTAAATACTTTTTTAAAGTCTTGATTTTGATTTCTGACTGTTGAAAAACAGATTGATTAAGAGATGTAATGTTGAGTTTAAAATTAATGATGTAATTTACATTAATTTAATGTAAAGATAACTTAAAGATTTTATTTTTAAAAAAGACATCAGCAAAGTTCTAAAGATAATTAAACAAAGTGATAGTGACTTAATTAATATTAATAATGTTTATAAAAATGATTTTTTCAGTGATTAAATATTGCTTATACATCTTTAAGATATAAAAATTGTTTAATAAATTAATATAATTTTAACTGTTTATGTTCAGTGATTACAGCTCTGAGTTCTCATCATTTTAATAAAATATAAGTTTAAAGAACAAGACAGTTGCATTTTTGATGAGTTCTACAACAGAAAACATAATTATAGCATTTAAAACAGAAACTATTATTAAGAATTAAGTAACTGAATGAAATGTAATGCTTTTTTTTTATTAATTGATGATAGAGTTGTAGATTTGCAATTATGAAAGATTAAAAATAAGATTATAGTTAATGTAAAAAACATCAACAAAGAGTTTGATGTACAGATTGAAATTAAAAATAAAAATAAAAAAATAAATCTTAATTTGCTTTACAGAAATAAGTTTCTTTCTATTTAAATTATTAATTATAAAGATAAGAATAATGCTGAGTGTCAGAGACAATAATGAAATGAGATGCATAATAATAAAATTAATAATTATACTGAAGTTGATAAGAGCTTTAAAGATATGAGTATAAGAGTAAATAATTTTAATAAGATGTAACTGTGACAATGAGACTTCTGCAAAGACAATGAAGTCAGACTTTAAAAATAAGCTTAATATAGAAATCTTTATTTTATTTAAATCTGCTCTTTTCTCAAGTTCTTAAGCTCTGTAACTGTAAAGATAAGATCTTTCTTATTAATATATAAAGTTACAATGCAACTTACTTCTCTGCAGTAAAGACAGAGATCAGCAGCTTAATATTTATTCTTTTTAATTTATAATAAAGATTCTTATGAGTTTTGAGTCATCAGTGTGATCTGATGTGTACTGATAATGTTAACAGAAATTATGTTGACAGAGATGATTACATAAATTATAATAATGATTGTTATACTGATCTTTTTAACTATAACTTTTAATTCTTATTCATAGTTCTAAATGTGCTGATTAATGCTGATGACTAGACATTTAAGCTCATTATAATTAATTTAAAACATTAAAGAATAAATTAATATATTTTTAACTTAATTTTTAAGTTTATAATAAAAGATGTCTTCTCAGACTATCTTTAATCACTAAATCTGATAAGTTAGATTTTTAAAGTTGTTGATAAAGATAAGTACAGAGATGATTTAATAAAAATGATATAACTTTTTAATTAAAATATTATAAAGATTAAAGTTCTTAAACTGCTCTTAAAGCTCTTATGTAAATAAAATGTAAATCTTTAATAAAACTGTCTCAATATTCTTTTAAAATAAACTATAATCAGACTTGAGCACTTCTGTTTAGATGCAAGAGAGCAATAAGAACTTTGATGAAGTTAATAATGTAAATTTATAATTATAACATAAATTAAATATATAAATCTACAAAAAAGATCTTGATCTTCTCTGAGTAATCATTGAACTTGTTAGTGAGTGCTGTCTTTAACTTATATATAAAGATTGATGATAATTAAGCTTAAAGTTACTGAATAAGATTGTTAAGTTGTTCTTAAGAAATATAATAATTAAGATGATTATGCTTAACTGTTAACTGAATAAATAGCTAAGTCTTAAAATTTAAATGAGACTCTATAATGATGATACATTATAACTTAAATATAACAGTGCATTGAGACTCTGCAATTACAGTGCAGCATAACTTAACAATTATAACTGACAGCAATGCTAAGAAGAAATCAGAATGAATAATAAATGCTGTAAAAGATTTACTTATCTTAAAGTTCTTAGTGACATCAGTATTATCATCTATCTCAGATTTAGACAAAGTTCAACTTTCTTGTAGATAACTTAAGTGTAGTTAACTTGCTGTATCTTATTCTTCATGATGATAAGTTAAGTTAGAGCTAAAGCAAAGATAAGAAAATTATGTAAATAAATAAAAATAATAAGATGTCAATAGAATGAGTCTTAAATTGTAAAGATTGAATAAATGTAAAAGTGAGTTCTAATTATTAAGTTAACAGATAACTATTTAGAAACAGAAAGACTAAAACTGAAGAAAGAAAATTACTTTTAAAAATGAAGATCTTAATCTTATATCTGAGCAGAACTGAGTAAATAAAGATAAAACAATGTGTATTATCTTACTAAACAATTTGCTAAACATAAGTGTATCATTAAGATGAAAACTCTACAGATTGCTAATGCAAGTGTGTTGCTAAGTAAACACTAAAATAGTAAGAAAATTCAGTCAGAAATCTGACTAAGTTCATGCTAACTAAGTCTTATTCTGCTGTGATTCTGACACTTCAGTATATTATTATTAAATGTTTTTGCAATTAATAGATTGTTCAGTCTGTCAATATATAAATTATTGACTGCATAAATGTTGATATATTCTGATTTTATTTTTATTAATTTATTAAGTTACACAGTTCAATAAGATTCTCAGTATAGCATTCTGTCAATTCTTAAATTAATGAAATTACATATTTCTGATGTGTCTTCAAGTAACTTATAGATGTAATGTATTAATATGATTATTTATTCAATTCATCATCAAAACAGAACATATTCAGCACTTTAAGATCATCAAAATTCTCTTTTTTAAATTTTTTATCTTGTATGTTAAGAAGCAGTGTTCTAGCTGCTTCTATTAAGTCAATTAAAATTAACATTAAAGACTAAGTGAAGTCTCTATTAATGTTAACTGCAGTCAACATTCTTCTTAACTTTATCAGTTGTGATCATCACAGCCTATAGATATGCAGTCATAGAGTTTCACTAAACAACATAATATAGCATGAATATCTTCTTTCTTTTAATAAATTATGAGCTCAAATTAACAAATTGCTTCTTAGAGAAAATGCATACTTCTAGTGTTTAAATAGCTTGATATGCATCTTGTTAAATAGATAAACAAGCACTTATAACAGCTAAATACATAAGCTTAAAACTGTCAAGCAAAACCAGTACTTTTAGCAGCTTAATATGTATCTTATTGAATAGATAAATAAGCATCTACAGTTACTTATCAGAAACACTGTTCTTCAGCAGCTTAATATGTACTTTGTTAAATAAATAAATAAGTATTTACAGTTACTCATTAAAAGCACTGTTCTTCAGCAACTTAATATGAATCATTAAGACAAATAAATATTTACTGTCTTATAGAACAAGAGACATAAGACTTTCTTTGTTTTATTTATATTATTTTCTATATATACATTATTATTTCACTTCTTATACTGTGTGTCAACTATTATCATCATGAACTTCAACAACTTCTTTATAAAGCAACAACTTATTTCAATTCTTACTTGCAAGAACTACAATCAATGATTTACTCTTAAGTCTCTTATACAGAAATGATTAACAATAAAAAATTTATAAAATGTTGTTAAGATCTTAATAGTCAATACTTTTATCAATAAATTTTCATTTCTTCTCAGCAATCTTAACTTCAGAAGTCAGAAAACTGATATAAAGATCTTATACTGACTTATTATTTATATTAATATAAATAATTAAGAATATTTAATGAATAAGATCAGCACAAAGAATGTCTGAAATGCTTTAAGATTTAAGTACAAAAAGAAGTTATAAATGATGAGAAGACAATATTTGATGAAATTTATTAAATATAAGATGTTAAAAAATGTATTCATTAAAGAAGCATAAATTTATCTGAATAAACTTAACAGAAAGATCACTGCAACTTAATTTGACATAATCAGTTTATTTAAGTTAAAGTGATGATTTTAAACATTACTTTAAGCATTATTAAATAAATATATTGTAATTTATAACACAATTAACATTCAGAACACTTTAAACATCAAGAAAGATTTGTAGAAGCTTTAGAAAAAAGAAATACAGCTTAAAGCTGAGAACATTATTATTATTTTATGAATAGATAAACAGCACAAAAATAAATATTTAATGAATTACAATTATAATTCATTGAAATACTGTGTAATTAATGTCAAGAAACATCATTAAAGATTATTTAACTTTAATAATAATTAACTTTCTCATTATAAAGTTCTTAAGTATTTTCTTTATAGAGATACTCATAGCATTTAGAACTGCAAATATCTTTTTAATGTTTAAAGAAATATTTAAAAAAAGATGAATAAGTTGACTATAATTAAGTTACATTATAAGTTGAGACTTAAGTATAAGAAGAAAAGACATGAAGCTTTTAATGTAAAAGTTAATAATGACATTTTTTTCTTATTTTTAGACTCAGAAGATAAAAAGAAAGTTAATAATAAGATTATTATTTTGCTTAAAAAGACTGTTAATAAGATATTTAAATTTAAATGAGTTACAGACTCAGAATTCTTCTCATATATAATTAATTAACTTTAACTCTTCAGTGACTTTCTTATATGCATAAGACATCAATAAATTAAAGTTAAAAAAAGACATTTATACTTTTCTTATTGTAAAGTAATTATTATACAAGTTAAGTTAAAAAATTTCTGTAAGATTGAGTTTAACACTTTATGTATCTGAACTTGAAGTCAATCTTTTCTTAAAAAAATAGATGTAAACTGAGTATAAAGTTAAGTTAAGTTAAAAAAAAGATCACTACACTCTAGGTGCAGATTAGGTAATCTGCAGATCAGGTTATTTTTAACTTTATGAAAACTAAATTTAATTAAGTTATTAAGGTATCATTTTTTAAAGCTTAGTTATGTAACAATAAATTATGTAAAATTATCATGTTAGCTTTAACTCTTACAAATAATACATCACAAAAGTAAGATGTGAAATTTATTTTTTATGTTCTTCACTTAAATACAAAGCAAATGTATAATCTACAGAAGTCACAACAGCAGCAAAACTCTCAATACATAACTTAAGCAGTCAAACAGATTGTATAAAATACTTTAAAATCATTTTCTTATCTACTTGTTATCACACTAATGACAGCTTACATAAAGAACCCTAATGCAGTGCAGAAAAGATATAAAAACTCTGTTAAACTGTCAGTTATGCTTAAATCTCAACAGCAAAAGAGTAGAAAGCAATAAAATATCATTAAATTTATTAATGTTGATTAATACACTCTAATTAACAGATTCAACAAATTTACAGATGATCTTTTAAAGTTTAAAGAGACAGATCAACAACAGAACAAAATGTCAAATTTAATTTAATGAGTATCAGAGTATGTACTCTCTGAACACAATTAAATTAAAAGAACTCTGCTCAGAAGTAGTTCTTAAGAATAGAGAAAAAACTGAACAATTTGTTAATAAGTAATGATTTAATGAATTAAGTTTAGCTGAAGATGTGAAAAGAATGAGATTCAATGAATTAAACATGAGTAAGCATGATAATGCAAGACATTTATTAAATAATTAAATTGTTGTTGCAATGCACTGTAGTCAGAGTACAGCTGTTAAACTTATAAAATAAATTATTTATTAAATTTCTTGTTAAAGTTAAGTCTCTGATTGCAGAAGCATATACAATGAAATAACTACAAAGCAACAACATTAAGATGTCAGTTTCTGATCAGTACACAAAGAATTGAGTACTTAATTAGCTATAGATAAAGAAGCTTTAAATTTTGCATCAAAATTACTTTGTAAAAATCTGAAAAGTATTACTTTTTATGTAGATCAACAGTGAGAAAGATGTAAACAATGTAATTTTAATGCAAAAAATCTGTATTACTTTTAAGATCATTCTATTTACACTCATTATAAATAAGATTTACTGACTGCACACATTTAAGCAGCATGAATTCTGACTGCAAAAAGGCAAAATCAGAGAAACTATGATAGTCAGTCTTTTCACATAAACATTACAGCATAAGATTATTTAAAAAAGACTGATCATTAATTCTTAGTTATATGATGTTTATCTTCATGATCACAGCATACAGATTAGACAGTATTTTAATTGTGAACAGTAAGATTATATGTAGTCTGTCTATGAAAAGATAATGAAGTGCAATATATATATGAATACATATTAAATGATTGAGTTCTGCTCTCTTGAACATGTTCTTACACTAGATTTACATAAGCAGATATTAGACTCATGAACTGTTCTAAAAAAGAATTTTATACATAAACTGTAATTAAGTTCACAAGACATGATAGAAAATGATGTGCAAAATCTTTAAAAGCTTTCTTATTATTTATTAAAAGAAATATGTAGTCTTAACAGTCAGAATAGTAGCAATTTGCAGTTATTTTATAATTACAATACAATTATCATCACAGTCTAATAGATTTAAAGTTGTTCAATTAAGAAAGTAAAAACAATTCTTAAATACTGTATCAATATTAATTAAGTAAGATTCTGATCACTTACAAGACATCTTAATAGCAGCATAAGATTTCATTTAGATTAAGCTCTTTGCATTAAAATTTAGCAGCAGTGATTAGAAAAGTTACTTAATATATAATGAGATATTAATAAACTTCATAAAAGAAGATACTGTGCAATCAAAGCTCTCTTTATATTAAATATTTAAATTCTTTAATTTAACTGCAGTCTTACAAATTATAATGCAACAAAACTCATTTTAAATGCAGTTAACTTAAATATTTATTAAGTGCTGATTATACAGAAATAGACTTTCAACAAATATACAGTATTCATTTATTGTTTTTAAAGTTATATTCTAATAAGCAACATCAATTCAGCATTTAAGATATGCTTTATGATCAGTAAAAAGATTTCAGTTCATATTTAATTATTTTAATTATATAATCAATATGTGACAGCACTACACATAACATAATTGCCACTCAGTTGAGCCAGCTACTCAGTTAAGCCACCTCATTAGCCATAAACATTCTCATCAACATTGTCATTCACCTTATTGTCACCACACATTCACAATGACCTCAGATGAATCAATTAAGTCAATTTCTGATATTTTCACGCAATATAGCCTTGCCTTAGCTGATTTAAACAATGATTCATCAGTTTTTCTTCACAAGATTGCTTGAATCTATGACCTACCTCAATCTACTCTATAAGCTTGTTGAAAAGAAAGACAATCAGTAAAGACCTTTCAGACAGGTCAACAATGGCTGTCAGTGCATGAGAAGAATGTTCTAATTCAATGAATTGATACTATGATAGCTTGAGAGTGATCTTCACAGATTGAACAGCTATGACAGATAGAACAGTTCTACAGTGAACTAATCAGAAGCTGCTTGACAAGCAGAAGCAACAGCAGAAGAAGCAGTCACAAAAGAGTGTTGAAAATGTTCAAGTTCTTATTGTTGACAAGGGTAGAGCTATGATGCAGAAGGCAGAGAAGAAGGTGAAGAAATTGACTGATAAAACAGCTAGATATCATGCATTAAGAGGCAAAGTTAAATTTGTGAAGCTGGTCTGAAAGAAAATGCTCATGGATAATTCAGTTTTCATGTAGTTAGTCTAGGAAAGTGGTAATCTCAATAATTCAAGGTGTTTCAACAAGAGTTAATTAAGCAACAGTGAGGTGGCTTAACTGAGTGACTGGCTCAACTGGGTGGCGATTATGTTATGCCTTATAGACAAGAACATCATCATTATAAATGTATATAATTTGTAAAGCAATGAATCACAAATTCAGACTTAACATATCATACAACAAATTATTTATAAAATTAAAGAAAAGATTATGCTTCTAAGAGATTTCAATGCTCATTATTTCTTCTAAAAAAGCTTACATACTGCTTATAAAACACAATCAGAACATCTCTGCACTGAAATAGTAGTAAATGATCTTTCATTACTTATTTTAAGAGAATTGTCAATCTGAAAAAGAAGTAATCAACAGAGCATTATTGATTTTATATTTATTTTAGTAGCAATCAAGAAAGTAATTCAATTCTGTAATTTAATAAATCACTGAGTAATTACTTAAGATTACATCTCAATAAACATTTAAATTGCAATATCAACAAAGAAGTTGACATTAAGCAAGTGCTATACACTGAAAAAGCTTGATAAGAAGAGATTTGAACAGCATCTTTGTCAGAAAAAGTGAATGTGTATATTATGCTTATTTATAGCTTTGCAATAGATCATTTATAAAAACTTAAAGAAACACTACTTAAAGACTTACTTATATATGTAAGCAAATTCTCAGTGATCATTAAGAATCTTAAAACTTTTTATGAACACAAGATAAGCAAGATAACAATATAATGACACTGAGATGAATCACAACAAAATATTTTATCAATCTTTTTAAGATCTACTTAAGAAGAAACTACAATGTATAAGATGCACAAACTGACAACAATTCATTAAACAGTCAATCTCAGTCTTAAATAATTTTCATAAGAAGAATTTATGAAAACTATTATGATAAAGTAAGCTTTACACAGACAAATTATAAGCATCATTTTACATCTTATTTTTGTAAAGATCAGATCAGAATAACATAAGTAGTGATAATCTTATTAAGACATAAATTTTAACAGAAAAGTTCTTCTTAAAAGAGAAACAAGCAAATCTTAAAGATATCAATAATGAGCTATCTGCATTTTTTATATTTAATAAAGAACTTTTGCAAAGTGCAAATAATTTTTTGCACTTCAGAATTTACAATACTAGCATGTAATTATCTTTCAAAAGTAATCAGTTCAGAGTTCACCAACTGTAAATGAAGTGTAAAAAGTATAAACTGCAGGCAAAACAAAAGTTAAGATGTTAGCTGTTTTCACTTTGTGTAAATAACTAACACTTCAAATCTGAGCTAAACCTATGTCAGAAGTGCAAATAAAAATTTACACTTTGCAAAAGTTCTTTAATATTTTCTTAACAGTTACTATAAAGCAGATTAAACAGACAATTCATAAACTGCTAAATGATAAAGTTTTAAAGTCAAACAACATTTTAAATAAAGCTTTTAAAACTGCAACTCTCTTCATTAAGAATGATTTTGTATAAGTAATTAATAGATACTTTGTTAACAAAATGATGTTTAAGAGCTTTCAAGAATTCATTACAGTAATTTTATAAAAGAACAGAAAATTAAATTACTTACTGTTAAGCAGTTACTGTCTCATTGCATTAAAGAACACAATTATAAAGCTGCTGAAAAAGCTGATTGTAGAGTGAATTATTAAGATAATAAAGATACATAATCTTTTTTTATGAAATTAAATGAAAATCAAAAGAAAAAGATCTACTTTTATTATTTTAAAGCTGCTTACATTCTGTGTCAACACTGTATAAAAGACAAAGTTAAAGTGCATAGTTTTAATGTTTAATTTTAATTTCAGTGAGATATTTAATAATGTCTTACACAAAAGATTACTACACATTATGCAATCTGCAGAGTTCTTATTATGAGTTATTTACATTATAGAATGCTTTCTGATCAAATGTCATACAAAAATAATCTTCTCAGAATTTGAAAGCAATTAAATACTTATAAAAACAGAGATTTCTTAAAGATTTTTATTTTCTTCAATTTTCTTTCTGTTCTTTGTGTCAGAATTGTTGACAATGTTTAAGTGCTCAGAAGATGAGATGATGATGTTTAACTTTGTAAATGATATAAATTTAATTACATAAAGAATTTCAGCACAGATAAACTGCTGCAGACTGAAGTCAGTTTACAGTTAATACATTGTATGAGTAAAGAGACATAAAATGAGATTTATATCAGACAAATATAAGCTGATTTATTTTACAAGATGTTATAAAGATCTCAGTGAGAATCTAATGAGCATAGTGTGTTTTAATGATTAGATGATCTCAACAGAGACAACATTGCAGATATTGAATGTTAAAATTGATATAAGATTAAGATGAAGAAAGTATATGCAATAGATAGCTCAGAAAGACATTATGACATTTAAAGCTCTTTTATATATTATGTTATTTATATAAAACTCATTCACAAAGCAGTTCTTACTGCTCTACACAGCAGTGATTTAATTAAATATGCTATATAAGTTGCAGATGTGAAATCTGTAAAATGATGATGTCTCATTAATTATTTTACTCATTAAGTCACTGAAGTGTCTGCAGGACTGTTATTTAAGAAAGATAATGAAAGTTTATAAAAAAACATTTATGACTGCTTTAGAACAGAAATTTAATGTTTAGTCTCTGAATCTATATATGAAACACAAGATAATATAAAGATTTCTTAAGACAGCTAATAATTCAATCTCTATAAGAATTAAATAAGTAATCAACACAGTCTAAATAACATATCAAGCTTCTGTCAGTGAAATGCTGAGAAGATGTAGATACAACACAGTCTTCATAATTAAATCACTGATAATGATGAAGAGTCTATAATAAAGAGTAATGACATAAATAGAGAAGTAGAGACAGCTTTTGATACAATTAAGAAGATAGTAAATGAATTTATGAAAAGCACTGATTAGATAAATAAATTTGAAGTGAAAATAAAGATGAATTTGCAAATTAGTAAAACAAAAAGCAATTATATAAAAGTCAGACTGAACTTAATCAGTTTATAAACTTTATAATGATCTTTATAAGTACAAAATAACAGCAATATTTCTACTTTACATAAAGATATTAAATCTTAATGTCTGACTAATCTCTGTAAAAGTCTCTGAGATTAACAAATAATATTTATATAATTGATCAACACAAACTATGCAATATATATTTCTCTTTTATCTGAATCACACTGACTTCTATGTTTACTACTTTCAGAAAACTGAAATTACAGATCTTTATAAAGTTCTTTTTACAGCAGTTAGCACTCATTAGATGACTTAATGACTAATTATAAGTGATTTACTTAGTTATCTCAATCTTGTGCAATAGATCACTCAGAAGAACATCTTAAAATATAAAGATTTTATATATCTAAATAATTAAAAGATGATTTAATGAACTGAGATAGATTCAGTGAATTAAAAGAGATTGTTTGCTGTTCAGTGAAAGTAAATGTTTAAGAGACAGACACAATACAGATTCATTAATGCATAAAAAAGACAATAATAATTGATTAACATCTTATTAAGATAGTGTCTGCAAGACAGAACTAAGGTTTTCTTACTTGAGTTTTTTCTTTGTAAAGATGCTTCACTCTTATAGATCTAGATAGAAACTGAAAGAAGAGGGTATCGTGTGTAAACTGCGGTCAGGCACACAAGGCATGGCAGAAGGCCGTGTGCAAAACCTTTAAAAGCTTCCTTGCCACCTGCCAGGAGAAGCGCGTGGCCCTGGC
>JAABUJ010002276.1_pt1 | contig 24348 bp, 20 predicted proteins | sample 5559131 | NCBI WGS metagenome assembly JAABUJ01 (sample SAMN10711875, study PRJNA513366) | rock metagenome | isolation source: Antarctica rocks | place: Antarctica: Victoria Land, Mt New Zealand nord | collected 2016-01-07
TCCCGCGATGATCATCCAGATATCACGGCGCGGCATCCATGCCGCTTGGTCCCCCAGCCGAGCACCGACCCAACGCGCCCATCGAGCCCAGCAGTCCCGGATTCACCCCCAAATCGAGAGGAGTCCCGCATTATGTGCAGCACCGTTTTAGCCGTCAATGACGTCAACGGAGGGTGTGTGAGGCGGTCGGCGGGGTGCGCTAGGCGAGGCGCGTCGCTGACGTCATCGACGTCAACGACGGGGGATCGTCCGGAGGCGGTCTATGTTCGCCCGTGTCATGGATGACCAGCGAGGCGAGTTGGTGCCGGCGCGGGGGTGCGCGGTTCGACGGGTGCGGATGCCGTCGATCCCCAAAATCCAACGCTACGAACTGACCGACCAGGGTCGACGGATCGCCGTCTTCTTCACCAAGACCTACACCCGGATCCTCAACCCCGGCCTCGCCGAACTCGGCCCCGCCTTCCCCGACGAGGATCGCCGCCCGCTCACCACTCGCCCGCGGCTGGAAGGCGTTCGAGAAAGACCTTGAACCAACACATCGCCGACGCCGCCCTCACATCATGAAAGATGACTCAACCGTGAACCTCTCGGCCGCCAAGCCAATCTACTAGGGCACCATCCAGGACAGCGCGCCGGTGGATTGCAGCAGGACGAGCACGGCCATGAGCAACACGAGCAGGATGCTCCAGCCGATGACCTTACGGAAGATGTCGCCCTCGCGACCGGCCAGCCCCACCGCCCCCGCTCCTATTGCCAGGTTCTGGGGTGAGACCATCTTGGCCAGCACGCCGCCCGAGCTGTTGGCCGCGGCCAGCAGGGTCGGCGACAGATGCGCGTGGTGGGCCGCCGTCACTTGCAGGGCCCCGAAGAGCGAGTTCGTCGAGGTGTCCGAGCCGGTGACCGCCGTGCCGAACCAGCCGACGATCGGCGACAGGAAGGCGAAGAACCCGCCGGCCCCCGCGGCGAACATGCCCAGCGTGATCGTCTGCGCGGAGAGGTTCATCACGAAGGCCAGCCCGAGCACCGAGCAGACGGTGAGGATCGCCCAGCCCAGCTGCTTGAGCGTGGCGGCGTAGACGGCCAGCGCCCGCCGGGGGGCGACGCGCAGGAACGCGACCGTCAGCAGCCCGGCCACGAACAGCTGGCTGCCCGCGGCGGTCAGCCAGTTGAGCTTGTAGATCTCACTCGCCGACGGCTTGCCCTTCGCGTCGAGCACGTGCAGGCCCGGCCAGGTGATCGCGTTGGTCGCCTTGTCGAGCTGGAGGGTGACTGCGTGAAGGCTGCACACCCCGAGCACCAAGATGATGATCACGTAGGGCACGAAGGCGCGGAGCATCGCGCCTCTGCTCAACGGGCGTCCTTCGTCGGCGGCCACACGCCGCTCGAGCCAGGCGTCGGCTTGGGCGGCGCCGACGATCGCCGGGCCCCCGGGCCGCGCCACGGTCACGGTGCTGTCCTCCTGGGCGCGGGGCGACCACACGCGCAGCAGCGCGACCAGCGCGGCGGCAGACGCGAGCGAGGCAAAGATATCCGTGAGCTCGACGGAGATGAAGTTGGAGGTCGCGAACTGGACGACGGCGAACACGCCGCCGGCCACCAGTGCGGCGGGCCAGCCGTCGCGCAGCCCGCGGCGGCCGTCGACCATGTACACCAGCACGAACGGAACCAGCAGGGCCAGGAAGGGAGTCTGGCGTCCGACCATTTGGCCGAGGGTGTGCTCGGGCAGTCCCGAGACCTTGGCCAGCGTGATGATCGGGATCGCGATCGCCCCGAAGGCAACGGGGGCGGTGTCGGCCACCAGTGCCACGGCCACCGCCCTGATCGGCCGGAAGCCGAGGCCCACCAACATCACCCCGCAGATCGCCACCGGCGTGCCAAAGCCGGCGAGGGCCTCGAGCAGAGCACCGAAGCAGAAGGCGATGATGACCACCTGGACGCGCTGGTCGTTCGACACCGAGCTGAACGCCCGGCGCAGGACCGCGAAGTCCCCGGTCTCCACCGTCATGTTGAAGATCCACAGCGCGTTGATGACGATCCACATGATCGGGAAGAAGCCAAACGCCGCCCCCTCGGCGCCGGCGTCGAGAGCCTGCCCAAACGGCATCCCATAGACCGCGATCGCCACCACCACCGCCACAGCCAGGGAGATCAGCGAAGCCCACTGGGCCTTCATCCGCACAACGCCCAGCAGCACAAACAGCGACAGCAGCGGCAGAACGGCGAAGATCGACGAGGCCCCCAGCGAATGGGACACCGGATCGAGGACCTGCCTGTACACGATCGCTCCCTCCCCGGCGCCGACGGCGCCTGCGCGGTCTCCGGCGTTCGTACTGCTCGCCTCTTCGGGGGCGTCCCCGTAAGTGAGCGTCGTACAGCCGGCTGGTGAAGCGATCATACCCCGGCACGGCCCCGCGGTGGGCATTCCTTGCCGGGTGATCAGAGGGATGAGACCACCGCCTCGACACTGCGCCCCAGAACGCTGAGCAGGCCAGCGCACCGAGGCGAGCGACGCGCCGTTCCGCGGCTAGTTGACGGCTAGTTGGGCACTCAGCGCTCGGCCAGCGGCGTGACCTGCAGCTCGTGCGTGGCCGCACGCGCCCCCGGCTCGGCCAGGAAGGCCACGGCGTCGGCGATCTCCCGGGGGGTCGCCCCGCCGTCTGCGACTTGGAGGAGGCGCCCGACAGCGGCTCGATGCCGGCGCCATGATCAGCTGCGCGACGTGGATGCCCCACGTCGCGCAATTCGAACGCCGCGGTTTGCGTGGTCACCCTCATTACGACGGCCCCTGCGCCCCACAGGCCTCGCCCGGGCGCGCGCGGCGTCGACGGGTGACTTGGATCAGGATGCCGGGCGTCCCTGCTGGATGAGGAAGCTACCCGACACCAACAGCAACGAGAACGCGGAGCGTGCTGATGCGCGATTTCACGTCGTGCTCGCTGAGGCGTCTGGCAACGAGGTGACAGCGGCAATGATGGCGGAGCTCCGCGGCGCGGTCGAACGCTACCTCCTTGCCGGAGCGCGTCGCGGACCTCGTGGCCCGAGACGTCGACGCGCCTCGCGCGCGAGCACCGGGACCATCGTTGGCGCGGTGCAGGCCAGAGATCCTGCCCTCGTCCCTGAGCGCATCCATGGATCACATCAATGGCTATTATTGGCAGACGAGCTTCGGCGCCGTCCGCCGGCCGCGAGGTGGACAGCTGCCCGCCCGATTGGACGCCTGACCGAGATCTGCTCAGAAGGAGCATCGTGGTTCGACGACGCCTACCCGCACCCCGCGATCTCGCTCCGCTGATGCGCTTCAAGCGTCCGGAGCTCAACGCGAGCAAGCGCCGGCTTGAGGCGGCTTTGACGATCGACGATCTCCGTCGCATCGCCAAGCGCCGCACCCCGAAGGCCGCCTTCGACTACACCGAAGGCGCGGCGGAGGCGGAGCTCTCGCTGACCCGGGCGCGGCAGGCGTTCCAGGACATCGAGTTCCACCCGCAGATCCTGCGTGATGTGTCCACCGTCGACACGAGTGTCGAGGTTCTCGGCGGCCATTCCGCACTACCGTTCGGCATCGCGCCGACCGGCTTTACCCGGATGATGCACACCGAGGGGGAGCGCGCCGGCGCGTCGGCAGCCGGCCACGCGGGCATTCCGTTCTCGCTCTCCACGCTGGGCACGACGTCCATCGAGGACGTGGCGAGGGTCAACCCGAACGGTCGCAACTGGTTCCAGCTCTACATGTGGAAGGACCGCGACCGTTCGATGGCGCTCGTCGAGCGAGCGGCCAGGGCGGACTTCGACACCCTTCTGGTCACCGTCGACGTGCCGGTCGCCGGGGCCCGCCTGCGTGACACACGCAATGGCCTGACCATCCCACCGACGCTGACGATGAGAACCCTGATCAACGCGATCCCGAGACCCGCCTGGTGGATCAACTTCCTCACCACCGAGCCGCTCGCGTTCGCGTCGCTCGACCGTTGGCCGGGAACGGTCGCGGAGCTGCTCGACAGCATGTTCGACCCGACCGTTACCTACGAGGACCTCACGTGGATCAAGGACCAGTGGCCGGGCAAACTGGTCGTAAAGGGCATCCAGTCACTTGAGGATGCCAAGCGCGTCACTGCATTGGGGGTCGACGGCATCACGCTCTCCAACCACGGCGGCCGGCAGCTCGACCGCGCCCCGGTCCCGTTTCATCTACTACCGGAAATCGTGCGCGAGGTGGGCAAGGACACCGAAGTCCACCTCGACACCGGCATCATGAGCGGGGCTGACATCGTCGCCTCCATCGCACTCGGAGCGCGGTTCACGCTCATCGGTCGCGCCTACCTCTACGGGCTGATGGCCGGTGGGCGCGACGGCGTGGACCGCGCAATCGAACTCCTCGCCGAGCAGATCACGCGCACGATGCGCTTGCTCGGCGTACAGACGCTCGCGGACCTCAGTCCCGCGCACGTCACGCAACTTGGACGACTGATTCCGCGTCTGCGCAGCTGAACGGGACCATGTGCGCGCGTCCCGCGCGGGCAGCGACGCGAGCTGGAGGCGGCGGCCTGCCCAGGTGTTCCACAGCTCGGCCGTGAGGTCTGAGCGGTCGGCCTCAACCCCCTCGACGACCGTGTGAGCCCGCGTGGGGCGGCATCGGCTGGTTGGGCGCCGGACTCGGGCTCGAGCTGGTCTCCTCTACGTCGTCTTCTATCAGCTGGTCGTCTTCCGCGGGCGCCGCGGCGGTGACCGCGCGCATCGCGCGGGCGGAGCTGGCGGCCAACTCGGTGATCGGCGCACTCGGCGGTGGGCTCCGCGTGCCGCTGGCGCCGGGTGATCGACGGCGTTTCGTCGGGCTGGGTTGCTGGGTGCGGGACGCAGCGCACCCGGCTGGTCCAGGGTGCGGCGCAGGATCACGAAGCCCAGTGCCGATGAGCACGGCAGCCACAATGAGATCGCGCGATAGTCCAGCACGCTGGCAGTGGCGGGGGCCAGCAGCGCGCCGTAGAGACGACCGCGCCGATCGGAGCCAACCCCACTGCCGACGACCTCGCCATCGTGGTCTCCTTCCCGCACGACGCCGCCGTCGCCGCCGTGGCGACCAGATCCCTCCCTCGGTGCCTACGTCTCGGTCAGCGGCCCGGTGGAAACCCGTGATCTTGCGACGCCCGGACAGTGCGCTGCCGCGATAGCGGCGTCGCCTCGTCGGTGCGCCCGCGCAGACAGAGCCGCGTGCTTTACCTGCGGGGTATGCGTCTTCCCGAACTGGCGCCTGCTTCTTCCGCTCCGCGGGAGCAATCGCGCGTGAGGCTGGCGCTCGACGCTTCGACAGCCTAGCCTGGCCACGACCTGCTGCCGCAGTCGAAGCAGCAGGAGGGACGCGACCCCGAAACGTCGATGACACGGGCGATCACGCCCGCCGCCCGCCTCGAGGCTGTCGAACTCCGGCCTCGGGGTGTGCAATCCGACCCGCGGTCTGGATGGGACCGTAGCCGCTCCGGAGCTGTGCTAGCGTCCGCCGCGGATGGGATCGTGCGGATGAGCGAATCGAGCGGACCGAGGCCCGGGAGCGGGTTGAGTTCGTGTTCAGCCGTGGGTGCAGGGCGGACAAGACGAGTCACGCATGGCGGCGGGCGTAAGCGCGCGGTCCGGCGCGGCCGGTATGCGCTTTGATCCTGCCGTTCGCTGCCACGCTCGTCCAGGGCGGTGGCCAGCTGGCTCGGTAGTGTCGGTGGCACGGGACCTCTGGTTGGCCGACCCGGAGGCGGCGGCCGTTACAGCGTTTCGCGCGGTTTTCTGTGAGTTTTTGTCCCGAACCGATATGCGGCGACGACGAGTTGCGCAGCTCGCGCCGGCCACGTGGTGATCGGGGAGGCCCGCGGCGGGCAAGCGTCGAGCTGAGGGAGAGGCCCTGTGGCAAGAGCACAAGCACGCGCCGGTCGGCGGGACTCGATCCGCGATGGCCGGGCTGGACCGGATTTCGAGGGCCTGGTTGGGCTTTACCGCCAGATGGTGCTGGTGCGGGTTTTTGAGGATGCCTGTCAGAGGTCGTTTCGCAAGGGTAAGATCGGCGGCTACCTGCACCTCTACACCGGCGAGGAGGCGGTGGCCGCGGGGTTCCTGCGGGCTTTCCGGGAGGGAGACAAGGTCATCACCGCGTATCGCGTTCACGCCCACGCGCTGATGCTGGGCTGCGATCCCCGGGCGGTCATGGCGGAGCTGTATGGCCGGAGGGACGGTCTGGTCAAGGGGAAGGGTGGCTCTATGCACCTGTTCGCTGTCGACCGGGGGCTGTGGGGTGGCTACGGGATCGTTGGGGGCCACATCCCGTTGGGTGTGGGGTTCGCGCACGCGCTCTCCTATCAGGGGACCGACCACATCTGCCAGCTCTATCTCGGCGATGGGTCGATGGAGACGGGCGCCTTTCACGAGGCCGCGAACCTCGCGGGGCTGTGGGGCAAGGACGGCGCCTGCCCCGTGGTGTTCATCGTCGAGAACAACCAGTACGCGATGGGCACCTCGGTGGCGCGTTCGACGGCGATGACCGACCTGGCGGCCAAGTTCAACGCCTACGGCATCGAGAACGAGAAGGTCGACGGCATGGACCTCGAGGCGGTCATCGAGTGCGCCGAGCGCGTCACCGCCCGGGCGAGGGAGAGCGGCGCCCCTTACGCGGTGGAGGCCGCGACGTACAGGCTCGCTCCCCACGGGGCCGCGGACTTCTTTGAGAGCTACCGCACCGAGGACGAGGTCGCTGAGTGGCGCGAGCGCGATCCGATCGGCCTCTTGGAGCGCCGGCTGCAGGAAGCGGACGTCCTCGACGCCGACGCGATCGAGCAGATCAAGAACAAGGCTTCAGACGAGGTCGCCGAGGCGGTCGAGTTCGCCGATTCGAGCGAGCAGCCGTCAGACGACCAGCTCTATGTCGACGTGTACGCGGGCGAGGACGAGTATATGGGGAAGCATTGATGGCCGAAACGAGGACTTACCGCGATGCTCTGCAGGAGGCGATGGTCCACGAGCTTGATCGCGACGAGAGCGTCGTGCTGATGGGCGAGGACATCGGCGTGTATGGCGGCACCCATGTCATCACCGCCGGCCTGTATGAGAAGTACGGTGCGCGGCGGGTGATCGACACCCCGATCAGCGAGGGCGGGTTCACGGGGGCGGCGATCGGCATGGCGATGATGGGCATGCGCCCGATCGTCGAGATGATGACCTGGAACTTCTCGTTCCTAGCGGTCGATCAGATCATCCAGAATGCCGCCAAGGTGCGCTATTTCTCCGGCGGTCAGGTCAAGGTGCCGCTCGTGATCCGCGGGCCCAATGGCGGAGGTGTGCAGCTCTCGGCCCAGCACACGCATTCCCTGGAGTCCTTCTACGGGCACTTCCCGGGCTTGAAGGTCGTCGCGCCGGTTACGCCCAACGACGCCAAGGGCATGATGCTGACCGCCGTCCGCGATGATAACTGCGTGATCTTCCTCGAGGCCGGCGCGCTCTACGGCACTAAGGGCGAGGTGCAGGAGGGCGATAGCCCGGTCGCGTTCGGCCAGGCGCGCATCGCCCGCGAGGGCGCTGACGTTACGCTGATCTCCTACGGTCGACAGGTCCCGCTCTGCCTGCGCGCCGCCGACACGCTTGCCGCGGACGGGATCGAGGCCGAGGTCATCGACCTGCGCAGTCTGCGCCCGTTCGACGAGGACGCGATCGTCGAGTCGGTCGAGAAGACTCACCGGGCGGTGGCCGTGCAGGAGCAGTGGCGGTGGTTCGGGGTGGCCAGCGAGGTGGCAGCGATCATCCAGGACAGAGCGTTCGACTACCTCGACGCGCCCGTCGAACGGGTCAGCGGAGCCGAGGTTCCCGCGCCCTACGCCCGCAACCTCGAGCTCGCGGCCTTCCCCAGCGAGCGTCAGGTGGTGGAGGCCGCACGGCGGGTTCTCTACCGGGAGGGGACGTAACCGTGCCCGAGGTGATCATGCCCAAGATGGGCGACGGGATGGAGGGGGGCACCGTCGTCACCTGGATCAAGAGCGTGGGCGACGAGGTCGAGGTCGGCGACCTGATCGCCGAGATCGAGACCGACAAGGCCACGGTGGAGCTCAAGGCCGAGGACGCCGGGGTCCTGCACGAGATCATCGCCGGCGAGGGCGACGAGGTGCCCGTGGGCGAGGCGATCGCGCTGATCGTTAGCGAGGGCGAGGACGCGCCGGCGCGCGCGCAACCCGAGCAGACCGCTGGAGGCGAGAACGAGGAGGAGCCCGAGCCCGCCGCGACGGAGGCCGAGGAAGAGCACGTGGGCCGCGAGCCGTCCGCGGCGCAGGCCGAGACCCGGGAAGACGAACAACGCGGGGCCCTGCCCGGCGACGGACGCGTCCGGGCCTCACCGATCGTCCGCCGCCTGGCGCGCGAGCACGATGTCGACCTCTCCCGCATCGAGGGCACGGGCCCCGCGGGCCGGATCGTCGAGCGCGACGTCCGCGCGATCATCCAGGCCGGCGCGGCGCCCGTCCAAGAGGCGCCCGCGGACGCTCCTGCGCCCACCGGCGACCCGGGCACCGAGCTGCGGCCGTTATCGCGCGTGCAGCGGGTCGTCGGCGAGCGGATGCAGCAGTCCTGGCGGGAGGCGCCCCACCACTACGCCACGGTCGAGGTCGAGGTCGACGAGCTGCTGGCCCTGTGCGCGCAGCTCAACGACGCCCTGCGGGAAGAGGGGCTCAAGCTCTCGCTCAACGATTTCGTGATGAAGGCGTGCGCGGTGGCGCTGCGCAAGTTCCCCAAGCTCAACTCGCTTTTGACCTCCGACGGCATCGAGCTGCACGAGCGGGTGGACCTCGCGATGGCCGTGGCGCTGGATGACGGTCTCATCACTCCCGTGATCCGTGACGTGGCCAACCAGACCCTGTCGGCCATCTCGACGGCGGCGAAGCGGCTCGCGGCGCGGGCGCGCGAGGGCAAGCTCGAGCCCGACGAGTACCAGGGAGGAACGTTCACCGTTTCCAACATGGGCATGTACGGGGTGGAGAGCTTTACGGCGATCGTCAATCCGCCGTCGGTGGCGATCGTCGCGGTGAGCAGCTTCGTCCGGCGTCCGGCGTTCGACGCGGGGGGCAACGTGGTCCCTCGCACGATGATGAAGCTGACCGTCGGCTCGGACCACCGTGTCGTCAACGGGGCGGAGAACGCGCTGTACATCGTCGAGGTCAAGCGGCTGCTGGAGAGGCCGACCCTGCTCACGGTCTGAGCAACTCATCAAAGGAGCGGACGTGGCGGACAAGTTCGATCTCGTGGTCATCGGCGGCGGGAACGGCGGGTACATCTCGGCGATCCGCGCGAGCCAGTTGGGGATGAGCGTGGCCCTGGTCGAGCGGCGCTCGCACCTCGGCGGGACGTGCCTGAACCTGGGCTGCATCCCCACCAAGGCGCTGCTGCAGACCGCCGCCCGGCTGCACGACGCGCGCGACGGCGCCGACTTCGGCGTCAACGCCGGCGAGGTGAAGCTCGACTATGCGCAGGCCATCAAGCGCAAGGACCAAGTGGTCGACCAGCTACGGCATGGCGTGCAGGGGCTGATGAAGAAGAACAACGTGCGGGTGCTCACGGGGACCGCGAGCTTCGCCGGGCCTCACACGGTCAAGGTCAAAGGCGGCGACGGCGACGACATCGAGCTCGAGGGGTCCCACGTGCTGATCGCCAGCGGCTCGGCCGTGGCCACGCTGCCGGGCCTCGAGCTCGACGGCGAGCGGGTCATCTCCAGCGACGACGTGGTGACGAGTGCCGAGGACCTGCCGGAGTCAGTCATCGTGCTGGGCAGCGGCGCGGTGGGAGTCGAGTTCGCGAGCATGTACGCTGACTTCGGCACCGAGGTCACGCTGGTCGAGCTGCTGGACCGCATCGTGCCGGCCGAGGACCCCGAGGTCTCGGCCGAGCTGCGAAAGGCGTTTGAGCGGCGCGGTATCCGGGTCATGGCGGGCGCCAAGGCCGACCCCTCGAGCGTCCAGAAGACCGACCACGGTGTGCAGATCGAAGTCAGAGGCGAGGACGGCGAGCAGACGCTCGAGGCGGACGCGCTGTTGGTCGCGGTGGGGCGCCGGACAGTCATCGACGACCTCGACCTTGACGCCACCGGGGTCGAGGTCAACGACAGCGGGCAGATCCGCGTGGACGAGCTCTACCGCACCGCCGAGCCCGGCGTCTATGCGGCCGGCGACGTGATCGGCGGCTACTGGCTCGCCCACGCGGCGGCGCATGAGGGGATCGTCGCCGTCGAGCACATGGCCGGGGAGGATCCCCTGCCGCTCGACCAGGACCTGATCCCGCGGGTGACGTTCTGCCGCCCCGAGATCGCGTCCTTCGGGCTGACCAGGGGGCAGGCCGAGCAGCAGGGCCACAAGGTCAAGGAGTCGAAGTTCCCCTTCCGCGCCATCGGCAAGGCGCTGATCGAGGGCGACCCGGACGGCTTCTTCAAGATCGTCGCCGACGCGGAAACCGACCGCATCCTGGGCATGCACGCGATCGGCCCGCGCGTCACCGAGCTGATCGCCGAAGGCGTCTTCGCCAAGCTGGTGGAGGGCACTCCGCAGGAGCTGGGGATGAGCGTGCACGCCCATCCCACGCTGTCGGAGATCGTCGGCGAGGCTGCGCTGGCGGTCGACGGAGTGGCGATCCACTACTGAAGCGCCCCGATCCGCTACTGAAGCGCCCCCAACGCGTGCGCGTGTGCGGCGCTTCCAGCGGCGCCGGTGTAGCACACAGCTTCCGAAGAATTGGACCGCCGGAAGGACTGACTCGGCTGGACGCTCAGCGCCCAATTACTCCACGTCGGCCGCCGCGGCGCCGGGGCGACGCGCGACCCCGGTGTGCTCTGCCGCGCGCGCGACCGCGGCGGCCACGACCTTGGCGACGTCGCGGTTGAAGACGCTCGGGATGATGTAGTCAGCGTGCAGTTCGTCGTCGCGCACCACTGCGGCGATGGCCTGGGCGGCGGCGAGCTTCATCTGCTCGTTGATCGTGTGGGCGCGGACGTCCAGCGCGCCGCGGAAGACGCCCGGGAAGGCCAGCACGTTGTTGATCTGGTTCGGATAGTCAGAGCGGCCGGTGGCCATGATCGCCACGTCGGCGGCGATCTCCTCCGCGCGGACCTCTGGCACCGGGTTCGCCATCGCGAAGACGATCGGCTTGGGCGCCATCGTGCGGACAGCGGCCGCCGTTACGGCACCCGGGCCGGACACGCCGACGAGCAGATCCGCGCCTGCGAGCAGCTCATCGGCCATACCGCGCCGCGCACGGGGGTTCGTGGCGGCCGCAAGCGCCAACCGCTTGGGGTCGAGGCCGGCCCGGCCAGCATAGAGCGCACCCTCGAGATCGCAGACGACGATCTCGCGCACGCCGTGGGCGAGCATGATCTCGGTACACGCCGACCCCGCAGCGCCCGCGCCCACGACCACGACCCTGAGGTCTGCGACTCGCTTGTGCACGACACGCAGCGCATTCATCAGCGCGGCGAGGACGACGATCGCGGTGCCGTGCTGGTCATCGTGAAACACCGGGATATCGAGCTCGGCGCGCAGGCGCTGCTCGATCTCAAAGCAACGCGGCGCCGAGATGTCCTCCAGATTGATCGCACCGAACGTCGGCGCCACGGCCTTGACGATCTCGATGATCTGGTCGACATCGTGCGTGGCCAGGCACAGCGGAAAGGCATCGACGCCGGCGAACTCCTTGAACAGCATCGCCTTGCCCTCCATCACCGGCATGGCAGCCTCGGGCCCGATATCGCCCAATCCCAGCACGGCCGAACCGTCTGAGACCACCGCCACCGTGTTGCCCTTGATCGTCAGCGTCCAGGCCTTCTCGGTGTCCTGCTGAATCGCCGTGCACACCCGGGCAACGCCCGGCGTGTAGGCCATCGAGAGGTCGTCGCGCGTCTTGACCGGGCTGGTGGGGTTGACCTCGATCTTGCCGCCCAGGTGCATCAAAAAGGTGCGGTCAGAGACGTGCTCGACCGTGACACCCTCCAGACCCCCGACCGCCGCCACGACCGACTCACCGTGCGTCGCATCCACGCACGCCACGGTCACGTCGCGTAGCACCTCAGCGCCCTCGACCCGCACGAGGTCGATCGCGCCGAGGATCGCGCCGGTCTCGCCAATCGCGCCGGCGACGCGCGCGAACGCACCCGGCCGCTGCGGGCCGCGCACGCGTACGGTGATGCTGTAAGACGCCGATGGCTGGATCACGGGGCCGGGAAGCTACCGGAAGGCGTGGGCGTGGCTGCACAAGCTGCGCCGCGCGATGGTGCTCCCGCCCGCGAGGCGCTGCGCAGCCTCGTCCGGGGAAGATGTCTGGTCCTCGGTAGCGAAGTCCCCGTTCCACTCGTACCGACGGCCCAGGCCATCCCGAACGTCACGCTGGTCGAGCCGGGCGAGTGGAAGATCTGCTGCGGCCCGGCCGCAGGTACAACATCGAGAAGCTGGGCACGGCGGCCGAGCTCGGCGCGCGCAAGGTCCGCAGCCTCCTGCAACGGGTGCGGACGTATTGGCCACCGGCAACATCGATTGCCTTACGCGCAGATCCGCGCGCACCTGCGCGAGCAGGCCGGCGGGAGATGCCCGCGCCTGGAACTGTGCAGCTCCTCGCGCAGGCCTACGCCAACGGCCGGTGACGAGCCGCTCGGGGGCGGCCGGAGCCGCCGAGCGGTGTGCCGCTCAGTCGCGGTCGGGCACGTCGCCCACGACGGCGCCAGCGTGCTCGCGCGCGCCGTCGATCACTGGCTCGTACTCGCTGATCTTGTCGATGGAGACGCCCATCGCGGCGTCGACCTCGCGCTCGCACATGATCTCCACCAGGGCGGGGACGCGCTGCTGGTCGCTGGCCTCCACGGCCCACTGCAGAGCAGGCTGGATCTCGTCGGGGGTCGTGACGCGCCGGCCCAGGCCGCCCATCGCCTGCATGACGCCGACGTGGTCCATCCCGTAGGGACCCGCGGGGCCGTCGTAGGCCAGGCTCACCGCGAAGTTGAGGTCGTCGTAGCCGTACTTCTCGCCCTGGCGGATGAGGCCCATGTAGGCGTTGTTGAGCATCACGAGCACATAGGGCACGCGGTACTGCACGGCGACGGCGACCTCCTCCATGAGGAACTCGAACGAGTAGTCGCCCACGACGCCGACCACGAGGTTATCCGGGCGTCCCAGCTTGGCGCCGATGCATGCCGGGACCTCCCACCCGAGCGGGCCCGCCTGGCCGCAGCAGATGTAGTGCCCCGGCTTGTAGGTCTTCTGGAACTGTCCGCTCATGATCTGATACAGCCCGATCGCGGTGACCATGATCGCGTCGCGGTCGAAGAAGTCGTTCATCTCCTGAAAGACACGCTGGGGCCTGATCGGGACGTCGTCGAAGTCGGTCTTGCGCAGCAGGGTCGACCGCAGCTCGTCAACCCGGTCGACCCACTCCTCGTGCTCCCGCGCGGGCGTCATTTGGCCGGCAACCTCGAGCAGCGCCCCGAGGGCCAACTTGGCGTCCGCGGGGATGCCTAGATCGGGCGGAAACACGCGGCCGATCTGACGCGGGTCGACGTCGATGTGGATGAACTTGCGGTTTGCCCGGTAGACGTCCAGGTCGCCGGTGTGCCGGTCGGCCCAGCGGTTTCCGATGCCCACGACGAGATCGCTCTCGAGAAGCAGGGCGTTGCCGTAGCGTTGGTTGGTCTGCAGACCTACGATGCCGGCGAACAGGGGGTGGTCCTCGGGGATGGCGCCCTTGCCCATGTAGGTGGGGCTGACGGGGATCTGCAGGTACTCGGCCAGCTCGACGAGCTCGTCGGAGGCCCCCGCGATGATGACGCCGCCGCCCGGCATCAGCAGCGGCCGCTCCGCGGCCATGATCATCTCGATCGCCTGCCGGATGGCGGGCATTCTCGGCGCCGGCTTCTCGAACGGCAGGGGACCGCCCCGCGCCGCGTCGAAGTCGACCTCCCCGCCCTTCTGCACGTCGAGCGGGAGGTCGATGAGCACGGGTCCCGGCCGGCCCTCCCGAGCGACACGGAACGCCTCGCGAAACGTCCACGTCATCTGCGCGTGCTCCTTGACCTGCACCGCCCACTTGGTCACCGGCCGCGCGATCTCGACGATGTCGACCGATTGGAAGGGCTCCTTGTGCAGCACGCTGGTAGGCGCCTGCCCCGTGATGCAGATCATCGGGATCGAGTCGGCCATGCACGTGTACAGACCCGTGATCATGTTCGTCCCGGCCGGTCCCGACGTCCCGATGTTGATACCGACCTTCCCGGTCACCCGCGCGTAACCGTCTGCCGCATGCGTGCCGCCCTCCTCATGGCGGACCGAAAGGTGCTTGATCTGGGTCGACTTGGCCAGCGCCCGGTAGAGCGGCAGGATCGCGGCGCCAGGCACGCCGAAGGCGTACTCGACGCCCTCGTCCTCCATCACCCCTACGACGGCCTCCATCACGTCCATCCGCGGCATTCTGTCTCTCTTCCGTCGTGGTTGTGCGCGCGCCGCCGTCAGCCGGCGGAACGCGCGGAGTTGCCGATCGTGTGCTGCGAGGCGTCCTCAAGCGCGGTGAGGATCGCCGAGTGATCTTCGGCGCCGTGGCCCTTGGCCTGCAGCTCGGCCAGCATCTGGTCCACCAGCGCCGTCACCGGGGACGACGCCCCGTACTCGCGCGCCGTGGCCAGCGCGATGCCGAGGTCCTTGCGGTGCAGGTCGATGCGGAACCCCGGTTTGAAGTCGTGCTCGAGGAAGTTGCGGGCCTTCGCCTCCATGACGCGGCTTGCGGCCAGCCCGCCCTGCAGGGCCTCGATGATGAGTGCCGGATCGACGCCGGCCTTGGAGCCCACCACGAGCGCCTCGCTGACCGCCTCGATGTTGAGCGCTACCACGATCTGGTTGCAGGCCTTGACGACCTGGCCCGCCCCGGCGGGGCCCACGAGCAGCGCGGAGCCCATGACGTCGAACAGCGGCTTGGCCCGCTCGAAGTCGGCGTCGCTGCCTCCGACCATGATCGAGAGCTGGGCCTCGATGGCCCCGACCTCGCCTCCGCTGACGGGCGCGTCGAGCATCCCGACGCCGCTCTCGCCTGCGAGCGTCGCCAGCTCGCGGGCGACGATCGGCGAGATCGTGCTCATGTCGATGACGAGCTGGCCCGAGGACGCGCCGGCCAGGATGCCGTCCTCGCCCGACACGACCTCGCGGACGTGCGGGGAATCGGGCAGCATCGTGATGACGATGTCACTCGCCTCCGCGACCTCGCGTGGGGTGGCCGCCCGCTCGGCGCCGTCGCGGACCAGCTCGTCAACCGGGTTGTGGTCGTGGACGACCAGCTGGTGCCCGGCGCGCATCAGATTGTCCGCCATCGGCTTGCCCATGATGCCGAGACCGATGAAGCCCACTTTCTCTGCCATTAGGTCCTCCTCAAGAGCCGCAGGTCGCCGCCCGTGACGTCGCCTTTGCGAGCCGGCGCCGGGAGCCAGCCGAGGCTGTCCTCGGTCGGCTCCAATTGTGGGTTGTCACTCCAGGGCGACCTGGACGTGGGCGATCTGTCCCGCGCGCTCGCGCAGCGTCGCCACCAAGTTGCCCTCCATGCGATGCACATGATACGCGTCACAATGGAGCTTGATGTTGTCCCCACCGACGCGACCCAGGAACTCGGTGGCACCGCTTCCGCCTGCTCCGCGGCCCCCACGACGTTGTGCGCGGCTAGGTCGAGCTGCCTGTCGCGGTCCAGGCCCTCGCCCACACGAGGCGGCCGATGTCGTGGTCGACCACGACCGTGAGGTACCGCTGACCCTTGCGGACCGAAATCTCATCGAACCCCAGCGCGAGAGGTCCGCGAACAAGTCTCGTTTTGACGCCTCCTGCTCAGCCCGAGTTCCGCAGGAGAGGGGTTTCCAGCCTAGTCCACGGCGGTATCGTGGATGGTCCCGTAACCTCCCCGGGAAAGATCCAGAGATCATGAACCCCAGCCTCGCCTGCCCGCCATGAACACCGTCGTAGGGGTGCTCGAGCCCGAGGGCGTCGACACCGCCACCGTGGCGGCGGTGGGGGACTCGCTCGCTATCTCTAGCTGATGCCGCGCTTTGCCGCCAACCTGACCATGCTGTTCACCGAGCACCCGTTCCTCGAGCGCTTCGCCGCGGCGGCCCAGTCCGGATTCGGGCACGTCGAGTTCCTGCTCCCCTACGAGCACCCCGCGAACGAGGTGCGGGCGGCGCTGCACGAGGCCGGGGTCGGGCAGGTGCTATTTAACCTGCCCGCAGGGGACTGGGCGGCCGGGGACCGCGGCATCGCTGCCGACCCCGGCCGGGTCGACGAGTTTCGGGCCGGGGTGGACCGCGCGCTCGAGTACGCGGCGATCTTGGACTGCCCGCGGCTGAACTGCCTCGCAGGCCTGCGGCTCGAGGGCGTGGCTCACGGGGTGCAGTGGGACGCGCTGGTCGAGAACGTTCGCTACGCCGCGGGGCGGCTGGCCGATGAGGCCCGGACCCTGCTCGTGGAGCCCGTCAACGACAAGGACGTCGCCGGCTTCTTTCTGCCGACCACCGCCGACGCCGTCCGGCTGCTCGACGAGGTGGCCGATCCCAGCGTCCGGCTGCAGTTCGACGTCTACCACGTGCAGCGCATGGAGGGCGACGTCACGGCGAGGCTGCGCGCGCTGCTGCCGCGCATCGCCCATCTGCAGGTGGCCGACAACCCCGGCCGTCACCAGCCCGGGACGGGCGAGCTCAACTTCCCGTTCCTGTTCGACGAGCTTGACCGGCTCGGCTACGACGGGTTCGTCGGCCTCGAGTACGTCCCCGAGCCTGACACCGCCGGGTCACTCGCGTGGCGCGAGCGGCTCCGGACCACCGTCGAAGGCGCGTGAGGAGCATGGAACGCATCGGCTTCATCGGCCTGGGGATCATGGGCAAGCCCATGGCGGCGCGACTTGTCCGCGCCGGCTTCCCAGTCGCCGTCCACAACCGCCGCCCCGAGGCGGCCGACGAGCTGGCCGCCAAGGGAGCGGAGGTGGCCGGCTCGCCCCGCGAGGTGGCCGAGCGCTCAGACGTCGTGGTCACTATGCTCCCGACTCGCCCGACCTGCAGGCGGTCGTCGTCGCCGACGAGGGCAGCTCTCGATCATGGCCTGCGGCAGCGAGAAGGCCGTCGCGCGCGCCCAGCCCATGTATGACGAGCTCGGCAAGGCCACCACCCACATCGGGCCGGCGAGCGCCGACCAGGTGGCCACGGCCGGTAACCAGATCGTGGTGGCGCTGACCATCCAGGCGGTGGCCGGGGCGCTGACCCTGGCGCGGACAGCGGGCGTTGATCCCGCGCGGGTCCGGGAGGCGTTGCTTGGGGGGGTTCGCAGGGGCCACAGCGCGATCGCCATGCTCTACGAACAGCTCAGCGCGGCGGCCGACCCCGGCCCGGGCTGAGACGCGGTCGAAGGAGGACAACCATGGGTGTTCAAGCGCTGCTGTCATCTCTACGCGAGCTCTATCCCCCGCAGCGCCTGCTCACGACGCCGGCGCAGCTCACGCCGTTTGAGTCCGACGCCCTCACCGCCTTCCGGGCTCGTCCGGAGGCCGTGGTCCTCGCCGAAACCCAGCAGGAGGTGATCGACACCGTCCGCCTCTGTCATCGCGAGGGCGTTCCGTTCGTGGCTCGCGGCAGCGGCACGTCGCTTTCGGGCGGGTCGTTGCCGGTCGCCGGCGGGATCGTCATCGCCCTGAACCGATTGAACAAGGTCATCCGCCTCGACCCCGAGCAGCGCATCGCGGTGGTCGAGCCTGGCGTGATCAACAACCACGTCACCCGCGCGGGGGCCCCGCACGGTCTCTACTACGCGCCGGACCCGTCGAGCCAGTCGGTGTGCACCATCGGCGGCAACTTGGCCTTTAACTCGGGCGGCGCGCACTGCCTCAAGCACGGTATGACCAGCAACCACGTGCTCGGCATCAGGGCGGTGCTGCCCGACGGCGAGGTCGTCGAGCTTGGCGGCGAGAGCACCGAGCCGGTGGGTCCGGACTGGACCGGCATGTTCTGCGGCTCAGAAGGCCTGTTCGGGATTGCCCTGGAGGTCACGCTGCGGCTCGTTCCCGTGGCGGAAACCACCCACACGCTGCTGGCCGCCTATGACAGCCTGCAGGCAGCGGGCGACGCCGTCGCCCAGGTCGTGGCCTCGGGACTGCTGCCTGTCGCCATGGAGATCATGGATGCGCTTGCCATCGAGGCGGCCGAGGCGTCCGTGAAGCCGAACTACCCCAAGGGCGTCGCTGTCCTGCTGATCGTCGAGCTCGAGGGCGAGCGCGAGGTCGTCGACGCCGACGCGCCCCGCCTGCGGGCCGTCATCGAGGCCTCCGGCGCCACCGACGTGACCATCACGGAAGCGGCGGAGGAGCGCGCTCTGATCTGGAAGGGCCGCAAGAGCGCGTTCTCGGCGGTCGGCTGGCTCGCGCCTGACTACATCGTCCAGGACGGCGTCGTGCCGCGCAGCCGCCTGGGCGAGGCGCTGGGCGAGATTGACCGTATGAGCACCGAGGCCGGCATTCGCGTCGCCAACGTGTTTCACGCCGGGGATGGCAACCTGCACCCGCTGATCCTCTTCGACGGCCGCGAGCCGGGCGCCTTTGACCAGGCGGAGGAGCTGGCCGCGGACATCTTGCGCCTGTGCGTGCGCCTCGGCGGCTCGATCACCGGCGAGCACGGCGTGGGCGTGGAGAAGCGCTCCTACCTCCCGATCATGTTCGCCGAGGACGACATGGCGCTCATGCGCCGCCTGCGCTCCGCCGTGGACCCGAGCGAGCTCGCCAACCGCGGCAAGATGCTCGAGCCTACCCACACATCCGATCCGCCCATCGACGCCGAGGACGAAGGGCCCGGCACCTCGCCCAGTGCTGTTCCCTCCGCGGGAGCGCCGAGATGACCCTGGTCGCCGGCGGCGTCGAGGCCCTGCAGGCGGCCGTCCGCCAAGGCCCGCGCGTCCTGCCTCACGGCGCGGGCACCAAGCCGGCGCTTTCCACCCCGCCCGGCGACGTCGTCGCCCTCGACGTCTCCGGGCTGTCGGGCATCCTCGAGTACGACCCCGCCGAGCTGACCTTCACCGCCCTGGCCGGGACGCCGGTCGCGGAAGTGACCGCGGCGCTCGCTGAACACGGCCAGTACCTTCCCGTCGATCCACCCCTCAGCGCTGCCGGAGCGACCCTCGGTGGCGTGGTCGCCGCGGGCACCTCGGGGGCCAACGCCTTCCGCCACGGCGGCGTGCGGGACTTCATCATCGGCGTGCGCTTCATCGACGGCACCGGCCGGCTGGTCACCGGTGGCGGCAAGGTGGTCAAGAACGCCGCCGGCTTTGACCTGCCCAAGCTGATGATCGGCTCACTCGGGCGCCTCGGCGTGCTCGTGCAGCTCTCCTTCAAGGTTTTCCCGCGTCCGGAGGCCACGACGACGCTGCGCGTCGACCTCGGCTCCGTCGAGGCCGCCGTCACGATGATGGTGGCGCTCGGCCGTGGACCGCTGGATCTCGACGCGCTCGACCTCGAGCCGCCCGGTCGCCTGATCCTGCGCCTCGGCGGCGCGAAAGAGACGCTGGCGGCGCGGGCCGCCCGCCTGGAGTCGCTACTCGGCGTGCCGGCCGAACACCTCGATGACCAGGCCGACGCGCAGGAGTGGCGCCAGGCGGCCGAGCTGAGCTGGGCGCCGGCCGGGGCCGCGCTCGTCAAGGTCGGGCTCACCCCCCGTCGGATTCCCGGACTCGAGGCCGCCCTGGCCCTGAGCGGCGCGCGCGCGCGCTACAGCCTCGCTGGAAACCTCGGCTGGCTGGCCTGACCCGGCGACCGGGACCTCGCCGAGCTCGACGGCGCTCTGCGCTTGCTCGAGCTCGCCGGCCTCGTGCTCACCGGGAGGCCCGACCGCCTTCTGCTCGGCCTGACCGGCGGCGCGGCGTTCGCCACGCGTGTCTGTGCGGCCCTCGATCCCCACGCCCGCTTTCTGGAGGTCTGACTCATGCAGCACACCATCCCCGTGGACAGGCTCGAGCCGCAGGCCGAGAACATGGCCGACGCCATCGGATCGTGCGTGCACTGCGGGTTCTGCCTGCCCACCTGCCCGACCTACGTGACGATGGGCGAAGAGATGGACTCGCCGCGCGGGCGGATTTTCCTTATGAAGGAGGTCCTCGAGGGCGAGCTCGAGCTCGAGACCGCGCTGCCCTTCATCGACAACTGCCTGGGCTGCCAGGCCTGTGTCACGGCGTGTCCGTCGGGCGTCGAGTACGGCGAGCTGATCACCCCGTTTCGTGCCTACGCCGAGGAGCGCCGCAGGCGCCCGCCTATGGAGCGCGCCCAGCGCGAGATGATCCTGCGCACGCTGCCGTACCCCGCCCGCTTCCGGCTCGCCGCGCGGCTCGGTCGTCTCGGGCGTCCGTTCGGCCGCCTCATGCCGGACATGCTGGGCGCGATGCTGCGCCTGCTGCCCGCGACGCTGCCCAAGGCCCAGCCGCTGCCCGAGGTCCATCCCGCCGAGGGCACCCGACGCGCGCGGGTCGCCCTGCTCGCCGGCTGCGCCCAGCAGGTGCTGGCTCCCGACATCGGATGGGCAACCTTGCGGGTACTGGCCCGCAACGGCGTGGAGACCGTGATCCCGCGCCGACAGGGGTGCTGCGGCGCCTTGGCGATGCACACCGGGGCGTCCGAGCGGGCCAAGCCCCTAGCGCGCCGCAACCTCGACGCCTTCCCGGCCGACGTGGACGCGATCGTGACCAACGCCGCCGGCTGCGGGTCGGGGATGAAGGAGTACGGGCTGCTGTTCAAGGGCGCCGCGGAGCAGGAGGCCGCCGAGCGCTTCGCCGACCGGGTGGTCGACGTCAGCGTCTTCCTCGACGCGCTTGGACTCTCAGCCGCACCGCCCGCTATGCCCGCGTCGACGAACGTCGCCTACCACGACGCCTGCCACCTCGCCCACGCCCAGGGCGTCCGCGCCGCGCCGCGCGCTTTGCTCGAGGCGGTCGAGAACCTCGCGCTCGTGGAGCCCGCCGAGTGGGAGATCTGCTGCGGCTCGGCCGGCACCTACAACGTCGAGAAGCCGGACACCGCCGCCGAACTCGGCGAGCGTAAGGCCCGTAACCTGTTGGCCACCGGCGCGCAGCTGATCGCCACCGGTAACGTCGGCTGCCTCACCCAGATCCAGACCCACCTGCGTGCCCTCGGCCACGAGATCCCCGTCGTGCACACCCTCCAAGTGCTCGACCGGGCCTATGCGCGCCGCGCTTGAGGCGTCCTTCCGCGCCGCGCTGGAGGCGACTGACCCCTACGCGCTCACGCGGGCGCACCTGCCAAACGATCCCCCGGCGCTCGTCCTCGGCGTCGGCAAGGCCGCCGTCCCGATGGCGCAAGCGGCCGCCGACACATACCCGGCCGTGCCCGGCCTCGTGGTCACCCGTGACGGCTACGGCGGGCAGGCCGGGCACTTCACGGTGTGCGAGGCCGCCCACCCGGTGCCCGACGAGCGCAGCCAAACCGCCGCCGAGGAGGCGCTCGCCCGCATCGCCCGGCTGTCTGAGGAGGACTTCCTCCTCGTGCTCGTGTCGGGTGGAGGCTCCGCCCTGCTGTCGGCGCCGTGGGGCGTCTCGCTCGAGGACAAGCGCGCGACCAACCAGGCCCTGCTGCGCTGCGGGGCGGCGATCGGGGAGATCAACGCCGTCCGCAAGCACCTCTCGCGCATCAAGGGCGGACAGCTCGCCGCCGCGACCGCGGCGCGCATCCTCGCGCTCGTGCTCTCCGACGTCTCCGGTGATGACCTCGCGATCGTGGCCTCCGGGCCGACGGTCGCAGACCCCACCACCTTCGCCGACGCGCTGGCGGTACTCGACCGCTACGCGCTCGAATTGCCCGCGGCCCGCGCCCACCTCCAGAGCGGCGCGCGCGGGGATTTGCCCGAGACCCCCAAGCCTGGCGACGCCCGCTTCGTGCGCGTGGAGAACCGGCTTATCGGCGGTGGCTGGCAACTACTTGACGGCGCCGCCGTGTTCTGGCGCGCCGAGGGCGAGCGATCCGGGGGCAGCCAAAGCGCCAACCCGGAGGTCCCAGCGGTCGCGATCCTCTCTGACCGCTTTGGCGGCGAAGCGCGCGAGCTGGCCCGCTTCCACGCGAACCTTGTTCAATCGATCCGGGCGCATCACGTGCCGTTTCGCGCCCCCGTCGTGCTGCTCTCCGGCGGCGAAGTCACGGTCACCGTCCGCGGCGACGGACTCGGCGGGCGCAACCAGGAGTTCCTGCTCTGGCTCGCTCACGACCTCGGCGACGATGGCGTCTGGGCGATCGCCTGCGACACCGACGGCATCGACGGAACCACCGACGCCGCCGGCGCCCTCATCACCCCCGACACCCTCGCCCGCGCGGCCGCGCACGGACTGGACCCGGTGCGCAGCCTTGAACGCAACGACGCCCACCACGTCTTCACCGAGCTCGACGACCTCATCCGCACCGGCCCCACCCGCCATAACCTCAATGACTACCGCGCTATCCTCGTGACCTCCTAGTTGCACCCAAGGGGAATGAGGAACCGGACCCGCCACCAGCGGGCACCGCCCCTCTGACTACCAATGCTTGCTGACGCTGCCGTCTCCGTACCCGCAGCTCTGATCGGGGAGCCAGCGCGCGCCGCCATGCTCGTGGCGCTGCTGGACGGCCGGTCACTGCCGGCCGGCGAGCTCGCCCGGGTCGCAAGAGTCAATCCAAGCACCGCGAGCGAGCATCTGTCTCGGCTGACCGCCGGGGGTTGACCACCGTCACCCGCTCCGGCCGGCACCGCTACTACACGCTCAGCAGCGACGAGGTGGCACGCGCCCTGGAAGCCTTGCAGGGGCTCGCCCCAGCCCGACCGGTCCGCTCGCTGCGCGATGCCCGCACCGGCTCCGCACTCACCTTCGCCCGCCACTGCTACGACCACCTCGCCGGCCAGCTCGCCATTCAGGTCACCACCGCCCTGACCCGAACTGGGGCGCTCGCCCCTCTCGCCGCCGCGGAGAAAGGCACCCTTCTAGATCCCGCGCATCCCTTCCTCGCCCAGCTCGGCCTCGACATCCCCGTCCGCAACGCAAGCAGAAGACCGATGGCCACTGGGGTGTTGAAGTTGTGCAAGGAAGCGGGGTTGGTGAAGGTCAGTGTGATTGCAATTGATGGGACGAAGATCTCGGCAAACGCGGGCCGGGACGCGAACAAGAGCTACCGCCGGATCGTGCACGAGATCCTCGAAGAGGCTGAGGAGACCGACCGTGCCGAAGACGAGCAGCACGGCGACCGGCGTGGTGATGAGCTGCCGGAGGAGATGCACACCGAGGAGTGCCGTCGTGCCGCGTTCCGGGCAGCGAAACGGCGACTCGTCCGCCGCAGCGACGGCGACCGTGATCGCGAGAGCAAGCATGGGCGGGACGGGGGATCGGATCCCGCTGACGGCGAGGGGTCCCCCCAAGCCGCGGATGCTGGAGTTCGATGCTGAGGCGATCGTCGCGCGCGCGAACGGCCGTGACGGCTGGCTGCAGGACCCAGACGGCAGCTCACGGCCCGCCGAGAGCAGGACGCGCGAGCGGTCGCGTGGTCACGCGGAGGCAGGCTGCTCGAGTCAGCCAGGCGGCAGGAGGAGGACCACGCTAGCGAGATTGAAGCGAACCGTGCGTACGAGCATTACCGCGCGACGGGGCGCGACATGCAGGGGCGGCGGTTGAGTCGCCCTCCGAACCCGTATCAACCACCGGCGCAGCCGGAGGGGCATATCAACACGACCGACCCGGACTCGCGGATCATGAAGCCGGTCGGGCCGCCGGGGAAGCAGGGCTACAACGCGCAGGCCGGTGAACGCGAACCAGATCATCGCTGCGGAGATCGCGGACAGTTCACCCGACTTCGGGAACCTCGAACCGATGGTCGCAGCGACTGAGCGCGAGCTCGAGGCTACGGGTATCAACGAGCTGCCTGATGTTGTGGTTGCTGACCCGGGGTACTGGCACGCCGAGCAGATGGAGGGCATCGTCAGCCGCGGGATCGACCGGTTCCAACGCGAGGACGATCCGCAGTCAGATCTAAGGCGGTTAGCAGCAGCGACACACAACCTGCTGAAGCTGCACACCCACCGAGCAGCCACCGCAGGGGCCTGAACGGCCGGGACCGGGACCAATCCGGCCGTCAGAGCGTCGGATCCGGCGCGCCACCCAATCCGCCCCCCTCGCCGGGCGATTCGCCCAGCCAGCGGGCGATCCCCGCCAGCACCACCGTCGCCACCTCGCCAAATCATTTGGGTGCGGCTCGTGTAGAGGGATGATGTGCGCCCGTATACGCTGACGATTGGTCGGCTGGGAGCTGGCCGGGAGCGTTGGTTTCGCCGGGGTT
>JAABUJ010002277.1_pt1 | contig 24347 bp, 25 predicted proteins | sample 5559131 | NCBI WGS metagenome assembly JAABUJ01 (sample SAMN10711875, study PRJNA513366) | rock metagenome | isolation source: Antarctica rocks | place: Antarctica: Victoria Land, Mt New Zealand nord | collected 2016-01-07
CGGCTCATCATGTCCCCCCTGTCCCTCCTGCGCACGCCCCTCAGGCGCACCCGTTAGGGACAGCATACCCCATCCCCACGCGCTGTGGCATCCCCACCGCCTCACCCCAGGACTTCTGCGCGCTAACCGGCGGCCGCGACGAGTATAAAACAGGTATTATGAAGGTTGTGGCGCCAACAGGATGATGGATACGCGCATGACAACTTTGCCCTCTTTTCATACAAACGCCCCCTTGGACAGAGCGTTTTACGAACGCCCTACGCTGGATGTCGCACGGGGACTCATCGGCGCCCTGCTCGTGCGTAACACGGAGAAGGCGCGGTTCAGCGGCGTGATCGTGGAAACAGAGGCATACATCGCCCCGGAAGACGCGGCCTGCCACGCCTACCGCGGGGTCACGCCGCGCAACCGCGTTATGTTCGGCCCGGCGGGACACGCCTACGTGTACCGCTCGTACGGTATTCACGACATGCTCAATGTCGTGACCGAGCCCGCGGGCGTCGCCGCGGCCGTGCTGATCCGCGCCGTCGCGCCATGCGAGGGATTCGATGGCATGCTGGACAACCGTGGTTTACGTGAGCCGCGTAAAAGCAAAGGCGCCGCGAACGTCACAAACGGACCCGGCCGCCTCTGTCAGGCTTTTGACATCGGACCAGAGCTCAACGGCGCCGACCTGACCGGGTTAACTCTCTACATCACCGCGGGCGGTACGGACAGCGCCCACGACACGCCGCCTATCGTGCAGACCACGCGCATCGGTATCACGCGCGCCGTCGAATTACCCTGGCGCTTCTACGTCCGGGGCAACCCCCATGTATCGGTGCGGGACCGCTCTGCGGAGTGATCAGGCGTCAGGCGTCAGTAAGCAGAGGGGTAACACTATTGGTGGAACGTAGTCGATGCAAGATCGAGCCAGTCGCGGAGCCAGCAGCCGATGTGGTGGGGTAACACTATTGGTGGAACGTAGTCGATGCAAGGGTAGGGCGCATCGCGGCCCTTGAACTAACGCCTGTCGCCTGTCGCCTGCCGCCTGTCGCCTGTCGCCTCGCGTCAGCGCAGCTCCCGCAGATCGAACGCGGGGCCATCCTTGCACAGGAGAGCGTAGCTCTCGTCGCGCATAGCTACAGCGCAGCCGCCGCAAGCGCCGCTGTAGCAGGCCAAAGACGCCTCGGCCAGCACCGTGGCGAAGCCGCGCCGCACGCGCAACCGCGCCTGATAAACCTGATCGCGCAGCGGCAGGTACGACGAAGGGGGCAGCGCGGCGTAGAGCGCGTCGGCCCACGAGAGGTACGATGGCAGCAGGTCGAGCACGTCGCCGCGCACGCCGGCGGAGCCATCGGCCGTGGCGACGTGGAACTCGACCGCAGGCGGCAGTAACAGCGGCGGCAACAGATCGGCCGCAGCCGGCGCGTCGTGCAACACGACGACGGAGGCGCCACGCTCCACGAGAGCCCGCGCTAGGGCCACGAGCGCGGTAAGGCGCGCGGCGCTGCCCAGCAACACAGCATGGCGCGCCTGTGCGTCAATCGATAACGGCTTGCCCCACGGTCCCAACACGTCGAGCACAGCCCCCGGAGCCAGGGTCGCCAGCCACGGAGCCAACGGGTCGCGCGCGTCATACAGCGCCATGGCCACGCCCGCGCGCGCATCGATCTCCGCGATCGGGTACGGGTAGGGGACGACTGTCAGCGCGCCCGGCTGGCGCACGGCGATACCCTGGCCGGGGAGCGCGGCCCCTAGCGCGGGGGCGGCGAGTGTCAACGCGGTCAGACCACCGGAGAGCAGTTCGTTGTGGATGACCGTAGCGGTAAGCGCGCGCATTGAGGGGACCGCGCTACGAACCAGAAACCGTCGCGGGCTGCGGCCCGATGACGAGCGAGCGCACGATCGCAGCGAAGACGGCGCGTTCGCGCGCGACATCGCGGCCCGGCGGATTGGCGGCCAGGAGCGAGAGATCGTAGTCCTGCTGATATTCTGGAACCCATAGGTAGATGTGCTGCTCATAGACGCCGCCGCCGGCCGGCGGGGCCGTCCAGTAAGCGTACGACGTGGCGGGGTAATGTGAAACCGTGAGGCGCTCGACCTGCTCCGGCTGCGCTGAGAGGTGGCGCGTCGTGGCGGCGAGGTACAACTGTCCTATCGGGTCAGGATGCCAGTCGATATCAATATCGGCGAAGCGCGTAGGAATAGGTACATGGGCTGCGCTGGAGTCGTTGTAGCTGTGCACGGCGAGCTGCGGCTTGCTGGTATCGCCGTTGGCCGCCTCAAAGTACCACGACGCGGGGTAGCTGAAGCTGCAGGGGCAATGCGGCGATCTTTTCAGGACATCTCTGGCTGCCGTGCGCGTCTGCCAGGGCAGCGGCGCGCACCCGCTCAATAAAACGGCGACGACAGCGAAGAGGACAAGCGTGAAGGTCAAACGGCATGTACGATTCATACTTTTGTAGTAATGTAGTCAGCTTCCCAACCTGTATCCGGAGCGCCACCAAGCGCGCAACAAGCGCGCTAGATCGAGGGTACCATCCGGGACACCCTCGACGAGGGGAACCATGAGCCGCAAGGTAGGGCCTTTAACGCGGCGCACGGCAATGACATCGCGGCCGAAGGCGTACCAGTGACCGTGTTCGACACCGATAGCGGCGATCTCCTGGCGCTGCAGGCGGATCGTGGGCACGAGCGGGGCGGTCGGCTGAACCACGAGGCGATCAGGGGTGATGCCAAGGGCGGCGCGTACCGGAAACGGTCCATGTAGGACGAAAACCGGTGTGCCCGTCACGGGAGCGGCGGCGATATTCCTGCTTCTGAGCGTCAGGACAGAGGGGCCGGCAGGAAAGCCGGAGTCGGCGGGGGCCGGAGCGACAAGTCCTATCATCATAACCCTCCCCATGTCCAGCAGTTGAGGGGAGTCGAACCCCTGACCTCTTGAGTGCGGTTCTGGTTGCTCCACCACCATAGGGTATCATAACATGCCTAATAGCGTGTTTCCAAGCGTGGAATCGGCCTGAAAGGGCCTCGTGAGATAGCTTTTCGCTGTGGGCGTCGCTATACTACCTGTGCGTCCTGGCGCGAGTGAGGCAGAAGGGTGAGGCAAGCGAGGCATGGGTAGAAGGAAGATGGATGGGGGCGGACGTGCGGCTGACAATGGGAGAGACGCGACAGCGGTACTCTCGTAGAGGCGCAAAGACCGCGCGTAGGGGAGGACATCAGGTCCGCTTCGTCGCCGCCCTCTTGGCCCTCGCGCTGGCGCTCGCTGGCCCCTTCACCAACAGGGCTCCAGCGGGGGCCGATGGCTGCGCCGGCGACGGCCCCGCGCCCTACCTGCATACCTGCGGGACACAGATCGTCGACGCCAACGGCACGCCCGTCTCGCTCCACGCCGTCAACTGGTACGGCTTTGATTCCAACGATTTCGGGGCTGGCGGCCTGCGCTACCAGTCGTATCAGGCCATCGTCGACCGCATCAAAGCCCTCGGCTTCAACGCCCTGCGCATCCCCTTCTCCGACGAGTTGGTCCAACGCGACCCGGTCGTGAGCGCGCTCGGGCCGATCTGCGCGCATCTGTCGTGCCTGCCCAACAGCGGCGCCGACGCGCTCGGTCCCAACAGCGGTCTCTACGGGCTCGACGCTCTGACCATCCTGAAGACGATCGTCGACTACGCCGGCGGCCAGGGCCTCTACGTGATCCTGGACGACCACCGCTCACAGGCCGCGTGGGGTCCGCAAGAGAATGGGCTCTGGTACACGGACAAGACGTGCGCGGCGACGGCCGAGTCCTACAGTTGCTACACTCCGCAGTCTTGGCTCAACGACTGGCGTAAGCTAGGCGCCTTCTTCGCCGATGACCCCTACGTCACGGGGCTGGACCTACGCAACGAGCCACACTCGGCGCATCAACCCTCGACCTGCGCCGGCTACCTGGCGTCCGGCCACTGGGGCGCGTGCGGCGGCGCCAACAACAATGACACCGACTGGCAACAGGCGGCCAGCGCCGCCGGCAGCGCGCTGCTCTCCATCGACCCGCACTGGTTGATCGTCGTGGAAGGGGTATCGACGTTTCCGCAGGGCGACGGCAGCTTCCCCGACGACGGCTGGGGCGAGAACCTACAGGGCGCGGCGATTGACCCGGTCACGCTCACCACGCCCGGCGGCGGCGACCACCTGGTCTATTCGCCCCACGACTACCGCTTCAGCAACAGCAACACCAACGTGTCCACCGACACGATGCGCGCCGCCTGGCTGCGCGACTTCGGCTACCTCGTCGCGGCGCCGGCGCACTCCTATAGCGCCCCTGTCTGGGTCGGCGAGTTCGGGACCTGCACACACGCCAACAACTGCATCGTCAACACGGCCTTCGGCAGCGCCGGCGCCTGGTTCAGCGCCTTCACGCAGTACCTGAACAACGGCGACCCGTCCAACGGCGTCCCCGGCGCGATCGGCTGGAGCTACTGGCCGGTCAACGGGACCTACTCCGACTCCTGGTCCTATGCCGGCAATCACTGGCAGACCTGTTACGGGCAGCGCGAAAACTACGGCGTGCTCGGAAGCGACTGGAGCACGCTGGCCGCGCCGTTGATGCAGAGCGTGCTCTTCCCACCGTCGCCGACGCCATCGCCGGTCGCCACGGACAGCCCGACCACCACACCGACAAACGCGCCGTCCGGCACGCCGACGATCCCACCCTCGCGCACGCCGACGGTCACCGCGACAGCGACGGCCATCCCCACCCTCACGCGGACCACCTTCGCAACGCCCACGGTGACGGCGACCGTAGCGCCCACGGTGACGGCGCCCACGGCACCCACGGTGACGGCGCCCACGGTGACGGCGACCGCTTTGGCGCGCGCCAGCCTCACGACGCCGCTGCCAGCGACGGTCGTGAGCGCGACGGCGACGGTCGTGAGCGCGACGGAGCAACCCTCCGCCACTGCCTCGGCGAGCGCATCAGCTGCGGCGACCGCCACCGCCACCGCCACCGCCACCGCGTCAGCTTCAGCGACGACGGCGCCATCGTCTACCCCACCGCCCACGTCCACGGTGATACCACCGCCCACGTCCACGGTGATACCACCGGCACCAAGCCAGTGGCCGAGCTTCGCCTGCGCGCCCTACAGCATCACGCCAACGCCGTCCGCGACGGCCACACCGCCAATCAAGATCGCACCGCTGGCCCCCTCCCAACCGACGGCAACGGTGACCGCGATCGCGCGCCCTCGGCCTCGGGTGACAGCCGTCCGGCGCGCGCCCACGCGCCAATCATCGCGCCACATCCAGACAAAGCCGCCCCGGAAAACCCAGCCGGCGCCGCCCCTGATCAGAGTGTATGGGTCGACCCTGCGCAAGGCCGTCCGGCTCGATGTACAGGTACGGCGCGACGGGCGCGGGCGATTGAGCGGCTGGCTGCGCTACACCGACACACGCAAGGGCAAGCGGTTGAATCTATATGCAGTCAAGTGGCGCGCGGCCTCCACAAGTTGCGGACGCTTGCACATCGCCCTCGTTCAGGTCCGCTTGCGCGACGGCAACAACAAGAGGAAGACATACGACGCCGCGTTCAGTGTCGGCCTGGACACACGCCACACGGTACGCTTCTCATTGCGCCTTGGCCGCGCCTATAACCTATCCGCGACGCTGACCGGCGCCGCCGCCATCACCTGCCCGTCACGTCCATCGACGCGCAAGCCGGCCTATAAAGCGCCCGCGCACGCGGCAACCCACAAAGGGGCGCGCCGTGCGACAACCGGGCGCAAGCCAGCATTACGCCATGCGACAACCGGGCGCAAGCCAGCGTCGCGCGGCGCGACGGGACAGCAGGCGCCGCGCAAAGCGCCAATGCTCACGCCCACGCCGGCTCATCCCAAACGCTGACGTCATCTCGGGACGGGTGCGCCACTCTTTCGCGCCCATTAACAAGGCGTGTGTCGTATCTACTGGGAGCGCCAGCTTCTAGCCGGCATACGATCGCGGCTACGGCGTCTGTTAGCGGTGAATCGCTCGCCCGCGACGGCTGGCCGGCTGGAAGCCGGCGCTCCCAGTAGATACGAAAAAGTGGCGCACTTCTTCGGACCCCAGTTTACGACGGGCGCGACATCACCTCCGCCAGCGCCTCCCGGTACGCCGCGAGGTCGGCGTCGCTGAAGAGCACGAACAGCACGCGGCGCAGGCTCCCCTCAGGGTCCGCGCGCAAGAACGCCGCCACCGTTTGTAGGGCCAACGGCGCGGCCAGCGCGATCGGGTAGCGGTAGGCGCCCGTGCTGATCGAGGGGAAGGCGATAGAGGCCAGGCGACGCTCCTCCGCTATGCGCAGCGAGTTACGATAGGCGTTGGCGAGCAACTCCGGCTCACCATGCGCGCCGCCGTTCCAGACCGGACCAACCGTGTGGATGACGTAGCGCGCCGGCAAGTTCCCGGCGGTCGTGATCACAGCCTGCCCCGACTTGCACCCGCCGATACGCCGGCACTCCTCTAGGATGGCCGGGCCGCCCTTGCGGTGGATCGCGCCGTCAACGCCGCCGCCGCCAAGCAGGCTGGTGTTCGCGGCGTTGACGATGGCGTCTGTTAGCTCAGTCGTAATGTCGCCACGCAGCAATTCGAGCGTGACGTCGCCTATATGCGCCTGATCTAAAGAGTTCATGTCCATGAAACCATTGTACACGGGCAGCCACGTAGGTCGTGCATCTGTTACGGAAGCTGCTGTGACGTGCAAAGTAGCATCAGATGGGAAAGGGGCCGATGTAGAGAACGGCCACCCGGAGCGAAGGCCACGGAAGCATGTTATCATACAAAGTTGTATGGAGGTGAAGCTATGCCGGCAATCCGCGTCCTGATCCTCGGCGTCCTGAGCAAGGAGCCATTGCATGGCTACGACGTCCGTCGCGCCTTGGAGCAGTGGCACGCCGAACAGTGGGCGCACGTCGCCTATGGGTCGATCTACTCCGCGCTCTCGAAGATGGCCGACGAAGGTCTGGTCGAGGTCGTGGGGACCGCCACGGGCGGTCGGGGAGCGGGGCGCATCACCTACGCGATCACCGACCGCGGGCGCCAAGAGTTCCTCCGACTCCTGCGCGACTATTGGTGGGGCGAGCAGCCCACCATCGATCCCTTCCAGGTGGCGCTCACCTTCATGGACCGCCTACCTCGTGATGAGGTGCTAGCCGCGCTGCGCCAGCGCGCCGCGCGTTCGCGCGCCTTTCTCACCTCGTTCGAGACGCTCTGGCCGTCAATGCGGCCACCCGACCTTCCCCGCTTCATGGATGAGAACCGGCGCCTCGATGCCGCGCATGTTGAGGCCGAGACGCGCTGGATCGAGGGGGTGATCGATAAGATCGAGCGCGGTGAGCTTCCCTGACCCTGCCTTCGTGCGGCGCGTCTCCTCTCCAACTCCCCAGCTATAATACAAATTTTCATAAAAAGTAGAATACGTCTATGCTGAAAGTACCCGTGCGGCCGCGCCACATTGAGCGCGCCACGGGGTCATCCGAGGAGGGCCGCCATGTCCATGTCCAGTTACGACACACCCGTCCTGATCGTCGGCGGAGGGCCGGCCGGCCTCACCGCCGCCCTGCTGCTCGCGCGCCAGGGCGTCCCGCCCCTGCTGGTAGAGCGCCACGAGGGCACGTCGATCCACCCACGGGCGCGCGGGCTCAACGTGCGTACGATGGAGATCCTGCGGACGGTGGGCCTGGAGGACGCCGCGCGGGACGCCGGCGCCGCCCTCGCCGCCAGCCGCTACATGCTCTTCGTGGACACCCTCGCAGGGGAGGAAATCCGGCGCATCCCCGACGCGGACCTGCTGCCGGTCGGGGACGCCCTGGCGCGGGTGACACCCTGCGACTGGGCCCGTTGCGCCCAAGATGACCTGGAGCCAGTCCTAGCCGCCTCCGCCCGCGCCCACGGCGCCGACCTGCGCTTCGGGACGGAGCTCGTGTCTTTCTCTCAGGACGCGGACGGCGTATCCGCGATGTTGGAGGATCGGGCGAGCGGTGAGCGGCGCACGGTGCGCGCACAGTATCTGGTGGCGGCCGACGGCCCCCACAGCCTGGTGCGGCAGGCGCTCGGGATACCGATGGCCGGCCTCGGTCCGGTCGCACGCGGCCAACTCGGCCATTTCGTGAACGTCTATGTCCGCGCCGACCTGTCGGATCTCGTGCGCGGCCGCGAGTTCATCCTGTGCTTCGTAGAGCGGCCGGGGGCGGAGGGTCTTCTCATGGCCGTGAACAACAAGGACCGCTGGCTTTTCAACGTCGAGTACGACCCGACCCAGGGCGAGACCCCGCACGCATTCACCCCGGCGCGATGCGTCGCGCTCATCCGTGCGGCCGCCGGCATTCCCGACTTGGACGTGGAGATCCTGAGCGTGCTGCCGTGGGAGGGGGCCGCGCTCATCGCGGACCGCTTCCAGGCCGGCCGGGTGTTCCTGGCTGGCGACGCCGCGCATGTGATGCCGCCCGCCGGTGGGTTCGGCCTGAACACCGGCGTGCAGGACGCCCACAATCTGGCCTGGAAACTCGCGGTCGTCCTGACAGGCGTCGCGGACCCGGCGTTGCTCGACACATATGAAGCCGAGCGACGTCCGGTCGCGCGTGTCGTCGTCGACCGGGCGGTAAGGGAACTCGAAGCCCCCACGCCTGATGCGGCGCCAACGTGGGAGGGGCCGGGACAGAATGGGCCAGAGGGCGGCGCCTGGAGCGACGATGAGGGCGATCCGCTGGCCCAGCTCCCGCCGATCCTGGGTTATCGCTACGACTCGCGCGCGATCATGGTGGAAGAGGGCGCCGACCAGGCCGTCGCGCTCCACGAGGGATTGGACCTGACGGGTCGCCCTGGCACGCGAGCGCCACACGTCTGGCTAGAGCGCGACGGTCAGCGTATCTCGACGCTCGACCTGTTCGACGGGCGCTTCGTGCTGCTGGCCGGCGCGCAGGGCGAGGCCTGGTGCGACGCGGCCCGTCTGGTCGCCGCAGACCTAGGCATTGCCCTCGACGCCTACCGTGTCGGCGCCGCGGGCGAGTTGATCGAATGCGACAGGGAGTGGGGCGCCACCTACGACGTGACACCGGCGGGGGCGGTGGTGGTCCGACCGGACGGGGCGGTGGGCTGGCGCTGTGCCGGCGGCGCCGAATCGCCGACGGAGGACATGGGACGCGTCTTACCCCACTTGTTGGGCGGCATACCCCTGCCCGCACGATCCGCGTAGCGCGTCGCCGTACACCAGGGCACGATCCCGAGGGCTCCGGTTCGTCGATGAGCCGGAGCCCTCACGCTCTGTGGCTGGTACCACGTCCCGTCGCACGCCCCTATGACTTTGCACTTCACGGCAGCTTCCGTAACACTTGACCTATACAAAAGGCTGCCCCCTCTCCCACGGTCAGGGAGAGTGCGCTGGACCATCGGCTGCGGCCGACGGTCCAGTTAGCCATGGGGTGGGGGTGAGGTAACTTTAGGACGTCTGCTCCTCCGTACCATCCTGCGCCCAGCGCATGTGGAAGGCGCCGGGCTTGTCGATGCGTTGGTAGGTGTGCGCCCCGAAGTAGTCGCGCAGCCCCTGGATCAGGTTGGCCGGACCGCGTTCGCGCCGGTAGCCGTCGTAGTAGGCGAGCGACGAGGAGAAGGCTGGCGTCGCCACGCCCTGCTCCACGGCGAGACTGATGACGCGCCGCCAAGCGTCCTGCGACCCGGTCACGGCCTCGGTAAAATATGGCGCCAACAAGAGGTTCGTCAGATCGGGATGCTCGTCGTAGGCGTCCTTGATGCGGCCAAGGAAACGCGCCCGGATGATGCAGCCGCCACGCCAGATCGTGGCCAACTCGCCGGGGTGTAGCCCCCACTTGTACTCCGCCGACGCGGCCGACAGTTGCTCGAAACCCTGCGCGTAGGCCACGATTTTGGAGGCGTAGAGCGCGTCGCGTACCGCGTCGACCAACGCTTGGTCGCGCTGGCGTGGATCGGCCTTGGGACCGGGCAGCGCGTGGGAGGCGGTCTGGCGCTGGTCCTTGAGGGAAGAGAGCACGCGCGCGAAGACCGCCTCGGTGATGGCGGTGATGGGCACGCCCAACTCGAGCGCCGACTGCACGGTCCAGCGGCCGGTGCCCTTCTGCTCGGCCTGGTCCTGGATCACGTCCACGAGCGCCTTGCCCGTGGACGCGTCCTTCTTGCGTAGCACTTCGGCTGTGATCTGAATCAGGTATGAGTCGAGGTCGCCCTCGTTCCACTGCTCGAAGATGCCGGCCAGATCCTCGGCGGAGTAGCCAAACGCGTTCTTGAGCAGGTCGTAGGCCTCGGCGATGAGCTGCATATCGGCGTACTCGATGCCGTTGTGCACCATCTTGACGTAGTGGCCGGCGCCGTCGGGACCGATGTACGTACAGCAGGGCACGCCGTCGACGTGCGCGGAGATCGCGGTCAGGATCGGCGCGACCACGTCGTAGGCGTCCTTGGGTCCGCCGGGCATGATGCTAGGGCCGTTGAGCGCGCCTTCCTCGCCGCCGGAGACGCCGACGCCGAGGAAGCGGATGCCCTTGGCCGCGAGGTCCTGCTCACGCCGCCGCGTGTCGGTGAAGAGCGAGTTGCCGCCGTCGATGATGATGTCGCCCGCGTCGAGGTGGGGCACGAGTTCGGCGATGACGGCGTCGACGGGCTTACCGGCCTTGACCATGATCATGATCGGGCGCGGGCGCGCGATAGCCGCCACGAACTCTTCAATCGTCTCCGTGGCCGTAATCGGCCCCTCGTGACCGAAGTCCTTGTAGAACTGATCGGTCTTCGAGGTCGTGCGATTATGCACGGCGATCGGAAAGCCGTGGTGCGCCACGTTACGCGCGAGGTTCTGTCCCATGACCGCCAGCCCGGTCAACCCAAAACGGCTCTCTCCCGCCATGCTCTCTACTCCTACCATACTTAACTAATCGTCCACTCACGTTATACACCGTGGGAGACAGGTACCGCGACTCCAACCCTGAAAGACCCAGGGTTCGTGACTTATCGTAGGGGCGTATGACATACGCCCGTGGGCTCGAACGCGCGGGCGTAAGGCATACGCCCCTATGCCGTGTCGGGCGCTTTGGTCCAGCGGATAATGCTCGAGTCCTGCTGAAAGACCATGGCAGGAACCGGACCTTGAAGATTCGAGACCCCGCTCGGTTGTCACCACGGGACGGATATGCGGTACAGTACATCATGAGAAGGAGGAGGCGCCATGGCAAGTGAGACACAAACCCGGCCATACCCATTGCCGTATGCGGCGGCGGTATGGCCGCCCGATGATACCGAGGAGAGCGTCTTGGGAACCGATCTGCATCAGACGACGATCACCAACCTGCGCTGGGGCATCAACGAGATCGCGCGCCTCTATCGACGGCCCGATGGGACCAGTCCCTGGCGGGCATTGAGCCAGATGGCGCTCCTGGGCTGTATGCGCGCCGACGGGACTCTCTACCGCACGTACCCGGACATATTCATCTACCCCCGACCCATCGATCCAAGCCGCGGCTCACTGACGCTGGCGGCCGATGGGCCGCCCGTGCTGATCATCGAGGTCCTGAGCGAGGCGACCTACGAGGTTGATCTCGACCTGCCGCGCGGCAAAGGGTACAGCTACGCCCACGCGGGCGTCCCTGAATACCTGGCGATCGATCCCACCGGCCACTTCATGACGGAGGGAATCCGCGCCTGGCGTCTCGTGGACGGAGTCTACCAGCCCTGGGAGCAGGGCGCGAACGGTCGCTGGCGCAGCAAGCAGATCGCGGTCGAGATCGGGCTGGAGGGCGCGCGCGCCACCGTCTATGCGCACGACGGACGCCGCATGCTCCACGAAGGCGAAGTCACGGGGGAATTGGAGCGCCGCGACGAGGAACTACGGTGCCGCGACGAGGAACTACGGTGCCGCGACGAGGAAATGGAACAGTTGCGCCGCCGGTTGGACGAGCGAGGATGAAGACGTAGCGCGGTCTTATAGAAATCGGCGTAAACCCACGGCTTCAGCCGTGTGGAGTGTCAAAGCCGCGCTACATCTTCACCCCCAGCCGCTTGGCAACCCGCTTATGCGCCTTGGCGTAGGACGAGAACAGGTGCACCAGGTTGCTGGAGTGCCGCCCGCCGATGCGGCCGCGTCGCGCTTTCTCCAGGAAGTCGCGCGGCCCATCGAACGGCTCCATCTCCAGGTAGGCGTTACCGAACTCGCCGATCGAGTGCGCATCGCTCCCGGCAGCCATGACGAGGCCGTGTTCCTCGGCGTAGCGCAACGCTTTCCCGTCGTCCTCGTGACGGATGTTGCGCGCATTGAGCACTTCGAGCAGATCGACGTCGGCGCAGATCGTATCGAGCGTTTCGCGGCCGATAGCGCCCTTGCGGTACGAGTCGAAGGGGTGCGGCACATAGACCAGCCCGCCCTGTTCCTTGATGAGCGCGACCGTGTCGCGCGCCGAGAGGCCGCGCGGGATGTACTCCTTGAGAAAGAGGCCGATGATCTCACCCTGCGCCGTGAAGATCTCCTCACCGACGATGATGGGAAAACGTGCCCGTTGCTGGAGCGCGAAGGCGCCGTCCATTTCGTTGTGATCGGTCACGGCCAGCGCGCCAATGCCGCGGCGCCGGCACACGTCGATGATGGCGTCGTACGACAGCAGGCAGTCGCGCGAGTGCCGCGTGTGGGAGTGCAGTTCAACTTTCATACCTACTAGTATGCGCGATTCGCGCGCAACAGGATGGTCGCCCGGTACACCTATCCTTGCTACACTAGCGCTGTTATGCATACGATATCACCCGCCGCCACACGGAGACGACTCACGGGTCTGTTGCTGGCAACGCTCATCGCCCTCGCACCAAGCGCCCCCCACGCGCCACCAAGGCTCGTGAATTATCGGCCGGCGACGTATCCACTGGGACCGCCGCGGTCCCCGCGGCCTGTGTGCGCGGCCACGCGCTCCGCTGTGCCCGGACATCGCGCCCTCGACGGCGGGCCGCGGGGACCGCGACGGTCCCAGTGGACACGCCCGCGTTTCGCGCTCAGAGTTTCTGTGGCCGATAATTCACGCGCCCTGCACGCGCCACAAAGGGAACGGTGGCTGAACCCGCCGTCGATCACGGACCCTTCGGCCGTCACTACCCTGCGCGCCTACGCGGCGGCCTTCGCCGATGGCCGCTACGACACGATGTGGCGCCTCCTGACACCCGCCGCGCGCGCGGGTTGGGGCGGTCAGGCAGGCTACGCGGCGTACTACCGGCGCAAGTTCGCCCCGGTGCGCCTGCGCGGCGTCGCGCTCGGCGCGCCACAAAACGTTGGTCCCGTCGTCCGTATTCCCCTCACCCTCGATGTGGCCTGGCGCCACGGCGGACAGCCCGACGTGTTGACGCTGCTGCGCAACCTCAACACGACACTCGTATACACCCCGGCCGGTTGGCGCGTCGCACAGGGCGGCCCGCTCGACCCGGAGGCACCGGTCATCCCGCCGCCCGTCCCGCCCGCGTCCGCCGTACGCGTGCCCATCCTGATGTACCATCATATCTCAGACACGCCGCCGCTGGCCTACTCACAGGTCGACCTGACGGTGACCGCCCATACCTTCGCGGCGCAGCTGGTCTACCTGTCCACGCACGGCTACCACACGATCAGGCTCGTCGACCTATTCAACACGCTCTACTACGGACGCCCGCTGCCATCGCGCCCGGTCATCCTTACCTTTGACGACGGCTACGCCGACAACTATACCGACGCCTTCCCCTTGCTGCGGCGCTACCACATGGCAGGCGCGTTCTACATCATCACCGGGCTCGTCGGCGCGACGCTGGGCGTCAACACCTATGTGACGTGGCCGCAGGTCGAGGCCATGGCTGCGGCGGGGATGGACATGGAGTCGCACACGGTCAGCCACCCCGACCTCGGTCTGCTCGACGCCGACCGCGACGCCTACGAATTGCGCTTCTCGCGCGCCGTCCTGGCCGGGCGCATCCACCGCGCCGTGCAGTTCATGGCCTACCCCTCCGGCGCGCCATTCCGCTCCGGCACGTTCGCCGCGCAGGCGCGCATCCGGACTATCCTGGCACGCTACGGCTACATCGGGGCCGTGCTCGACCCCGTCACGCCCGGCACACGACAGGACGCGCGCGCGCCCTACGAGTTGCCCCGCGTGCGCGTCTCTCGCACCACCACGTTGGCTCAGTTCGCCGCGCGGCTAAACCTGTAAAAGGTATATGGCAACGATGCGTGACTTCTTGGGCCACAGATCCGCAACGAGCTTTCTGTAGCGAGACGTATTTCTTCCAAGGCCCCAACTATTACACGCGGCCAATACAAATCCTAGCCAGCGCCCAGTAAGTTGTCGACCAGAGTGTGCTGGTAACACGCTCTGTTAGCTCGACCCAAGCACGACTACGAGCCCCTCACCGTGAAAGTACGACTTACAGGACATCACTCTGGGGGTGATCACGGGACGACTTCGGCAACATACGGTAGATATAGGCATCGGCGATGAACATATTGTTAATAGAGTTCCCTGCGAAATGAATGGGGGAGGTGCTTATTGGAGGAGTCTTCACGACCGTGCGCAATAGTTTCACCACTGGCTCATCCGGGCTTACCAGTGTAATATCCTGCAGTGTGAGCCCTATCCCTAGCCCTGCTTCCTCTTTATACGACCTTACTTTCTCGTAAAGCCACCACTCTGCCTCCTTGTTATAAATTTGAAAGATCTTGTAAAGGATTTTATATGCTTCGAGAGGACCCTGGGTGTCAACGAGCGGTGAAGCGAGGATATATCTCCACGTCCGGTTCTCAGAATCCAAGAGCCAAAAGGCGGCAGTTATCGGTATGCCCTTCTCCTCATCAAACAACTCAAGCAAAAGCTTTCCTTCATAGAGGAGCGGATACCGTTGCCCGCCAGAAATATCATTTACCAGTACTTCATTAGCCATATCAATACTCCGCTGGATGGGTCACTTACTGCTTTTATCAGGTCGCGGGCCTCAATCTGCTTTCGGAACTGGTATCTCGACGTTTCCTTCCAATTCATCGTCACGGCCCAGCTTGCTGTGAGGCTAGGATCAGAATTGAGGCATGTGGCACGCTTGGAAGTGACGGATGTTGTGCGTGACTAAGGTGAGATGGTGATGGAGCATGATCATAGTTCAACAGGTGGGCGAGAGGAGAAGCGGCGGCTCGCGGCATTGTCCGCAAGAAACGTGTCGATATCAACGTCTTTCCAACCGTCTAACGACACCAGCGCCTCGACGCCTGCGAGGGCGACAGACGCGCCTGCGCCAGAAGATGGAGCGCACGATCTCGCGCGACCTTGTGTGATAAGGCTTTTATCAAGATCGGTTTAGGCGCGAACGGGGCCATACTACGCCGACGAGGCCAATATCTGGAATGGAGCCGTCTTGACTAAACAATCAATCAAGAGTATAATCGTCCTAGTTGATTGTTTAATCAAGAGGGTATGAGGATATGGCAGAGGAGCGGGACCGCCGTGAGCAGATCGTGGGCGCGGCGTTTGAGGAGTTCGCGGCCAAGGGCTTCTGCGGCGCCACCATCAAGAGCATCGCGCGGGCGGCGCGGCTCCAGTCGCCCGCCCTCATCTATTGGTATTTCCCGACCAAGGAGGCCCTCTTCCAAGCCGTGCTGGGCGCGCATGCGCCTATCGTGCAGGCTATCGTCGCCCCCGAGACGATGATAGAGCGGCCGCCGGAGGAGGTCTTGCCCCTGCTGGCGCGCGCGCTATTGGCGACCGCCAGCGACCCGGTCACGCAGCGCCTGCTGCGGCTGGTCATCGGAGAGGCCCTGCGCCACCAAGAGCTTGCCGGCACGCTCGTCGCCGGCGGACCTCAGCGCGTCTTGGGGTTCCTCGCGGCCTACCTTGAGCGCCAGATCGCGTGCGGACGGTTGCGGCCGCACAACACGGCGTCGAGCGCACGCGCCTTCATGGGCATGCTCATCCCGCAGGCCGCCGGTAAAGGGCTGCTGCCGGCCTTGGCCGAGGGAGGTCCAACGGACGAGGCGCACATCATGACAGCGGTCGGCATTTTTCTGCGCGGCCTCGGCCGCGACGACACCCACGCGTCAGCAGAGATCGACGTGGCAGGGCCAACGTAAGGGCGGCGCGATCGGGCGCGAAACGTCCGGATGCGGGCCGCAAGGAGGTACCACGATGCACGAGCACGAACAGAGACATGGGCATGCTATCACCGTGGAGGGCCTGACCAAGACCTACGGCCCGATCATGGCGCTGCGCGGCGCCGACGTGACGGTCCCGGCCGGCGCGGTCTTCGGGCTGCTCGGCCCCAACGGCGCCGGCAAGTCGACCATGATCAAGGCGCTCGTCGGCGCGCTGCGCCCGTCGGCAGGGACCGTGCGCGTGCTCGACCGCGATCCCCTGCGCGACCGCGCCGCGCTGCGCCAGGCGATTGGCTACATGCCGCAGTCACCCGCGCTCTACGACGACCTCTCGGCGCGCGCCAACATCGCCTTCTTCGGCCGCGCGCACGACGCCCGACTCTCGCCCCGGCGCATCGACGCCATGCTGGAGCTGACCGACCTCGCGGCGCGCGCCGATGACCCCGTGCGCACGCTCTCCGGCGGCATGCAGCGCCGTGTGTCGCTGGCGTGCGCGCTGGTACACGAGCCGCGCATACTGTTCCTCGACGAGCCCACCGCCGCGGTCGACCCCGTCCTGCGCGCGCGCTTCTGGCGCTCCTTCCGCGACCTCGCCGCCACCGGCGTGACGCTGTTCATCAGCACCCACCTGATGGACGAGGCGCTCCTGTGCGACCGCGTGGCGGTGGTGCGCGCGGGGACCGTCATCGCCTGCGATACGCCGGCGGCGTTGCTGGAACGCGGACGGACGCGCGTCATCGTGCGCCGGGGTGACGCCACGGACGAGCAGGTCGTCGGCAGCCATCCCGCGGATGTCGCCGCGGCCCTGCACCGCTACGGCCTCGGCGCCGATGTGACGTCCGTGCGGGTCGAGGCGGACACGCTGGAGACCGTTATCTTCGGGCTGATCGCCGCCGAGGGCAAGAGGAACAAGGAGGGCGCGGCATGATGCGCACGCTCATCATCGGACGCCGGGTGGTCGCGCAACTCGTGCGCGATCGGCGGCTGTTGGCGCTCTCGGTGCTGGCGCCGCTGCTGATCATCTACCTGCTCAAGCTGTTCTTCGACACCATGCCGCCGACGTTCCCCGTCACGCGCTACGCCGTGCCCGTCGCCGCCTTCCTGGTGCACTTCCTCTCCTTCCTGTTGTGCGCGATCGTGCTGGTGCAGGAGCGCACGGCGGGGACGCTGGAGCGCATGTTCATCAACGGCTACCGGCGCACCGAGATTATCGGCGGCTACCTGCTGGGCTACCTGGCCCTAGCCACGCTGCAGGCCGTCGCGGCCGTCACGGAAGTCCTGCTGCTGTTCCGCCTCTCCTACGACGGTGGGACGCTGGCCTGGCTGTTCGTGGTGGTGTGGCTGCTGGCCATCGCTTCGGTGATGCTGGGCATCTTCATCTCGACCTTCGCGCGCAACGCGGCGCAGGTGTTCCCGTTCATCCCACTGGTGATCGTGCCGTCGGTGTTCCTCTCGGGGCTGCTCGTCGACACCGCTCTGCTGCCGGGGTGGGCGCAGGGGCTGGGCCACCTCTTCCCGCTGTTCTACGCCAACGGGGTCATCCAACAAATCATCGCGCCGGGCGGCGCCATCCGCGCCGTGTGGGGCGACCTCGCCGTGCTGCTGGGCTACAGCGCCATCCTGCTCCTGCTGGCCTCCCGCACGCTGCGGGAGACCGAGTAGCGCACAATCGATCGTGGCGCGATCCTGGCGGTGATCGGCCTATTCAAGAGGCCAAGGTCTGGAATGGAGTCGTCTCGTCGAGGGGGAGCGTCGAGAGGACGCGGCTCTTGATGGCTCCGGACACGAAGCGCGCGAGGAACGTGGTCATCGGCATATCGTAGCGCTCGACACGGCGCACCCCCATGCAGCCGCTAATTATACGGGGCGTTGTAGTGTTTCGTCAGGTTGTGACGACGGCGTGGGGTTCATCGGGTTCCTCAAGGCTCCTCCAATAGCCGAGGTAGTACAGCTCACGCCCCTCGCGCATCGCCTTGTCCGTGGCCCGTCTCCACGCCTGATAGCGGGGCCCGAAGGGGATGCTCCGCTGGCACATGGACAAGAAGCACTCGTAGAAGTAGGGCTCGTGGCTGGCGGGATGGAGCGACCAGCGCACGCGGGCACTGGCCGGGACCCCACCGAGGTCGAAGCCACGGCACTGGTCGAGCACGACGGCGGCCAGCGGTCCCGGATCCACCGTGTCTTGGATACGTCCCCAGGTGAGGAAGTAGCGGTTCTCGCCCGTCTGTAGCCGTACCTCGACGGCGACGATGTCCTCCATGGCACATCTCCGTGTGACGATAACATAGTGCAATAAATAAATAACGTGGCTATTCCTTCGACGGACCGGCGTCAGAGTAAGCTGACTCTCTAGAAATACGCCGGACCTGTGTTGGGCTGGCCCGCGCACTTGTTGCCGGCCCAGGTGTTGCGCCCGTCTGGCCACTGCCCCGGCCGGAACGCGTCGGCGCAGCCGACGACCGAGTCGTAGACGTTGTTGCCCCGCAGCACGTTGAAGCGGGGCACGAGGTACGGCCGTACCCGCGCTGCCCCGATGAGCAGGATACCGCAGTAGCTCGACGCCGCGTTGTCCTCGATCGTGACCCCGTTGGTGAGATCACTGTTCTCGCACAGGAAGATGGCGGCGGGGCGGCCGCCGCGCGCGGCTATGCCCGACGCGGACAGCGCTACCGCTGCGATGAAAAGTAGTGTACGGAGCATGCCCCCTCCATCGCTGATGCTATCACATCCCGCTAAGTCCTATTTTTACCCGTATCCTGGCCGGACCCCACGAACAGCTTGACGGCAGCGGCACGTCCATGATATTGTATGGAATGTGCAAAATAATTGCACATTATGCGATAGGCGTCGTGGAGGTAGCGGCGATGGCGGGGACACGCAATAGTACGACACAGGCGGTCAGCAAGGCCGTGCGCGTCCTGGCGTGCTTCGGCGCGGCCGGCGCGACGAGCCTCGGCGTGGCCGATCTGAGCGCGATGACTGGCTGGACGCCGAGCACGGTCGGGCGCCTGCTCTCGGCCCTTGAAGACGGCGGGCTGGTGCAGCGCGATGGGGCCAGCGGCCGCTACCTGCTGGGGCTGCAACTCGTCGCCCTGGCCGGCACGGCGCTCGCCACCAACGCGCTCTACGCGGTGTGCCACCCCCACTTGATGCGCCTCGCGGCGACGAGCGGAGAGACCGCCAACCTGTGCGTGCCCGAGGGCGGGACGGGTGACACGGTCCTGGTCATCGACGAGGTGCTGGGCACGCACCCGATCAAGCTCAGCGGTTGGCTCGGCACGCGCCATCCCCTGCACGCCGGCTCGGCGGGCAAGGTGTTGTTGGCCGCGCTGCCGCCGGAACGGCGCGACCTCTTTCTCGCGACAGCGGATCTGTCGATCCCCACGGCGCCGGCGCCGGTCGACCCCGCGCGCTTACGCGACGAACTGGAGCGCGTCACGACTCTGGGTTATGCCCTGAGCGTGAAGGAACTGGCCGCCGACCTCACCTCGGTCGCCGCCCCCGTGCGCGACCACGCTGGCGCGGTGGTGGGCGCGCTGACCGCAGCGGGGCCGAGCTACCGTCTGGCGGGACGACGCCTCGAGCGCTGCGTCGCGCTCGTCAAAGAGGAGGCCGAGGCCGCGTCGCGCGCGTTGGGCTATCACCCGGCGGCGGCCTAATAAGTAAGAAGCACGGAGCACGGAGACGCGAAAAACACGGAGACGGAGGAGGAACAGCCCGATGACCCTGGACATCAAAGATACCGCGACATGGGACCTAGACCTGGATTTTGACACCGATGTACCCTTCGTAGACGCCGACTTGGAGCAGAGCCTCCCGCCGTCCTCCTACCTCTCGCCGGAGGTCTTCCAGCGCGAGAGAGAGCGCATCTTCTACCGTGAGTGGGTCTGTGCCGGACGCGAGGAACAATTGCCCAACCCCGGCGACTACATGGCGGTCGATGTGCTGGGCGAGAGCATCCTGGTCGTGCGTGACAAGGACGGCGCCCTGCGCGCCCACTACAACGTGTGCCGCCACCGCGGTTGCCGTCTGGCCCTCGACGATACGCCGTCGCTCGACATCGCGCCGGACGAAACGCCCGGTCCGACCGGACACTTCCACAACGCCATCCGGTGCCCCTACCATTCCTGGGTCTATAGCTTCGACGGCGCCCTGCGCGGCGCGCCCTTCCTGCGCGAGAACGAGCGCTTCAACAAAGCCGACTTCGCGCTGCACCCCGTCGGCGTCGACACCTGGGGCGGCTTCATTTTCGTCAACCTGAGCCCGCCTGTCGGCGCGGCGATCGCCGCAGCGGCGGCCACCGCCGCGCCGGGCCGTACGCTACGCGACCAACTCGGCGCGATCCCGGACTACTTCGCGCGCTATCCGCTGGCCGACTTGCGCGTGGCCCACCGTATCGTGTACGAAGTCGACGCCAACTGGAAAGTCATCATGGAGAACTACAACGAGTGCTATCACTGCGCCGGTGTGCACCCCGAACTGTGCGAGATCGTCCCCGCGTTCAAGCAACGCGGCGGCGCCGGCCTCGATTGGGACAACGGCATCCCGCACCGTGACGGCGCCGTGACCTTCACCTTCAGCGGCGCCACCACCCGCGCGCCCTTCCCCGATCTCAACGAGGACGAGCTGACGCGCCACAAAGCCAGGCTGATCTATCCCAACCTGTTGCTCAGCCTCTCGGTCGACCACGCCGCCGCCTTCACCCTGTGGGCGCGCGACCCCGGCCACACGACGATCGTGTGCGACTTCCTATTCCACCCTTCTGAGATGCGCAAAGCCGGCTTCGACCCCTCCGACGCGGTCGATTTCTGGGACCTCGTGAACAAGCAGGACTGGGGCATCTGCGCGGGCGTCCAGCGCGGCATGGGCTCGCGCTCCTACGATGTAGGCTATTATGCGCCGATGGAAGACGCCAGCCTGGACATCCGGCGCTACGTGGCCGCACGCCTGGACGAGGGGTAGCCATGGAGCGGTTTGATGTCGCGGTGATCGGGTGCGGGGCTATGGGCGCCGCCGCGTTGTGGCGCCTGGCCGCGCGCGGCGCGGCGGTCATTGGCTTCGACAAGTTCGCGCCGCCGCACGACCGGGGCTCGTCGCACGGCGAGTCGCGCATCATCCGCACCGCCTACTTCGAGGGTCCCGCCTACGTCCCACTGGCGCAACGCTCGTTCCGGCTGTGGCGTGAACTGGAGGCGGAGAGCGGCGCGTCGTTGCTCACCGACACCGGCGCGCTCATGATCGGCAGCCCCGCGTCCTCGGTGGTGGCGGGGGCGCTCGCCAGTGCGCAGGCGCACGGCCTCGCGCACGAGCGGCTCGACCACGCGGCGATGGCGCGGCGCTACCCACAGCACCGCCTGGGCGCCGGCGAAGTCGCGATCTACGAGGCCGACGCCGGCTTCTTGCGTCCCGAGGCAGGCGTCGCCGCCGCCTTACGCCGCGCCGAAGAGTTGGGCGCGACGGTGCGACGCGACACGCCCGTCGCGGCGATCGAGCCGGCACCGGACGGCGCATCCGTGCGTGTCACGGCCGGCGGCGCGGCCTACGAGGCGCGCCACGCCATCGTCGCGGCCGGTTCCTGGCTCGGCGAATTGCTGCCCCAGTTGCGCCTGCCGCTGCGCGTGGAACGCCAGGCCGTGGCGTGGTTCCCGCTGGACGACCCCGCGCCCTACGACCCGTCGCGCTTCCCGGTCTTCATACGCGAGTTGCCGAGCGGGCGGAGCCACTACGGCTTCCCCACCCTCGACGGCGCCACCATAAAGTTCGCGGTCCACCACGAGGGCGCCACCACGACGGCGGACGGCATCGACCGCGCCGTCCATGACGATGACCTGGCGCCGCTCTATGCCTTCGCCAACTCGTATCTGCGCGGCGTCGAGCCACGGGCCATACGTACTCAGGTGTGCATGTACACCGACACGCCCGACGACCACTTCATCATCGGCGCGCCGCCCGGCCTACCGGCGCTGACCATCCTGGGCGGCGGCTGCGGCCACGCCTACAAGTTCGCGCCGGTGATCGGCGACATCGCCGCCGACCTCGCCCTCAGCGGTCATACCGACTACCCCATCGACCTCTTCGCGCCGGGCCGCTTCGCCTGACACGCTGGACAAGTTCGCGCGTCTTCATTCATCGTGCGCATGCCAAAAGATGTACACTGCTGATTGCGGGAGGGCACGCACCATGGCGACGACCAAACAACCAGCATCTATCCATCAACTCAAGATCACCCTACGCGGCGTCAAACCGCCGATCTGGCGGCGGCTGCAGGTGGACAGCGAGAGCGACTTGTACACCTTGCACCACATTCTGCAAGTTGTCATGGGCTGGGGAGGCTACCATCTCTACCAGTTCAGCATCGGCCGGACCAATTATGGTGATCCCGACCCTGCGTCTGGCCTGGACATACGCAGCGCCAGAACGGCGAAGCTGAACCGCGTCGCTCCGGCTCCGGGCGCCAAGTTCGTCTACGAGTATGACTTTGGTGATAGTTGGGAACACCAGATTGTGGTCGAAAAGGTGCTGCCGCCAGAGTCCGGGGTGCGCTACCCGCGCTGTGTGGCTGGCAAACGCGCCGGGCCGCCGGAGGATTGCGGAGGTGTGTGGGGCTATGCCGAGCTACTGGAGATCCTCCAGGACCCCACGCACCCGGAATACGAAGAGCGGATAGAGTGGCTGGGCGAGGATTTTGACCCGGACGCGTTTGATCTGGAGGAGATCAACCGCGCGCTGCAAAGCGTGCAATGATGCCGCTATGACGCGCCAGTGCCAGTAGCACATCAACTTTCGATACCACCGTTGACACCACCTACATACGGGGTGGTACATTAGGGTTGTTGAAGGGCTGCAACGCGAGGAGGACACGGCATGCCATCGAGTAGGGACGGGGACGACGGCACGGCCGGGGCGGCCCACGAGCGATTGATCGAGGCGCACCAGCACCTCGTGGCGGATGTCGCCCGGCGGTATAACGGGCGCGGTCTGGACCTGCCGGCGTTGATCCAGGCGGGGCACGACGGTCTCCGCCGCGCCGCCGAGCGCTATGATCCGGCGCGGGCGTACCCCTTCGGCGTCTATGCGACCTGGTGGATGCGCCAGGCCATCACGCGGGCGATAGCGGTGCCCCGGTAACACCAAACACACGAGAGGGAGAGGGTCATGCCATCCGTGCTGACCGGCGCCGTCGTCCTGGTCCTGATCGCCTTCGCCATGTATCGGCGCATGCGCGCAGCCGGTGCAGCCGCGGCGCGCCGTCGTCTTGTCGGCGGTCGTCGTGCTCCTGTCGGCGCTGAGTCTGGTCGGGACCAACCGCCTCACGGCCCACCCGCTCGCGGTCGTCCTGGCGCTCCCCGCCCTCGTCGTGGGGCTGGGGGGCGGCCTGCTCCTGATGCGCTCGATCCGCTTCTGGCGCGACGCGGCCACCGGCGCCCTGTGGATGAAAGGCGGCGCCGTCTACCTTGCCGTATGGCTCGGCACGGTGCTGCTGCGCCAGGCCGTGGCCTACGCCAGCGGCGCCTACACGGCGACGAGCGGAACCGGGCGTGCCATCCTGCACCCGGTCAACCCGACGCTCGCCGCCCTCTCGGCCGATCTGGTCATCGTGTCGATGGGGCTATGGATCGCGCGCGCGGCAGCACTGGTCCTGAAATACCGCGACGACGAGCGCGCGGCCAGTCCGGCGCTCCGCTAGCCTGTCCTGCTGCGACCCACCCATCTATGCGACATGAGACGATCAGCTGCTCCGCATCTTCGCGCCGGGACGCTTCGCCTGACGGGCCGTACAAGGACGCCTGTCTTCAATCCATTCTTTGTTATGATGCGGGAAGCTCGTCCAGTTGGACGCGGGCAATAACCGTGCTGCCGCTGCGGTTGAGCGTGAGCGTGACCGTGGCGCCCGGCTTCTGATGCGCCAGCGCCGTGAGCAGGTCATCCTTACCGGAGATCGACTGGCCGTTGAAGGCTGTGATGACGTCACCCAGCTGCACGCCCGCCTGCGCCGCGGGGCCGCTCACGCTGTCCACGACCGCGCCCACCACCATCGGCATGGTGTTCCCGCCGCCGTTCCCGAAGTAGCCTTGCCCCTGCCCTTGAGCCTGGGGGTCGGTCGCGGCGACGCCAAGATAGGCGCGGCCCGTGTGCACGACCCGGCCGGTGGAGATGAGTTGTTGCGCGATGTAGGTCACGCGCGTACTCGGCACGGCGAAGCCGATGCCCTGCGCCGCCCCGCCGTTGTTGTTCTGTGGGTCGG
>JAABUJ010002278.1_pt1 | contig 24345 bp, 30 predicted proteins | sample 5559131 | NCBI WGS metagenome assembly JAABUJ01 (sample SAMN10711875, study PRJNA513366) | rock metagenome | isolation source: Antarctica rocks | place: Antarctica: Victoria Land, Mt New Zealand nord | collected 2016-01-07
GGCGCCATCGCCGCAGACAACGCCCCTGTCAACCCCACCCGATCCGCGACCCCGGCCAACAGCGAGCTACCCGCATGCCCGACCTGACCGCTGCCGTCCGCCGTAACAACTAGCTTGTCAACCAGCCTGTCACGCTTCACCATCTGGGTGATCCTCCCGAGTCGAGAACGCGAGCTTCAACACTCCGCATTCTCACTGCTCAGGCGGACGTTTCCGCGCCCCGGCCAAGCCGGGGCGCGGTCCTTAATGCAAGATCGAGGCCTACGACTGGACGGCGAGCCGCGCGACCGCTGATTGGGTGCTCATGCTCGACGACGACGAGTGGCTCCCGGCAGGCTTTGCTGCGCGGCTGCCCGACCTGTTGTCGGATCGTCGGTTCTCCCACTACCACCTGCCGATGCGGTGGGTGGTCAACGGTGTCGACGGTCCCGCCTGGCTCGACCAGTTTCCGTGGTCCCCCAACCGTGCCGCCCGGATGTTTCGCAACGTCGCGGGGCTGGCACGCCACGCTGCTGGAGCGCACAGCAGCTGGGAGGTCTGCGGGGAGGGAGCTGTCCTCGGCCACGAGGAGGAAACGATCTACCACCTCAATCTCGCCATGGTGGATCGCGCCGGGCGCGAGGGGAAAGTGAGGCGACACTATGTTCGCGCGGAACCGGGAGCGCCCTCCTGCGAGGAGTACTACCTCTATGAGGAGTACCTGGAGACGGCTTCGCTGCAACCCCTGCCTGAGAACGTCCTGGATCGCCCGCCGACGGGGCGCGCCCTGGACCGTGCCGCACACATGCGAGCTCGGGCAAGCCTCCGCCCGGCGCCGCTCCGAGCGTCTCACGGCGACCTCGAGGCCCACGTGGCCGAGCGCTCGGATGACCCTCCGATCTGGTCTGCGGAATACCTGAGCCACGACACGCCGGCAACCCTTGGCGCCAACCGCGGCTACCGGCGAGACGTCCGCGTCCGGAACACGAGCGCCGCGACCTGGCGCTCGCTCGGCGGGATCGTCGGTCGCGTCGCGCTCTCCTACCGGTGGTTCGGCAAGGACGGTTCGATCGTGATACCCCAGGGGGACGTGTCGCTGCTCCCGCGGGCCGTCGTGCCCGGGGGCGAGGCGGACGTGGTCGCCGGCCTGTGGACGCCGCGCGAGCCCGGCCGCTACTTCTTGGACTGGGACATGCTGTGCGAGCGCGTCGCCTGGTTCTCGGTCAGAGGCGTCGCGCCGCTTCGGGTCGCGGTCGAGATCGTGGACATCGGACCCTGCCCGCAGGCGCCGCACTTCCCGCCGCCCGTCGAGCCGGCGCTTGCCCCTGCGCAGGTCGCCGGCGGGCCCGGCCTGGGCGGCGCCCCTCGCCTGCCCGGCGCGCCTGGCCTCCCCCGTCTGCTTCGCCGCGTCTTTCGGCCGCTGCGCCGATGAGCCTGCCCTTCCGAACGAGGAGACCCACGCTCGCGCTCACGTTCGACGACGGCCCGGACCCGATTTGGACGCCGCGCGCGCTCGACGCCCTCGGCGAGGCCGGCGCCGTTGCGACATTCTTCGTCCTGAGCTGCCGCGCCGCTGCCCACACGGAGATCCTGGAACGCATGGTCGCCGAGGGTCATGAGATCGGGCTGCACGGAAGCCGCCACCTGCGTCACGACGAGCACAGCGAGGAGGCGATCGCCGCCGACACCGAGCAGGCGCTGGCGTTGCTGGATCCGCATCGCCCCCGCCTCTGGCGGCCCCCTCACGGGGTGGTGGCCGACGTCACCCGGATGCTCGCGGACCGCCACGGCCTCGAGCTCGTCGGCTGGACGGCCGATTCGGTTGATTGGCAGGTCGACCGGGCCGCCGAGACGATGCTGGCATGGCTGGAGCCCCAGCTCGTGCCGGGAGCTATCGTGTTGATGCACGACGCGGTCGGGCCGGGCGCGCCCCGCGCCAGTCCCGCACCGACGGTCGAACTTCTCTCACCCCTGATCACGGCGATCCGCCGGCGGGGCCTGGAGCCGGCGCTCATCCCCGAGCCCGACCCTCAGGCCATGTAGCACAGCGAGGGCGTGGTCTTTGACGCCACCCTTATAGACTGGTCGAACACGAGAGGGTGTTCCTGCGTATGTATAATGCCGCCGCGCCAGAGGGATCACCTGGATCGAGATTTCCGATTCCGAGCGCGACGAGGTACTACGCCACGTGCAGGGCGAGCTCGACAAGTTGAAGAGGCGCCTTTCACATTTGTTCGGTGCGCAGCCCGAGTACCGGGGTACTCCTGAGCCACCGGGACAGCTGCGCTTGGGGTCGCTTCGACGTCTGACGCCGATTAGCGACGTTTGGGGGCTCGACCGCGGTACTCCGATCGATCGCTATTACATCGACCGCTTCCTCGATCGTCACTCCGACGATATTCGGGGGCGGGCGCTGGAGATCAACGACGACCGCTATACGAGGCGATTTGGCGGGGACCGCGTGGACCGGTCGGACGTGCTCCATCCGGTCGAAGGTAACCCGCAAGCCACGGTGGTTGCAGATCTCGCCAACGCCCCGCAGGTCGCGGACGGGGCATATGACTGTGTCGTTTGCACGCAGACGCTGCACCTGATATTCGACGCTCGGGCTGCGGTCAAGACGCTTCACCGGATCCTCGCGTCGGGTGGCGTTGTCCTGGCGACAGTACCCGGTATCAGCCGGTTGACCCAGGCAGACAATGAAGCTTGGGGTGACTGGTGGCGCTTTACTGGCCAGTCGATCAGCCGTCTGTTCATAGAGGCGTTCGGCCGCGACGCCGTGACCGTCGAGACCCACGGAAACGTGCTCGCCGCGGCCGCTCAGCTTTACGGGATCGCGGCGGAGGAACTCACCGAAGAGGAGCTCGACTACCGGGACCCCCACATCCAGGTCGTGCTCACCGTCGGGGCTCAGAAGCCGTGAGCGGTGGCGTCCGCCGCGCGGGCCGGCGCTTGATCACGCTTCTGCGAGTGGACGCTCGTGGCTCACTCCAGGCGGTCGCAACGAGAGACGAAGCGCAGTATCCGAACTGGTTTGTCCAGTACGCGCAGGGCTACTTCGAACGGCACCTGACCCGGTACGCGGGGAAGCCCGGAATTCGATTCCTCCAGATCGGCGCGTACACCGGCGACGCCACGGCCTGGCTGCTGGACCGCGTCCTCACCGGGCCGGACGCCATTCTTGTTGATGTCGACACCTGGTCGGGCTCCGATGAGGAGGGCCACGAGCAGATGGACTTCGGTGAGGTCGAGCGCATCTACGACAGCCGTACCGCGCGGATGCGCTCGGCCGGACGCCTGATCAAGCACAAGGGCACGAGCAAGTCATTCTGAGGCTCCGTGGATGATCGTAGGTGACCGTGGCCCTCGATTGTGCGGCTGAGCGGGGCGTTTGCACCGGTGAGTCGCGGTGGGAGAGCTGCCCGCATGCCCGAAGCGACGCCTCGGGTCCATGCTGCCGCTCTCAGAGCCGCGATCTCGGCGGGCACGCAGCGGCCGCTGTGCGGCCCTGGGGTTCACGTCGTGCCAGTCGTTAGAAGGAGCGTCGCAGGACCGGAAAGCTCGCCTGCACGCCGTTGGCGTCCGATCGCGCGTCCAACGGCCAATGCCCTGCTCCTACGCGGGTTGCGCGTCCAGCGCAACCTTGATTGCCATCCAGCGAAGCGGAGTCCGACAGTCAAGGGCGGCTCGACAGGGCCGAGCGCAGCGAGCCGCGTAGCGGCGCCCTTGACGGGCGGGCGCAGCGGAGCTACCTGTGTCCCGATCCGGCCATCCACCTCGACATATCACCTACGATCATCCACGGAGAGCCGTCATTCTTTGATTCGCAGCCGGATGGCCAGTATGACTTCATCTACATCGATGGTGATCACACGGCGTACGGAGTCCTGAATGACGCAACGCGCTCCTACCCGCTGCTACGCGTCGGCGGGATCCTCGCGTTTGACGACTACGAGTGGCGATCGGGGAAGGGCCGCCTCTTTGATCCTGCCCCGGCAATCGACGCGATCGCGGAGCTGTACTCAAACCGCCTGGTCCAGCTGGAGGGCGGCCGCGAGGTCTGGTTTGAAAAGACAGGAGCCGCGGAGGACGCTCACCACGTGGGGCACGAGGCGCGCCCCACTCGGTGGTGGTATCTCGCCGGCAGAGCACGTCACGGCACCCGGCGGGGATGGCCCCGGCCCCGGGTGCGTCGAGCGCGCGCCGGCCTGCTCGCCGGCCCCCCCCGCCGGCATCTAGCCGACGCGGAGCCCGTGGCCTCTCGGGGCGCCGGCCAGCGCGGCCGCCAGCGCGTCGAGCACGTCGGGGGCCAGCAGCGATCCCTCGGGGTGACCGGCGACGATCCTCTCGGACTGCTCGACGACGACGACGTCGGCCCCCCGCACCTGGTCGAGCAGGGTGGCGATGGCCTGGGCGCGCCGGCCGGTGGCCGCCCCCCGGGAGATCTCAGGGACGCGGGTGAGGTCGGCGAAGAACGGCGTCAGCTTGTCCAGGGCACGCTCGGTGAACGAGTCGCCGTACACCAGGGTGTGCCCGCCCACCAGCGGCTCGCCCGGGCCGGCGGTGCTGGTGACATGAGTGATCGGGAAGTCCGGGAACGGGCTGGTCGTCGTCGGGGCTCCGGAGTGCACCCCCGGCCGGGTGACCGACCAGTGCTCGTCGACCGCGCGCTGAGGGGAGCCGCCGAGGATGCTCAGATCCCCGGTGTAGGGCTCGGGCCCGGTGGGCGCCACCCGGGCACTGCGATAGAGCCGCGGATCCAGTGCATTGAGCATTCCGGGCAGGAACACCGTCGCCGCGGATCGGTCGGTCCAGTGGCTGTCGGTGGGTAGGAAGGCAGGCTGGCCGGCGGGCCCCTCTGAGGACTGCAGCGCTCCGAGCAGGTCGACGAAGTCAGCTCCTCCGAGGGCGCCCAGGGCCTGCCAGCGGGCTTGCTTGCCCGCCTGCGCGCAGCGGGTGTCTGCGAACGCGTGGGGATCCACGAAGCTGGGGTCGACGGTGTCCTTGTCGGGCGCGATGGTGGCCACCAGGGTGCGTCCCGAAGCACGCATCAGCACGTCGAGGCGGCGAAGCCCATCGGTGACCTGGGCAACGGTGAACCCAGGGCGGCAGCCGGCCACGAACTCGTCGGCGATGAACAGCCAGCCCGCGTGCCCGGGAACCACCAGCGAGCCGGGGTCCGCGGCGCCAGGCCCGGCGCGCCCGCCGGCCAGCGTCGGCGCCTGGCCGACGCCGACCGGCCCGCCGGCCGCCGTGTAGACCGGCGGCTGACCGAAGAGGTCCTCGGACAGGCGGGTGTTCAGCCTTACGGCGATGTTGCGCAGGGGGAGGTGGTCGATCGACCACTGGGTCAGGTCGCCGAACGCGCCGAAGCCCCGGCTCAGCCCGGGTAGCTTGGCCAGGGGCCGGTTCTCGATCGGCTTGGGCTGCACGCCGGCCATCCGCGCGGCCAGCGGCGTGAAGAAGAAGAGCACCCCCAGCGCGACGGCGAGCCAGTGCCGGTGCCCGCGCAGCCAGCGCGGGCGGCGAACCCCTCCGGTCTGCTCCTCGGAGATCGTGCGCATCAGAATCGGTAGTAGAGGAAGGGGCTGAAGGTACCGGCGGCCACCAGCACGGCGGCGTAGGGCGCGGCGACGGCGGTCACCCCGAGGCGCGCGAGCGAGCCGGCCCATGACGAGCTCGTCTCCAGGAAACGCCCGAGCACGAAGCGCCCGGGGATGAGGACGACGAGCAGGCCGAGCAGCGCGGTCACCGCCCGCTGGGTGGTCGCCGCCACCACCACGGGGTCGGCCACGTGCTCGAAGTGCGGCACGGCCATGGCGTGCAGCATGCGTCCGCAGACCCTCAGATCGGGCGCTCGGAACGGGACCCACCCGATGACCACGATCAGCAGGGTCAGCGCCCGTCGGGGCAGCCACCAGCGGCCGTCGGGCCAGGTCCGGTAGCCCGTCGCGCGCTCCAACGCGAGCCAGCTCCCGTGGTAGAGCCCCCAGATCAGGAAGGTCCAGTTAGCCCCATGCCAGATCCCGGTGAGGGCAAAGACGATGTAGAGGTTGCGGTAGGTCTTCACTCGGCTGCCCCGGTTGCCCCCCAGGGGGATGTAGAGGTAGTCGCGAAACCAGCGCGACAGCGACATGTGCCAGCGCCGCCAGAAGTCGGTGATCGATACCGCGGAGTAGGGCCGGGCGAAGTTCTCCGGCAGGCGGAAGCCGAGCATCCGCCCCAGTCCGATGGCCATGTCGGAGTAGCCGGAGAAGTCGAAGTAGATCTGCAGCGTGTAGGCCAGGGCCCCGAGCCAGGCGGTCGGGGTGCTCAGCGCGCTGGCCGGCAGCGCGAAGACCGAGTCGGCGATCGGCCCGATGGAGTCGGCGACGATCACCTTCTTGGCCAGGCCGTGGGCGAAGCGGGGGAACCCGGCGGCGAAGTCCCCCAGCCGGTCCTCCCGGCGCGCCCCGAGCTGGTCGGCGATCTCGTGGTAGCGCACGATCGGCCCGGCGATCAGCTGGGGGAACATGGCGATGTAGGTGATGAAGGCAACCGGGTGCCGCTGCGCGGGGCGGCTGCCGCGGTAGACGTCGACCACGTAGGAGAGGTGGTGGAAGGTGAAGAAGGAGATGCCGATGGGCAGCGCGATGCTCAGCGCGTGACCGGTGTCCACGCCGAAGTGCGACGCGAGGTGGTGCACCTGCTGCTGGGCGAAGGTGCCGTACTTCCAGACGGCCAGGATCCCCACGTCGAAGGCCGCGGTCAGCGCGAGCATCGTGCGCCGGAAGCGATTCGACCGTCCCCGCGCCCCGGGCTCGACCACCAGGCCCGCGCCGTAGTTGACGGCGATGCAGGCCAGCAGTAGGAAGACGAAGCTCCTCGCCCCCCACGCGTAGAACAGCAGCGACGCGCCCGCCACCACGAGGTTGCGGGCCGACCGTGGCGCCAGCCACAGGGCCAGCAGCACGACCGGCATGAAGTACCACAGGAAGATCGGCGAGGCGAAGCTCATCCGCGGGCCGTCCCGTCCTCACTCAGCGGCACCGAGCACGCCGCCCGGCGCCGGCGCGACGGCTAGGCCGCGTCCTCCTCGGCCTTGAGCAGCCCGGCGCCCAGGGCCACCGCGCTGACCGCCGTGGCACTGACCAGAAGGGTGGCGAACGGATTCAGGTAGCGCCGCTTCCCGGCCATGAGCCCGGCCAGGGCGTCGGCCCCGTCGCAGAGGATCCCGAGCTGGATGAACAGCTTGCGCGACTCCCCGCTGCTCTGGCTCAGGCCGATGCCCAGGGCGACGTCGCGGATGCCGAACAGCCGGGCCAGGTAGGGAGACTGCGGATTGGCCTTCGGGTCCAGACCGAAGAGCCGACCGGCGAGCCGGGGGGTGAGCCAGGCGCCGATTCCGATGGCCAGGCGCAGACCGACGAGAACCTGCTCGTTCTGAGATTTCGATAGAGAAGGCATCGCGCGATCCTATAGCCATGACCGTCGGTGATGACGCTTCGTCCTCCTCTGCGGCGGCCTTCGCCCGCGACCTCGGGCGCCATCTGCGTGACGGTCGCGTCACCGCTGCCCTGGCCGCCGTGCCGCGCGAGCTGTTCGTGCCCGAGGCTCTACGCGACCGGGCATGGCGCAACGAGCCGCTGCCCATCGGCTGTGGCCAGACGATCTCCCAGCCGCTGCTGGTCGCCGGCATGTGCGAGGTGCTCGGCCTTCGCGGGGACGAGAACGTCCTCGACGTGGGCACCGGCTCGGGTTGGCACGCCGCCCTGCTGTCTCGTCTGGCCGCGCACGTGTGGAGCATCGAGCGCCGACCGGAGCTCTCCGCCGCCGCCGCCCGGGCGCTGGCCACGGCAGGGATCGACAACGTGGCCCTGCTCGTCGGCGATGGGGCCCGGGGCCATCCGGCCGCCGGCCCCTACGACGCGATCAATGTCGCGGCCGCTGCGCCGCGCGTCGCCCTGGCCACGCTCGAGACCCAGCTCGCCCCGGGCGGGCGGCTGCTGGCGCCGGTGGGCGGGTCCGACGGTCAGCGCCTCGAGCTCGTCCGGCGCACGCCGGAGGGGCTCGAGCGCGTCACCGGGCCTGCCGTGCGCTTCGTCCCCCTGATCTGAGCGCGGCCGGATCCTGGGCCGGGCGGCGCGATCAGGCGACCGGGCGCAGCGACACCATCTCGCTGAGCTCGATCAGCAAGCTCGCCAGCTCGAGCTCCTGCTCGGCCTCGACCAGCCCGCCCCCGGCGGTGAACGCCTCGTCGGCGTTGGGCACGGCCAGCTCCCGATCGAGAACTCGGGCGCCGGTGGCGGCGAGCACCTTGCGCAGCTCGGCCTGGGCCCACACCGCTCCGAACATCCCGGTGCTCGCGCCCACCACCGCCACCGGCTTGTTGGCCAGTGCCGCCTGCGCCCGGGGGCGCGAGGCCCAGTCGACAGCGTTCTTGAGCACCCCCGGGGGGCCGGCAGCAGGGCGCCGGCCACGGCGAGCAGGCGACGGTTGTGGGAGTCCTGGCGCAGCGATCCGGCGATGCCCAGGACGCGCACGGACTAGCGCCTGCGCGCCGGGTGGATGGCCCTGGTGGTCGCCGTCGCCCCCGACGGCGATACTGAGGCGACGACGACCCTTCGACGGAGGTCCTGATGCACGGAATGCGACTGAGACAGCTCGGTGCCGGTCTGGCCACGACGGCGCTGGTCGGAGCCGGGAACGTGCTCATGCCTCCGAACGCCTGGGCGGCGGGGGTGACGCTGCCGGTGCGGGTCATCAAGGTCCACGGTGAGGCGCTCGTTGTCGCGCCCGTGCAGATCCAGGGCCGGACCTACCCGTTCGTCATCGACACCGGTGCCTCCAAGTCGAGCGTCGATGTCCATCTCGCGCGCCTGCTGCACCTGCGCCGGGTCGGTCGGCCCATCCACGTGCTGGGCGTCGGCGGGGCGGGCATCGAGCAGGTCTATCGCCTGCCGGTATGGAAACTGGCCGGTGCCTCCCTGCCTCCGGCCAACGTCGATGGCTCCCATCTGATCGTGGGCGGGTTCGGGCCCGCCGGGCTGGTCGGCTCCGACATCCTCTCCCGCTACGGCCGGGTCACCATCGACTACCAGCACGGGCTGCTGACGCTCGGAGGCTGACCCTTCGCGCTGCAGCGCCTCGTTCTCGTGGCGACGCCGAGGCGGATAGAATTCGCTCCATGACCCCTTCCAGATCCGGTCGCGCCACGCTTGCCCTGGCCGCCGTCGGGACGGCGGCGGCGCTGCTCGCGCCCGGAGCGCAGGCCCGGCACCGGACACCGGCTTCGGCGCGTCGGCCCGTCCCATCGTCGGCGTCGGCGGTCAAGCTGACGACCCCCAGCCCAGTCGCGCTGGGCCGCTCGGCTATGCTGCTGGCCGGTGACCGCATCCACGTGCGCGGGACGGTCAGCCACCACCTCGCCGGCCAGTCCGTCACTCTGCTGCTCGCTCGAGGTGGCCACACCGTGCGCCGCCTGACCATTGCTCCGGTCGGCGGATCGTCGGGCCGCTTCGCCGTGTCCCTGCGCCTGAACCGTCCCGGCCGCTACCTCCTGCGCGCCGCTGGGGTCTCGGGCGGGGGCGCCCTCGGTATCCAGGTCGTCGGCGGTGGCCTCGGCGATCGTCTCAGCGTTCGCGCCCTGCAGGAGGGCCTGGCCGACCTCAACTACCAGGTGAACCACTCCGGCAGCTTTGACCTCGGCACCCAGCTGGCCGTCCTGGCCTACCGGAAGGTCAACGGCATGGACCGCAGCTCCGCGGTCAACCGGGAGGTCATGCTCCGGGTGCTGCACGGGCGGGGGGCCTTCCACCCCCGTTTCAAGGGGCCTCGTCACGTCGAGGCCAACCTCGGCGAGCAGGTCATCGCTCTGGTCAACCCCGGTGGCCGGGTGTTCCGCGTGATCCCGACGTCCTCGGGCAAGCCGTCAACCCCGACCGTGCTCGGCCGCTTCCACGTCTATCAGAAGGACCCCGGTACCAACGGCGAGGGCATGTTCGACTCGAACTACTTCATCGGTGGCTATGCCATTCACGGCTATCCCGACGTCCCGACCTACGCCGCCAGCCACGGCTGCCTGCGCATCCCCAACTCGATGGCTCCCTTCGTGTTCGGCTGGATCCGCATGGGCGACGAGGTCGACGTCTACTCTTGAGCGTCGCTCCGCCGGTCCGCGTGCGCACCGCCGGGGCCGCGAGCCTCCTCCTCCTCACCCTCCTGGGCGCCGCGCCCGCCCAGGCCCGGCCCGAGCCGTTGCTGCGCGGACGGTTCTTCATGACCGGCCGGGTGACGGTCGCCACGCACGTCCGCGGGGAGCGCCGCGGCCAGATGGTGCGCCGCGGCTGGCTGTTCGCTTCGGGGTGTGCGACCGCCGGTCCCTGCCGGACCGTTGTGCTCCTGCGCGCCCGGGCCGGCGGCGCCGACCGGGTCGTCCTGAGGTTGGTCGGTGAGCACCGCTACGCCGGAAGCGGCAGCTTCTCGGTCCCGGTGTCCTGTGCCGGGCGCCGGTTCGCCCGCGGGGGCGTTGCCCCCTTCTCCATCGTGGTCGAGGTCGTCGGGACTCAGGCGGAGCAGGGCGTCTCGTTTGCCACGGCGATCACGGCGAGCTACGTCAACCCCCGCCGGGTCAACCGCACCCACTGTGCCGGGTTCATCGGCCACGACGCTGCCCGCTACGCGGGCCGCCTGGCCACCGGGCTGCCCGCGCCTCCGCATGCGGCCTTCGCCTCGACCCAGAGCTCGCCCCCCGGACTAAGCGTCGCCTTTGCCGACGCGTCGACGCCGGCGGCCAACGGCGCGCCGATCGTCGCCCGCCGCTGGGACTTCGGTGATCCGGGCTCGGGCGCGGCCGACACGGCCACCGATCCCGCCCCCGCGCACGCCTTCTCGGCTCCTGGCACCTACACAGTCGTGCTGGAGGTCACCGACGCCTTCGGGCTCACCTCGTCGACGACCCAGGCGATCACCGTCATCTAGCCCACTCCCGGGCCCGGCTCGATCCCGATCGAGCGCAGGACCCCGTTGAGGGCGTGGGTCGGCGCGGCGCTGGCGCCGGCCACCGCGGCCGGCCGGAGGTGCAGGACGGCGTAGAGGCACAACGGGCGTCCGTGGGCGGTGAAGAATCGCTGGCAGCCCACCTGGCCCGGCCGGCCGATGGCCAGGGCGCGGGCCCTGAAGTCGTGGACCTCGAGGCGGGATGGCTGAGCCGGCGCGAACAGACCGCGTCCGGGCTGCAGACCTCCGCCCGGCAGGTACTCGGTGAGCACGAGCAGGGCGTCACCCGGGCCCATGGCCGCCGTGGCCCGGCTGCCGAAGTCACCGTCGTGGGTCGGCAGGGCGAACGACGCGGCGTGCAGGGTCGGCGCCCCCCCCGGGTGACGCCAGATCCGCGCCTCCCACCCGTGGGGAAGATCGACGTGGAGCCCGTGGCCGGTCAGGCGCACGATCACAGGACCAGCGCCGCGGCCAGCGCCGCCACCAGGATGAGCTGGAGCACGGTGGTTGCCGTGAGCATCGGCCGCCGCCGCCGTCCGAGGCGCCGGTGCAGCTCGAGCAGCGCGGCGGGATCCCGTACGCGCCGGACCGTCAGCAGGCTCGCCCCGCGGGTGACGCCGAACAGGCCGCCCACCACCAGCCCCAGCGCCGGCTGAGCCGAGAGGCCGGCCCCCAGGTAGGCGAGGTACACCGCCGACGACGTGACGATGGTCGCCACCCCGACGCCGAGCTGGGCGCCGAAGCCCGCGCCGTAGACCACCCCCCGGTACCGGGTCATCCAGTCCTCGTCGACCTGGCGCCGCACCGTGGGCAGGCCCGTTCCCAGGAGCCCGGTGTCGAGGGCGACGCCGAGGAGCAGGGCGGCCGCGAGCACAACGGCCCCGGGCGCCCCCGGAGGGCCACCCAGAAGCAGCCGCCCCAGCGCGGCGGCCAGCGCGCCGCTGGCCGCGCCCGCCGCCGTGGCCGCGACGAGGAACGCAGCGGTCGTAAGCCCCCATCGCCGTCCGCGTGCCCGCTCGCCGAGCGGGGTGATGCTGGCCAGCATCGACTCGCCTCAGGGCGACCAGGCCGAGCGCACGGCGCCGATCACGGCGGTCGCGCCGGCACCGACGTCGATCGCCGCGTCGGCCGTGGCGATCATCGGGAGCGCGGCTCGCCGGCCCCGCTCGGGTGCAGCGTCGGGTGCCCGGGATGGATGCCCGCATCCTCGAGGGTGCGATCGACGTCTCGGGCTCGCTGGGTGCGGCTGGGGCGAGGGCCGGTGGGTGGCGACGTCGGCTCATCGCCGCCCACCGCCCGCTCGGCCAGGTGGTCGGAGAGCAGGGAGTGAAGGCCGGCCCAGCCGCTGGCCGTCCCTTCGCCCGCGGCAGCGTCGGAGTGCCCGTCGAAGAAGATGAAGTACGGCGCGGCGGGGACCGCGTAGCCCTCCCAGGCGGCGGTCGACATCACCACGGGAACCCTCTCGCTGGCCAGCTCGCGCAGGCGCACGAGCCGCTCGTGCGACGCGTCCTTGGTCACGGCGATCACCCGGGCGCCTCCGGGGGCCTCGCGTCCCTGGCCCAGGGCCGTCCAGAAGCCGTCGCACACCGAGCACCCGCTGGTCAGGAAGGCCAGCAGCGTGGGCGGCTTGCCCGCTCCGACGGCGAGCTTGATGGCATCGCCCCGCAGGGTCGAGCCGGCGACATCGAGCGCGGCTCGACCCGTAGCGTCATGCCAGGCAGGCGCGAGCAGCTCGCGCTCGGCATCGTTGGCGCTGTCGGAGCCGTCTCCCAGCCGCCGCAGGATCTCGGCGTGGCTGCGCAGCAGCGCGATGACCACCACCGTGAGCAGGAGGAGGAGCACGGTCTCGGCGCCCACCAGCGCGCTGAGCATCAGACCCCGCCGCCGCCCGGGAGCTCGACGACCAGCGGCTCCAGGCAGCCCTGGTTCTGCGTACAGGTCGTGTCGTCGACCTTGACCGTCGCGTTACAGTTGAACTCGGCGATCGAGCCCGGGTGCTCGCAGACCACGATGCGGCACACCACCTCGGTCTGCCCCTGGATGTGGGTGTTGCACTGTCCGTAGCGAAACTGGTTGCAGTCGACCCGGCGCCGGTGGCAGTCCTGGCGGGCGCAGTGACAGCCGCCGGCGGAGGCATGGCCAGCGTGGCGGTTGCAGTCGACGTAGTAGCGAACGCCGTGACCGTGGCACAGCCCGCGGCCGCGGTAGTCGGTGCACTTCCACCACCCGGCGATGTAGGAGTTGGGCGGGCACTGGTTGGCGCCTCCACCCAGCTCGCAGCAGAAGGCGGTGTAGCCATCGGTGCACGCTCCCGACCCGCAGTCGGAGGGACGGATGATCGCCCACGCGGGCTCGGGGCGCAGCAGGTAGCGCAGCGGGGCCACGGCCAGCGCGGAAGCCGCGATCCCGGCGCGATGGAGCAGGCCGCGCCGCGAGGTGCGCTGCTCCACCAATCCGGCCAGGCGGTCGATCACGCGCTTGGCGCCGGTGGCCGCGTCGGCGTCCAGGCGCTCCACAGCGCCGGTACGGCGACGTAGGCCTGGTGGGCGAGCACGGTGGCCGCCGCCACCGAAGCGGCGAGGATCGCCCCACCGGCCGGATGGGCGAAGACGACCGCCGGGAGGCCGGTCCCGACCGGTGTCAGGGCGGCGGCCGTGGCCACGGCCACTCCGGTGAGGTTGAGGGCCAGATGGATCGGGTGCACGGGTGAGGACCGCGCCCCGAAGCACCCACATCGAGCCTGCTCGCCCGCTCGCAGCAGGCGCACGGTCACGACGGCGAAGCTGGCGTAGGCCCCGGCGATGGCAACGGCGAGCGCTGGGCTGGGTACGCCGATGGCAGCCAGGCCGAGTCCCACCTCAAGCCCCCCGATCAGCCTGACCGCCAGGCCACGCACCGGCAGTCCCCCGTGGGACAGGGCGGCGGCGGCGGTCTGCGGCGCCCGGAGCTTGGCGGCGCCGGCCAGGACGAGGAGCGCGGCCACGGTGGTCAACGGCGTCAGCAGCATCGGACGGGCCTCTCCACGGCTTGCGATGGGCCGCGAGCCTATCTGACGGCCGGGAGATTCGAGCCACACCCGCGGAGCGGGACGGTGTCTAGGCTGCGCGGCGTGCCCGCGCTTGGCGGCCCGTCGTCTCGACGCCTGCTGATCGGAGGCGCCGCCGTCGTGTGCGTGGTCTCGGCCGGGCTCGTCGCTGGCACCGGGCCGGACGAGGGCCGGTCCCCGCGCGGCACCTCGGCTCCCTCCGCGCTGGCTCGGACGAAAGCCGTCCGCCGGCGCGTAGTGTTCGGGCGCTCGGCCGGCGGTCGGGCGCTTTCGATGCTTGCCGTCGGTGACCCCGCGGCGACTCGCCGGGTCCTCGTGGTCGGCTGCATCCATGGCGACGAGACAGCCGGCGTCCCGGTGGTGACTGCGCTCGCGCGCGGCCCCGCCCCTTCGGGGTTCCGCCTGCTCCTCGTCGGGGCGGTCAACCCCGACGGCCGGGCCGCCGGCACCCGCCAGAACGCCCACGGCGTCGACCTCAACCGCAACTTTCCCTTTGGATGGCGACCCGGCGGTGCCCCCGGCGACACCTACTTCCCGGGCCCCAGGCCGTTCTCCGAGCCCGAGACGCGGGCCATCGCCGCGCTCATCCGCCGCGAGCGCCCGACGCTGACGATCTGGTTTCACCAGCATCTCGACCTGGTCGACCTGTCCGGAGGCGACGCCGGGGTGGAGCGCCGCTTTGCCCGGCTCATCGGCGAGCGTGCCATCCGCCTCGCGCCTCTGACGGGCACCGCCACGCGGTGGCAGAACCACACCTTCCCGCCGTCAACGAGCTTCGTCGTCGAGCTGCCGGCGGGGCCGCTGGCCCCGGGCCAGGTGACTCGGATCGCCCGGGCGGTCAGGGCCCTGGGCCGGGGCTGACGGCGGCCCGGGGCGAGCTGGATCGGTTCGGCGGTCAGGAGTGCGCGAGCCCGACCTCCGCTTCGATCCCCGCTTCGGGGGCAACGAGAATCGCGCCCTCGCCGGTCGTGTAGGCCTGCTCGCCGTGTTGGACGACGTCCATTCCCAGCGCCTCTTCGCGCTGGGTCGCGCGCAGTGGGACGAACAGGCCGATCACCCGCAGGATGGCGAAGGTGGCGACGAACGCATACGCGGGGCCGGCGATGGCCGCCAGCGCCTGGGAACCGAGCTGGCCCGCGTGTCCGTAGAGCAGGCCGTTGGCGCTGCCGTTCCATGAGAGCTGCGCGAAGAACCCGATGAAGAGGATGCCCGTCAGGCCAGCGAGCCCGTGGGCCGCAAGCACGTCGAGGGTCTCGTCCAGTCGCGTCCGTGGACGCCAGACGATGACCGCGTAGCTGGGAAGGACCGCCACCGCGCCCAGCAGCATCGCCCACGTGGGACTCACGAAGCCCGCCGCCGGCGTGATCGCCACGCAGCCGACGATGATCGCGGTGGCGGCGCCGATCGCGGTGACCCGCCCGTTGCGGAGCAGGTCGAGGAGAAACCATACGACCAGCGCGCAGGCTGGGGCCAGCAGCGTGTTCGTGAAGGCAAGGACGCTGGGCGAGCCCGTCGAGTAGCCACTGCCGCCGTTGAAGCCGAACCAGCCGAACCAGAGCAGGCCGGCCCCCAAGAGGGCATACACGGCGTTGTGCGGGAGCAGCGCCTGCCGACCGTAATCCTTGCGGGCGCCGACGACGGTTGCGGCGGCGAAGGCGGAGAACCCTGACGCCATCTCGACCGGTACGCCGCCCGCGAAGTCGAGTGTGCCCTGCCGCTGGAGCCAGCCGCCGCCAAAGACCCAGTGGGCAAGGACTGCGTAGACAACGACCGACCAGACGACCATGAAGACGAGAAACGGCCCGAAGCGCATGCGCTCCACCACGGCCCCGGACACGAGGGCGGCGGTGATGATGCAGAAGGTCGCCTCGAAGGCCATGAAGAGCAGGTGGGGGATCGCCGTCCCGGCCCGCGGCGCCAGGGTCACCCCATGAAGGAACGCGTAGTCCAGGCCACCGATGAAGCTGTTTCCCCTGTCGAAGGCAAGTGAGTAGCCGACCACTGCCCATGCGACCGTCACCACGCCGAGCGCTCCGACGCTCATCATGAACGTGTTGAGCGTGTTCTTGGCCCGCACCAGACCCGCGTAGAACAGTCCCAGCGCGGGCGTCATCATCAGAACCAGCGCGGTGGCGATCAGCATCCAGGCCGTATCGCCAGCGTTGATCTGGCCCGGCAACGGCAGGTTCGCCGCGCCGATCACGAGCCCACCGGGGTGACGGCGCCGTGATCGGTCTCGCCCGTGCGGATCCTCACCGCTTGCTCCAGCGGGACGACGAAGATCTTGCCGTCGCCGACCTCGCCGGTCCGGGCGCCTTCACACAGCGCCTTGACCGTCCTACCGACGAAGGAGTCCGAGACGGCGATCTCGAAGCGGGCCTTCTCCGCCAAGCCCATCTTGACCGTCGTGCCCCGGTAGGTCTCGACCCTGTCGAGCTCGCCCCCATGACCTTGAACCCGGCTGATGGAGACCCCGCGCACCTCGGCGCGGTAGAGGGCCTCGAGCACGTCGTTCGCCTTTTCTGGCCGGACGATGCCGATCACGAGCTTCACGTTCCTGCGCTCCTTGGTTGAACGAATCGGGTCGGCGAGCCGGCAGCCCCGACCCCGGCCTACTTGGCGGCGGACGCCCCCGGCCCTGGGGCGCGCGGCGCGACCTTAGCGGCCGCGGCTCGCTGGCTGGCGAGGACGCGACCCACACCGAGACCGGTGAGGACGCGACCCGCACCGAGATCGAGGCTCCGGGCATGCGACGTTCCGGCCCCTTGTGCCTGGACCACGCGTCGGTGGCGCCGAGTGACGCCTTCAGCGCCTGTCAGCCGAGGAACGAGTCGACGCGGGGCACGAAGGTGGCGGCGTCCTGGAACAGGAACGCGTGGCCAGCGTCGGGGTAGAGCACGAGCTGGGCCCGGCGGAGCAAACCGGCGAGCTGGTGGTCGTTGGCGACAGGGTCGAGGGCGTCGACGGTGCCGTCCGCCACCAGGGCCGGCGCCACAGCCCGAGCCACTTCTCGGCCGGCTGGGTCCGCGCCCGTCAGCCACCCTTGGATCGCGCCACTCTGCGCGATCTTCGTGGGGCGGGACACCGTCGCTCGGGACGGGTAGTGGAGGACGCTCATCGAGCGCGCTCTCGTGCCCGACCGAGGCGACGGCGAGCACCGGGGGTCGCGGCGTGGAGGCCTTGGCGCGACCTGGACCCACGGGGCCCCGCAGGCGGCAGCAGTGAATCTTGCGCGCGCCTACCCGGCCGCCGGACCACATGTCGCAGTGGGCCAGCCGCGGAGGCCTCATCGCGACGATAAGTATCAGAGTGATATCTTCGCCAGGTGGACGTTCTGCTCAGGGGCCTCCCCGACGAGGTGCATGCGGAGCTCGCTCGCCGAGCGGCGGCGGCCGACATGAGCTTGCGCGCGTATCTACGCGAGGTCCTATCCGACCACGTGACCGTCCCCTCCATGGACGAGTGGCTGCAACGGGTGGACGCCCTCGGTCCGGCGCACAGCGGCGGACCAACCGGCCCCGAGCTCGTGGCCTCGGCTCGAGCAGAGGCCGACGAGCTCGCCGGCCGTTGAGCATCGCCGTCGTCGACGCGGCCACGGTCGTTGACCTCATCTGCGGCTTCCCGGCGGCCGACCCCTACCGAAGCGTCCTCGGTGCCGCCACGGCAGTCGCGGCGCCGGCGCACCTCGACGCCGAGGTCCTCTCGGCGCTGGGTCGACTCAAGCGAGCCGGGCGGCTGTCGCGCCCAGCGGGGCGCGTGGAAGCGCTGGCCACGTTCGGGGCCAGGCGCTGGCCGCTACAGCCCCTGCTGGTGCCGGCGTGGGCGCTGATCGAGCGGATCGCGACACGCGACGCACTGTACGTTGCGTTGGCCGCGTCGCTCGACGCCATCCTGGTCACCACCGACGGACGCCTCCGCCGAGCGGCCACCGGCCTCGTGGCGGTCGCCGGACTCGACGAGTGATCGGCGCCGGGGCGCCGGAGAACCTGTGTCCGTGGAGCATCGGCTACTGGTATGTCCGGCGGACCGGGGCGGGGACAGGGAGGCGATGGCGCCGGCTTGCTCGTCGGCTGATCGAGAACGACCGAAGACTCAGACGATGAGATGGCGCCTGGTCGTCGACAGCAGCTCGGCTCCCTGACCGACGGTGAGGAGATCTGGGGTCCGGCGTCACGGAAGACGTGGCGCCCGACTGTGAGCGCGTCGCCCTCGGTTTCGACCACGACCAGGTGGGGGTCGGCGAAGCCGAAATGGTCGGGGTTGCCCTTGGCCTCCCGCACCGCGGCGGCCAGCTCGCGCAGGGACTCGAGCGCCTCCTCGGAGCCTGGGTCGACGTAGCGGGCCACGAGCCCGCCACGGGTTGGGTCAGAAAAAGCGGCCGCGCTATCAGAGACTCAGATACACCCTCGGTTAGATTCTTCGCGCAGGGGGAGACTGATCTCACCGGTGTCACTCGCCCTCGGAATCCTCGCCGCGCTGGCGGCCGCTGTGCTTTACAGCGTGGGCGTCGCGCTCCAGTCCGTCGAGGCACGGCAGGCGCCGGACGAGGAGTCGCTCCGGGCGTCGCTCATCAAGCATCTGGCCACCCGCCCCCGCTGGCGGGTGGGCACGAGCTGCGTGGTCGGAGGCTGGGCCACGCAGGCCGCGGCGCTGGGGCTGGTCCCGATCACGATCGTACAGCCGGCGCTCGCGGTCAGCGTCGTCGCGCTGTTGTTTATCGCCGTCCGCTTCTTCGGCGAGACCGTGCGCGTCAGGGAGGTGGTCGCGGCCCTGGCAATCGTCGTGGGCGTCGGCGGGCTCGTGGTGGGGTCTCCGGGGCAGAGCCACATCCACGCCGCGCTGCTTCCGCTGGCGCTCGGCATGGGCGTGCTCGGCGCCGTGGCGCTCGCCCCGTATGTGCTGCGCGGCCACCATGGCTTCGGCGCGCTGGTCGCGTTCAGCGCCGGGCTGGCCTACGCGTGGACCGGCTTCAGCACGAAGTTCCTGGTCGACGGCATATCCTCGGGCGCCTGGGTTGCCGCGGCGTTGTGGCTCGGCGCTACGGCGGCCGCCGGCGGCGTGGGCCTGCTGAGCGAGATGACGGCCTTGCAGAGCCGCTCGCCGATTAGCGTCTTCCCTGTCGTACTCGTCGTCCAGATCGTGGTCGCGATGCTGCTGGCGCCGCTACTCGCCGGCGCGAGCTGGAGCCCCGGCCCGCTCCTCATCGCGGGACTCGCAGTCTCGCTCGCCGTTCTCGCAGCCGGGACACGCGCGCTGGCCGGCTCGCGGGCCGTCGGGCGTGCGATGGCCACGGAGGAGGCTGAGGGAGACGGTGCGGGCGCCGGCGGATCAGGCGCCCGAGTGTGACGAGGGTCGGGAAGGGGATCGAGCTGACCATGAGCAGCGCGAGCGCGACGCAGAGTCCGAGCGCCGCTACGGTGGGCACCGCGAGCGCCGCGACGGCCGCGGCGATGAGCCCCGCCAGCGGGATCGGCAACCCGACGAAGTGCTCGCCCTCGTGCACGACGGCGAAGCGAGCTAGCCGCCAAGCGCCGGCCACGACGAAGATCCCGCAGGCGCCTATGCCTAAGACCGGTATCGGCTGCAGCACGCTCTTGTGGAGCATGAGGGCGGGCGCGACGCCGAAGGCAACCAGGTCGGCCAGCGAGTCCAGCTGGCACCCGAACGTTCCGCACGTCCGCGCGCGGCGGGCGACGCAGCCGTCGACCGCATCTAGGACGCCCGCGAGGGCGACGGCGATCATCGCCTCGCCCAGCACGCCGTCCCCGGCGAGCACGATCGCGAGGAAGCCCGCGCCGAGGCTGCAGCTGGTGATCACGTTGGCCGGGTTGACGAACTTCCTCACGTCGTCCCTCCCGCGGCGCGGTAGCGCGCGATCGGCGTAACGCCCGCGCGGACGCGCCGGCCGACCTCGACCAGCGCGCGCGCCTCCTTGGCCGGGAAGAGCACATCCGCGCGGGAGCCCAGGTGGATCAGCGCGATCCGCTGCCCGGCCTCCACGGGGTCGCCCAGCCACGCCCACGACGAGATGCGCCTGGCGAGCATCCCGGCGAACTGGACGAGCACTACGCGCCTCGAGCCGTCGTCGATGGCAAGCCGCTTGTGGTGATTGCCGCGCGCGCGACCGAGGAACGCGGGGGCGAAGCCGCCGGGCGTCTCCTCGGCCGCGGCGATCCGGCCGCTCGCCGGGCTGCGGTTGACATGGACGTCGTAGATCGCGAGGAACGTGCCGATGCGCACCGCCTCGCCCGCAGGAAGCCATGGGTCGCTCACCCTCTCCACCTCGAGCACCACGCCGTCCACCGGCGCATAGATCGTGTTCGGATCCCGCTCGACGGTGCGCCGGGGATCACGGAAGAAGACCAGGCAAGCCAGCCCGACGCCCACCAGCAGCCGGCCCCGTAGCGCGCGCAAGGGCGCGAGCGCGAGCTCGAGCGCCACAGCCCCGAGCACGTACCTTCGCGCCTCGCGCAGGCTCCGCCAGGTCACGGCGCCGCCTTGGTCCCCCGGCAGGCGAACAGCACGGCGGGCGGTACGTTGAGCGGCGAGAGGCGGCGCTCGACCGAGCAGAAGCTGCGCTCGAGGTTGCGCTGCATGAACAGCGAGTACTGCAGCACGAGCATCACCCCGTCGTCGGCGAGGACCCGGCGCGCCACCGCGAGGACCTCCTCGCGCACCGTGGACCCCAGGGACGTGAACGGGAGGGCCGACACGATGACCTCGGGCCGCCGCCCCTCGAGGTGGGCTTCGAGGTTGGCGGCGGAGTCTGCCACCACCGTGAGCCGCGGATCGGGAAGGTCCTGCGCCAGCGCCTCGGCAAGCGTCGGGTCGATCTCGAAGCTCAGCAACCAGCCCTGCGGGCGCAGCCGCGGGAGGATCTCCCTGGTGTAGGGCCCCGTGCCGGCGCCGAGCTCGACGACACAGCGCGCCTCGGCCACCGGCGCCATGTCGAGCGTGGCCCGGACGGTGCGGCGGGAGGTCGGCACCACGGCGCCGACCCGCCTCGGGGTCGCGACGAAGGAGCGCGCGAAGCGCCGCCGCTCCCTCAGAAGGTTTAGGACCCCGACATGAGCGACCTGCCGTCGAACTGGTATGAGGCTTCACTTTCCCCAGTGTCGTCTGGATCAGTCGCAGGATGTCGGCCGGTGACAGCTCTCCGACGCACGGCAGATTAGGGTATGGAAGCGGATGGGACAACTCGCCCTCGGCGCCGTGGGCGCGGTGACGGCCTCCGTGCTGTTCAGCGCTGGCCTGGTGCTGCAGTCGCTGGAGGCACGCACGATCCCGGACGAGCATTCGCTGCGCCTGTCGCTGATCGCGCGCCTGCTCGGCCGACCGCGCTGGATCGCCGGCTGCCTGGTCATGGTCGTGGGCTTCGGTTTCCACGTCGCCGCGCTCCTGCTCGCTCCGCTGACCGTCGTGCAGCCCTCGCTGGCTGCCGGCCTGGTCGTCCTGCTCGTCGCCGGCGCGCGCCACGACGCCGAGCCAGTCCGCGCGCGCGAGGTGATCGCCGTGGCCGCGATCTCGCTCGGCGTCGTCGGGGTGACGCTGGGGGCCTCCCAGCGCAACACACTGTCCACGGACCCCGCCCTGCTGGCCCTGGCGCTGTGCCCTCTGGCGGCGGCGGCAATCGCGCCCTACGGGCTCGCCCTGCTGTCTTCGGGTCACGGGCGTTCGGGAGGCGTGTCGGCGACGCTCGGCGCGGGCGCCGCCTACGCGCTTACGGGCTTGGCCACGAAGCTGGCCAGCGACCGGACCGCGGCCGGCGACTGGCTCGGCGCCGTGCTCTGGCTGGCGATCACCGCCTCCGCGGCCGGGTTGGCGCTCCTGGATCAGACGACGGCGCTGCAGCGCCGCGGGGCGACGCAGGTTGGGGTCATCATCTACGTCATGCCCGTGGTCGTGCCCGTGCTGCTCGCCGGGGTGCTGCTCGGTGAGCGCTGGGCCGCCTCGCCGGCGGCCGCAGTGGTGCTCGCGCTCTCCGTGGCCGCTGTCTGCGCGGGCGCGGCCCTGCTCTCCGGCTCGCGCCGCGTCGTCACGTGGGAAGCCGCCTCCCGGGCCCGCACGTGATCGCGTGGTTGAGCAGCCGCCCCTGCGGCCGCACCTCGCCGTGCAGGAAGGCGAAGAGGCTCGCGCCACCCCCCCACACACGCCATCTTTGCGCGGCGAGCACCGGCCACGCGGACGAAGGTCGCGGGCGCGGAGGCGGCTGCGGGCAGGCGGCGATCTGCGGTGGCGCACGGCGGTGCGCGCTAGCTTCCTTTTCGTGCGAAGAGTTGCCGGCTGGAGTCATATATCGCGGCTCTGCGGTTGCCGACGTGGCGCCCGCTCACACACAAAAGCCAGTCGGTGGCGCGCTGGCTCGCCACCGACGGTGGCCGCCTACGAGTCGCAGCACGTCGCCCGCAGTCGAGCGCTGTTCGGCGACTCCATTATGGGTTCCCGGCCAAAGGTGCGGGCTGATCGCGCCTACGCTGACGAACATTGCGGTGCGCGGCTCTCCGACGAAGGACATGCGCTCGCCGCGGGCTTCGCTATGCACCGGGCCGGCGCATTGGCTCATGGCTGCTTACTGTCGGTGATCGCGGCGGCGCGCTCGGCGGCCTCGAAGCCGACTCGTGGGTGCCGTCGCAGAACGGCTTTGTCGTCGACCCGCAGCAGCGACACAGCGCCACGCGTTTGCGCGCGCCGACGTCATATTCGTTGCCGTCCTGATCGACAAGGGTGATCGGCCCCTTCACAGACAGAGGGCCGTTCTCGGTGACGGTGATCTTGACGTCGGGCACAAGTCTCCTAGGGAGGTGGACAGGCGGTGAATGGCGCGGGGCGGACCGTTCGGGTCCGCCCCGCGCCCGATCGCGCGCGTTACGCGTTGCCCGCGATGGCGGCTTCGCCGACCGGGGCCTCGGTGGCCTCGATCGGCGTGGGCTCCGGGGCGGGCTCGCTCGCGGTCCCCCGCGGCTGGCGGAGCGTGATGAACGCCAGGAGGGCACCCGCGAGGGCGATCCCGGCGGCGCCGAGGAACGCGGCGGAGAACCCGTGGGTCAGCGCCCCGGGGTTGCCGAGCTGGCCGGCGCCTTGGGAGATCGACAGGGCGGTCATGGAGGCCAGGCCGATGGCCGAGCCGATCTGGTAGCTGGTGTTGACGATCCCCGAGGCGAGGCCGCCCTCTTCGGGGCGGGCGCTGGAGATCGCGGTCCCCAGCGAGGGGATGAACGCGAGCGCCATGCCCGTCGCGGCGACCAGTGACGCGGGGAGCACGTCGACGAGGAAGTTGCCGTTCGCGCGGGCGAAGGACAGCCCACACCAGCCCGCCGGCGAGCACCGCCAGTCCGGCGATGATCGGGGGCTTGAACCCGAAGCGACCGATCACTCTGGGGGCGACCACCACCGGGATCCACGCGGCCCCGAGCAGCAGCTGCGCCAGGTTGGCTCCGGCGAGGTTAGGGGTGCGGAAGATCGCCAGGCGCACCAGCGGCGCCTTGCGGGCGCTCTGGATGACCACGAAGGCGACAAGCAGCACGATGGCGCCGGCCAGCCGCCGATCGTCTGCGCCGAGCCCCAGCCCTCTTGGGGGGCGCGCACGATGGCGAACACCGCGAGCGCCAGGCCGGCGGTGACCGAGATAACGCCGGTCAGATCGACCTTGCCGCGCTGGGCGCCACCGGCGGGCATCAGCTTCGGGATGGCGGCGAGCGCGATCAGGGCGATGGGGACGTAGAGCCAGAAGATCCACGGCCAGCTCAGCCATTGGGTGATCACGCCGCCGAGGAACACGCCGGCGGTGCCGCCCGGCCGGGGCGGCCGCGCCGTGGAGCGCGATCGCCTTGGTCAGCTCCTTGGGACTGTGGCTGAAGAGCATCATCAGCAACGTCAGCGCCGACGGCGCGATCAGTGCCGCGCCGACGCCTTGGATGCCACGACCACCGAGCTCCACGCCGACGCTCGACGCGAGCGCGGCGATGACCGAGCCGGCGAGCAGGATCGCCCAGCCGGCGGTGAAGACGCGGCGGGCTCCGAAGAGATCAGACAGACGGCCGCCGAGCAGCAGCAGACCACCGAAAGCGACGACGTACGCATTGAACACCCATGAGAGGCTGCTCGGGGAGAAGCCGAGATCGCCCTGGATCTTGGGTAGGGCCACGCCGATGATCGACGTGTCCATGATGACCATGAACTGGGCGAGCGCGATGAACACGAGCGCCCACCAACGCTTAGCCTGGATCCACCGAATGACGGGGCCGGTTCCGTCCGAGCCTGACTATTAAATGTCCTCCTGAGCAGGGCTTTAATAGCAGCCGTATGGGCGGCTGCGGCCCTGTCAGGAGGTCACCCATATGGTG
>JAABUJ010002279.1_pt1 | contig 24344 bp, 16 predicted proteins | sample 5559131 | NCBI WGS metagenome assembly JAABUJ01 (sample SAMN10711875, study PRJNA513366) | rock metagenome | isolation source: Antarctica rocks | place: Antarctica: Victoria Land, Mt New Zealand nord | collected 2016-01-07
CTTTGGTAGTCGGCCCCGGCCGGTCGACCAGCAAGAGGCGGGCGAACAGCAGATGAACGCTGCCCGACCAGCCTCGGATGAGGTGAACGTGCTGCCACCCTGGGTGACGAGCACCGGTGAAGGGCTACGTGCTCACTGCCGGGGCCGCACCCGTTCGGCAGGAAGCCGGCGCCCGGCTGTGCGGCGCAGGTGGCTGTCGCCCTGGTCCTGCATCGGGCAAACAAGGCGAGCCCGAAACCCGCGATCACGTTCGCGTGCCCCGCGACCGACACCAAGGAGTGCCATGCCCTCCCCTCCCACCGGTCCCTCCCCCCGCGTCAGGCTCGGCGGCGGGCTCGTACTGGGCTGCCTGAGCTGTGCGCTGCTGGCCTTACCCGACCGGCCGCTAGCAGCTGGCGTTTTGGCGGCGACGCCTGTCGGCTACGCCCACCCGCTGGCACTGGGCGCGCAGCCCCTACCGCAGGGACCTGTCGGGGACAGCGGCGAGACGACCCGTCCTCGCTTGTCGGTGACGCTGACCGCGGGACCAGACAAGCCCAACATTTCCCGGGTCGCGGCTGCCGCGCGGCAGATGCCGGCACCGGCCGCCGGCTCGGCTGACCCGGTCGACGTCTCCCAGGTCGTGCTGGGCCTGCACGCCGGCCAGCAGCTCGACCGGGCAGCCGGGCTCGGTGCCTCACCGGCTGCTGTCGCGGCGCTGCGCTTCGCCCTGACCCACCTGGGAGATCGCTACGTCTGGGGCGCCACCGGACCTGACACCTGGGACTGCTCAGCTCTGGTGCAGGCCGCCTACCGCAGCGCAGGGCTCGAACTACCCCGGGTCGCCGCCGACCAGGCGGCAGTCGGCCGGGCGGTCACCGTCGCCGACCTGCTCCCCGGCGACCTGGTCTTTTTCGCGACCGGCACGACCCGGCAGAGCATTCACCATGTCGCGCTCTACCTCGGCAACGGCCTAGTGGTGCACGCCCCGCACACCGGCGCCGTTGTCCAGGTCAGCCCCCTGTGGTTCGACGACTACGCCGGCGCTGTCCGCATCGCAGCCGGCGTGGGCGGCGCAGCCAGCGTGGGCGGCGGCCTCACCGCCATGCTGCCCCGCCAGCAGCGCCTACCCGCTGCCGCCCAGCCCGGCCCGAAACGGCCTGAATCACCCACCGCGACACAGGCGTTAGCAGCGACACAGGCGTTAGCAGCGACACGGCAACCGGTGGTGGCCCAGGCACCGGTGGCTGGCCGGGCACGCCAGCCGGCCGCAGCGAACGGGACGACGGCGACTCTGTCCGTGCTGCAGCCGAAGCCGTCGCGCGCCACCCCGGGCCGTGATCCGGCCGCGCGGTCGCGGCGGCCAGAGCAGCCGGCTCGTGCTCGGGCAACCCCGACGCGGCCGGTGCCGGCTGCAGGCTGGTCCTCCCCCTCGAGCAGCGGGCAGCTCCCGCCGCCGGCGGTGCCCCGCAAGCCGGTGGTGCCCCGCAGGCCGGCGGCGCAGCCCATGCCCACAGCTCCGCCCACGCCCACAGCGCAGCCCACGCCCACAGCGCAGCCCACGTCCACAGCTCACTCCACGCCCACGGCGGACGCCGGGCCCAAGGCACATCCAGGCCCGTCGGCACCGGCCGTACCGGCCGTACCGGTGCTGGCCGAGGGTGAGACCCTGCATGCGCAGCTCAGCGGTGCGGCTGCCGACGCCGGCAGCACGTTCGTCTGGCAACGCTGCGTGCCCGGGGTATGCACGACGGTCGCCGGTGAGCACAAGGACGACTACCAGCTGACGGCGGCGGACCTGCACACCCGGATCCGGGTTGTGGTGACCCGTCGAGGTGGTCAGCGCCTGACGGCGACCACAACCGGAGTGGTGGGGACCCGGGCGGCTGCTTCATGGGCCCCGGCTTCGCTGGTCAGCCCGCTCGTGCCGGCTGATGCCGGGACGCTCTCGATCGTCCTGGCGGCAGGTCAGCACCGCTCGTAGTGCAGCGGGTCGCCCTTGGGCGACCGCCAACGGTTCGTGCGGGGCACGTTCGCTGTCCGTTCACCTGCCAGATGCCCGCCGTGACTCCCCGGGGGGTTCAGTGACAGCAGACAGGAACGCAGCAACTGATCGAGGGGTGGCCGTGATGCGGGTTCGGCGTCTGGTGGGAAGCACGGCGGCAGCGGGGGCGGTGCTGGCAACCGCGGCTGCGTGTGTCGCGCCGCCGACAGCGGCCGGGTTCACGACCAGCGTGATCGCCTCCGGTGGGGCGAACTCCAAGCCCGACGACGTCACCGAGCTTGCCGGCCAGCTGTACGTCACGTTCCAGAACGGAGTCGGGCCGGCCGGGCAGCCAGCTCCCGGCGGCCGGCGCACCAGCACCATCGCCCGGTTCACCCTGGCCGGCAAGCGCACCGGCTCGTGGGACCTGCCCGGAAAGTGCGACGGGCTGACCGCCGACCCCGCCAACGGGCGGCTGATCGCCACCGTGAACGAGGACGGCAACTCCAGCTTGTACACCCTGGCCCCCGCCACCGGCGGCGTGCGGCACTACACCTACAAGACGCTGACCCACGGCGGCGGCACCGACAGCATCAGCATCGTCGCCGGCAAGCTGTTCGTCGCAGCCTCCGCACCGAGTCCCGCAGCGGACGGAAAGACCTTTACCAAGCCGGCGCTGTACAAGCTGACCCTTGCCGGCAACACCGCCACCACCACCCCGGTGCTGGCCGGCAACGCGGTCGCCGTCGACGCGGTCACCGGCAAGGCGAGCAGGCTGAACCTGTCCGACCCCGACTCCACCGAAACGGTCCCCACCGGTGCTGCCCGCTTCGCCGGCGACCTGCTGCTCGACAGTCAGGGCGACTCCCAGCAGGTCTACCTCGCCCGACCCGGGACCACCCAGCAGAAAGCGACAGTGCTGAACCTTGGGACCCAGCTCAACGACACCGCGTTCGCCACCGCCGCGACCGGCACGCTCTACGTCACCGACAACGCCAGCAACACCCTGGTCGCGATCAAAGGCCGGTTCACCCCCGGGCAGGCGATGGTCGCCGCACCGGCGGACTCGACCGTCCACGGATTCGTCGGCCGGCTGGACCTGGCCACCGGGCATATCGCCCCCTTCGCTGTCGGGTTCACCAGCCCCGCAGGCCTGCTGTTCGTCCCCGGACGCTAGCCCCGCAGATCCACCAACCGGCCGCGACCAGCCTGCGCGCCGTTCACGGACACCGGTGGGCTAAGCAGCAGCACGCAACACTGTCGCTGCCAGCAACGCCCCCTTTAACCGGTCGCCCTTGTTCTGACAGTGCCTGACGTCCCGCTCGCACTGCGCGACCCACCCGGCATGGAAGGCGAGCCGGAGCAAACCCGGGCGGCTCGAGCTGATAGCTTGCAGCCGACCAGCTCCACGGCGTCGTCACGCCCGGCCAACACGAGAACATAGGCGGCAGGCCCGGTAGAGGCGCGCGCAAAGCACATCCGCACCTCCCCTGCGGAGGCAACCCGCACCTGATGCCACCCGAACACCGCGGTCGAAGGAGCTCACGGTGGCGTCGTCATGTGGGAAGCGCCCGGCAGTCCGTCGACCCCGAGCCGACCCGCTATGAATCGTCGAGCTCCGACGGCGTCGACGATGCGTGCTCCGGCAGTGGTGCTTGCCCCGGCGCCGGCGTCGGCGAGCTCTCGTCGTCCCCGAGCCCGGCCCACTCGGACTCGGCGTCCTTACGAGCCCGGCGCTTGTCGTTCCAGCGCGCGAACAGCACCGACAGCTCGAACAGCAGACAGCGGCAGAGCCAGCGCCAGCAGCGTGATCGGGTCCTGGGTCGGTCGGGACCCGGCAAACAGAGAAGAGCAGGAAGATCGCGATACGCCGCGACGAGCGGAGCCGGTCCGAGGACAGCACCCCAGCCAGGTTGAGCAGCACGATCACCAGCGGGAACTCGAACGACACGCCGAAGATGATCAGGATGGTGGTGATGAACGACAGGTACTGCGTCACCTCGAGGAGCGCTGTGACACCGTCGCCCCGAAGCCGAGCAGCACGTCGAGCGCCGGACGCAGGACGAGGTAGGCGACGGTGCTGCCGAGCACGAACAGGACCAGCGACGCGACCAGGAGCGTCGTGGCCCACCGCCGCTCGTGCCGGTGCAAGCCGGGTGTGATGAAGCCCCAGAGCTGGCTGAGCCAGATCGGCGACGAGAGAAGGACCCCGGCGATGAGGGAGACCTGAGCCGGATGAAGAACGCGTCGGTGGGGTGGGTGAAGATCAGCTGGCAGCCGATGCCGCCGGTGCGCCGGTTTCCCGGCAGGTCGCAGTAGTGCTGGCGCAGCAGGTGGAAGATCGGGTGGTAGGCGAAGACGGCGACCACCAGGGTCACGACGATCAGCGCCAACAAGGAAACCAGCAGCCGGCGGCGAGCTCCCCGGCGGATGCGGGAGACGGCTGGCTCGCTCGTCATCGGGCTTGGGTCATCGTCGGCAGGTGACTGGTCGACGCCGCTCACTGGTTGGCGCGGTGCCCGGCGCAGGGCGGTAATGCCGGGTCAGGAGCGCGGCGACTCGACCGGGTCGCGCTAAGCCCCCCCGGACGGTGACGGGATGGGCGCGGCAGCACGCTGTGTCGTAGTGATCGGCTGGGCCGAGGTCACCGGAACCGTCGACACGGCAAGGGGGCTGGCCGGGCCCGCCTCGACCGCGCGTGCCGGGTCGTCTTCGCCGTCTTCGCGCAGTCCCCGTGTCTCAGCCTTGAAGATCCGCAGGGAGCGCCCCAGTGAGCGGGTGGCGTCGGGCAGCTTCTTGTAGCCGAACAGCAGGACGAAGACGGCGGCGATGACCAGGACGTGCCATGCGCTGAACTCACCCATGTTGGTCTCCTCGTTTCGCACTGCTCCGGCTAGCGGGATGTCAGGTTGCCACCGTCCTGGTTCTGTTTACCTGTTCACCGACGTGACGTCGTCGTTGTCGGGCCGGTTGGGCTGTTCTGTCACGCTCCGATGCTGTAGCCGGTCGTGGCGGCGACGGCGGACAGCTGCCGCCACTCCTCGTAGTCGGTGGTGCTGCCGACCGGACAGGGCACGCCGACGAAGGAGGGCACCGGGTAGGACGGCGCGGTCAGGTTCGGCGGGTGGGCGAAGTCCAGGACTTCGGCGAGGTTGGCGGCATGCGCGTCGCGCGGGGTCAGGGCCGGCAGTCCGAAGCGCCACTCGATCATCTTCAGCACGGAGGTGTGGTCATAGGTGCCGTGGGCCACATAGCCGCGGCGGGCCAGTGGGCTGATCAGCATGGCCGGTACCCGGAAGCCGCGCAGCCCGGTACCCAGGTCGGGGCGGGCATCCGGGGCGGTGCCTGGGGCCACGTGGTCGAAGAAGCCGCCCCATTCGTCGTAGTTGATGACCAGTGCGGTGCGGGCCCACGCCGGGCTGGTGGTGACCGCTTTGTAGACCGAGTTGATGAATGCCTGCCCGGCGCGGATATCGGCGTGCGGATGGTCATCGGCTGAGCTGCCGCTGCCCTCGTCGAGGAACTTGGGGTCGACGAACGACACAGCCGGCAGGGTGCCCGCGGCGGCGTCGGTCAGGAACTGGGCGTAGGGGGAGCTGATCGGCAGGTACTTGGCGCCGTAGAGCGACAGGAACGGCACGCCGCACCATGGCCGGGATCGCTGCCAACGGTGACCTGCTGCTGGTAACCGTCGACGGACGTGCCCCCAGCTACAGCGTCGGGCTCTCATTCCCCGAAGAGTCCCGGGTACTGACCGCACTCGGCGCCGTGTCAGCACTCAACCTCGACGGCGGCGGGTCCACCACCCTGGTCGCGCGCGGCCGGTTGCTGACCCGACCATCTGACGCCACCGGCGAGCGCCCGGTCGGCGACGCGATCGTCGTCCTACGCGAGACCCCCCCAAACTGACAACACCGCTTCGACAGCGTCGGCCCATCGCCAGAATGACCTGAACGGCCAACGGTCTACCTCATCGCGGACTCGAAGCCCTGAACGGGTGCGACCGGTTCGAGGTCGCAGTGACGTTGTGCATGCTGCGGTGCCCCTCTCGTGGCCGAGGCCGCCGCCGCCGCCTGCCGCCCCAAGTGGCGACGTTCAACTGATTCAGCCGTAGGCCTCGGTCGGCTGCCGCGCAGCACCCATCCCTTGGCAGCGGTGCAACCACCCGAGGGCGGCAAGGGCCGAGGGCAAGGGCCGCGAGCGACACGTCAAGCCGCTCCTTGTCTGACTCCGTCGAGACCATCTCGCTTGCGTCGTCGGCATTCACGACGCGGTTCAGCCCGCCGCGACCTCCCCTATGCCGTAGCCCACCCGCTTGCCCGCCCTGGACCCCAGGCGCCCGACTCTTCGTGGCGATCGGGACGAACCGCTCGCTCAACATCGGGCAGGGTGCTGAGCCGTTCCGGTACCGGACAGCTGAGTACCGCAGCTGAACGCCGAGGGCGCCACGGTTCGGCGGCCACTCCGTACTTACCTCGATCTGTCTCCAGCATTTGCGCAACGAGCTGGCTCGAGGCGGTGGCAGACCGACGACGGTCTTCAGCGAAGGTAGAAGGCGATGAAGTCGCGGCTTTGGGCCGCGAAGTAATGGTCGGGGCCTTTGCTCTGGTCAGCTCGGGTGACGTGGCTGTGGACGGCGCCGCCTTCGTGGGTGAAGTAGTAGCCGATGCTCCAGTCGTAGTTGATGTCCAGTTGCATCGCGCGCACGGCACCAGCTGCCTGGAGCAGCCGCCCCAAGGAGCAGACGGAGGTGACGGGGCTGTTGACGAACACCAGAGCACCGTCGGGCCGCTGGCCGATGCCGGTCCGCGGCACATAGGCATCGTTGTTCACGCCATAACCCCAAAGGGGTGTGCTGCCGCTGGCGCAGGTGGGGTTGACGGTGCCGCTGTCGACGAGCAGGTCCAGGTTCTGCCGCACGCTTCGCACGGCTGGCCCCATGGAGGCGTCCCGTCCCCACTGGCCGATGGTGACCGCGCCGCCGGCGTGCACGACCAGCGATGCCGCTCCGGTACGCAGCGGCTCTGCGACCTTTCCTTGGTCGTAGTAGCCGCCGCGGTTGCCTACCGGGCCGCTGTTGGTCCGGAACCCGCCGGGCATTGCTGCGGCGACGGTCTTAGCGAGGTCGGGGGTGATGTGGTCGGGGGTGATTTCGCTGCCCCCGGGGTCGGTGATCCCCTCGTGCAACCGGCCGGTCAGCAGCTTGGGGTCGAGCCACATGATGGCCGCCAGGTAGCTGGTGTAGCCCTCGTCGGGCCGCAGGTAGGTCATCCGGACCGCCGGCAAGCCGTGGTCGAACACGACGCTTTGCCACTTGCCCTCGGCGGGAGCGGGGTTGCTGACGAATGGGGTCAGGGCGGCCGGCGCCGGCGTGTGCGGCACCTTGGGCGCAGCGGGAACGGTGGCCTTCTCCCCGGACGCGGCCGGGATGCCGCCGACCAGGGCACCGCCGGTCTTGGGTTTGTGCAGGTCGTACTGGGTCTGCTCGAGGCCGGTCACCGCCCAGTTCAGATGGTGGTCGCGCCCCCACTCGGCGACCCGCTGGGACAGGCTGTCGTTGCCGGCCCGCAACAGGGCTTCGCCCACCGAGTAGCCCACCAGCACCACAAACAGGGCCGCTAGAGCGGCGACGACCCGCAGCCCCAGCCGCAATGGGCCGCTGCTAGCCGGCTGCGGCGACCGTAGCCGGCTAGCAGCTTCATCACCCTTTTCGCTAGCCGACTGATGCTGCAAGGTAGCGGGCACGAGATCTCCTCTGGGCACCGGCAGCACGTGAACCTGTGCAATCCCGTCGGCCGGTGCCGGCGTCGGGTCGACGTACGCGGGTGAGGACTGCTCGAAGCCATGCTGCCCAGAGGCGGGGGCGGCGCCGAGGTCGTCCGGACGAACGGTTGGCGGATACCGCTCGGCTGAAAGACTGCGGTTAGGCGAATGGAAGGTGACATCGAGTTAGCGGGGGGTTGCCGACGTGTCCGCGCGACGAGCCCTCAGCGGGAGGACCGGATGTGTGCCGGAACGTCGGGCAGGTTCCTTACAGCGGGTAACTGCGCACGAGCTCGAGGAGGGGGTCGCCGGTGGTCACTGTGTGGTCACAGCCGGCGGCAGCGGAGGGCATCCAGTTCCAGATGAGGTAGCCCACCCCGCCGCCGGCGAACAGGGCGTCCATCTTGGCGCGAAACTGCACCGCCCGCTGGGGAAGCGAGTCGCAGCTCGCCGGCCCGGCTGTCGCCTCGATGCCCGCCTCCTCCACAAACAGCGGCTTGCCGATCGCCGCGGCCTGACTGATCCGGGCTGCTAGTCCGTTCACCGAGTCCCCCGGCAGCGCTGTTCCGTCGGCTCCGTAGTCGTGGTAGGTCACAAGATCGAGCGCTGGTGACGCCTGGGCAATCGGATAGTCCCCGCCGATCGTCCCGCACTGCCATTGGTCCCCCACCACCCCGCTGGCGATCAGGTGGTTGGGGTCGAGCCGCTTGACCTCCCCACCGACGGTGTCAAAGAAGGTGCGCAACGTCTGCGCGGCGCTGGTCGGGCAGATGTAGGTGCCGCTGCATCCGTCGCCAACGAAGCCGGTCGAGCACGTGCCGTCTTTCGGCTCGTTGACCAGCTCCCACATCCCGATGGCAGGCGAGTTCTTGTACCTGGAGACGACAGCGCGGACGTAGTCCCAGTAGGACAGGGGGTAGAAGCCCGTGCTGTTCCGGACCTGGCGATATCCGCCGGCGAACCAGGCCTGGTCTTTCTGTGCCCCGTCGTCGCAGCCGGCCCATTCGTTGCCCAACGTCAGGCTCAGCTTTTGCCCGTGTCCGGCTGCCGCGGTAACCAGCCGGTCGAGCGCCGCGAAGCTAAGCAGGTGTGTCACCGGGTCGATTGCCTGCTGCTGCTCTGCGGCAACCCGGGTGACGCTGGCCGGTCGAAGGCTGTTGAAGTACCCGTCCAGGTCGTCCACCTGGGAGCCGCAGCCGATGTTCGTTGACCACTGCGTGGCCATCGAGTAGGCGTTGAAGCCGGCGAACCGATACGGCTTGCCGTCCAGGCAGAGCCCCGTGCCGCACCTGGCAAGAAAGCCGATGGGGACCGATGCCGGCGGCGGAGCCCCGGTCGCGGGTGGGGCCGCGGCGCCTGGTGACCCGGCGACGGGGGTGGTCACGTCGGCCCGGTCGAAGGCGATCACAGTTCCGCTGGAGGCGCGGCTGCCGGTCCCGGTGACCGTCTCCACGAGAGTGTGCGCGCCGTCCGCCAGCGGGGCTGAGCTGTAGACCAGGCTCTGGTCCTGCCGGGCCGCGGCGTACTCGTCGACGGTCCCCGAGGCGAGCCCGTCGATGCTCACGGTCGCGCGGCCGTGCCACGGCGCGAGCGCGCTGTACAGGCTGACACCCGAGCCGGAGAACTGCAGGGTCATCGTCGCGCCTGCCGCGGACGTGTAGTGGTCGGCCCCGTCGAACGCGCTCGGGCTCGTGCTCATCGACCACGCCCCGGCATAGGTCACGGCGGCTGGGGCGGCGTCGTCGATGCTGCTGACCGGGGATGCGGGCGGCGGCGCGCTGGTGGTGACATCGGCACGGTCCATGGTGATGACGGTGCCGCTGCTGGCCGCCATACGGCTGCCGGTCGCGGTCAGGACCAGCGTGTGGACCCCCGGTGCCAACAGCTGGCTGCGGAAGACGAGCGCCTGGTCCTGCCGGGTAGCCGAGTAGAAGTCGACCTGCTGCGCAGGACCCCCGTCGAGCGAGACGCTGCCTCGGCCATGCCACGGGGCCACGGCGCCGTAGAGCTGCACCTGAACACCGGTGAAGGTCAGTGTGGTGCTCGCGCCCGCCGTTGACGCGTAGTGGTCGGAACCGGCGTAATCACCTGCGCCGCTGCTGGTCGACCACGGGCCGGCGTAGCTGAACCGGCCCGTCGTGCCGCTGAGGGTGGTGTCGTCGACGGAACTGACGACGGAGTTGGCGGCGGAGCCCGCGACGGAGGTGCTGCTGGTTGCGGCCGCCGTCGGCAGGGCCGGAGTGCTCAGCGTCGCGAGCAGCGCTCCGGTGAGCAGGGTGCGGGGACCTCCACGAGCCACGACGACATCTCCACCAGCAGTCTGGGAAATGACGTCCGAAGCGGCCGCCGACATAGTTGTCGACGCACCCTGGCGCGCAGTGAAACGGCACTCGGGTGAACTGACCCTGGACGAGACGGGACGCCTGCCCACCCGCTTGCGGCTGCGTCCGGCATAGCCATGTGTTACGCCTTGTGACTGCTGTCACTGCCTGGATGTGACCTCGACTGGCGATTGCTACCGGCGGGTGAGATCGTCGATGACGGCTACGCCGCGTGCTGAGCGGAGCGGCCATCCTGTGTTCACGGGGATTTAGCACCGCGGTAGCAGGGCGCACCTAATTTCTAGTCAGACGGCTGACAGGGACGCTCGGCGTCGCGCTTCATCACGTTTGGTGACTACTCAGGGATGAGCATGCCTATCACTGCACGCCCGGGCCTGTTACGCGGAGCGGGACTGTCGCACCGTGCTGTCGTGCTGCGGATGGCCGCCGTCGCGCTGGTGGTGCTGATCGTGCATGCCGCCGGCTTGTGGTCATTGGTACGACACCCGCAGTCGTCCGGGCCGCTTGTCATCCTCGTGCTGGTTCCCGCTGCGGCAGCCGCCGTGGGATGGCAGCGAGCGGTGCGCGGGCACCACGGGCCGAGGATCCACGACCGGCAGCTTGATTACATCATGGGTGCCGGGCTCGCAGTGGTGGCGCTCACGCTGCTGCTCGTCCAGGACACCCGGCGCCCAGCCCTGTCAGGTGCTCGCCTGGACCTGCTGGCGCTACCGCTCACGGCGGCGGCGGCAGCGGTGCTGCTGGTGGGCACCAGGATGACGTGGCAGCTGCGAGCGGCGCTCGGCGTCCTGTTGCTCACCTGGCCACCCCCGTGGGAGGCGCTTACGCGTCTACTCGCCGGGCCCCTGGTCGCGCTTGTGCAGACCAGCGCCGAGCAGCTGGCCGGTATCGGCGGCGGCTCGCGACCCGAACCGGCGGCTTCCATCGTCGTGCCCGCCGGCGGCGGAGCAACCGGACACCGCCTGCTCGATCTGCCACTCGGCGGTCTGGGCAGCCCTCTGATCGGCGTCTTCGCCGGGCTATTGCTCGCCCTCGTGCTCGCCTGCAGCTACGGCGGGTCACGGATGCTGCGCGCAACTGTCGTCGTGATCGGAGCCGTGGTGGGCGGCGTCGTTGAGGCACTGAGCGTGTCCCTGTCGGCAGTCGTCGTCCAGCACGGCTACCGGCCGCAGGCCGGTTCGGTGCTGGGCCTGACCCGTCAAGGCGTCGTGCTGCTGGCGACCGCGGTCCTGCTCGCCGCGCTCGGCCGGGGTCTGAGCCGGCTGCCCCGCGGGCTGCAACGCCCGCGACGCCTCGACGTGTCCCCGGTCGTCGGGCAAATCAAAGACGCTGTCCCGCGGGGGCGACTCGCGTTCGGCGTCCTCGCCGTCGTCGCCGGCGTCTGTGTGATCAGCGAACTGGCCGCCGCAGCCGCCCCGTGACCGAGCTTCCCCCGCCGCCACCAGGCTCCCCCGAGCCGAGCCCTACCCGCCCCTGATGCCGCAGCAGCACCCCGGGTGACAGCGCAGCGCGATGCCCGCCCGTGCTCCGCCGCATGGGGATGGTCGTCCACCGATCCAAGGAGACGCATCATGACGAGCACCTTGACCGGTCACCCCACGTCCACCGCCCCCAGCACCAGCCTTCTGCAGCATGCTTGCCAAGGTCTGGCGGACCGCACACCCGAGTTCTCCGCGCGGCCGCGTGAAAGCGCGCGCCGCCGGCCAGCCCGGTTGCTCTGGGCTTTTACCGCACTGCTGATCGTCGTTCTGACCGCGATATGGCCCGTCGTGGTGGGTGTGGCTGCCGTCAGCGTCATCACCATCGCCTATGCCGCCGCCCTCATCCACCGGATCGAGCTCGTTCGCCAAGCAGTCGCGCACGACGTGACCATCGAGGTCAGCGATGCGGCTGCCCGTGCGGTGCCCAACGCCTCGCTGCCGTTGTACACGGTGCTGGTCCCCGCCTACCGGGAACCGGCCATCATCGCCTCCGTCGTGCGGGGCTTGGGTGAGCTGGACTACCCCGCCGACAGGTTGGACGTCAAGCTGCTGCTGGAAGCCGACGACCAGGACACGATCGCGGCAGCCGAACGAGCGTGCCGGGGGACGCTCATCGAGATCGTGCTGGTCCCGGCAGCCGAGCCGCGCACCAAACCCAAGGCGTGCAACTACGGCCTGGCCATGAGCCAGGCCGAGTTCGTCACCATCTACGACGCCGAGGACCGCCCCGAGCCGCTCCAGCTGCGCAAGGCCGTCGTCGCGTTTCGTCGCAGCGGTACGCGCACCGCCTGTCTGCAGGCCCGCCTGTCCTATCACAACGCCGAGCAGAACCTGCTCACCCGCTGGTTCACCTGCGAGTACGACACCTGGTTTCGCTGGCTGCTCCCAGGACTGGTGGCCACGGGCGCACCGATCCCGCTGGGCGGGACCTCGAACCACATTCGCCGCGACGTGCTGGTGCAGGTCGGGGCGTGGGATGCCTTCAACGTCACCGAGGACGCCGACCTCGGGGTGCGCCTCGCGCGCACCGGGTGGAAGGTCGCGGTGCTGGGCAGCACGACCTACGAAGAAGCCAACAGCGACGTAATCAACTGGGTCAAGCAGCGCTCCCGCTGGTATAAGGGCTACCTGCAGACCGCCCTGGTGCACACCCGCTCGCCTCGGCGCCTCGTCGACGAGCTCGGCTGGAAAGCGGCCGCCGGCTTCTTGCTGTTCGTCGGCGGCACCCCGCTGCTCGCGCTGATCAACCCCCTGTTCTGGGCGCTCAGCGTCCTGTGGTGGCTGGCGCACCCGGCCGTGATCGAGCAGCTGTTCCCAGCGCCGCTGTACCACCTGGGGATGGCCTGCTGGATCATCGGCGGTCTCGGGCTCCTCTACGCCAGCGTGGCCAACGTTCGGGCGAGCGGCAAGCCGCAGCTCGTGGTCGCCGCGCTCACGGTGCCGCTCTACTGGGTCCTCATGTCGCTGGCGGCGGTCAAGGCGATGGTGCAGCTGGTGACCCAGCCGTCGTACTGGGAGAAGACCACGCACGGCCTCGACACCGCCGGCGCGCACGACACCGGCGACACCGGCGACAGCGGCGCCGTGCAGGCGCTGCATCCAGGCGAGGCCGCAGCAGCCCCGCCGGAGCCGCTGGCCGCGGCTGGCGCCGTCGCGAGGCTGCCATGAGCACCTTCGTAGCCACCCGCCAGCTGCCCGCCGCGGGTGCCGCGGAACGACCATCCGCCCCGCTCCGGCTGCCCCGGCGGGTCAGTGAGCCGACAGTCGTGCTGCTGATCTGTCTGAGCGCCTACGCGGCGACCGGCGCCGTCCTGGTCCTGAGTTTTCACAGCATCATGGAGGACGCGCTGTCCCGGGTCTCCAACGCGACCTACGTCCTGTACAGCCGGCAGCCGAAGCTGGCCAACGTCGGTTTCGTCTGGACCCCGCTGCCCTCGCTGCTGCTCATGCCGTTGCTGCCGCTCAAAGCACTCTGGCCGGCGCTGGTCTCCACCGGGTACCTGGCCTGCCTCGAGTCGACGGTCGCCATGGCCGTGTCGGTCCGCACCCTGTCCGCGATCCTGGCCGACCTGAAGGTAACGCGCGGCGCACGCCTCACCGTGCTCGCGCTGTTCGCCTTGCACCCGTTGATCCTGTGGTTCGGGGCCAACGGGATGAGCGAGGCCTTGCTGATCCTTTTTCTGCTGCTCGCCACCCGGCGCCTGATGGCGTGGTTACGGGCTGAGGACTCCCGGCACCTGGTCGCCGCCGGGCTCTGGCTCGCGCTGGGGTACCTGTCGCGCTATGAGGTCATCGCCTCCGGCGCCGCGGCGGTGGCTCTCGTCGTCGTGGTCAGCGCGTCGCGCAGCCCGCACCGGGGGCGAGAACGCCGACAGGAAGTCATCGTCGATGCCCTGCTTATCGGGCTGCCGGTAGCGCTCGCGTTCGCCCTGTGGGCGCTGGCCAGTTACGTCATCGTCGGCCACCCGTTTGAGCAGTTCAGCTCCCAGTACGGTAACTCCGCACTCGTGGCCGGAGAGCGAGGCGGCGGCACCAGCGCGGACTTCGCCCATCCCCACCTGTCGCTGCTGCTGACCCAGGCGTGGCTGCTCGCGCCACTGCTCGTGCCGGTCGGCATCGCAGTAGCGGTGCGCTCCGCACGCCGACGCCAGCTCGACCCGCTCGCCCCGGTCGCCCTGCTCGGCTCGGTACTGGCCTTCGAGGTCCTTGCCTACCTCGCGGGCAGCCTGTTTGGTTTCCTGCGCTACCAGATAGCCGTGCTGCCGCTGTTCGCCGTGCTCGTCGGATGCCTGCTCGCCGGCGGGGCAGACAGAGTCGGCGCCCGGGGCTGGTGGCTGAGCACGGCCGCTGTAGGGCTGCTGGTGCCTGGTGTGGCGCTGTCCGCGAACACCATCCTGACCAGCAACAAGCTGGCCAACCAGGAGTTCTACCACCTGCGCCCGGTCGCCCTGACGCTCGCCGGTGATCATCACATCGACCCTGGCTCGAACGGTGTGTGGGACTCCGACCGGTCCATCGCGGCCACGCTTGACCGCATGCACCTGCCGGCCGGCAGCGTCCTGCTGGACTCCGGCCCCGGCTTCGCCGTGTTGGCAGCGACCCGCGCGCCCCGTCAGTTCGTGATCACATCCGATCGGGACTTCGCTGGTGCCGTCCTCGACCCCGTCGGTCATCACATCCGCTACCTGCTCGTCAACGACGGCGGCGACATCTACGACGCGGTACGGCACGCCTGGCCGGACCTGGGAACGAGCCCGAGCGCGCCCTGGGCCCGGCTCGACCGGCGCTTTCCGCGGCCGTTGCCAGGCTCCCACCAGTGGTCGCTGTGGCGGGTCGACGTCCCGTGACCGCGACCCACCGCTCTCGCCCCACCTCTCCCCTAGCTGCAGAAAGTGATCCGATGCTCAACTCCCCGCCACAGATGAGTCCCCGCACCCGAACCAGCTCGCCGGCGGTCCCGGCGACGGAGCCTGAACCCAGCGGACCGGTCGGCGCGCGGCAGACGGCCCGCGGTCTGCTGCGCGCGACCCGACCCAAGCAGTGGGTCAAGAACGTGCTCGTGGTGGCCGCCCCCGCCTCGGCCGGCGTACTGTTCAGGCCCTGGGCGCTGGGGCAGACAGCAATCGCCTTTGCCGCGTTCACCGCCTGCGCCGCCGCCGGGTATCTCGTCAACGACGCGGGCGACGTCGCCGCGGACCGCCGGCACCCCACCAAACGGTTCCGGCCCATCGCAGCAGGCATCGTCCCGGTCGGGCTCGCCCGGTGCACCGCTGGGCTGCTTGCCGTCGCCGCCATTGCGCTCGGCGGCCTGCTGTGCGGCTGGGAGCTCAGCGCCGCGCTGGGCGTCTACCTGGCCGTCACCGTCACCTACTCGACCTGGCTGAAGCACGTCGCCATCGTCGAGATGCTCCTGGTCGCTGCCGGGTTTCTGCTGCGAGCGGTGACGGGTGCCGCCGCGACCCACGTCACCATGTCCCGGTGGTTTCTGATCGTCGCCGGCTTCGGCTCGCTCTACATGGTTGTCGGGAAGCGGTACGCCGAGGCCACCGGCCTGGGTGAGAACGCGGTCGGCGCACGGCGGATCCTCGGCGAGTACCCGGTCAACTTCCTGCGCCAGACACGCGAGCTGTCGGCGGCCGTGACGTTGGTGGCGTACTGCCTGTGGGCCTTCGAGCAGGCACCGGCGCACGGTTTCCCCTGGGGGCAGCTGTCGATCCTTCCGATGACGTTCGGGTTGCTGCGCTACGGGCTGCTGCTTGAACGCGGCCAAGGCGGCGCGCCGGAGGACGTGGTCCTGGGTGACCGGGCCCTGCTGTTCGCCGGGGCCGGGTGGGTGGTGACGTTCGGTCTGGGCGTTCTCGTCACGAGGTCGTGAGCCGTCCGCCGTTACCCGCACGCCAGCGAAGAACAATGCTCGGCGTGCTGGCCCTGGCGACAGGCATCACCGTCGCAGCAGCGACCGTCATGCTCGCCTCGGGCTTGTGGTCGTCCCCCCGGCAGCGCGGACTGACCGGCTTCAACTGGCCGAACGCGGGTCGGGTGTACGTCGCCGGGCTGGCCCAACAGAGCACCACACCGGTGCTGCCCTCCCGGCCGTTCGCCGTCGCAGGCTCACGCGGGATCAAACGGGTCCGGGTGTTCATCGGCGACGACCTCGTCATCCACGCCTGGCAACGCGACCCGGCCGCGACCATCGCCCGCATCGGGCGGATGCTCGACGACGCGGCAGCAGTTCACGTGAGGGTCATCGTCAGCAACTACCTCACCCAAGACACCGTCGCCGCTCTCGCAGGCCACCCCTACCCCTCGTGGGCTGAAGCCCAACAGGACCTGACGGCCCCCGGCTCGGGCGCATGGAACCAGTACAGCGCCTGGCTGCAAACCATGGCCACCCACTTCGGCGCCGACCCAGCGGTCGCCAGCTTTGAGGTGATGAACGAGCCCAACTACATGCTCGGACTCGACAGCGGAACTGTCGGCCGGGACGCAGGCCTGCGATTCCTGGACCACTTCGCCGGTGTGATGCACAACTTCGGAGCGGCCAGGGTCAACGGCGGAGGACGACCTGTCTTCGATCCGATGACGCTGACGGACGCGCAGCTCGCCCTCTACGTGCGGCACCTCGACATCCTCGACGACCACCTCTATCCCGGGCTCGACGCACTCAACCGGCCCACCGGCGACGCGGCTGACGCGCGGGCGGCTGTTGCACAGGCAAGCCGCTGGTTCGACCGTGCCCGCCGGGTGTCCGGACGCGCGCTGCCAGCCATGCTGGGCGAGATCGGAACCGTTCCCGACGGCTGGGCCGCGGCTGCCGTCGCGGCCGGCGCCAACCGGGGCTACACCACGCTCGCCTGGGGCTTCGACGCCTACGACCCGAACAACTTCACCGACACCATCCACCCCGCCGTGCTGGACTGGCTGGCGAAGCGCACCGGGCAGGCACAAGCCGCCTCCAGCCCGCCGCCGTGAGCCTGGTCCCGGCAGTTGTCCGCAGCAGCGTCGACAGTCCTAGACCGAAGGCGAGTACCCCCGCGGACGTCAAGAAGCGGCCGCGCTCCGGCTGAGCCGCCGGCTGGTAACCGGCCGCCGACCGGCCGGCGGTGGGACCATGAGCAACACGTTGCGGTCCGCGCGAGTTCCGGCTCCTGCTGCTCCGGCGTGGATCGCCGCGCGTGACTGCCAACAGTTGGCGGACAGCTCTCGTGACAGCGCAGCCAGCGCCAGCGGCGTACCGCTGCCCGTCGCTTGGGCTGGAGCGGCGGAGTCGAGCACGGTGCAAGCCACCGTGAGCGAGCCGTCGTCGGCCTCGAGCAGCTCGACCACGCGGGACTGCTGCGGCCAGTCGATGTGGCTCGCCGTCGTCACCTGCCAGAACCCGCCGCTGCCGTCCGCTCGGCGCACCGGCGTGACCCGGTGCTCGTGCGTGTGCCCGTTGAGCCACAGCACGACGCAGGGATGGTCGAGCAGCAGTCCCCGCAGCTCGTCCGCGAGCACCCGGCGCTCGCCGACCGGCGCTCGATCATTGACCATCGTCTGGAGCGGATGGTGACTCATCAGCACGACGAGTCGGTCAGCTGATCGCTCTAGCTCAGCTGTCAACCAGTCGAGCTGGTCCTGGCCAAGCGACCCCTGCCAACCGCCGTGCTCGTTGACGGTGTCGAGCACAACGCACCGGACCCGCCAGCTGGCGTCGAAGGCGTAGTAGGCCGTCTCCTCCACGAGGTTGCGGGCGGTGTAGCCGTGGCCGACCGGCAGGCCGCCGGCTCGCAGGTGCAGACCGACCCACTCCTCACGGGTCGCGTGCCGCCGCTCAGGATCGGGTGTCACCGGTTCACCGCGACCCGTCGCCAGCTGGGCGAGCACGCCTGCGTCGCCATCGGTCAACCGGCGCAGTACCTCAAACGGATCGAGGTCGGCTGGCGGCGCCATCAGCTTCCAGCGGCCGATGCCGACGGTCGAGAGCCGCCCGTTCGCTGGCAGCGTCCCCTGCAGGTGGCTGTCGTGGTTGCCGTGCACCGAGAACCAGGGGATGCGCAGGCCAGCGGCTCGGAACGGACGCCGGGCGGCCTCGAGTACTCCTGGCAGGCTGGGAAAGCCGTGACGCATCCTTGGTAGGTCGTCGATCTCGCAGCCAGGGTGCCAGTAGCGCTCGTCGCCACTGGTAGCAACGCCTTCGTAACGCTCGGGGCTGCCCGAGTCGGGGGTGACGTGACCACCGCCGAGCACGGCCATCGCATTGCGCAGCTCGTTCGACTGGCAGTTGTCCGTGACGTCTCCGGTCACCACGGCAAGATCCAGCGGAGCCCCGCTGACCGGCCCGGTCGAGCAGGCGTTGACCGAGCGCACCATCGCTTCCGCGACGTGGGTGGTGAACAGCTCCTGCGGCCGGTAGCACCCGACGGAGGCCGACGGGTCCAGTGCGAGGTCGAGATCGGCATAGCGGTCCAACTGCTCGACGCGGGCAGGCGACTGATGATCCATCACATGGGTGTCTGACAGCTGCGCGACGACCAGCACCGGGGCCCCGATGCGCCCGCGGGAGGGGACCACACCTGGTTGCAGGTCGTCGCGCCAGACGTGCATCTGGCCCGCTGCCGGTTCGAGCCGGCGGTAACCGCCGGGGCCAGCGGGTCCGGGCAGCAGTTGCGTCAGATCGGTTCGGCCGGGACGACAGGCTCCGCTCATGGCTCCATCGAAGGTGCTGCAATGGGCGTTCGGCCGGTCCGCGAAGGACCGTGGCCGAAGGTTCACGCTGCGTGCTGCCACCGTTCATCCCGTGTCGACCCGGCGCTCAACGACGGGATTCTGCTTCGCTATCGACGCGCCCTCCCGGCCCCGCAGCATCGACAAACAGAACGACGTAGCGGGAGACCTCTGACCGCTTTGGTCCCGTCAGGGGGTCACATGCTTCGGGTTGCGCTACAACCCTCTCTGCCAAGGCTTCGGACGGGTAGTCCAACCCCGAGACGGTCGAGGCCGGTGGCCGCGCTGATCAGCGTGGATGAAGTGCTCTGCTCGCCCTGGCTGAACCGGCCAAGGTCACGCCACCTCCGCCAGATCGCTTCACGCAGCAGCCCGTTCGTGATCCCGCCACCAGTCGCGTGTGTGTCACTGGCAAAGTCCCGAGTTGTTACGTGACCGTCGACCCTGCCCCGATCGACGAACCGATCAGCTGAGCGAAACGCGCTGGCACACGTACCGACTCAGTTGAAAACCGTGCTTCGGCCCGGCTCGGCCGAAGATCGCAGCGGAACGTGCCGGCACCTCTGCCGTGGTCTGTCAGGGAGTGGTCCCGCGGCGCGGCCGCCCGACCACTGGAGTGACGCTGGATTGGCGCCGGGCGCTACCCCTCCTTGGCGGCCGGCGGACCTGACGCGGAAGCTGGGTGGGTCATCTCGGTTGGCAGCAGCACTTTGGTGTCACCGGGGTAGGGCTTGGTGAAGCCATTCGAGGAGTACCAGATGTCCCGGTTGCCCTGCGCCATGTCGATCCGGTCCTCGTGCGACCAGTCCTGCTTGAGTGACCACGCCGCCCACGCGGCCTGCGCCTTGCTCGGGTCGGCGGTGCCGGCGGCAGCGGTGGCCGCCGTTGCGGGGCTGGCGGCAGTGGTGCTGGCCGTCGCGGTGCTGGTGCCGGCGGCGGGGTTGGTCTCGGTGAGCGGGACCTGGTTGGGCAGGTGGGTGTAGGGCGCGTAGTTCGGCTGGTTGGTGAACACGTCATACATCGGCTCGGCCGTCATGTCCTGCTGGTTCATCGGTGGTGCGCCCAGGATCTGCTCGATGGTGCGCATGACATTGAGCTGGCTGTAGTAGGTGTGCACCACGGCGCCGCGTTGGGCGTAGGGGCTGATCACCTCGACCGGGGCACGGTGGCCGTCGACGTGGTCGACGCCGTTCTGCGAGTCGTCCTCGACGACGAACACGGCGCTGTCTTTCCAGTACCTGCTGTGGGTGATCTGCTCGACCATCCGGCCGACGGCGAGGTCGTTGTCAGCGACGTACGCCTCGGGGCTGATCCCGGTCGAGCTCGCGGTGGCCGGCGAGGTGCCGCTGGTGTGGTCGCTCATGATCCACGCCATGTTGAAGGCCGGCAGGTTGTCGTTCTTCACGTACCGGGCGAAGTCGTTGCCGAACATCGCGGCCCGGTACTGGTCGGGGATGTGCAGGTCGAAGTTCGGGAAGTTGGGCTTGGTGATCGCCTGCAGCGAGGGGATGTCGGTCTTGGCGGTGTAGCGGCCCAGCGGGTACTTCAACGGGCCGGGCGCCGATCCGTCCAGGACCTTCGCGTCGCGCAACCAGCCGAGCCAGTCGTTGGGGGTCCCCTTGCCGGCGGCGTCGGTGTAGCTGTCGATTTGCTCGCCCCAGTTGTTGGCCGACTTGCCGTCGGCGGAGACGTCCTCCCAGATCCAGCCGGTCTTGACGTTCGACATGGGGTCACCGGTCTGGTAGGAGCGGGTGTAGTTGCCGTACATCTGCTGCATGTAGTCGTTGACGAACGCCTGGTCGAGCCAGTGGTGGCCCTCAGCGGAGTTGGTGCCGTCGGAGTAGAGGTTGTCGATCAGCGGGAACCGGTGCACCAGCGCGTGGGTGTTGGGGGTGACCCGCCTGCCGAACTGCGCGAGGGTCGGGTCGCCGTTGCCGCGAGGGTCGTCGCCCAGGACCTGGTCGTAGGTACGGTTCTCCTTGACGATCATGAAGACGTGCTTGATCGTCGACGGGTCCCCGGTGCGCCTGGGGACGGCGACCGCCCGGGCGGTGCCGCTGCCCGGCTTGTTGCGGGCAGCAAGGCCGAGCCAGTTGTTGTTCTTAAAGACCTGCCGGGTGTAGGTCGCCATGTCGGCTGCGCTGGGGGTCGGGACGGTCTGCACCGCGCCGAGGAAGTTGTAGCCCAGGTGCGAGGTCGCCGGGGTGGTCCCGATGCCTTGCTTGATGGTGCCGTTGGGACCGACCGAGCCGACGCCCTGCTCGCTGGCGATGACCAGCCGGTGCAGCCCCGGGTCCTGCGCGATGCCCTTGGGGTAGGAGCCGGTGGGGATCAGCCCCTCGAAGCTGGGCTGGGCGTAGGCGCCGGTGTAGGTGTAGACCGCCACCGCGTTGTCCCGGCCCAGGCTGACCGCGACGTGCCGGGCGTCCAGGCGCGCCAGCCCGTTGGGTGCGGCGCCGAACGACGCGCCCGGCGCCGGGTTGGTGAGGAACGTGCGGCCCACCCGGTGCCGGGCCGTGTCGATGCTCGAGACCGAGTCGTCGCCGGAGTTGGTGACCAGCAGGTTCGTGCCGACCGCGAGCAGCGCGGTCGGCTGCAGCCCGACGCGGAAGCTCCGGCGCGCCGAGCCGGTGGCAAGGTCCACCTCGGACACCGTGCCAGTCGAGGGCACCGCGCTGTAGTCGTTGGTGACGACCGGGGTGCCGTAGGAGTCGTCCGTGCGGTCACCGGCCCCCGCGCGCCGCCCGCCCTGGTTGCTCACGTACGCCTTGCCGCCGACCACCGTCACGCTGTTCGGCACGTTGCCGACCGGGATCTGCCTGACCAGGGTGTTGCTGGCGGTGTCAACGACGCCCAAAGTGTTGTTCGCGCTGAGGGTGACCAGCAGGTCGGTGCCGTTCGCCGCCCAGGCCATCCCGGCGGGTACGGCCGAGCGGGTACCGACACCGGGCAGCTTCACGGTCAGCGGGCCCGAGAGTGTGCCGCCGGGGCCGACGGTAAAACGCTGAAGGTCCGCCGGGCGGCCGGCCCACAGGTACTTGCCGTCCGGGGAGTACAGCACCCCGCCGTCGGAGATCTTGCCGGTGCCGGTCTGCTGCAGCACCTTGTGGTTGACCAGGTCATAGACCGTCACGATTCCGGTCGTGGCCCCGCCCGTGTTCAGCGCCGCCGCCCTCTTGCCGTCCGGGCTCAAGGCCAGCCCGAAGGGCCGGCCCGTCGATGTGATCACGTCGCCTGCCGGGCTGATGAATTGGTTGGTCTGCACCAAGTACGAGCCGTCCGGCTGCCCGCCGACAGTCTTGTCGCCAAGGCTCCTGTCCCCGAAGCCGCCGGTGGCGGCGCCCGCGGCCGCACCGCCGATGGCCAGCACGCTTACTGCCGCCGTCATCGCCACCGCGGGCCGGGTCAACATAGTCCTGAGCGCCACGGGGGGCCACCTCTCCGTATCGTCGCGGGGGACGTGGGACCCAAGTCTGTTGCCCGTGCTCGACGCGGCTGACGTTAGAAAGCTAGACCGGACCGGTCGACCAACCCGGCATGGCGATCGGATGAACGAAGCAGGCACCGCCGACCGTTGTCCTCACGGCAGTCAGCCTCCTGCGGGAACCCGCGGGAACGAGATGGCGTCTCTCGCCCGTTCCGTAAGCCGGGGGTCCAGTGGCAGCGGCACGGGGCGCTCGCGCGCCAGCACGCTCCTGGCGAACCCTTGATGAGTTGCGTTCGCCTCGGTTCGGGAGGTGCTATGTCACCGGAACAAGCAGTACGGGCTGCTGGGCGTGGCCCGGTCCCGCGCGTAGCCCCCGCTGACGTACGGCACGATCGCGTACACGCCATCGGGCTGTCCAGCCGCCCTTCCTGCCTGGCCTTGAGCGCCCGTCGGCAGCACCCAGGTTGGCGCCGCCGGACTCGCCCTGCAGCACGATCTGACGGATCCCGAGCTGCTCGCGCCGCGAGTGGACCCACGCGAGCGCGCTGCTGCAGTCGTTGAGCCCGGCCGGGAACGGGCTATGGCCGGCAGCGGTCCAGGCGTTGCGAAAGTCGACACCAACGACCAGCAGACCGGTCGCGGGCAGGCCTTCGCACCAGCGCTGGTGGACGCCGCCGAAAGGCTTTGAGGATCGTCATCCCGCCGCCGTGCACATGAACGACGCACGGCAGCGGCCCGTCGGCCTTGACCGGCCGGTAGATCCGCAGCTCGATGTCGTTGCCGTCCAGTCCTTGTACGGTCTCGGTGGTCTGCGAGACCTTGACCTCGCCGTCGCCCGGCAGGTCGGCAGGCAGGGCCGCGTACAGGCCCTCGAACCCGGCGTCCTGCTCGGCGGTGGCCTCGAGCTGACGCGCCAACGGGTCGGAGCGGGTGACCGTTGAGCCGGCGGCGGGGCCGTCCAGGCCGAACGCGGCCAGGGCTTCCCGCAGTCGCGGCTTCAGCCGCGGGTCGGTGCGCAGGTCCATCTCCGGGTCGCCGAGGCGCCCCGGCTGCCGCACGGTCTGTGGGGCACTCAACCATCTCGGTCGCGTGTCGCTTCCTTGCCACACCAACGGCGGAATGTCGCAGACTGTGCTACAGATCCACGCTGAGTGTCAACGGCACGACAGGCAGAGGTGCCGAAGTTGAGCGCCACCCCGGGCGCGAGGACCGGCAGACTGACATGGCCTACCCCAGCCCTGCTCAGCTTGTCCCGGCTCACCCTGTCCCGACCCGCGGCCGGTATCGACCTGCCCTGCCCGCGTCCACCCCGCAGGGCACACCCACCGCAGCGAGCCACGCCAAGCTAGGCACACCCGCCGCACCTGGCCCCTCGCGGAGGATCCTGCGCAGTTACTACTCAGACTCCTTCCCCCCCGGGCGGCCATGGTTTGGCCACGGGCGCGACAGCGCCTGCTGCCAGGCGGCGTCGAGGTCGCCGGGGTCGTCGCCGCGGATGCCGGTCAGGCCCCGCAGGTCGCCGTACCCGGCCGTAGGGGAAGACGGGCACCGACTGGCTCGCCGCCCACCGCGGGTCGCCCTCCATCTGCGCTGCTCCCAGCTGACCTCCGCGAGGTCGCCGTTGAAAAGCACGCAGACGACGAAGCGCGGGTCGGGCCAGGAGCGCTACAGGCCGGCGAGGGTGACCAGCTCGGCGATGCCGGTCATCTGCATCGCCCCGTCACCGACTACAAGGACCTCGAGCAGACCGCTCAAGCCGTCGCCTCGACGACATCGATGCTCGCCGCCAACCTCGCCCGGCTGCTCAAGCAGCCGCAGTACCCGCTCGTCTCCTGACCACCCTCCTTCCGCTAAGCCCAGGGATCCACCGCTTATCTGGGGTGTGGTTGTTGAGAAGCTGCTGATGATAAAGGAGCGGTGGCCTCGCGCCGGGCGTGCGTGACCGACCAGCCCGCCAAGGCCGATCCGCTGCGCCAGCACCGCGGCCGGCAGCAGGCCAGCGTTCGGCACCAGATTCGCCTCATCGAAGGTCGCGCAGACCCGGCTCAGATCGTGGTTTGCTTGCACCCGTCAGATGCCCTCTCGTGCGCCTTGACGTTGTCCGTCGCAAGACACATCGTGGCTGCTCAGAGGGCATCTGCGCGTCTACGGCACGCCGTCAG
>JAABUJ010002283.1_pt1 | contig 24299 bp, 27 predicted proteins | sample 5559131 | NCBI WGS metagenome assembly JAABUJ01 (sample SAMN10711875, study PRJNA513366) | rock metagenome | isolation source: Antarctica rocks | place: Antarctica: Victoria Land, Mt New Zealand nord | collected 2016-01-07
TGCAATCTCGAGATTTTCTAAACCGCGCTCAGCGAGAAGTACGATGTTGGCTCGCTGAACTAATCTCAGCGGCTTCGTTCGCGACCTCGTGATCGATGTAAGTTGCTCTCGTTCGGCATCTGTTAATATGATTGCAGGAGCAACGCGCATGCAAATAGCGTACACCACATAACTATAAATAACAAGACTTGAGGTGACCTACACTAGCGTCGTCCTTCCATCATTTTTTCGCGTCTCTTGACCGGTCCTCGGCGACCGCGGACCGCACCCTAATTTCGGAGCAATTGGTCTAGAATTGCTTGACGATTGCAGCTGCCTCGATGTAATTATGGACTCGTCGATGCAGAAATCGATTCAGTAAAGCAGCCGGAGGTGTTTGACATGCTAAGATCACTACGTGTAATTGCTTTCGCCGTGGCGGTTTTCGGGCTTAACTGTTCTCAGGCTTCAGCTGCGGCGGTCTTCCCGGTTCCGAGTGGTTTCACGTCAAGAGACGCGGTCGTCGACGGGACGACGGTCCACTATGTTGTGGGCGGCCATGGCCCGTTTGTCTTCCTCGTTCACGGCTTCGGAAGCACGTGGTACGAATGGCGCCATCTGATGCCGGTACTCAAGCAAGACCACACCGTCGTAGCGATTGACGTGCCTGGCCTCGGGCAGTCCTCAGCGCCGCGCGGCGGATACGACGGTCAGCACCTCTCCGATTTGTTATTCCGATTCTTTGACGCGATGAGTCCGGGCCGTAAGTTTATGCTGGTTTCGCACGACATTGGGATCTGGCTTACCTATCCACTCGTCGTCCAGCACCAGGACCGCATCTCGCGCGTCGCATACATGGAAGCGCCGATCCCGAACCACACGGTCTACAGCTTCCCGGCCTTCACTCCCGAAGGGGAGTCACTGGTATGGCACTTCAGCTTCTTCGCCGCGCTCGGAAACCTACCGGAGACCCTTGTCGCCGGCCACTACGCGTTCTTCCTCGAACACTTCATCCGAGAGCACGCGACCCAGCAAGCTGCATTTGACCACGAGTTCTTCGTGCGCGACGGCGAAGCGTACGCCGGAGCACCGTGGCACTCTGCGATGCAGTACTACCGTGCCCTTAGCACGGACGTCATCGAGAACAAGCGGATCGGGAAGACGAAGATCAAAATCCCGATGCTTCTGCTCGCCGGCGGCGGCCACGGGGGATTCGGTGCCTTCCAGCTCAAGGAAGTCCAGCCGTACGTGACCCACGTCGAGAGTCACGTCCTCCCCGGATGCGGACACTGGTTACCCGAGGAGTGTCCGCAGATGGTCGATCTTCGCGTCAAGCAGTTCTTCGCGGGCTCGTGAGCGACGATTCAGGAACGACGAGCCGTCCTTGAAGCAGCCCGCCAAGCAGCTTCCCCTCAACGCCCTGCTGGCGCTCGCGACAACGGGTTTCGTTACGATCATGACGGAGACGGTTCCGGCCGGCCTCCTCCCGCAGATCAGTCAGGGGCTTCACGTCTCCGTCAACACGGCAGGGCAACTCGTGACCGCGTACGCGCTCGGCTCGCTCCTCTCGGCGATTCCGCTTGTTCAAGCGACGATCGCGTGGCGGCGCCGGACGCTCTTGATGCTGGCAGTGGCCGGGTTGCTCGCGTTCAACTCGGTCACGGCGATCTCGAGCTCGTACCTCGTGACGATCGCCGCCCGTTTCCTAGCAGGCGTCGCCGCCGGCGTCGCGTGGGGTATCGTCGCCAGCTACGCCCGGAGGCTCGTCGTACCGGACCTCCAAGGCAAGGCGATCTCCGTCGCGATGGTCGGGACGCCGATCGCACTCGCTCTCGGCGTTCCGGCGGGAACGCTCGGTGGCTCCATTGCCGGTTGGCGGTGGACATTCGCAGTGCTCTCGGCCCTCGCGCTGCTGCTGCTGCTGTGGATCCGCCTTGGTGTCCCCGACGTGGCGGGCGACCGGACGTCGGAATCGACGTCCGTCCTCGGTGTGCTCAGAAAGCCCGGGGTCTGGCCAGTGATGTTCGTCGCGCTCGCCTGGATGCTCGGGCATAACGCGATCTACACCTACGTCGCGCCGTTCTTCAAGGGTACCGGGCTCGAGCCCAGCGTTGACCTCGTCCTCTTCGTATTCGGCGTTGCCGCTCTGATCGGTCTCGCGGTCGTCGGAAAACTCGTCGACACCAAACTCAGGGTGTGCACCATCGTCGCCCTCGCCGGGTTTGCCGTGGCGGCGGCAGTCCTCGCGGCGGCGCACCGGCTGCCGGCGATCAGCTTCGTCGGCGTTGCCGCCTGGGGGCTCGCGTTCGGCGGGGCCTCACCGCTCCTCAACACCGCCGCCGCCGACGTCGCGGGCGACGACGCGGACGTCGTCCTCGCCATGGTGACGACGTTCTGGAACGCCTCGATTGCCGCCGGCAGCGTCATCGGAGCGCTCCTGCTCGCGCGCATCGGCGTCGAGTCACTTCCTCTCGCGATGCTCGGGTCGACGCTCGTGGCGCTCGCGGTCGTCTGGCGTTCCTCACGGTACGCGTTTCCGATGAAATCGCGCAAAGCGTCCACCGGTTGAGCGACGGGCGAACGGCGCGACTCATCGAAGCCGAAGCGTCGATTAACGGTCACGGCCCGGCGAACTGCGGAGCTTGTCTACAATTTATGGATCGAATATTTTTCGACGATGCGCGCCAGTAACCGTGGCTAAGGTCGGGCGACCTCGAGAGTTCGAAGAAAACGACGCGATCGAGGCGGCGATGCTTTTATTTTGGCGCAACGGCTACGAGGCGACGTCTCTCTCGGCTCTGAAGGCCGACATGGGGGATCTGTCGACCGCGAGCTTCTACGCGGCTTTTTCGTCAAAGGAGGCCTTGTTCGAACGTGTCGTCGACCGCTACCTCGAGACGTACGGTCGCGTGATGCGCTCGCTCTGGGAAGACGACCTCCCGCCGCGGCGCGCGATTGAACTCGCTCTACGACGATCCGTCGAGATGCAGACGAGTCGAAAGCATCCGCCTGGTTGCCTCGTCGTTCTCTCGACAACCGGCTTTCGAGATAGTAACCAGCACATCGCCCATCGCGCGCTCGACGAACGCTTTCGAAATCGGGCTGGCTTTCACAACTGCCTTCGACGCGCCGTCCTTTCCGGCGAACTCGAACGCTCGACAAATATGGAGGTACTCTCCACACTCTTCGACACGTTCCTGACCGGGATCTCGATCCAGGCACGCAATGGAACGGCCCGCTCGCGGCTGGACGCCGCGGTAACGGAAATTATGTTGCTATGGGACATGTCCGCGACGCGTTGCGAGTGAGATCGTCGGCAGTCAAGCAAAGAGGAGCTAGTACGGCGTGTCGGTTCGTTGCGGTAGGGTCTCGCGCGCTGACGCTGTCCTTCGCCTGCACGGAGATTCTCGAGAGCAGCGTCGAAAAGAAGAGCGCTGCAGCCTTCGGATCAACGTCTTCGTGAAGTGAACCGGCCGCCTCGGCGCTTCCATGCGTTCGAGCAATTCCTGGCGCAACGATGTTCGAAAGCACCGTAGTCCGTCCGTGAGGTGCTCGTTTCCGGGCGCGGCGTCGCAGAAGCCGCTCGCGATCATGCATCCTCGTGGGCATCCACGGCGCGTGACGCGGACTTAGCCTTGATCGTGAAATCGGCCATCACGGACCAATCCCGTTCCCCACCGCCGGCGTCGACCGCCTCGGCCATCCTGGCTGATACCGCGTTGAGCATTGGTAGTGAGCGACCGAGTTGCCGGGCCGCTTCTCTCGCGAGACGGAGGTCTTTAAGGCCGAGTGTCGCCTTGAACCCGGGCTCGTACCGTTCGGCGGCGATGTTTGCCGAGTAGACCTGGTAGGACCGCGAGCCGAACAGCGTACCAAGGATGAGCTCGAAGAACCGAGCACGGCCGAGGCCATTGGCTTCCGTAGCACGACCGCCTCGGCCATCGCCTCGATGGCCATGGTGATCATCATGTTGCAAGCGATCTTCGCCGCGTTCGCCGTCGGTGGCTCGACGCCGAGATCCCAGATGCGCCCGCCGACCACCTCGAGAAGGGGACGAACCCGCTCGACCGCGGCCGGCGCCCCGGCTGCGAGAATGTTGAGCTCGCCCTTCGCGGCCACGTCCGGCCGACCGAGGACCGGAGCCGAGACATACTCGACGCCGGCCGACTCGTGCAGCGACACAAGCTTCTGCGCGAAGGCGACCGAGATTGTAGAAGCGACGACGTGGACGACGCCGCTCTTCGCCTGCTCGAGGACCTTCGGCTCCACCAGGGTCGCCTCGATCGCAGCATCGTCCGACAGCATCGTCAACACGGCGTCGCCCTGGAAGACGTCGACCGGTGACGCGACCGTCGTCACGCCGTCGACCTCGACGCGCGACCGGTTCCAAGCCTTGACCTGATGGCCCGCGGCGGCGAGGTTCTTCGCCATGGCGCGCCCCATTGCGCCCAAGCCGATAACTCCGATGTTCACTGTGTCGTCTTTCCCGCGTGACGCGAGGGCCTGTAAGAGCCGGATACGATGAGGCGCGACGCGCGCTGGTGAGCAGTGGCGGGCGGCGAACTTCGAAGCGTACCGACAAAGACGCGCTTGAAGCGATTGATGGAATCTGGCGTGCGATCAACTTTCATACGCAACATCGCTCCGTGCAAAGCGGCGAGTAACACGTCCGCAAGATCACTGGTGAAGCGGCAAAAACGGGCGATGAGAGCTGCATCGATCCGGTCCGTTTTTGTCCGCACCATTTCGCTTTGCGCGAACGCTTTGATACGCGACGGGTTGACTATACTGACCATATGTCCAGCTTCGCCTAACGGGATCGCGACGTGTTCGCTCCAGCCACCGGTCGCTTCCAAGCACGCATGCACACGATCCGCATTCCGGTTCTCCAGCCACGTTTGTAGCTGCGTAATTCCGGTTTCAGAATTCGGGACGCTCTTTGAAGCGGCCCGATCTTTTTGCAACAACGGCGCGTGCAAATCGCGTTTTACCACGTCGATTCCAGGGACGTCCACGGTGATTCTCCACTAACGTGCTATCCCGATCTGACCACCCTGATGAATGCAAGCTCACTGCGATGTGGCCAAAGATACGGTCCGGTCTCTTGGGATAGCGAAGCAGGGGTCCGTCATCGATCTTCGGTCGAGCTTGAAGCGCATGGGGTTATCGGATGTGTCCGACCCGTTGGGACGCCTCTTTCGATACGTCTCGCTAAGAACATATCAGGGGTCAGTTTCGAAAATGAACCGGGGTCGCGGCAAGCATAGGCGCCGGTTGGTTGCCGGCCCAGCCGGGTTATTTAGCGGCGACGGGATGCGGCGATTAGCGCCGTTGTACCAAATTCCCACATGTTGTCTGCGACGTTGATGATCGAAAGGCGATCGAATAGCGATCCAGCACCGCGAGCGCGAAGCTTTCCTTGGATTGGAAGTGGCTCGTAATCGAGCCGAGGGGCGCATTGGACAACTGCATGATCTCGCGCACGCCGGCCGCGGAGAAGCCGCGCTCGTGCAGGCACCAAGAGGCCCGCGTCCAAAAGCTTCTCGGGCAATGAGGGTCGACCAATAGAATTCAATACGTACGAGCGTTAACATTATCGTAGAAGCGAGTGTGTATAGGAAGGCGAGACATGAAGCAGCGTCAGGTAGTGACTAACGGCGTGTCGCTGAACGTGATCGAGGACGGCGAAGGGCCGGCTGTGCTGTTCGTTCATGGCTTCCCGGACGGCTGGCGCGGCTGGCGCCGGCAGATGGCGGCGGTGGTCAGCGCGGGATATCGGGCGATCTCGCTCGACATGCGCGGCTACGGCGCTAGTTCGAAACCTGATGACCCCGCGCTTTATACCGTCTTCTACTGCGTAGGTGATCTCATCAGTGTGCTTGATGCGCTCGGGATCAAGCGCTCCGCACTGGTCGGGCATGATTTCGGCGCCGCGATCAGTTGGAGCGCCGCCATGATGCGGCCGGACCGTTTCTCCGCCGTCTTTTGCCTCAGCGTGCCGCCTATGATTCCGGGCGGCCCGAGCATGCTTGAACAACTCAAGGCTGCGGGCGGAGACGACTTCTACATGTTTCATCAGATGCGTCCTGAGGCCGAGCGCGCCTGGGCGGACGCCGCCATCACGATCCCCGGCATGCTCTACTGGACCTCCGGCCTGCCTTCGCTATCCGACGCATGGGATCCGATGAACCCCGGCAAGGGTCTGACGCGACAGTCTCCGATCGGCATCCCGCCCTTCGCGGAACGGCGCGACGTGGAAGCCGCCATCGCCGATTTCGAGAGGGACGGCTTTCGCGGGCCCCTCAACTATTACCGGGCCATCCAGCCCTATTTCGACCAGGCGGGCGCATTTGCCGGCGCCCACATTGGACAGCCATCCTTTTTCGCCTTCGGAACCTGGGATGGCTTGGTGAGGATGCGTGCCGTTCAGGAGCCGGACGTCGCGCGAAGCGCCACCGACCTCCGGGGGTTCCTATCGATCGAGGGCGTCGGCCACTGGCCGCAACTCGAAGCGAGCGACGTCGTGAACCGCGCGCTTGTCGAGTTCCTGGGCGGGACCCATGGAATGAACGCGGTCGCGCCCAACTCAGAGCCGGCATAATACCTCGCATCCCAGCACAGCGGGAGCTTCGGTGCGGAAGCTCCCGGAACTCGGTCGGTTTGTTGCTTGGGCGAGGCTAAAACCACCACGAAAATCCTGATCTTTAGCAAAGGTGGCCGGGATGGCAATGAACCAGCCCTGCGCGCCGGATCAGACCCGCCGTGCGCGCCCCGCAGCTTGGCCCGCCTTCGCGACAAGGCCGCGGTTCGGCCGCCCGATGCCCTTACGGCCGGACTGCTGTAACTTCGATCTCCACGAGCCACCCAGGGTTCGCCAGGCCTCCGACCTGCACCGTGGACCGGGTGGGAAGCCGGGGCTGGTCCGGTCCGCCGAAGAACTGGCGGTAGCCTTGCATGAAGCCGTCGAAGTCCATCCGGCCGTTCTTTGCCGGGTCGCCGACCAGGAACACGGTCATGTTGACCACGTCGCCCAGCGTCAGTCCCAGCCCCTTTAAGCGTGCCGGCGATGCCGGTCAGCGCGCCGACCGTTTGTGCCCGGGTGTCGCCGTAGGCCGCCAGGCTGCGGGCGGGGGCGGCGAGGTCGCTGACCGGGGCGCCCGCCCCGCTGAGGACGACAAGGGTCTTGCCCGGCGGGATCTCGACGGCGGACAGGATGGGAAGATCGGAGTTGAGCAGCGGATGGCGGACGACACCGTCCGCCCGCGCGCCCCCCGCTGTGGCGGAGGCCGCAAGCAGCAGGAGCGCCGCGGTCGTCGTGGCCGGAAGGGATGGCATGAGCATCTCCGTTCAATTCTTTTGATGAGAGTACAAACATTTTACGAAAGAACACGCGATTGAACCCGTCCTCCGTTCTGCGGCCGGTCTCGGTGAAACCAATTTTTTGTACAGGGCGATGTTCTCGTGCATTTTCGCGTTCGTGAAGAGCGTAACCGCTGGCCTTCTATTCGAGACTCCGCGCTCGTGGGCAAGAAGCCAAAATCGGCCCTCTTGCTTGCATACATATATTGCTGACGGTGCTGAACGTAATGGCCCATGCTTGGCGCTACGCGCGAGCGGCGATCGAGCGCGCTGCAAGCTGAAGTCGCAGTGCCGTTCGGTCCAAAATTGGTTTAGGCTCATGCTGCCGAACGCGCCATAGGCACCGGTCCGGGAAACCGGAGCAAGCTCAACATAATGCGAAAGGTAAAATGCAAAACAAAGAAGCGATCGTAAATGGCGTTCGGATCCACTACAAAATTGCAGGCAGCGGATCCCCGCTACTGCTCCTCCACGGATCGCCCCTGACGTCACGTTCCTGGAGCAAGATCATGCCGAAATTGGCAGAAACCTATACGGTCATCGCACCTGATTTTCGCGGCCACGGTCAGAGCGATAAACCAGACACCGGCTATGAACTGCATACGATGGCGGAGGATGTAAGGCAACTTGTGCTTCAGCTCGGGCTGACGTCTGTGAATTTGGTTGGGCATGATCTCGGCGGAATAGTCGCTTATGTTTATGCAGCTCAACATATGGACGAGGTTCGGCGGCTGGGTATTATGGAATGTCCGATACTTGGAGTGCCTTCTCCAATTATAGAAAAGGTTCTAGCCGGATATTGGCACATTGGGCTCTACGCACACCCGAGATTCCCGGAACTTCTGATTACGGGCCGCGAACGCGAGTATCTCGCTGAATTTGTTCGAACGTACATGTTTAACCCTGACGCGTTTGATGATGAAGACTTCACCGAATATGCTCGTCATCTTGCTTCCCCTGGGGGTATCAGAGGCGCGATGGGCGTCTACCGGGCAATTGCCGCCGAGGTACCCGCCCTCTTGCAGCTCACGACAAAGAAGCTGACTATGCCGGTATGGGCCGCAGGCGGGGAGCACTCAATGGGCCTTGGTCCTTTCGAGCAATTCCAACATCTGGCCGGAACGGTGCATGGCGGCGTCATTCCCGGAAGTGGACATTGGGTCATCGAGGAGCAGCCGGCCCGAGTTTTCAGTGAGCTCGAAGCATTTCTAGTATGAAGCAACGCCAATCTTGAGCGGTCTCTATCGGTGTAGGTTAACTGTTGACGATCGCAAGCTCGTGCCGATCTTCGGCGAAATCCAGAAAGAAGCGGGCGTAGTCGTAGCCTTTGGTTGCTAACACCAGAAGGAGGTACGCCTAGATGGGAGACTACCCCGAACTCGGGCTTGCTGACAAGCCCGCGCGTTAATTTTCCAGGCGAACTCGACGAACTTTGCCGCTCGAAGGTCGCCAAGCTCGTGCAAGCCTACCTCGAAGCCGAAGTCGATGAGCTATTGGGGGTCACCTCAACATACAGGCGCCGACGCTTACTGGTACGTAAAAACGTGATTTCAGCCTCGATGACCGCGTGGAGACTCAACTCGCAAGCGCAGTCTACGCTCGTACAACCCGACGGTTCATGCGACATGATCCCGTGCGTACACGTAGCGCACCTAATTAATTGAATTGAAGCAGCCTCCGGCTTGCTACTGAGTTAGCCAAGTCGCGGATTAAGTGTAGCATCACATCTGCACGGCCTTCGGTCCCGCCGAGGGATGTAGGAGCGGCGAGATCAAAGCGGCAGCAGCCGCGGCGTTCGCCTCGGCCGGACCTCGCTGCGGAGTAATCAGCCACGAGCGCGCGGCGCCGTAGACCGCGTGGGCGATGGTCGAGGCGATCATGTCGATCGAGATCGACGCCACCTCTGAACCGGGGTGGCTATCGAGGACCATCCGGCGCACAACCTCGACGATCGCTGCGGCCATGTGCGGATCGATCGGCCGCTCGCGCCCGCACTCGCTCGTGCCGGCCGAGGCAAGGTAGTCGCATACGCCTAAATACATCTTGCGCAACGCCGACTCGCACGTGCCGTCGAAGCTGATCGCACGCTCATCGATCAACTGATGAAAGGCCGCTGTCGTCGCGCTCGCGAGTAAAGCCGACTTATCCTCGTAATGGGCGTAGAATGTCGCACGATTGACGGTCGCCTCGTCAGTGACGTCTTGGACCGAGATCTGCTCGAAGCTTCTCGTGCGCATCAATAGCAAGAGTGCGTCGTGCAAGAGGACGCGGGTCCGTCGGACGCGCGGATCCAGCGCTCGACCGCTGTTCGGGGGGCTGTTCACAACGGACTTACCAACGATCGTTGACAAAACGACGTGTGTTGATTATAGTCGCCCACGACCTCGTTGGCAAGATCGCCAGACCTCGACGTCCGGCAGACGTCGCGAGCCGTTAGGAACGGTCATCGTGTCAACCTTGCTCAAAATCGATGTCAGCCCTCGTGGCGACGCCTCGCTCTCCCGTGCGCTCGCTGACGTTTTCGTCGATCGCTGGCGTTCGTCGCACCCCGACAATAAGGTCGTCGTGCGCGATCTCGCGAACACCGAGCTGCCGTTCGTGGAGATGCCCTGGATCATCGGAGCGAACAGCGATCCCGGCGGTCATGGTCCGGTCGAGCAGCAAGCGCTCGCTATTGGGGAAGAGATGATCGCCGAGCTTGCGAACGCCGACCACTACCTTGTCTCGACGCCGATGTATAACTTCGCCATTCCGGCGAAGCTCAAGGCGTACATCGACCATGTCGTCCGGCTCGGGAAAACGTTCTCCGTTACGGAGGACGGCCAATACGTCGGGCTGCTCACCGGAAAAAAGGCGACGGTAATCCTTGCGAGTCTTGGATCGTATTCGCCGGGATCGCCGGCCGAAGGCTACGATTTCGTGGTGAGCGACAAGCCGGAAAAACAAAATGACGGCATCGAGCCTCAGAGCAGCACGCATCGGCGCGTGCGCGCCGACGCGCGGCGTAACGTCGATGCGTTGCTCCAGGCGGCCAAAGCGGTATTCGCGAGCTCCGGGGTAGACGCGCCGGTGCGAGAGATTGCCGAAAAGGCTGGCGTCGGCATCGGCACTGTTTATCGGCACTTCCCAGAGCGTTCGGACCTCGTCGCAGCCGTATCCCGTCGCGAAATCGATGCTTGCGCGGACGCCGCGCAAATACTAGCGGCGGAGCACGAGCCGTTCGAAGCGCTGGCGAAGTGGGTGCAGCGATACGCAGCTTTCATCGTAACGAAGCGCGGGCTCGCGAAGGTGCTGCACTCGGGCGATCCGGCGTTCGACACCTTGCCGGCTTACTTCGACCAACGCCTGCGGCCGGCACTCCTGACGCTGCTGAAGGCCGCCGTCGCGGCCGGCCAGGTGCGCGGCGATGTCGATGCTAACGATCTTTTGGTTGCGGTGGCGAGCTTGTGCATGTCGGCCCACAATGACGGATCCGGTCTCGCGGAGCGGATGGTCGCTGTCCTCGTCGACGGGCTACGCTATGGTACGAAGCCTGTAGCGCGACGGTCTGGGGCTCGCAGGCAGTAACTCGAGGCCTTGGCGCCGCAGAACACGGCAAAAGTCGGCTCAGTCGTGCGTATGTCGGCTAGCGCACGGTCTGGGGCCGCGGCCCGTGCTAGCTCGGCGAAAATAACGCCGACGCTCGCGAACGGCTCGAGCGCGGCCAACGCGTGGCCGCCAGGGCCATTCCCGGCTGGCGAGCTGACCTGGGAGCCATGCGCGGGCGTTTACACTGCTTCTTCTCGGTTGAACATCATCACCGCTCCCGTGCCTGAGAATCGCTACGTTCTCAGGCATCACGCTTTAGTGACTATAGACGTACACATCCAGGCGAGTGGGTCTGAATTGAGGACGGCCTTTCGGAACGCGGTAGTCCATGTGAACCAAGTCGGCCTATTGTCCCGAAAGGGGTCCGTTGCGAGACGCTTTCATTTTTCACTCCGCCGGCCAGTGTATATGAGTAAGATAAACGAGACCAACGCTGCAGCACCGAGCAAGGCTATGCTGATCGCCATAGGTAGCGCATTTGTGCTGCCGGCGATACCTGCTAATGGAGCCGAAAGTGCACCGGTGAAGTACATCGCCAATCCCATCAGCGCCGCCGCCGAGCCGGCGACTTCACCGTTGTCCTGCAACGCAAGAGCCATTGCGTTCGGCATCACCAGACCGACGCTCGCTACCACGACGAACATCCCAGCAAGCAAAAGAATCAAACCGTTGCCGTCGAGTACCGACAACAGCATAATGAGACCACCGAGCGCCGAGCCGGCGACGCCAACTCCGAGCAGTCTGCGCGGACCGACCCGGTGTACGATATGACCGCTGACCTGTGCGGCACCCACGAGACTGATGGCATTAACGGCGAACACCATGCTGTATGACTGCGGTGAGAACCCGTGGATGTCTTGAAGAACGAACGATGACCCGGCGATATAGTCGAACATTGCTGCAAACGAGAATCCGCAAGCCATCATATAACCGACAAAGAGACGATCAGACAAAAGCAACATGAAAATCGGCCCGACTGCCCGCAGACCGCCGCCCTGTCGACGCTCCGTCGGTAATGTCTCCGGAAGAACGAACGCAACCGAGGCCACCACCACTGCAGCAAGGGCGGCCAGCGCGATAAATATCCACGGCCATGTAGCAAACCGCAGCACTTGTCCGCCCACAATCGGCGCGAAAACAGGGGCGATGCCAGCGATCAAGAGCAGCAGTGAAAACAGTTTGCCTGCTGCATGACCGGAATATTGGTCGCGCACTACTGCGTTCGCAATCACGATACCGATCGCACCGCCGATTCCTTGAAGAAAACGCACCGCGATCATCATCCAGATCGACGTTACGCCGGCGCACATTAATGACGTGATCAGGTAAAGTCCGAGACCGAAGAGTAGCGGCCTCCGGCGACCAAACGCATCGCTTACGGGACCGCCAACCAGCTGGCCGACGCCGAGGCCGGCGAGGCAGGACGTGATGCTCAGCTGAGCGCTAAGCGCGGTGGCGTTGAGCTCTGCAGCGAGTTGGGGCAGAGCGGGAAGGTACGCATCGATTGACAGCGGCCCGAGGGCCGTGAGTGCCCCAAGGATGATGACGTAACGTACCCGACTTGCGCGGCTCTCGCCAACTGCGGCCGGGCGTTTCGTAGCCATCGCCGCTGTCTTATTAGCGTGATCGTGGGGAGCGTTCAGTAAGCGACCGTGATTCGACGACGTATCGCCTCGCCACGCTCCAGCTCATTGACAAACGCAATAGCATAGTCTGCGATCGAGATCCGGCTTCTGCCCTCGGCGTCGACTAGCAACTGATCACCACCGATCTGGAAGTTTCCGGTCCGCTCACCCGGCTCGATTATTGCCGCTGGTGACACTACGGTCCAATCGAGGTCTTCCACCTCACGGTATAGCGCGAGCGCTTTGATCTGCGCCAGCGCATTGGCTTTCCACATTGCGGGAAAATCAGGAGCATCCACAACCCGAACACCCGGAGAGATCTCCAGTCCACCGGCGCCCCCGAGGATAACTAGACGACGCACGTTAGCCCTGCGCAGCGCAGTGATCAAACTCCGCGCCGCTCCAAGCAGAATCGTCTCATCGTCGTCGATGCCAATCTGGGGTCCGCTGCGGAGGCGACTGCATCGTGACCCACGATAAGATCAGCCACAACATCGGGATTGGTCACGTTGGCCGCCCTTACGGTCATGGCGGACCCGTGGGGAGCCGCAACGTTACCGCCTCGCGTCACGCCCGTAACCAGGTGATGCCGGAGGAGCAACTCATCTGCGATGACCCGGCCGATTTTGCCGCCAGTACCGAACAATACGATGTTTATGCCAATCTCCTTATCGCGCCGCGCTGACCGGGGCTACCTTGAAACACGATGTTGTGGTAGTCTCGATTGGAGACCAGCGCTATGATATCAGAGAAGCGCGATCTGTGTAAATGAGGCAGTTTCACATCACATGGTTACTTCAGCAGAACCGACTCCGAACAAACGCTCACCTCGCGCATCATCGCATGAGGACTGCGCGGTCCGCGGTGTGCTCGATCGCATCGGCGATAAATGGAGCTACCTACTGATTCTCAATTTGGCAGGCGGTCCGCAACGATTCGGTCGGTTACGAGCTGAAATTGATGACATATCGCAACGCATGCTAACCGAGACGCTGCGAAATCTGCAGCGCGACGGCTTGGTCGAACGAGAAGTCTTCCCGACGACGCCTCCGAGTGTGGAGTATCGTCTCAGCCTGCTTGGACGTTCGCTCCTTACGCCGATGCGTTCATTGGTTCGATGGGCTGATGACAAACAAGCGTTAATCCGAAAGGCACGAGATGCTTACGACGATGACGGAAATAAGCGTTAATGGAACCGGCGCCTTCAATAAAGCCCGCAACGCGCTTGAGCTCGTCGTGCGCTCCGGCGCAACCTGCACCGTCAAGATATAGTCACCGTTTTCGCGTCATTAAGGAGTGAGGCGAGCCGATCAAGCTCCGCCGCTGGAGGAACAACGGTCGGCGACGCTGCCGCGAACGTCATGCGCGGCTTCGACCCGGCCGGCTTGAAAGCTAGATCGCCCGGGATCACGACGACGGCAACAGCGCTGTTCGTAATTGTGGGACGTCACGGTATTCACGAAAAACCGCGAGCGCTTTCTCTCGAGGGTGACGTCGCCAAGAAGTTCTTCGCTGCGGTCTTGGATCAAGCGCGCGCAGGCAATCTTTTGAGCGACGAGCATTTCACCGTCGACGGTACTTTCGTCGAGGCCTGGGCCAGCCACAAGAGCTTCAAGCCCAAGGACGACGCCTGGCCGCCGACGGGCGGCTCCGGGGGAAAGAATCCGGAAGTCGACTTCAAAGGCAGCGAGCGCGCCGATGATACTCATGCTTCTACGAGCGATCCCGACGCTCGCCTATACAAGAAGAATGCCGGCAGCGCATCGAGGCTCGGCTACCTTGGGCAAGCGTTGACGGAGAATCGCAACGGCTTGGTCATGGACGCCGAGTTGACGTTGGCGACGGGAACTGCCGAGCGCGAGGCAGCACTCGCGATGATCGAGCGCATGGGTGGCAGCTCGCGCATCACGCTCGGCGCCGACAAGGGCTACGATGCGGCAGCGTTTGTCGAGGAGCTAGGCGTGAGAAACGTGACGCCGCACATCGCACAAAATACGACGCGACGGCGTAGCGCGATCGATGGTCGCACCACTCGCCATGAGGGCTACGAGAATTAGTCAGCGCAAACGAAAGCGGGTAGAAGAGGTCTTCGGCTGGGCGAAGGTCGTTGGACCGATACGGAAGGTAAAAGTTCGCGGTCGAGCTCGCGTCTCGGCTGTTTTCACGTTTGCGATAGCCGCGTACAACATCGTTCGCATCCGCAATATCATGAAAGCCGCCGCATGACGACGGAATTCGTATGCGAAAAAATCGAAAACAGACCTCGGCGAATCAAGCGAAGAGACCAAAACCGGACGAAGACGGCGCGGAGGCCCTTCGCAAACCGTAATTCGACAACGGTTTCGTCGTGAAATTCCGCAACCTGTTAGGGCGCGCGAGGGTATCCGTGCTACCTTCGCGGCTTGACGCTCGAGGTAGCGTCGTACTTGTCGGGTAATTCTCTCCGGAAGTTCCGTTGCCATTCGCCATTCGACGTTTCAATTGATGCGATCACCGCCATCACTGCATGAGCGGCACGTCGTCGCTGAACGATACCACGATGCAGGCCCAGGAGCTTGCGGGCATCGCGCTCGCCGACCGATGCGCTTACGTGGGCGACCGCTTGTTCCACGGCGGCAAGCCCAGCTGATCCGCACTCTCGCTGGCACACGCCCGCAAGAGCGCATAGACTTTTCCCTGGATGTTAATCACCTGGTTCGCCTTCGCGAGTTTCTCTTCGAGCAAGGCGTTACGCTTCTGAAGTCGTGTCATCTCGACTGCATCGGGATCAGGCTTCCGACCACGCTTCGCCGCGAGAGGCGCCCTGGAAGCTCGCTGCTTTCGCCAATTCGAAAAGAGCGAGGAATAAATCCATTCCCGGCGACAGATCGCCGCCCGTTCGATTGCTGAAGCGGTCTGGTAGGCGTCAAGAATGCGCGCTTTCTCGGCGGCCGAGAAGCGCCTACGCCGGAACCTCCGGATCGGGGTTCGGGAATGGTGCCATACGTGAAATCTTTCACGCCCTCAGTAATTAACCCCGTTGGGGTGGCCTCAGCTGATGTTGACACGGAGGGAGTGGCCCGAGAAGGAGTTGTCCCGCACCGAATGCGAGTATAAGCACGGAAGATACCATTGCATCATCGCGTCGCTCATACGGATCGCATGCGCGATGGCGGGCAGACCCGGCAACGCTACATCCGTAGCCAGCGGCGGAAAGCATGGTTAGTGCCTCAGCAGAGCGATGAAGAGAGCACCTGACGTCGCCCGTCTGGGAGTGCTCGTCCGCAATGATGTTGCGCCCGGCTTATACGATCCGCTCACCATCCCCTATGAGTTCTACATGGATTCCTTCCGATTCGGCACTGTTCTTTAGGCGGCTTTCGATTGATGTCTGTTCTTGATAGACAGGTGGATGATTGAATTGCCCATAGTGGATTGGGCAGAGTAGCTTCGCTTCAAGAAGCCGCGCGGCTACTGTCGCTTGTTCCGGAGTGAGCGTCGCCGGGAAAGGCGTAGGCTGCATGCCGGGGAATTGCACTATGACGCCATTGACCGGCAACATCGCGGCCTCAAACCCACCGAAGCGTTTGGCTATATTCCACCAGCTTCCGTGCCACATTGTGTCTCCACCGTGGAAGATCTGTTGGCCAAGATGCCTGACCACCCACGAGACCTGGTCATCGCCCTGCCAGTCCACAGCCGGAACCGCTGTTACCTCGAATGCGCCGATCTGCACCGTCTGCCAGGACTGTATCCCAACCGCCTCCAAACCGGCTCTGCGTACCTCCTGCGCCATTGTTTCTGGACAGTACACACGCCCGTCTTTCTTCACCATGTGTCGCAGGAGTTCGGCATCGAAGTGATCCGGATGCTTATGTGTGATGAGGGCGTTCGTTCCAGAGGCAGTCGCAGCCACAGGGACGACCGGCCACAAAGGGCCGCCCAGCAATTCCTGAAAGGAGGACACATTTTCCAAAGGATCAATAAGCAGCCGTTGATCCTCTGCACTAACCTCAATCCCTGCCCAACTCAGCCTGCGTACCTGCATCTCGTCCCCTTATCGCAAGATTTTCGCGTTTGTTTTGATCTTCGCAATAAGCTCAGGCCTGGAGGGCTGAACTGATAGCGGCGGAGAGGGACGTAGTGGGTCGTCCAAGGAGCTGGTTGAGATCATGCGATGTCGTGTCGAGTGCGCCCTTTGCAGCACCTGCCTCGGCGTCTGCTACAGCCTCAGCAAGGATTTCCGGCAGACCGAAGCCGACCAGAGCTTCCGCATATTGCTTCTGGGGCAGATCGTGGTAAGCGATCGTCTTACCAGTCTGCTTCGACACCTCGGCAGCTAGTTCAGTCAGGGTATACGGCACATCTCCGCCCAGCTCGTACGTCTTTCCTGCGTGGCCGTCTGCCGTCAGCACAGTCACAGCAGCTCCCGCGTAGTCCGCTCTTGCGGCCGCTGCGAATCGGCCGTTGCCGGCAGCCCCGAGGATGGCTCCATGCGTAATGGCTGGCGCGAGAGCGCCAGTCTGGTTCTCCAGGTACCAGCCGTTGCGCAGGATCACGAACGGAATACCGGAGTTACGGATGTATTCTTCCGTCGCCCTGTGTTCCTGAGAGAGAACCAGGGCCGATGTGTCCGCGCAAAGAATGCTGGTATAAACGAGCAGCTTCGCCCCTGCATGCTTCGCGGAATCGACAACCGCCTGATGTTGCGGAATTCGATGACCGACCTCGCTTGACGAGATCAGTAGCACCTTTTCTACGTCGGTAAAGGCCGCTGAAAGCGTCTCCGGCTTGGAATAATCGGCCTCACGGACGGTTACCCCCGAAGCGGCCAAATTCTGCGCCTTGCCCGCGCTTCGGACAACAGCAACGACTTCGGGAGCCGCTACGCGCTCCACAAGCAGTCGAACCACCTCGCGGCCTAGATTTCCAGTTGCGCCTGTTATTGCGATCATCGAGTTGCTCCTCAATCCCGTGAGATCCTCACGGGCAATGTCAGCATAGCGAAGTGGCTATCTTTGCGTAAGTAGGTACCTCAAGGTAAGTTAGTGGCATGAGAGTGTGGGCTCGCACACGTTCATGTGGTACAACGAAGCCAACGAGAAGTTCTGGGGCAAGTTCCATTTCCACACGGAGCAGGGGATCAAGAATCTTTCGGATGCTGAGGCTGGTCAAATCCGCGCCGACGAAGTGAAGCTCGACTCATATACGCTGAGCTCTTCAATCGGATAGATACGGGCAACCCGGCGTTGTGGAAGCTCTACGTGCAGATCATTCCGTTCGAAGAGGGCTTCGATTACAAGTACGATATCTTCGACGTTACGAAGGTCGTGCTGCACGAGGATTATCCGCTAATTCCCGTCGGCCGGATGGTCCTCGATCGGAATCCTAAAAATTATCGCGCAGGTCGAGTCGCTTGCGTTCTCGCCCGCGAACCTCGTCCCCGGGATCAATGGTTCGCCCGATAAGATGCTGCAGGCGCGGCTCTTTGCCTACGCCGATGCGCATCGCTATCGTCTCGGTGGAAACTACGAGCAACTCGACGTCAATCTCGGGCATGGCGCGAAGGTCGACAACCCGTATAAGCGCGATGGCGTGATGCTGCGCGGGAACAATCAGGGCGCGGGTGAATTACGCCCCGAACAGTCATAAGGGGCCGAAGGCAAGCATGGAGTTCGCCGAGCCGCAGACGGCTCTGCGTGAAGCGACGGGACGCTACGAGCAAAACGCGCCCGGAAACGACGACTACTCGCAGGCTACGATGTTCTGGCGCGTTATCGGTAAGGACGGCCAGGACCGCATGATTGAGACGATCACGATGCACATGCAGACTGTTCTACCGCCGATTCGCGAGCGGGCCGTCGCGATCTTCACGAAGGTCGACCTGAAATTTGTACAGCGAATAGCAGCGGTACTCAATCTGCCGGTACTCGAACCCGTCGCCTAGAAAACGTGTAGCAACGCCGGGATGGAGGTCACGTCGGAGACGACGTGACCTTTTCTCTTTGTTCACTCTTGGATTACCGCTACGCCTCCGCGTGTCGGCCTGACCGGAATCGTAAATGGTTAGCTCGACGCAATCGTGCTGCTGTCGTTCAGTCGGGATGCATTTTCTTTGAACAGTATCTCCCATTACCCGCCGCGGTCAACGTCTCTGCTAGCCAATGATCTCCCCTACTTCTGCTCCTCAAAAGCATACTGCACATCAATGACAATGAGCCCGGCATTTTCTGTCAGTGTATTTACGCGCGTTGTCTCCGTTTGGTCGTCATGAAGCTCTTTCGGATCGTGGTCCGATCGCCACTGGCGTTCTGGCCACGGTCCCGATCGTGTTCGTCGTTCTTATGTTTTGCTGCGTCCTCGGATCGGCGAGGCGACATGCGCTGTACTCGCCACGACCGCACTTCGAGCAATGGGCAGCTTCGGACTGATGTGTCTAGTCGTGCACCTTGTAGTCCCATCGCTCGGCTTGGCTGCGGGTCGACGACCTGAGCAACCTATACCTCGACGCCTGCGTCTGGCTCAAAGCGGTAGGCGATCCCTTCTCGCATAATACGTCCCGCAGTTGGTCCGGCGAAATGCGTGCCAATCAGTAGCGTCCCAGTGTCGGCAAGCTTGTCAAGGAACGCTCGCCGCGTGACTTCGGCCGCGTTAGCGTCGTCATCGAGATCCGACGCCCACTCGGGACGGGCCATCTGACAGGGGTGATGCATTACGTCTCCGCCGATTACGATACGTTCGCCGCGCGATTGCACGATAAGGCTATGTTGCCCGGGCGTATGACCGGGCGTCGGGTCCGCTGTCAATTCGGGGACGGCGACGGTGCCCGGCACATAGAATGACGCAAGGTTGGCGATCACGACTGGCGTGATGGAGTCGGCGAACATCGCGCGCCGAGCGGGGCTCGTCGACGCGTCGAAATACTCATAGTCACGGCTTCCAAAGTGATAGACGGCGTTCGGAAACGTCGGGACCCACTTGTCGTCTTGACGGACCGTGTTCCACCCAACGTGGTCCAGATGCAAGTGCGTGCAGATGACGTGATCGACGGACTCCCGGCTCCAGCCTGCAGCGCGCAAGAAGTCGAGTACCGGCGTCGTCCTCATCGAAAACAGCGGTAGGTTACGGGTCTTGTCATTGCCGATGCCCGTGTCAACGATAATTCGAGCGGTAGGCGTTTGGACGAGCAAAAGGTGGATACTGCCTCGCAGCTTCCCCTCGGGCGTCGCAAACGGCGCAATCCACGGTATCGTTAGTACGGACGTTGGGTCTGCGTCGGGTATGAGTTTACCCGTGTTCTCGCTTGGAAACGTAAATTCGGCTTCGACGAGCTTCGTAATTTCGACGGCGCCGACACGCCAGATCTGGTTTGTCATTCACGGGACGTATTTGAACCTAGCGGACACTCCCTCTCGCTTCGACGGTGAGAGCCGCGTGATCTTGAGCTTATGAGCCAATGGCGAGCCGCCGGCGCAGCGTCGGCAGCGAGAGCCCGACGGTCCCGGCCGCGAGCCCGGCCGGCGAGCGGCTCCGCTTGGTCTCCAGGGCCTTGAGGTAGAGCGCGAGGGTCTGCGGGCGGGGCCGCCGGGAGTGGCGCAAGGCCGTGGCGGCCGCAGAACGCCGCAAAGTCGGCCCAATCGTGGGCGTAGGCGCGCTCGGTCGCCGGCGCGTGGTCCGGCGTTGCGAGGTCGTGCTCGACGGCCCACGCGAGCTCGGCGAGGACGGTGCCGCCCCCCTCGAGCGGCTCGATCGCGGCCAAGCCATGACCGCCAGCGCCGTTTCCAGCGATCGGGCCGACTTGGGAGCCTTCCACGGCCGTTTTCACCCCGTTTTCTCCGCCGGAGACTGTCGTGGTTCCCGTGCCTGAGAAGGGGTTCTTCCCAGGCGCGAGACCGCCACAAAGCGACCATAAGGGAGTTCCTGCGAACACCTAAAGGTGCGACCCATCCGAGACGGCGCTCGCGGGGATACACTCGTGGCATGGGATCTCGTTCGGCACTAGGCAGCTACACCGGCGAGGTGGCCGCCGCCGCGAAGGTGGCGATCGACGTAGAGGCTCGACGGCGGGCGGATGGTTTGGTTCGATCCCAAGGCGTATCGCATCTCGACTACCGCTAGGCGACGACGGCTTATAACAGCCAGGCCGCGGCGATCCGCTCGTTATTGGCAACCTCGCGAGAAACGACGCGCCCGATCAGCGTACGTCGTGCTGACGCGGTGCAGACGGGTGCGCGTCCCCACGTGCCTCACGCACGACGAGCTACTCGAGCAACTCACGTCGCGACCGTTCCTTCGGCCGGAGGACGACGCGCTGCTTTTTGAAGAGATTGCCCGCCGCACCGGCGGGCCGGACACGTTCTGGGCACAAGCGGTGCGCACGGCACTCGCCCAAGGACGCCGATCCGCTCCGCCCGAGCATCGATCGGAGATGCGTCAGCGAACGGAAGCACGCGGCCGCGCCGTCGCTGAGATCCTCGAACGCTTCGAGGCGCCCCGCGCCGCGGGCATAACCGATACGAAGCTCGCGACCCTCGATCGCGGTGAGAAGCGAGAGCTCTCGACAATCTTGAAGACGCACGGGCTCGAATCATTCGTTGTCTGGGCCGCGCGCCGGCGGATGACGATCGAGCGCGCCGAGCCCATATGGGCAGCACGCGGAAACCAGCGCGCGCAGGCATATCGATGCGACGAAACGTTCCGTCGTACGCCGAAACGAAATCCGCCGCGCCCACGCGCGGCCGGCGACGCTGATGGCCTCGCAGTTAGCGGCAACTCCGGGAACCATCGAGAAGACGACACTAGGGAACGGTGGCACCGCGTATCTACCAGGCAGTCGGCCTTGACACTTTCGGTTAACGAGGACATCATCGCAACACTCACTGTTGTAGAAGCTCGCGAAACGCTCGGCCGGGTGAGCGAGAAACGCACTGCTAACACACCACACATAATTCGTGGCGACGACGGTATCGAATATGTCCTGAAGCCGCGAAAACCCGATCGCCAACACGCGAATGAACTGCTCGCGTTCGCGATTGCGAACGTCATCGGTCTGCCAGTGTTGGACGCGGCAGTCGTTTACGTCGGGGAGGGCTTGCGTTCAATCAGCACACCGGACTTCAAAGCTCTCTACTCGCTCGGTGAGCATTTCGGATCGAAGATGGAACGGGTCGGTGTCTGGGATTTCATGAATGTCAGTCCGGCGTTGCTTCATACGGCGATTCGCAACAAAGCAGCCTTCTACGGCTTGATCGCATTCGACGAGCTCGTGATGAATGGTGACCGGGCTACGAACGCGGCGAACCTGCTTGCGGTGCAGCGGCACACGGATCCGCCTCGCCATGAGTTCTATGCGATCGACCATGGCTACGCGTTCGGTGGTCCAGGTTGGACCCTGGCCACGCTTCAAGCTCGTCTACCGCAACCGATCTTCCCGGTGCTCGCGACCCTGCAGTCATTCCTGACGAATCGGGCGAAGCTGACGGATGAAGCGGGACGGCTCATAGAGTTCGTCGCGGAGTTCGGGAAAGCTGTTGAAGACGCTCGATCTGGCCTGGATGATGCTGACCGCGCCGCCGTCGTGGAGTTCGTCAGCGGTCGTGCCCCGCTCGTGCAGGGCTGGATGTGTAGCCCCGAATACAAGTCCTTCCTACCCGCGCTTCAGTAAGGTCACGATGATGGAAAACGACGAGCTCGTCCCCGTACAATTCGCCGTCGTTAAATTCGTCCCGGACCTTCTCCGCAACGAGCCAATCAACGTCGGGATCCTGGCACGGTACGATCGTCGACTCACGCTACGAATCATCCCGCGCTTCGGACGCGTGAAGAGCATCGCGCAACTCGAGGACACAGACTCGTTGGAGACGGCCCTCGACTTCCTACGATCCACGATCGACCGAACGCAGGCGCTCGACATCGAAACGATCGTCGAGAAAAGCACAGGAATGATCCGTTTCAGCGATCAGTGCGCTGCACTCGTTTACGATCCAAGCGAGTACATCGATGAGCAGTACGAGGACCTCGTAGGCGCGAACGCGCCGCCACGTTCTCACTTGGGGATGAACGCCGTCGCCGTCAAGGACAGAGTTCGCCGTTTAACGACGCAGCGCGGCGTCGATGTAACACGCTTTGCGATTCCGACTCAGCGGCAATTCCAAGGCCAGACCGGAAGTCACAAATTCGACTATGGGTTCAAAAACGGTCATACGACACTTGTGAAAGCCCTGTCTCTGCAGAACGAACCGAGATATGCGCTTCGCGAAGTACGTGATCTCGGTTATGCATCGCTTGATATGCGTAACGAATCGTCGGATACTCAGATCGCGGCCATCATAGCACCGCCGATCGAGCAAAATGGGCTCTACGATCAGGCGATGGCTATACTCAGACGCGTCGCAAAGCCGCTCATTATCCTTGATGCCGAAAACAATGCGCGTGATCCGTCTGAAGAAATCCTCGACCTCTTCGCGCACGAGAACCTGCACCAACTGCCCAATGACCTGTTTGTGACAACGTAGTCACATAGGCGGCCGGTCTCCTAGAACTTGACGCGAAAGCTCAATCCCTGTCATTTCGAGATTCGAAGCCCCTCTGCCGGCGGTGCCAGCGGCTACTGGTAAGGTCGTCTCGACTCCCTTGAACCAGCTGCTGCCGTCGCTGCTATAAGAGGGCCGATCACGACGCGCTCTCGCGCTCGTCGGCATCGCCCTCACCTAGATCCTCATTGCCGACCTTCGGCCGACCGCTGCCGACGAGCTCCTGGATCGAACCGTCAAGCCCGACGCCGTCATCACCCGCGACCGCTCCGTCGTTTGCGCTCCTGGCTACGCTCGAGCCGCCCGACACCGCTACGACGCCGCGTAGCTCTAGTATCGAACCGCCACGATCGCGAGTACGGACTCCTGCACGAGCGCTGGCGGGACTTGACCGTCGACCATTCCGTGCCAATCGAGCTTGGCGAGGAGCCGTTCGGCCTCGTTGACAACCGTTGGCATTTCCGCAACATCTGGCCGCAGCGCCAGGTCCCAGGCACGACGCAAGACGCGCTGCAAGCCGCGGTAAGCTATCGCTTTAGACGCGATTGTCCGTACAGGATTACCAGCGACGCGTGTATCCGGGGCAACGTCGCGCATACCGCGTCAATTCAGTCGCTCAAGTTCTCCTGATGGGCCACGACTACTTCAGATCGCCGAAAGAGCGTAAGGCAGCCAGTGCAACAGGCTCGCCCCACTCTTGTAGGAAGTGGCCTCCGTCGGCAACTACGAACGGCTCTGGACACCCGCGAATTTGTTGTCTGAGTTCCCGCATCGTGTCAACGTCGGGATCCTTCGCTCCTATGGCCATGAACGATCGACCGGACCATTCTTCCGCCCAGAACTTGATTGCGGCGAGGCTTTCCGTCACTCCATCCATTTGGGGTTCGACCATGGCCAGATTCGGAAACGTTCGAGCACCGGCCTGGAAACGGACGTCCGGAAAAGGCGCGTCGTACGCAGCCATTTCCGCATCGGTGACTTGCGGCGCGGTATCGCGAATCCACTGACCCACCGGCAGGTCGGGTGTTTTTTGGACCAACGACCTCCACTCATAGAAGTGGGCGCCTAGCGGCTTGCCGCTGGGCAGCACGGTGTTCATCACGAACAATCTTGGAAACGGCCGCTTAGTTTTGAACCCCCAGGCGGAATCGGAGATTTGAACCCCTGAGAGCATAAAGCAGGGCGCTCCTCTCGAAGGTGACGGTAATTCGACCACCTTCCCTCCGAGAGGAGCGAC
>JAABUJ010002285.1_pt1 | contig 24263 bp, 21 predicted proteins | sample 5559131 | NCBI WGS metagenome assembly JAABUJ01 (sample SAMN10711875, study PRJNA513366) | rock metagenome | isolation source: Antarctica rocks | place: Antarctica: Victoria Land, Mt New Zealand nord | collected 2016-01-07
TTAGAATAAAATACTTAGTTCTTGTAGATTAATATATTAAGTTGCTAACTAATATTAGAAGTACTTTTGTATCTAAGCTCAAAACTCTTAACTATAAGCTTAAATTGTATAATTATTAATTTCTAATTAATCTTAATACAAAATTGATATTTAACAAGTTATTAAATTATAGTTTTAACAATTTTTAAATAATCTTAGTAAATTTAATAGTAATATAATTGTTGAATCGAGTCGAACACTTTTTTCTTAACTTAATTTATTCTCTTAAATCTTGTAAAATTGAATTAGAATCAAGATGCAAACTCGATTTTAAAATCGAGTTTTGTCGAGTTAATATTAAGAACTTAGCCTAATTTTGTCGCATTAGCATTTGCTTACTTTATCTTATTTTATGTATGCGTTAATTCGATTGAACTAGGGCAAAATTTACGCTAATTGTATATAATTAGCGCGTTACTTAACGTTACGTAATCGAACAAGTTAAATTAAGTGTTTAATACGTCTTATGCACTCAATTTATTTAATTAAACTAGAACTTTTGTTTAATCTTAGAGTTAAAGTTGAGCAAATTAATTTGTTCGAGTTAAAGTTTAATTTGTCGATTACGCTATTTAATACTTAACGAAACTTCTCTTTCTTTAATATTACTTATATAATATATATAAAACTTTCTTTTTGTATTATTTATATAACGCATATATTTTTCTCAATTATTATTGTATATATATATTAAGAATTATATATATAAATAAATTTAAGAAAATCTTAACAAAGTCGATTCTTGCGCTAATTGTATATGCTCTTAGAACTTTGTTATTTTTGTTACTTTTTTGGTTTAATATTAATACAATTGCACAATCTCGACTTTTATATATATATAGTCTTTATTTAAAGCTAGATTTTATATTGAATTAACAATAACGCTTCAAATATTAATCAAACTATATTGTTGTAATATTGTATAATAGTTGTTTGTAAACTTTATAGAAATATTGACATTCTAGATCGAAGTTGTATATAAACGCATCAATATAACGCAATTTAATCCAAAATACAAGGTTTTGGACTTAGACGTGTCGCTAGAAGGCTGCTTGTTAGCTATCAACCCAAAGAGGCTTGACGCAACACGTCTGAGAACTGAGGCAAGACATCCGCTAGGTGGGGATCGTGATTAGTCAGCCGGAACTCATTCTGAGTGTCCGATTACTAAGCCGCCTTGTCAAGAAGCAGGTCCAGAAATCTTCTTTCCTTCCGCCAAGTTACCACGTAGGTAGAAAGTCCTGGCGCCGCCGACAAGTTCAAGGCTGCTGTTCAGCGGCTGTTGCCAATGGTCGTCCGCATTCGACGTAGCTCCAAAGCTCGTTGTGCACATTGTCGGGCGCTTGCCTGGACTTGTCGGCGACACTAGGATGTACTTATATCCCGTCATGTCTCAACAACTACGCCGACCCGATGAGTCCGAATCAACACTTGGTATGAACTCTGAGGAGACAATCCGGCTCGTGACCGTCTTCGAATGCAACCATGCCTCCAAGGCCCAAAGACCGAGGCTCAGGCTGGTGGTCGAAGCCAGAGGTAAGCAATTTCCATGCTCTCGTTCACAATTCCAATCTACGAACTGCTTCATCCCACTGTCGCATCTGGAGATTCTGCTAATACCATCTACAATCATCCCAGATGCGATCCTGGTTGGACCAAAGTTTCGATAACAAATGCAGTCTTGTGAAGGAAGCCATCTTACGGTTCCTCGAGTCATTGATAAAGGAAAAGAGAGAGGGGATGAAAGGGAGCAGACTCAAGGCCCCAGCTCAAGGTAGGGGGATAGGCAAGAAGAGCAAAGGAAATCCGAAGGGGCGGCGAGGTGACAACCGTGGCGGGAACAATCAGGAATCTGACCCAGAGAGTGAACAAGAAGACGATTCCGACCGTGGAGATAGTGATCCAGGCTCGATTGCTCCCGCAAGTAGATCTGAATTAGAGACCGAGTCCCACGCAGATGGAGAAGCCCTGAGAGGCGGTTCAGAAGAAGAGCACAATGAGATCCAAAGATCAGATGGAGGTGCACAAAAAGTCAGGGCGGACGCTGAAGAAGCGGAGGGTGATGGTGTAGGGAGCAGTCAGGACACGAATAACAACGGAAATGAACCCGAAATAGGGAATGAGGCCGATACGAATAAAGTAGCTCCAAGAAGCGTTTCAGTAGACGATCACGACAGATCCCAAGGACCAGACAGAGCTGCACAACAAGCCAGAGTCGACGACGAAGAAGTAGACGACATTGTTGCAGTGGATGCTTCGTCAAGGGAGCGGCAATCGGAGCTTGCACGACATTTGCAGTCCGGGCAAGCGCAAGACGACTCATCTCAAAAGGCAAATCACGAGGGAAACCGAACGCAAAGCTTGCCGCCGATAGGAGAAGGGAATCCAGGGTTTAATCCAACACCAAGTACGGATAGTCAACCAGGTCGCCACCCTGATCATCCTCCTGATCATCCTTCGCCGACTAACCATGCCGATGACCGCCATGTTAATGTTTTCACCCCCGATAGACTTATTGCAGACTGTTCTCGCATCACCGGACCTTATCCTACACCTCAATCACTTCCACGCTCTGATCAGTCTAATTCCGCCAGGCTTCCGCCTGCAACCTCCATACGGTTGAAAAACCCTCTCCGCCTTACCGCTGATTTGATAGACATGGCCTCTTTGGAGAAGATCAGGAGTGACATTTTCAACTTACCCGACATCTCCAGATTGAACCCTCAGAAGCAGGGAACGGTTCGAACATATATCGAATCTCTTTTTTGCCCAGAGAGGTACTGGGATCTTTGTCAGAACATGAGGAAAGTGATCTCGAAAACAGGAACTGGTGAGAGCGAAAACGTCAGTGAAGATAATGACAACATAAGCCAGCATCCCGTCAGCCTACCAAATACGGTCAAGTCATTCGTCTCCACATGGAAGGCGACCGAAAAGTACGCGCTCGAGACCGCAACGAAGGATGTGTGGAAGATGATCAGTATGGGCAAGCAAAAGCTTTGCTATGAGTCGTGGTGTCGACTGGTTGCTATCTGGAATCCGCGTCATGTAGAAGAGGACGATGGCGTTCCGGTGAACAACAGCGAGGGATCCAACAGCAGGAATACCTGTAGTTTGAGGCACGAGAATCCTGTGGATTCGAAGGCTATCCGAGAGCTGAATGATTTCTTCAAACAGGAGTTTGAAAAACGGCGAGTCGAATTGCGGTTGACTGCTAGCTTTGAGAATATTCCCAGGACGTCGTCCTTGTTGAAAACTTTGGTGGCACCGCATCTGGGCTTTGCGGTTTCTATCTGCACGAATGGTACCAATGAGCTCTGACAGGACGAGGCTACCGTAGAATTTGATAAGTCATGGTACAATACCATGACGAGAGGTAAGACAGTCTACGTTCTTCATCGTTACCTGGGATGGGGTGCTTTGGCTATCGTGAAAAGTAATCAGTAAGTCTGATCTTAGACCTACCTAATGGATTCAGGACTGACGAACAACCCTACCAGTCTTGTCATTCTCGGCAGCATCGTCTCGCTCATACTGCCCACACTCGGCCAGCAATGCCGCTCCTCTCTCCGAACGCTATTCGAAAATTTGTTTGAGGTCTTCCTCCGCCCTATCCTATCCGGCAAGCGACTTGTGAAAACAAAGATCGCCCCACTTATTGGGCTTCGTAGCAAGGAGCATTTAGTTGAATACTGCAACACGCATGCGAAAGGGTTACAGGGGTTGTTAGAGTCCAAACAGAGACTAGTAGATCCTGAGGTTCGCGGACGAGAACCTGTTGGCGTCGACAGTAACCAAGGAGCAGGAGGGGAGAAAGATTCTTCTAGTGATGATGCCAGCGACGACGAATCGAGTATTTTCTACGATGTTCGAGAAACACTCGGCTCCCGCGAGGAGGTCGATATCGCTTACGACAGGCAAAGATCCTCAACGCCTTCGCCCAGTACAAGGAAGCGATCAGCTAGTGTCGTTGCTGCTACAGCGAGAGGACAGAAAAGAAGAGGCTAATAATCCAGATTTCACTACGATTTGTTTGAGAGGGGTGTGAGACAGTGGAAAAGCGACTTGAAGCGTCAAAGACAGCAGAAGTGGCACATGCTGCGTCTCGTAGTAGCGATGGAAATCATTCGGGGTCAGGCCAGGCTTGTGCCAGAGAAGGGTAACGATTGAATACGACATTGGAGAAGGTGGGAAGATAGAGTGAGAGGAGCGAAACGGGAGCGAAGAAGGATCCGAAGGTGGAAAGAAAGGGCCAAAAGACGACGAAGAGTGGTACTTGACATAGGCGCAAGGTAAGACATTCCTGAGTCTTCGCATGAAACGAAAAACGAGAAATTCAAGAGTAAGACAAGTTTTCAGCTTCATGTCCATGTCCATTGTGACATGATTCCTCACGTACGTCCCAAATTCCATTTCCTTACTTTACAATCTGAGTCACGGTCAATGATACAAGAAGCTACTTAATCGTACGAGACAACGCTACGGTAAGTCATGACATCACTATGTTCTCAAGCTCAACTCCGTTTTCCTTCTCCTTTCCTTCTCCTTTTCCGCTGCCTTTGGGGAAATCAGCCACTACCACTTCTTAGCCGCTCTCCTGACGTCCACGGTACAATCCACGGCCATGTCGACTTAGTCTTTCTCGGACTTAATCGGCTTCAACTTCGACTTCGTCATTACTGGCGGTGGCACTGTCGACTTGGTTCTTGCAATCAAATTCTCAGAATCAAGCAGGCGTGTCCTAGTGCTGGAAAGTGGGGAAAGCATCACCAATGATGCCACAGTTCATCATCCCGCGGCGTAGGTGAGCTTGTTGGATCTGGACACAGCATGGCAGCTGGAGAACGTCACCCGCTCGAAGAACCACATCATCATGATCTGCAGCCCGGGCTCAACGGTCGCCTCGGAAAGCAGTCCCAGGGTGAGGCACTGGGAGGCTCATCTACCTTCAACGGCGCTGCTTTCATGGGACCTCTCAAGCTCGGTAACGATGCGTGGGCGAAGCTGGGGAAGCTGAATCAACGTTACCACGCCCTTCTCCCATACTACAAGAGAGCCGGCTCGGTCCAGCTGCCTGTCGCAAGCACATGCAATGCGATGGCTGTTGGTCTCGTCGATGCCTCCAGTCTCGATGCCGGTCCTATTGCAATTTACTTTCCCGGCTTGGTCCAACAGCACCCGCTGGCCAAAGCTTGGAATGAATGATTCTGTGGTATGGTCAACTTCTATGCTGCGAAAAAGTTGTGCAGAAAGCCAGCCGATCCAAAAAGCGAGCATTCAAGGTTTTCTGACCTTGGTCCAGATGCAGTGACTGCCAAGAAGGTCAAACATTCCTTCCAGCTTCCCCAAAGGTATCGAAACCAGATGTAAGTCTCGCCTTCATCACATCACACTCTTGTTGAACAGATGACGACCGAGAACGAGATTGCAGCCAGTCGACCGTGGTAATTGAGAAAGGAGAATTGAATTGCACGCAAAAACCTTGCATCGTTAATGTGGCGTCGGCAAGAGTGGGAAGAAATCAGAATAACCCACACCTGGGCCGTTAGCAATGTACCCATATAGCACTCCTAGAGTGGTCCACCAATTCAGCAACGGCGCCACGGAGGCCGTGATAGGCCAAGAAGCGACCAGGTAGCCCTGGTTCAACCTACCTACAGCTCTAGTATGCGTTTGGCGGTGGCGTTGGGTAGTGGAAGTGAGCGGCGCTACAAGGCGGTGACAGGCGAAGGGTGGTACTGGACAGTTGTACGGGGCGGTGCCAGGGGGTAGTGGATGTATTGGCCGAGGCCGCAGAAGGTAATCTACGGTATGTGAGATTGGGCGTGGCTGGATCTTTTCATCCATAAACCTGCAAAATGTTCCTCGTTCGAACTGATTACGTTCATTCCACTAAGCAGGAGTCGTCATCTTATCGCTCGCTCGATGTCTAGAGAATTGCTTTGAACAGGGCGAAGCCTTATGGATTTGACCCGCAATCTCGACAACCTGTCACGTTCCCATCATCCCCGTGTTGTACCCCACTTGAGCCCTTCTCATCCGTATGTTGTATTCCACTTGAGCCCTCATCATTTATGATAGCTTCCATCATTCATGGTGGCTTGACTGCGTTGGTCGAGGGAGTCTTCGTCTAGGCTCTTGGGTAGTGCTTGAGCCAGGAAGGAAGTCTGGACCTGTACACATATTCGGTGGAGCAGATCCACTCTCCAACGAGGAGGAGACACCAGGTGGCGACGACAACGGCTGAGGGGACAACTTGGTATTTGTGGGGGACTCTGCAGAGTGCGAGGAGAAATGGACAATTGACGCCACGAGCTCAAAGTATGCCATATAATGTCGACCGAAGTGCCAAACCTATGCTACAAGATTAGTAGGTTACTCAACAGAGAGAGGGCAACACCTTTGTAGTACATTCTTGCTCCCTAAGTATCGCCAAAGTTGCTGACTGGTACCAACGTCATTAATGCATGTGAGCTGCGCTGTAGTGGCAGAGTATAAGACGGCGGCATCACCATTGAACCTTGAAGCCCTTTCTCTGGCTTGTTGATGATTGAGTGATGTATGGACCATGAGGTACTCTGTGAGAAATTCCTGTACAACGACTGCGGTGGCGTTGTGTTCTGGAAGGCCTGGTTCGCATCGGGATTCCATGGTGGCAGAAATGGTAAGATGGAGACAGAGTTGCAATGCAAGAATGTTAGGTGGAATCAGTCAATAAATAACATCCGTGATCGTTCATCATGACACCAGGTTTTTTCTTTCAACTTTTGTTTGCTACGGAGACACAGATCAGGACATGTGAAGCTTGTCACCTATTGGTCGCGGAAAGAGACCAAGTAACTCAGCACAACTTCAATGTGAATTCTACTGTAGCTCAACAACACGCGTCCGAGATGTTGAGGCCAGTGGTATAGCAATCAATAGTTATCCTCACCAGCTGAGCCACTCTGATCGGCAGACATCCTCACACCGCAAGTACTGCCCTTCATCACAAAACCACAGTGTCCTCCACCTAGGATTCTCCCATGCAAGGCAGCGAAAACAAGATCTTTATTAGGTGTGATGTCACGGTCCGCCGCGAGCGCGATGAGCGGTTTCTCAACAGCAGTGGCTTCCAAGTCCACCAAACCAACTTCGCCCATCAGAGACGATCTCAGACTATGGCATCCAACGATACAGACTTCGTAACGCGAACGGCGGTAGAATCGGAATCAACACCTACCAGAGTCGTCTCAAATATCAGTCAAAATAGATAGCGAGCCTATAGCGGTTTCTGGAGTTGTTTGGCTCATCAAGTATCTGATATAGCGAACTCTTTCTGCGCCTCAAGGCGCGTTGCTTCGCCGGGAAGCACAACTTCTATTGCGGATTTCTTGCCTCCAGTGCTACCTATGTCACCAAGCACAAGTAGGGGTGCACTTCGCAAGTTGGCTGCATTCCGCATCTTGCGCGGACGAGTCTGTCCATAAGTCAGAAGACGGGATATTTATCACGGAGATATGGAGTCAGGATTTCGGAAAAGCATAACGGAGGTAAGACGGTCTAGTCTGGACCCAAGAGCCGATGCAAAGTGGAAAAGACACATAAGATAAGCCATGTTCGTCATGCGACTTCTATTCGCCAGGGAACAATTGATACTTTGAGTGCCCCTGTTGAAGCATAAATAATCGTTCAGGAATTATGGGAGTGCGTGCGCATTTTACATGGTTCAACAGGTTATGAGCCCGGGTTTGCGTTGTGGTTTCCGCATTATTGCGCTAGCACAAAAGGCGCCAACTCGTTAGAAAGACTATAATGATCACGAGTTCGATTCAGACAGAGATTGTAAATGCGATTACAATCTTAGGGTCTGATTCAATCCTAGAACATCACACTGCGCAGCGATTCGCAAAGAATTCGCAATACTGCCTGCGAGATTCAAGCACAGATAATCTACAGTTCAGCAGGTCCTGCCCGCTTACGGGGGAGTGTTGAAGCATAAATATTCGTTCAGGAATCATGGGAGTGCGTGCGCATTTTGCATGGTTCAACAGCCCCGAGTTGTGATCGGCAAGTGTGAGAGGCGGAGTAGAGCAAAATTCCTAGTGAGTGGGGGTGTCAGCAATCAATATAATAAATGGTGGTGTTCCTGGGTCCGAGCATATTAAGTACTTCCACAGTCGTTATAATCAAAGCACGTGTTCCCGAACCCACAATCAAGGCCACACTCAAGAATCGCGAGACCCCTACGCCGCCAAGGGCAACTGCAATAGTATCGATACCAAGATGTCTATACATTGATCTTCTCCAGCTTTTCTTACTTCCCCTCTCTCTGCATCTTGCTCCAAAGAGAACAGAATTGCCTTTTTCGACTACGCCAGACAAGACGTCACAGGCTCCTCGGGGTTGGGCTGCGATAACCTCGAGAGAAAGAGTAATAAGACCCTGCCGGATGTCGTACAGGCAGCGCACGTAATCTTACAGCAAGAAGAAAGTATAATAGTTATGCTGCAAGCTTTGGGAGGTTGTTGAGAAGAATTTGTAAATTCTCAAGAGAAGATTCTATTCGTGTCGAGAATCTCGTCGTTGTAAGCTATGCTAATTTAAGTGTTGAAAAGTTGTCAACAAGCTTGTTGATATCGATCTTGTATATACAAATAGATAACTACTAGTTATATACGATCTTGCACTTCTTGCATATTATCTCTTACGCTATATTTAATTTAATAATTTTTAAAGTCTATTATATTTGTTGTTTATCTTATATTATTTATCTTTTATATTAGTATTTATCTTTATTATCTATTATAGCTTTACAAATATTATTTACTAGATCTTATAATTAATTAAATTAAAAAATATACAAAGAATTAAAACTATATAATAATATAAAAACAAAGCAAGTTGTTAAAGAGAAATATTGTTATAAAGAGTTAAATTTGTTGCAACAATAACAATAAGATAGAAGAATAACTATAATTTTTTTTTTTAAATATATCGATTGCTTCTTTAAATATATTGCAAAGCTATAATTTAATATTAAAAATTAAAATAATTTAAAAAATTAAATTTTAATTATTGTTTATATTGTTACAATTTTAGGCAAGTTTCTAACTAGATAGACTTTGTCTTATTAGATTTTTGTTTCTAGTCTCGAGTATATTACGAGTAGTAGCTAGCGTATTAACATTTATAGTACTTATATTTATTTTCTATATATAGTTAATTTTACATAGCTAGTATTCTTGTTATTTAATTATATAATAGTTATTTATAGCTCTAATTCTAACATAATATTAGTTATTTCTTTAGAAACAACTTTGCGAATTGTATTCTAAAGATGTTTGTTTTTGCTATCTTTTTTGCTCGTAAAACAAACTTCAAATATAGAAGTTATTGAAGTAAATACTTTTTAAAGCATAATTAAGTTACAACAATAGATATCTCTAAATAACGTGCAACTTAACAATAATTCTTTTGTTAATTCTCTAGATATATGTTCTAGAAAGTTTATTATATTAAGTAAAAAGAATTTTATAAGAATAAGAACGACAAATAATTCGAGTGAGTTTGCTAGAAACAATATTAGCAAGCTTGCTAGAAAAGATAAAAGTAAGTTTGCTAAAAAAGATATTAGCAAGTCTACTAGAAGAAATACTAGCAAATCTACTAAAAAAAGACATAAACGATAGATTGTTTTAATTACAACTTAAAAAGTTTGCTAGAAGAAACAACAACAATTTGCTAAAAGAGACAACAATTAATTTGCTAGAAATAAAACTAGTAAATTTGCTCGAACAATATATTTAATATATTCTATTATTATTTTCGAGCAATTTTCTTTCTTATTTATTATATTATATTGTTGTTGTCTTTACGCAATCTCTTCTATCAAATATGTCTAAAAACAACAATATTTTCTTTCGAATATATTATTAAGTTTGTTGCACAACAAAGCAATATCTATTCTTGATATTAAAGATCTTGCAATAGAGATAAACTTTGTTAACAAAGAAAGTAAATAGTTAATATATAATTGTGTCAAATATATTTAAACTTAAGTATTTATTTCTTTTTACAAACTTCTTTATTATTTGCAATCTAAACAATTTACTTGTACTATAATTAACAAAATATAATTAATTAAGTTTAAAGCTAAATCTTCTTTTAATAGAGAGCATAAATTACGCAAGTTTTCTATTAATAACAATTCTAGTTTAATTAATTATATTGATAATTCTTGTTTAATTAATTTTGTTATAATTTTTCGCTTTAATTACTTTTTAAACAAACAATATTAAGATTTACTTAGATAAAATTTAAAACTAAAAATAAGAAGCTTAAAGACAAATATTTACAAGAGCTCTCTATTAATTAAAAGTTAATTAATACATTCTTTCTCTTTCTATCTTTGTTAGATTGTAAGAAGAGCAAAAGAAAGTTTATTTGCTTTGCTTGTTGTTTAACTTTAATAAAAAAGCTCGAGAATTGCAACAAAAATTAATTATTAACTTCTTAAACTTTGCTAAAGATAATAAATAATAGATTGATCGTCAATTCGATTTTCGATTCCAACTTTTGGAATCGAATCGAATCGCCAAGAAATCGAAAATCACGTCATTATGCCAAGAATTACTATTTTTAGACTTATGTCATTATGACTTTGGAATTTTGACTAGAGTATAGTTTGATATACTTCGAGATTACAATCAAACTTGTTTATATTATTACATGATAATCTACTCGAATTGGTTGTTGCTTGCGGTACCATTTTGCATTACTCTTCTATTCTAGAGAGATTCTCTTAACATTTTCGAGTTTACAACTACACTTTATTCTATGATAATTTGCCTAACCTAATTGTTACTTGCATTATTATTTTGCATTACTAGATAATTCTATATCGAAAGATTATAGAATAGAACATAATTTTCTATTATTTATTTTAGAATTTCTTTATACTAATACTAAGTCTTGGCGATTCGATTCGGTTTTTCGATTCGATTTTCGGTCCACCTTTTGGAATCGAATCGAATTGTCGATTCCAACTTTAGGAATCGAATTGCCAAGACTTTCGATTCGATTCGATTTCTCGAATCGAACTCGATTTCCCGAACCGACGCGATCAGTCTATTTGGCAATTAGATAGATAAAAAAGACAATTACTTTATTTATTACATTATGCATTTGATTTAGTAATTCCTAATACAAGATAGATAATTTAGATCTTAAATTGCTAATTAAAAAAACTAATTGTCTTAATTACAAAGTAATTTTTAATTAAAATCTTAAAATTAACAATCTCTATTTTTAATTTGTTTAATTAACTATAAAAGTTTGCAATATTTTTGTATTTAACAAGTAATAGACTTTCGATTTTGTTTATTAACTTCTATTTATTATTTTAGTTGTTAAAACTGCTAATCTTCTTAAAATAGCCACGATAATGCGATGCCATGCGATAAGCCTTATGATGAATTAAGACCTATAGCCATGTAGGTCATCTGTCAAACGTCCCGGCTTCCTCGAAGCAGAAGGGTCTGGAAACGACATTGAGTATATGTTTCATTCGAGACCCACCCACGTATCATCGTCGGATGGACAACGACAAAGATTTCTGTTCCTCGTGTCGGACAAAAGCAAATTGCTTGGACCAATAGAAAGTGAAAGAGTTCTTGTCCAAGCACCTTGGGTTCTTACCGTGGGAACGAAGCGGATAATAGAGCGAGCAAAGGCTGGGGAATAGACGCGCACGCAATCTCCGTTGATGTGCTCGCGGATTGATATAGTTCCGAGAGAGAATAACGGACCGGGAGGAAAATGTGTGTCACCTGAACGCCTGCGTGTTTTAACCAAAGCATGCATAATCCGACCTTTGATCTAAGGCACATACAACAGAGCGGATGTATCACAAGTCGTTGTCGCGAGCATCATGCCACCCATGTCACCCAAGGTGGGGGACTACCTTAACCACTGCACATGACACACGCCTCCTTGTTCTCAATACTGCCTGCACAAACCATCAGCACGCATGCATCACATCGCTGAAGCCCTCACCTATCGTGAGAAAGGAGGAGTCACTTACAAGCCAGCGCCGCCTGTGCATAGATAGCTCCCTCGCGGCCTTCACTAATATCCTCCGCATCCTCCTCCTGCTTCTTTCCCTTCGCCCCATCTCCCACCTCATCTTTAACCAGCGTATCCAGCGTATCCGTCGCCAACGTCTGGGGACTCCCCTCCCGCTTTTCCTCTTTGAACGCATTGTCTTTCTTCTCCGACGGCGGCGGCGTCGCTGTCGGCGTCGGCATGCCCAGTTCCGCAGCCCCCTGTACCGGCGGTTTCTGCACGTACATGGGCCGTGGCACGCTCGAATGGGCGTTGCTTCCCGAGTGGTACTTCTTCTGCATGCGTGCGACGTTTGTGTCTGTGACTTTGAGGGCCTCCTGGTCGACGGTGAATTGGATCGGGGCGCTGGCAGCCATGGTGCGGAGGTAGTACATGCCCGTCTTGAGCCCCAGTTTCCAGCCTGCGAAGTGCATGCTTGTGATCTTGCCCATGGTGGGTTCCTTGAGATGGATGTTGAGGGATTGGGACTGGTCGATGAAGGCGCCGCGGTCGGCGGCCATTTGGACGATGGTGCGCTGGGAGATTTCCCATACGGTTTTATAGAGCGCCTTGATGTCGGCGGGGATGTTGGGGACGTTCTGGATGGAGCCGCCGTCGGCGATGATGCGGTTTTTCATGTTGTCGCTCCAGAGACCCATGTCGACGAGGTCTTTCAGGAGCCAGGGGTTGACGACTTGGAATTCACCAGCGAGTACTCGCCGGGAGTAGATGTTGGAGGTGTACGGTTCGAAGCACTCATTGTTGCCGAGGATCTGGCTCGTGGAGGCGGTGGGCATGGGGGCGACGAGAAGAGAGTTGCGGACGCCGTGTTCGGCGATGGATTGCTTGAGTGACGTCCAGTCCCAGAGGTCGGTAGGTGTTACGTTCCACATATCGTATTGGAGGATGCCTTGGGAGACGGGGGAGCCTTCATACGTGGTGTAAGGCCCCAATTTACTTGAGATCTCGCAGGATGCTGTGAGGGCTGCGTGGTAGATCGTCTCGAAGATCTGCTTGTTCAGGTGCTTCGCCTCAGGTGAGTCGAAGGGTAGGCGAAGGGCAAGGAAAGCATCTGCGAGACCTTGAACACCCAGACCAATTGGTCGATGTCGGAAATTGCTCCTCTTCGCCTCTTCAACAGGGTAGTGGTTGATTTCAATGATCTTGTTCAAGTTGTGGACAACGACTTGAGTGACTTCATGGAGTCTGCCGAAGTCATATTCGCCGCGCGATACATCCACGAATGCGGGGAGAGCCAAAGAGGCAAGATTGCACACGGCAACTTCGTCTGGGGCGGTATATTCGATAATCTCAGTACAGAGATTAGAGCTTCGAATAGTGCCAAGGTTCTTCTGATTACTCTTCTTGTTGCAAGCATCTTTGTAGAGTATGTACGGGTTACCAGTCTCGGTCTGAGCCTCGAGTATTGAGTGCCAAAGTTTCTGAGCCTTGATGGTCTTGCGTCCCCGGCCCTCGCTTTCATACCTATATAAGGAGTCAGAATCGAATGTACTTTTATCTAGTCGAGAGACATACTTCTCGTATAGTGTTTCAAATTCATCACCGTACACATCAGCCAGACCAGGGCATTCACTTGGGCACATCAGAGTCCAGTTTTTGTTGGCTTCAATTCTCTTCATGAATAGATCCGGTACCCAAAGAGCAAAGAAGAGATCTCGGGCGCGGACTTCTTCCTTGCCATGATTCTTGCGAAGATCCAGAAATTCGAAGACGTCTGCGTGCCAAGGTTCGAGGTAGATGGCGAAAGCTCCAGGTCGCTTGTTGCCTCCTTGATCAACGTATCTAGCGGTGTTGTTGAATACCCGTAACATGGGTACAATGCCGTTGGACGACCCATTAGTTCCCCCAATGTACGATCCTGTCGCTCGAATCCGGTGGATATTGAGACCAATACCTCCAGCAGTCTTCGAGATCAGCGCGCAGGTCTTGAGCGTGTCATATATACCCTCAATGCTGTCGTCCTTGATGTCAATGAGGAAGCATGATGACAGTTGAGGCTGAGGGGTTCCCGCATTGAAGAGGGTTGGAGATGCGTGAGTGAAGCATTTCTGGGACATAAGGCTGTAAGTTTCGATGGCCTTCTCAATATCATTCCCGTGTATCCCGACAGCTACCCGCATGATCATATGTTGTGGGCGCTCAGCGACTTTGCCATTGAGTCTTAACAAGTAAGATCGCTCCAGTGTCTTGAAACCAAAGTATTGATAGTTGAAATCTCGGTCGTAAACGATGGCCGAATTGAGTTCCTCAGAATGCTTCATAACAACATCGTAGGTCTCCTGCGAAATCATCGGACAAGGCTTGCGGTTTATTGGGTTGACATAGTGGTAAAGGTCGTCGACAACCGAGGAAAACTGCTTCTTCGTCTGCTTGTGGAGGTTCGATACTGCTATACGAGCTGCGAGGATGGCGTAATCTGGATGGGTAACGGTCATGTATGCAGCAGTCTCGGCAGCCTATGCAGATAGTCAGCCTGTACACACAAGGACGTCATCGAACACAACGCTTACCAGATTGTCCAGCTCAACTGTCGTGACGCCTTGGTAAACGCCAGAGATGACCTTCTGTGTAATGGCTGCAGCGTCGACATGTTCGGCATCCAGGCCATAGCATAGCCTCGAGACACGGGCAGTGATCTTGTCGAACTGCACGCGCTCTTTCCGGTTGTCTGATGCATGATGTCAGTAGAATTCGATGCGTAGAAATGCTATAGCGATATGCAATGTCGAAGCTGACGGAGGTGTGGCGAGAAGATTCTTCTCCAGACTCATAGATGCAGATTGTTACAGAGGAGTGGCTAACCTCTCTTATACACAAACATCTTGAGCACCTTTCTCAGTCGGTGTGGTATCTTCTCAGGAAACTTATGGCGACAAAGAACGAGAGGGCAGGGAAATGGTGCAGTGGACTCCTCAAAAGCCAAACATCGACACAGATCCGTGGATCCGAGAATGAAATGAGTATCTTCGAGCAGAGGCGGGGGGATGAGTTCGGAAGACGCGCTGGTTCTAGCGCGTAAAGTGTTTTCGCGCCTTTTCCACTAGATCCAATTTGGAATTCTTGGCATCAGGGTTAAGTTGAGGTGTTGATTTCTATTTCAATAGCAGTGTGGTGCTAGAGTTGAGTCCTCTAGATCATGCACCACATTATAGCATGACACTGTCCACGACTTGACCCTGACCTACATGTCGTCCGGCTCTAACATCCTTCAGATGTGTTCCGCAGATTAGATGAGTAAGGTAGGCCATGCATTATTGAACGGAGAAAAACATGAATAGTGGAGTGAGTGATTCGTGGAAAGGTTTCTTCGTATGTACATGATCAGTTTCATGGTCGGTAGCATACCGCCAGCGGACTCCTCAAAATCAACAAACCCTAGCGTAGATAGTAGGACGACCGCCTCAATACAGCACAGCGGCGCGCCCTACACTCTACGAAGGGTTCATCTCCTCCTCTGTCCCGTCATCGAGCCTCCACTTCGTCTCCGGCTTCCAACGCTCGTCGGCATCAAAATCGCTTTCCGGCGGCGTTGGGTAGCGGACAGCAGACATGTCCCGTTCTCGTGCCAGATTGGCCTCTAGCGTGATCTCGAACTGCTGAGCAGCTAGTGCTCTGCCAGCGAGACTGCTGGGCCCGACGCGCAGGAGCTCGGTCAACATTGGGACGGAGAGTGTGCGGATGAAGTGCTCGTCCCAATTACGACGTTTAGCGCCGGCGTAGAGCTGGTACCTTGAGATGGGATTAGTGCGAGGGCCTTGGAAAGGGAGAGGGGTGGGAAGGGTACTCTTTGATGATGTCTGATTCTAGAGCGCCATTGAGCTTGCGAAAGGCGGCTATCATGCAGCCTGTTCGATGCTGTCATGGGGGTCAGTCTCCATAAGACATGCAATGATGATACTCATTATGCGGAGCTTACCTTCCCCTTGTTGCAATGAATCAAGACCGGATGCTGGGACTGGTCCTTCAAGACCTCGATGACTTTGGCGACATTCTCAAGAGAGTTCACGCGTTTTGCTTCCTTATGCGCGATGATCCCGATCCTGAGATGATTGATACCGTTCGAATTGACGAACTGAATGCTCTCGGGGGCGTATGGCTCGTCAACAAGGGTACTGCCTCGTGTTAGCAAAACCTTCCCCGGGTCACGATAGGAGAGCATTCGCCTACACAATGGTCTTTAAGCCCAACGTCTCAAGATGCTCCAAGTTGGTAGGGTGCGGGAATTGACTGCGGTAGATGCCCTTCGCCACGATCCCAAAATTGCCGACCTGCCCAATCTGGGGAGTCGGAGGACCGGTCGGTTCAACGGTAGCAAAACCTTCGAAGGGTTTGAGAGACAGCGGGGGTGCGGAGGAGATGAGGTTGCGGTGGACATTATAGATCTCTCTCTCGGCCTCGAGGTCGATGCTGAAGCGGTTTTTAGGATCCATCTTGAAGCAGTAGTCGATGGCGAAGTAAATATCCAATAGGCAAGTACGTGGAACAAGTTTTTTTCTGCAGCCGCAAAGGCCAATCTAAGAATCCAAAACGTGAAAGACGGCGAAGACAGAGTCTTTTGGAAAGCTTGGGTTCGTGATCAATGCATATTAAACCGGCGGGGAAGGGTATACAACGATTTCTGTTGTAAGTCCATTGTTGCTGTTGTGATGAAGATGTGGGTATTCTGTCCGTACTGAGCAGACAGAAGGTTATGTTTTATGAGGGGGAGAAACAGTGTCGCAGGATGCTTCGAAATAAGTAGTGGTGGGCAATTTGTTGTCCGGGAACCCGTGGAGATGTGGAATTTAGGTTGAGCTGGTTTGAGGCGTTCAGTGATGGCTCAACGTTTAGCATACGCTAGTGTACTTATTCGCTAGCGTCGAGCAGCGGTACACTTTACAATAGGAGTTACATACCTTATTTTATCACAAGAGAGGGGACAAGTACCTCAAGATAGGTGTTTGTCTTCTCCTGGTCAATGTGATCAAGAGCGATATCGGCTGTTTGTGAGGATTGCTGCTGGTCGAGTCACGTGATATAATAAACTGAGCCAATCTTGTGCGCTAGTCATCCATCAATGCATGCAGTCAAGGGATTCCAAAAGGTTGTCATACTCTATACCCCTACAGAACATACATGCGGGTCAGACACTTGCTGTGGAGAAACCGCTATGGTCTGCTCGATATCATAAACACTTTTGACCATCTGATTGTTAGAATTTTGCGAATTGTAACGTAAATTACGAAAAGGGGCGGAATGCTTACAGTATGAGTGACGGAAGAACATCTTCATGCACCGTGTCTTGCATGTCCACCCCATCAAAAACGTTACCATTTCCCAACGCCATCAATCCCTATCCTCATTCACCCCAAGCCCAAACATCCTAACGGAATTCTCCCATGCTCTGGTTTAAAAAATGTAGTTAGCAACTCCAGCTCAGAAGAATGTCTCGGGCCGACAGGAGTAACTTACGCGTGACAGACTTGCTCAACAGGCAGCCCTTTGACTTTGGCAATCACGTGCGCCACATGCCTGATCGTAGCGGGCTCGTTGCCTCCTTTGACCATCAAGCCCCGTTGCCATTTCTCCTTCTTCACGACTTTCGGCAAGGGCGGTGCGTCTGCCGAGTATGTTGCTGAAGCATGAGAAGCTCGCATCTCGCACTGAGTCCCATTAGCATCCGTGTCCCCTTTTGCTAAATGCCCAAATCATCGAACAAAGCACCCGAACGTACCAATATGCCTACGAGGTACTGGGAAGAAAACCGAGAATAGGAAAGACACTTACCCAAGGTCCATCCGTCTCAACCATCAGCCTCTCTAACGGGATCTCTCTCACAACCTCCAGGTTCTCCTCGCTTTTCAGGCTGCACCCATTCACCCCCACACTCAGTCCCATCTCCACACACTTCTTCATCTCCTCCACCGTCCCCGTGAAACTATGCACCAAGCCCCCTTTCGATAGCTCTCCAAGCCTTGCCTTCAACAAGCGTTCGAAATCCTCATGCGCAGCCCTTGAGTGCAGGAAAAGCGGTAGTTGCACCTTCACGGCAATTTCTAGCTGTGCTTCGAAATACTCCAGCTGAGTTTCTTTTGGACAGTAATGCAGGCGGTCGTAGTCTAGGCCGATCTCCCCAAAGGCGGTGGCCTGCCCCAAGGTTTTGGCCTCAAGAGCAAGGGTCTCGAGTTCGCGGAGTAGAGCGGATGGGCCGTCCGGATGTTTATCGAAAGCGGTGGCGGAGCAGGGGTGGACGCCGATTGTTGCATAGCATAGACCAGCTTTTGTTGTTCGCTATTAGCCATACTACTTCACTCAGCAAAGGTTTGTAGAACATGTATAGCACGTTGCATGACGGACAGGGAGCATTACATACGATTATCTTTCGCCATCTGGACCGCCTTCTTCGATTCCTCTAGATCAGAGCCCGTGACCATGAATTTGATGCAGCCCGCTTCCACAGCGCGCTGTAGTACGTCGTCCAGATCATCGTCGTGGGCTTTCTTGCCGTGGTATACACCTCGAAAGATGGGATCGCCGAGATTGATACCCACCTGAGATTTGAATATTAGCTACAACATCCGAAGGGCTATTCATCTGGCCACGAGGCACGCTGACCTACGTCTGCGTAACGGAGTCGATTAGACGGTACGACGACGATCTGCCCACGGACGGCTGGTGCTGGAGAGGTTGAGCGGACGGCTGTTGGGGTGACGGTTGAGGCCATGGTTGCAACTGGCTGGGTCGGTCACTGATATCGATAAAATGCGACGGTTGAGAGTGGGAGATATGAAAGTAAAGCATGTGGCTTTTGGAAGAGTAATATGTGAGAGCGAAAGTGTATCATACCTCGTTGGAGGCCTCGAACTCTAGTACGGAGCATTTAAGACGCACTTGTCTAAGGGGTCTAGGAAAGCAGCGTCAAATCCTAAAAGAGGGCACATTATATATCATCGTAAGCGCATTGATCTTACTACGGTACGTTCGTCATGCGAAAGTCGTGGGAGATTTCGTAATGATGATGATGCCGGCAACAGTTCGAAGCTGCTAGCGCCAGTCCATGCATGCAACGGCAGAGACCTTCGACACGCAACACATTTCATTGCATAGTTCAACTATTTGGTATTTTGAAAATATGAGAAAACCCCCATCATCTATCGTGAAAATAGTCCGTAGCAACGAGCACCATCAGGCCTTCCCCAGGCTCTTCGTACCCACGCCCTTGCGAGTCTGCTGAGGACTCCTCTCGCTAGCAGCAGCCTCCTCGCTGCTCCTTCTATATCTCTGGTATCTTTCTGCTAAATCCTCCTTGCCATTCTTTTCCGTTACCAGACTTCTCAAAAACCCATTCTCCTGCTCCAGTTGCCCAACCCGTTTCTGCAACGCCGACATCTTCTCCGACGAATCCTTCTCCCTCTTCTCCAAAGCCTGCTCTCGCTGCTTCTTCTTGACTCGGAAGCGTGCGGACGCGGCGGTGTTGCGGCGGCGCTTGTCTTCTTCGGCGGCGGCTTTGGCGGCTTCTTCAGAACCCAGGCTAGTGCCGGTGGTCGGCGTGGGTGGGAGACTGGTTGAAGCTTGGCTGCCAGGAGCATTGTACACGGAGGGGTCGAAGTTGAAGTTGGTAGCGTTGAAGGGCACAGGCAAGGTGCCCGGCGCATAAGCGGGGTGGGTGGGTGCAGTAGGCACAGGGCTGACTGCATCAGAGGCCATGAGGTCCGTCATGCCAGCATATTGATAGCTGTCTAATGGTAAAGAATGTCAGTAACGAGAACCCACGATAAGATGGAGATACTGCGGCAGCACGGATGTATGGATCGGGCTTGAAATCAATTGACAGCGCAAGAGCAAGGTGTTATGTCGGCCCATCGCCCTTCCATGCAAGTACGATTTTCAGATGGTGAGAGCGATGGTGTGCACATACTGTTGACGAAATCCAATCCATGAGGATAGTCCTCCTTGGCGACGAAACTGGCCCGGGTGCCTTGCTCCTCCTGGGACGGAGTGTAATCCAGGACCGACTGATCGAGAGCGATATCATCGACCGGATAGTCGAGAAACTCGGCGTTGGTGAACAGGTTCAAGTTCGTCTCGAAATCGTAGGCATCGTCAGCGGCGAGGGCGTCATCAGGCTCCGGGCGGACGACGTTGAGTTCAGCAATGTACTGTGAGACATTGGGAGCCCGTCGACCAGCGAAAGTGGCCATGGGCGGACTGTCCATCGAAGCGAGAACGACCAGCGTCAATACACAATTGCGGCTCGTGTGTAATCGAAATGATGTGTAAGAGGGAGGAAGAGCGGAGGATGGGGCAGCAAAGTGGGCGGGTCGAGACTCGAGAGCCGGTCGCGGGAGAGCGACTGCCCGAGTGAGCCCAAGAGTGGGGGTGGATTAGAAATCTCCGAGGCTTCCACGGCCTTGGCGGGCTATTTTCTTCGTCCTCGTTCATGCACGTCACACGGCCATGGATGGCGGCAGTTGATTGGTTGGCAACCGAGCTGCCGCCCATAGTACGGAGCTTGATACTGTACATGCTCAGTAAGAGGCAAGGTACTTCGTTCCTTATGGCGATTAGAGATACATAAGAGGCTTGAGTTCTATGTACGTGTGTATCGTTTATCTGCGATCTAACATCCAAGGCTTTTGCGCCCGTCATTCTTCCAACGCCGCGCTAAAGTCGCTGCAACGGAAAACAGTGTTCACGTCGTGGATCCTCATCCAGGCTCCGTCTCTTTATCCCGCTCCACTTGCTCCGTCCTCGGCGTCGTCCCCGACCCCTTGTTCCTTCTCCGTATCGCAGTCAGCACGCGGCCCGCACGGTTGATTGTCGCTGGTCTCGCACCCGTTGCGTCTGTTTCGAGAGGTGTATACACGGGGTCCACCTGGTCCTTGGCAGCAGGTGCAACAGCTGTGTAGATGGGTAGTATTGACCCGAAGGCAAAGAATGCCACCACTACCGCGAAAGCATAGCGAAGGCCCCGGCTGTCCGCCACTGGGCTCATAATCGCTGGGATGACTGCGCCGCCGGCAGTGGATGCAGTGAGCGCCACTGCTCCGAACTTGGTGTGTGCGCCCAAACCACGAATACACATGGCGAAGATGGTCGAGAATATGCCTGATTCAAAAAGTTGTAATAGCACGATCATGGCAACGCCGGCATAGCCCTCGGCGCTCATCGCTAGTGCTGATGTGATGATGACTCCTGCAAAGAGAAATAGCAGTATCCATCGCGGCTTGACAATGAGCCCAGCCAAAGCCGTCAGGAATCGTCCGACGGCAAATAGGGTGTGGCCCACGGCTTGATAATAGAATGGCCCAATGTCCGAACTGGAATACCTGTCAGTAAGACTCCGATGAACGGCCTTTTCAACCTACTTGGGCTTGACGACGGCGACGTATCGCTGGAAGTTGGTGGAGGCGGCTTCTTGGCTGCCAACGTAGCAGAAATTCGAGAAGACACCCAATGCAAGTGTGACATATATCACCTGTATGCCGGCTACCTTCCGCGTGTTGGCTTCGACTTGTTTCAGTGCGAGATCTTCCAAGTCATCGTCGGAGGCTTCTGGCAGCGGTACATAGTAGAAGACAAGAGCGAGGATAACGACGAATACAGCTATGCCAAGGTATGCCCACTGAACGTCAATCAACGATGGTGCATCGCGTACGCTTCGAAAGAGCACCTTCCGTGCCAGCACCGGAGATACAACGGTACCCACTGCCTGAACAGCTTGCGAGATGTTCAAGCGAACCTCGGCGTACTCCGGAGGGCCGCAGAGGGCAATGAAAGGATTGCCAGCCAGCTCAAGCGTGGCTACCCCCAGGCCGATAATGAAGTTGGAGATTAGGAAGGCTGGGAAAGAGGCGAGGACTGCCGACGGCCAGAATACTAAAGTGCCAACGCCGTAGATGTACAAGCCAACAATGAAGGTGACCTTGAAGCCCCATTTTCGCAAAATGATCCTCCCAAACGTGAGCGGTGCAACAAAATAGGCGCCGTAGTATGCTGAGTGTAAGCCTATACGTTGGCCTGTACTCATGCGCACAATGAGCTGGAACTGTGAGTTCAGCACATCCAGGAGACCGTAAGCAAAGCCCCACAAGAAGAATAAGATGGTGACGAAGGCAATTGGACCATAGGATTCTTTATTGTTCATCCTGACCAAGCTCTTGGAACCATTCATCTTCACGAAATCGAACGGGGTCAAGCTGAGTGATCTTCTCTTTCTCGTATCAGTCGTCAAGATGGTGTCGCGTTTCCTTAGCGTAGAAGGCGAATCAGGTGTAGTGAGGAAATCGATTATTTTGAAGTCCTCTTGCTTCTGAGACTCGAGATTTCGTCCATCTTCAAGTGTCATTAGGAATTGTAGACGGTCCGTATGCGAACCCTGGCCATTGTGAAGGGCTTCTGCAAAGCGTGAAACAGTAGGAGAGTTCGCTCGTGTAGGTGGTTGAGTCCGAGGGCCGGACCAGTGAGCATCTCCTGGACCGTATAAGTTCCCTGAAAAATCTTTGACAAGCTTGATTTTGCCCAGCAGGTTTGGAAAGATCTTAGCAACAAGCGGCTTGACGCCAGGAACACATGCGCAAATGATACCAACGTGAACCTCCACAGCTGACCACATGAAGGACAACGAAGCTATCCAGGAGAAATCGCCTTCCGTGTTCTGATGACTAGTCCCAGTACTATCTTGTAGACGGGTGAGGGTTGCCGATTCCAGATATGCAATCCGTACCACATCGACGATGGCCACGAAGGCACCGAAGCTGAATGTGACAATCAGGATCAATTTCTCGTTCCGAGGTAATTGCATGCCCGTCAGGATAGGCATAGGTAAGAATAGAAGCGCCAGATCGGTGACAATGTTCACAGGTGCAGATGAAAGGTATATGGTGATGACATCGGTACAGTGCTCCCCGGCAGGTATGACACTGTCGAATGCAGCGCCAACAGGGTGGCATTGGAATATGTTCAATAGCGTCAAGGCTATTCCGGCAATATTGACCACTGCCAAAGTGGCGAGAGTTGTCCATTTGAAGACCCGTTGATTCGTGGCTAGGGTGAGGTAGAAAAGGCATATCGAGGTCTTTGTAGTCATCAACGCAGGATTCTGCAACAGTCAGCCGGTCCGTTCCCGAGACATAGGCGGATACGTACATATAAAACCGAGAATACGTATTCAGATTTCTTGAGCGGCACACGCCATTGCGGTGGTATATCAGCCTCGTGCCGTCCCAAGCCAACGGAGGTGCCATAGCAGATCGAGAACGAGAAGCCAAACGATATGAACTGCGCACAATCAATGTCCTGTTCGTCTTCGTATTGTCCTGCCTCGGAATCCACTGACCCATGCCAAGATGATAAAATAGTCGTCCCAAGTCAGCCTTTTCACGACGCCGAGGCGGGAGATGAGTCGAAGGACGACAAAGGCGGTCGAGACACACAGAATTGCTATGGTCACGGCGAGCACGACGGGTCCTCTGTTGTCGAATTGGCTGGCGGCTTCGGCCATGACATGTGCACGCTCAAGATCTGTGCTTTCCTCCTGTGTGTTCTTTCACGGTGTAGTCCATGGTCGAGACCGAGAGGGTCTCTTCCCACAATGCTGTCGGTCATAGAGTAATGGAGGACTCGAAGCGCTTGGAAGGTGAAGGGGAGGAGATTGGGATGGATTGCTGTACGACATCGAGTCCACCACCAGCCACTGGCATCTGGATTCCCCATTGGGCCTTTGGACAGGCCGAGAAGCGAGTCCATGTGCTCTCAAGCCATTTGCGGGCTAGATCGATGATGTGCCGTGGGCGGCAATTGGTGGAGATTGCACTCGAGGATGTGCTGCCAGGATGCATCGGCACATCTATGAACGGCGTCAACGGCTACTCAGCTTGGGGTTTCGTTGGGCATCTCCGTCATCTCCCACCTTATCCCACTCATCATCCCGCCCCACCCGCATCAACCCCGCACAGCCGAGGCTCATCAGGGTTGGGATGCTTAACTTAGGCTTTCAAGCCGCACGTTGAAGATATAGACATGAAAATGACCGTGATAGGGCGGCTGAAACAATCATGGAAGATGTATTGCCGTCTACTCCAAGTCTCTGAAATACATGTTGATTCAAATGCTTCTCGCGCTCGTTGACCGTCCGCCAC
>JAABUJ010002286.1_pt1 | contig 24260 bp, 26 predicted proteins | sample 5559131 | NCBI WGS metagenome assembly JAABUJ01 (sample SAMN10711875, study PRJNA513366) | rock metagenome | isolation source: Antarctica rocks | place: Antarctica: Victoria Land, Mt New Zealand nord | collected 2016-01-07
AAGAACCGGATCAGCGCACGCCTGTTGACCAGACGATCGTGCCAACGAACTGTCAAAAACCAGCCACTCCAACGGCGGTCGAGCAATAACCGAACAGGCCCTAGCCGACCAGTCCTAGGTAGTTACGATCGAGGATGATATGAACTTGCCCTTCTTGCGGCTCGCCCGTAAGCCTGACGCGGCGCAGTTTCGTCATCGTGTCGAGCATACGCTGCATCAGGTTCAGATAGAAGAAGCTCTCTTCGGGATTGAACTGTTTCGTCACTTCGTAGAGCCGTAGATAGCCCTCCTCGGTCTTGCGCAAGTCTAGATAGCTGATCGAGTCCGGTGATTCTTGCACGATCAGGGGCGCATCGTCATCCCCTAAAGACCAGAATGATGGGCCGGTCATGACGCGCACGCCGTGTTTGTAGGCGTTGTACTCCGCCGCGCCGGCTGCCGCGAGGTATCGCATAGCCATGCGTTGCAGGAGCCACCAGTGGTTATCCAGGTTCGTGTCCCAATCGGGCCTGCGTGGTGTCCACCCCTCGTAGATCGCCCGTACCACGAAGTCGCGCTCCGTGGTAATTGCGCCGCCGGTCAGGCTGGCCACATCCCCCACCAGGAACCGCTCCACCGCCGCCTTGACCTGCTCATTTTTATAGTCCGTCAGGTAGAGCCAGTGCGGCTTGTCCTGAAAGGCAGCCATCATGAGGGCGAAGAATGCCTCGAATTGGTGGGTCTCTATGAAGTGCAGTTCCGCCCGCAACGCCTCGAAATAGTGGTCGTCGATGTAAGGCTTCATCTCGCCGTAGCTCTCGAAGGCGGATATGGCCTCGACAAACCTGTCCCTCTCCGTGGTGATCGCGCGCAGCGTTATGGCCTTATTGAAAAGAAACCGGGGGTCATAACGCTCATAGAAGGCGCGGTTCAACTCGGCAATGCTGCTCCTCGCGGTGTATGTCTTAGGCTTCGCCATCGAGCGCCCCCAAGCAAGAAACGCTACTCATCACTGTAAGCTGTTGGTCTAATCGATCTTTTATAGCACATTTGTTCGCAAAATGATACCGATTATCCACGGACGCATGATATGTGGTAGCATTGCCCATTGTGAATGACTCGCGCGAAGAGGTCGCCTGCACCCCCATCCCCGTCGAGGCCGCTTATTTTAACCGTCAGGCCGTCCTCCCCCACGGCGTCGACGTCGAGCACGTCCGCGCGGCGATGGTCGATTTCACGCACTTCCTCGGCGTCATCAACCGGCAACTCCACGGCGAGGGGATCGAGCGGCTGGAAAGTATCCTCATGCCCGCCAACTTTAGCTCGATGGTCGGCGAGTTCGGCATCAGCGCCCTGGCGCGGCACGCCCCGACCATCGCCAAGAATCGGTACCACAACGGGCACCCCGACATCATCCCCAAGGGGCTCTACCCGAACGACGCGATCCAATACGCCCACGAGGGGATCGAGGTCAAGGCCAGCCGCTACCTCAAAGGCTGGCAGGGGCACAACGCCGAGGCGAGCTGGCTCATGGTGTTCGTGTTCGACTCGAACCGCCCCGCGGACGCCTCGAACGGCGTCGCGCCCCGCCCCTTCTCATACCTGCTCGTCGCCGGCGCGCAGCTCGTGGCCGAGGATTGGTCCGTCGCCCCGCGCGGGGCGGGCAGCCGGCGTACGGCGACGGCCAGCGTCAAGCCGAGCGGCTACGAGAAGATGATGGCCAACTGGATCTACAAGGTTCCCGCCGTCGGGTCGGTCCAGCAGATCCTCGATCTTCAGGAGTCCGCGTCCTGACCGTCGAGGGGGAGTTGCAGCTCGCGCGGCGCGCGCACCTTGACCGCGGCCAGGCGGGGGACCGCGCCCCGCGCCAGGGCGTAGTAGTCCGCGCTCCGCTCGACGCCGACGCCCCGGTAGCCCACGGCCTCGCACGCGGCGATCGTGCTCCCGGACCCCATGAAGGGGTCGGCCACGACGCCCTCCCCTAACGGGAGGGCCGCGTACACCAGTTGTCGCATCAACGACTGCGGCTTGAGACTCGGGTGGTCGGCGATGGCTCGCTCCGCGCGTGGCGTGCGTTCCGACACGATCACGTCGCCGAACTGCCTGCCGTCTGCCTTGCGTCGCAGGCCACCGGTCCCGAACGTGCGCAGGCACTCGGATACTTTCATACCGGCCAGCAGGGGCGCGCGGAAGACGCCCCACGGCTCGTAGTTCCCGCGCGGGAGGCTGCACACGTCGGGGAACTCCCGCTCGGCGCCCTTGGGCCGGTCGCCGCCGCGCAGCGTCTGCACGAGGCGGATGATCTCGCCGCGGTACTCGAGCCCACCCTCGACCAGGGCCGCGAAGACGAGTTGGCTCAGGAAGGCGTTGGAGGCGATCAGGACGTGACCGCCCGGACGCAGCGCATGGCGCGATACGACCTCGGCCCACTCAGCGAAATAGCGGGAGAGGTGATCGCGCTCGCGCTCGTTCAGCGCCGTGAACCGGGGTAGGGGGGCGCGCTTGGCGCCGTCGAACGAGGGGGGGATACGCCAGATGCCGCCGACGCCGGCCTCGCGCTTCTCCAATTGGTCGGCCTCGTACTCCTTCACACCATAGGGCGGGTCGGTCACGATAGCGTGCAGGCTGTGACGCGGCAGAGCGGCCAACCATCGGAATGCGTCGGCGTGGACGAGCCGGGAGCGGCCCACACCGTGCGACGGGAAGCCTGCGGCGTAGTTCGTGAGCGTGTCCGGCTCCGGGCTCCGGACGCCCTGCGCCTTTTCTATTGATAGCAGATCGTCGTCGAGGTCGAGGGCGAACTGCTCCTGTTTGATGACCACTATCGGCCTCCCTTGGACAATCGTAACATGGTGAAGGGAGCGCGCAAGGTTTTATGCGCGCTGGAATAGTGAGCGCCTGTCATCGGTCGCCCTCCCGCCCTGTAGAAGGGGTATCGGGGGTCGTCGAGTCCTTCGGCTTGTTCTTCACGCCCTTGGGCCGCCCCTGCTGCCCCAGGTGGTTGCGCCGGTACGCCTCGATGCTCGGCTCGGGCACCATGTTCAGGCGCGGGTTGACCGGCACGGAGGTCAGCGTGCCCCGACTGATCGCGTACTTGACGCCCGCTTGCGTGATGCCTAGCACGGCGGCCGCCTCGGCCGTGGTGTAATGTGTGATGCCGTCGATGACTAGCGGCACGCGGCCCCTCCCCCTTGTGGTCTCCCTCGTATGGTACCGCGTCGGGCGAGGCAACTCCTGGGGCTTACGCACACGGCGCCAGCCGTCGCTGGCGTTCATCCTCGTCATCGGTCGATCCTCCTGGTGAAACGGCCGGCCGGGGTGGGTGCCCCGGCCAGCGTTGGTCTCTCGGTCGCGCTTAGGCCCGCGCGTGGGCGTCGAGCCAGGGGCTCCCCTCGGCAGTCAGTCCGTCTGCGATCATGAGGGTGCGCGCCTGAGCCGCCGCGTCGTCGATGATGGCGACGCGCCAGCGCACATACGCCTCGAAGTGCGCCTCATCCTCGCCCTCGCGCTCGTCGAGGTCGTCCCAGCGGTTGAGGTGGTCGATCACGGCGCTTACCGCCCGGTCGATCACCTCAAACAGCGTCGTCGGGGCCGCGTTGAACGGGCAGGGCTGGGGCTCGTCCTGCGCCTCGGTCGTGTCGTGCGTGTCCTGCCCTGCCTGCAAGACTATCATCTGATTCATACCCATGGGTGCTTTCTCCTCTACGGTAGGGTGGCCGGCCCGCTCGGTGGGGAACGGGCCGGCCCTGGGGCCTAATACTCGCTCGGCAGCAGCAGCGTCGTCGCATGGCGCCCGGCCTCGGTGATGACCCACACGCGCCCGCCGCCTTCCAGGTGGTAGACGCTGAAAATGCGCGCGCCGTCGCGGATCGCGTCCTCGTTCAGGCCGTGGTCCTCGGGGCTGATCTCGCCCCAATCGCCGGTCCAGTGGCGCGCGAACAGTTGGGGCGGCGTGGTCAGGCCCGCCGCGCAGGCGTCTTGAGCGCCGACGGTGGCGCTCAAGACGCCGAGCCCGAACAGCCCCGGCACGGCCAGTTCGACACCGCATCCGGCGCACAAGCGGCGCGCGACGGGTGGCCGGCCGGTGGCGGGGATCGGGATAACCGCGCCGCCGTAGGGCCGGGGGCGAATGTCCAGGGCGTTGAAGCGGGCGCGGTGCTGATAGGCGAGCGGTTGCGGGGCGTGAGGGGCGGCAATGGCTGTGATGGTCATGGTGTGCATCCTTCTGGTGGTGCGCCGTGGGCGGGGACGGTCGCCCCGCGCCCACGGCGCCTGTGTGACGGGGTTAGAAAGGGATCGCGTTGTCCAGGCCGACGCCGGCGCTGATGGCAACGGCGCGCTTGGTGGGCGGCTCCTGCGTGCGGGCAAACGGGCGGTGGCGCCGGAGCGCGTCCCGCCACAAGTGCTCTAGCTCCGTGTGGTGTGCGTCGCAGAGGCCGCACGTATCGGCGCTCTGCTGCCAGCCGTCGATGTGGTGCCGCTCGGTCGCCTGCGCGGTGCAGCCGAGCCACGCGCACACGCCGAGCGTCGGCGTCGCCTTGCGCGCGGCGGCGCGGGCCTGGTCGCCCACCTTGTTGCGCCCCAACACCGGATCGCGCCCGAACTTAGCTCGGTACGACGGGGCCAGCTTCTCTAGCAGGTACTCGCCCCAGCCCGCTTCAATAGCGCGGGCGAACCCGACCGCGCCGATGCGGCTGTAATGGTCGCGCCCGTAGCGGGCGTAGGTGGCCTGCCCGCCCAGCCGCCCGCGCTCCTGGGGGGTGAGCGCGCGGGGCGTCCCGCCTGGGGCGGGGATCGCCGGGGTATAGGTATCCTGGGCCTGTGCTACCATGACATAGAACTCCCTCGTAGGGGGTCTCACCAGGCGGGTCGCCCAAAAGCTTTCTGAGGGCTGGCGACCCGCCTTTTCTTATTCCCTACACCCTAATTATACTATCTACATGGTGACAATATCAAGGGGAAAAGGGGCTAAAATAGGGGCAAATTAGGTACATGTTTATTCGGACGGTACCCCTATAAAGCGAACATCTTTCAGGGCATCGGGCCGTGCGGTCGTCGCGGCGGCACGCCTAAAAGTGGCGGTCTCGCCGGCGTCGTGGGGTGCGCGCCGAATAATTATCAGTCGGGGCAGAGGCGCGGAAACGTGCGTTTCCGGGGCGCTTGGGGGAGGGGAGGCGCTCTATTCTTTTTCCAAGTAGTAAGTCGTCGCCGTGCGTCCGCTCGCTACCACAGGGGCGTTCCCGCCGTGGTCCGGCTACTGCCTTACCCCCCCTATGGGGACGTGCGATAGTACCGGGTTGTGGCTATCATCGTGTGTCGTCGGGGTCGATGCCTACAGCATGGAGCTATCACCCGACTATTTTCCTGCCGAGCTACGCATGGACTGGCGCCAGGCGCGCGACCTGCGCCGCGACGTCGACCAGGAAGCGGAGACCTACCGCGTGACGCGCCTGCTGCAACCGGAGGGCTTGCCCTCTTGGGAGATCGAGGTCGCGTATCGCCCGACCGGCGAGCTGTTTTGCATCCGCTGGTGGGCCGAGTGGGTCGAGCGGGTGCGGAGGGACGCGGGGTATTGAGGCGGCACGCTTGTCCCCCCTACCGGCGCGCGACGCGGCCGTGCCGTGGTGTTGTCGGGGGAGGCTCGACGTACCGGATTGGGGCTACCGGACGACGGCGCCGGCGACTACCCTTGGCGCATGAGTCGTTTACTTAGGCTCTGCCCGCCCCGACACGTCCACTGCGCCGCCTGCGAGGAGCCGACGCTCTACCACACGGCCACACTCGTCTACCGCACCTGGGCGCGGCGCTTTCCCTGGCGCGTCTATCGGCGTGGCTCCCCGCCGCCGCGCCGGTGGCGGCCGGACTGGCTGTCCCTGCCGCTCTACCTCTGCCCGGCGCACGTCGGGTTCATCGCCGAGCCGAGCCATTCTTTTCCAAGTAGGCAGGCGTCGCCGCCTCGATCTACCACACGGAGGGGACAAGCCACGAACGAGCGTAGCGAGCTGGTGGCGGTGTCACACTCCGCTATTATTTGGTGGCTCTCCCGACGACTTGGTGAAGCGATTTGTCCCTGAATTGGTACCAGCCCGTGAAACGGCCTCCATGAGGGCCACACAGGCGCTGATACGGTTTGATACCAGCAGGGATGCTTATCGGGGCTTATAATGTGGAAAAAAAGCAGGTGTATGCTCATGCCGTCCTCAATCGCGCCGCTGCACATCGACCTGGATTTCAACAGTCCCCTGTCCGATAGGCGGGTCACACAGATCATTCGGACGCTGCAACCACTCGATGGCGCCCGGGTCGTCGACATCGGATGCGGATGGGCCGAGTTACTGCTGCGCATTGCCGCTGCCGAACCGTCCGTTACCGCCGCCGGGGTCGACACCGACCGGAATGCCATCGAGCACGGGCGCGCCAACGCCATCGCACGAGGGGTTGGCGACCGCGTCGAGTTGCACATCGCGGATGTGTCGCGGTGGCGTGCCGCGCCCGCCGATGTCGCGATCTGCATCGGTGCCAGCCACGCGTGGGGAGGCACCGCGGCAGCGCTCGATGCGTTAGGGCTGATGCTGCGCCCCGGCGGCCGAGTGCTGCTCGGAGAGGGATTTTGGATGCGGACGCCGACCGATGCCGCCGTGGCCGCGCTGGATGGAGAGAAGTTGGGCTCGCTGGCCGATCTGGTTGATCTCGTCGTGGAGCACGGCCTGCGGCCCCTGGCAGTCTCGGAGGCGTCGACCGACGAATGGGATGCCTTTGAGTCCGGGTTCGCGCTGGCGTGGGAACGGTGGCTTCTGGCCAATCCGGACGATCCTGAGGCGGACCAGATCCGCGCCCAGGCCGATGAGCACTGTCAATGGTCACGCTGGCTGCGTGGTTACCGCGGGTATCTGGGTTTTGCGTATCTCACCCTCGCTCGGCCGGCCGAGCCTAAGTACAAGTTGGTAAGTTCCTGCACGAGGTACACGCTGGATTGCGCGTCTACTGGAGCCTGTTTGGCTTGCACGAACATACCGACACCTACTTAGATGACCCTGCCTGAGCCGAGGTGTGACGTGGTCATCGGGACGGTCGTATCCGGGACGGCTGCGATCACGCCGGAAGAGGAAGAGATATTTCTACCTGACGTGTACGGCCCCGTCCCATTCACCAAGTCACCGGGAGAGCCACCCAATAGTGGCGGAGCGTCCTACCGGTGCCGCCAGCGCCCGCGCGAGTCGAACGCAGCCGGGTAGCGGCACATAGCCCCGCCACGGCGGAAGGAAAGGACGACGTATGCACAGCCAGCGCGTTGACCCCGAAAGGACTCTCGAGACCGCACGGCTGCTCCTCGAACCGCTGGGGCCGCAGCACGCCACTGCCCTGTACGCGCCGCTGAACGATCCGCGGCTCTACCTGTTCATCCCCCAAGACCCGCCGTCCTCGCCGCAGCGCCTCCGGGAACGCTACGTGGCGCTTGCAGCGCGCCGCTCACCCGATGGGCGCGAGGTGTGGCTGAACTGGGTCATGCGGCGGCGTGACACGGGGGCTGACGTGGGGACGGTGGAAGCGACCGTGCTGGCCGACCGGACGGCGTTGCTCGCGTACATGGTCTTCCCGCCCTATCAGGGTCAGGGCTTCGCACGCGAGGGGTGCGCGCGCATGCTCGCGCACCTGGTCGAGGACTACCATGTGCGGAGCGTGGCCGCGGGCATCGACACGCGCAACAGCGCGTCGATCCATCTGGTCGAGGCCCTGGGCTTTGAGCGCATCGGCACGACACGCAGCGCGGACTTCTTCAAAGGGACACCCAGCGACGAGTATCGGTACGAGCATCGGGCATCAAAAAGGGCTCAAGAGGGAAACGACGGACAAGACGGACAAGGGTGATGGAGCGCGGTCGCCGTGAGCTTCACGTCCGCCCATCCCGCCAACGTGTCGCCGGCGACGTCCCCCTACTTGGAAAAGAAGGGGACGGCCGTGCTCACCCCCGCTCGCCGTCGCCGGCGTCCTCGTCGCCGCACGGCAGCGTGTCGTCTTTTCTCCGGTGCCGACCCGTCGAGATGTCGCGAGGGGGACGCTCCACGGCCGCTTTGCGCTCGTACTCCCGGCGGATACGCTCCTCGGTGATGCGGTCGATCTCCCGCTGGTGTTCCAACATCGCCAGGAAGTGGTCCCACTGTTCGCGGTTGAAGGTGCGGGTCTGGATGGCGATGTCGCGCACGACGGGATTCTCCAACGCCTCACGCAGCGCCTGGTCATTCTGCGCGATCTCGGGGTACGTCACCGGCTCGCTCCCCGTCAGGTAGCCGGGATCGACCCCGAAGAACCGGGCCAGCGCCGTCACCTTGTCGATGCCCGGCGCCTCCACCTTGCCCCGCCGCATGCTGCTCAAGGACGAAGCCGCGATCCCGGTCGCCGCCGCGACCTGCTGCGCGGAATACGTCTTCCCCGTCGCGGGATCGAGCCGCGTGGCGAACAACTCATTGAGCCGCGTGGCGAAGGGCTGCGCGGGTCCTGCGGCGGCGGGGTCTCGGCGCTTCCTCGGCATCTCATCCAGTAGGTACAGGCGTGCGCACGGCGGCGCACCAGAGACATCATAGATCGACGGCATACACTTGACACCCTCCCCCGTGTGCTATACACTGCATCAAGCATGCGGTAAATAGTATTTTCAATTTACCGCATGCTTGGTTCCGGGTGAGCGCATGTCTGTCCGCTGCCCGTAACCCTACCAGGTCGAGGGGGGTGTATGCAAGATCACGACAGGATCGTTAGGCCGTTCCCTCAGTGGAGGCGCGGAGAGGGGAGGTGACACGCAGACGCACACGCGCATGATGGACGACCACCTGGCTTGCCTATCACGAGTAGTAACGCACCGACAAGGATAGGGACACGACATGGACCAACTCATCCAGCTCATCAACGACTACGGGTTGCAATTCGTCCTCGGGGCCGTGGGCCTCGGGATCATCGGCACCGGCATGGGCACCACCGCCGGCGTCATCGGCTACAAGCACGGCGGCGATATCACGCGCGGCGCCTGGATCGGCATGATCCTGCTGCTGGTGATCCGCGTCTTCGCCGCCGCGCTCGCCGGCAAGACGGGCGCGCACATCTAGGAGCCGCCCGGCCATCAGCGGCGGTGGATCCGGCTGTTCAACGCGGCCGACATCCGCCGCCGCTTTTCTTGTGGAGATCGCCCATGGATTCGATGCAGACCCAGCGCAATCGCCGCAGCCCGCGCGTGCCCAACCAGCCCTGGCGCGGGCCGGGCAACCTCACCATCCCGCAGATCGTGGCGCTCTTCTGCGCGTTCGTGCTCGCCGTCGCCCTGTGGTGGGTGAGTGGCTACCTGCCCGCCTCCGCGTCGTTCGGCGTCCTCGCCGGCCGCATGATCCTGACCGGCTTCGTCGGCGGGATCGCGGCCGTCCTATGCTACGCCGCCGCCGACCCGACCCGCGAGCCCGCCGTGCGCCAGCACATGACCTACAGCTTTCGCCGCCACACCTACCGCAAGGAGCCCGCCCATGGCACGCACGCCGACCCCCTCCCCTTCCCGGCTCGCCGCCCGCACGCCGCTGGCTCGTCTGTGCGCCGTGCGCGCGCCGGCCGCGCCCGCGTCGCCGCCGCCATCCGCGCCGTCGTCGCCGCCCTCCCCGGACGACACGCCGGCCACGGAGCCTAACAACGGCACGCGCCGGCGCGCGGCCACAGAGGACGCGAAAGCCGCGCGATCGGGCCGCGTGCGCACGCCCCTCCCGCTGCCGTCCGGCCCCGGTGCGTTCGCCGTCGAGCCGGACGGCACCCTCGTCTTCGCGGATGGGACGTGCCTGGCCGTGGTGCGCGTCGATGCCTTCCTCAACCTCTCCGCGCTCGGCCCCTACGACCAGGAGCGCGTCTGCCGCGAGTTCGCCGCCCTCGTCCACGGCCTGGCCCACGCCCAGCCCTTGCAGGCCGTGATCGAGAGCACTCCGACCGCCCCGGACGACGCCATCGCCGGCATGCGCGCCCTGGTCACGACCGACGACCCCGAGCTGTCCGACGTGGCCGGCGACACGCTGGGCTGGGTCAGGAGCGAGGTCGCGCGCACGCACGTCCCCGACCTATCCGGCTACGCCGTCGTCGCCCCCGCGCCCGAGCGCAAGGGCGGGCTCGCCGGCCTCGTCGAGGAGTTCAGGGATCAGATGGGCGTCCGGCGCACCGGCCCCGAGACCGTGGATCGGCGCGGCCTGGACGCCGCCGTGGACGACACGCTCACCCAGCTCAAGGCGTCCGACTTGCCCGCACGCCGCCTGCGCCGCGCCGATACGCTGGCCTTCCTCTGGCGCGCGGCCAACCCCGGCACGCCCCAACCCGCCGACCTGGCCGCCGCCTGCGACGCCGAGAGCGGGGACCTGGCCGCCGCCCTCACCCCCGCCTACTGGCGCGAGCGCCGGCGCCACGTCGAGCACGGCCTGGCCGCCGACGGCACTGGGACGCCGGCGATGTACTCCTGCACGCTCTACTTCCTGGGCTCCAAGGAGCTGACCAACCCTGGCACGTTCGCGGACCTCATCGCCATCGAGTGCAACGCGCGCCTGTCCTGGCACCTGCGCGGTCTGGACAACCTGCGCGAGCGCGGCCGCGTCCTGCGCAAGCGCAAGGCGTTCGCCACCTCCGTGCGCCGCGCCTACGAGAAAAAGAAGCTGCCGAGCCTCGACGACGAGGACAACAAGGCCGAGGCCGAGGGCCTGGCGCAAGAGCTGCACAGCGCCGAGGAGGGCCTGGCCCTCTCCACCGTCGTCCTGACCCTGCATGCCCGCACGGTGGAGGAGCTGGACACGGCCCGCCGCCGCGCGCTCTCGCTCATCGGCACGCGCCTGGGCATCCAGCCCGGCAAGGGGCGCGGCTACCAGAAGCCGCTCTGGCAGGCCAGCCTCCCGCTCGGGCAGAACGCGGCGCGGCGGCGCGCCAAGCGGTGGCACACCGCCGTCATCGGCAACGGCCTGCCCTACCTGGCCCACAACCCCGGCACGCCGACCGGCTTCCCGGCGGGCTTCACCTCTAAGGGCCACGAGTTGGTGCTGCTCGACCTGATCCACCAGACCCTCTCCACCAGCGTCATGATCGTGACCGGGGCGCAGGGCATGGGCAAGACCTTCTGGCTGCTGCGCTGCGCCCTGTGGACGCGCTATCGGGGCCAGCGCGTGACGCTGATCGCGCGCGCCGACCACTTCCGGCCCTTCGTCGAACTATGCGGCGGGACCTACATCGAGCCGGGCGCCGAGGGACAGGCCGACCCGCCCATCATCAACTTGTGGGACCTGCCGGCCGGCATGCGCCTGGCCAAGAAGGTGGACTTCCTCATCGCCGCCCACGAGATCATGCTGTGCAATCCGGGGCAGGAACTCGACGACGAGATACGCGGCGTGCTCGACCGCGCCATCCAGGCCGTCTATCGGGAGCGCGGCGTCGTGGCCGGGGAGGAGCGGCCGCTGCGCGGCGACGACGCGCCGCTGGAACGTGAACTCGTCGCCCACGTCGAAGGGCTGTCGAAGGAGGAGGGCCTGAACGCGCGCAAGCAAGAGCTACTCGAGAAGCTGCACGCCACGCTCTTGCAGTACGTCAGCGACCCCGTGTACGGCGCGGGCCGCTACGCCCATCTGGTGGACCGCCCGACGCGAGTGGACGTCGAGGATGACGTGCTGTGCTGGAACCTCGACGGCCTGGCCCCGCGCCTCTACGCGCTGACCCTGTTCACCGTCACCGACGCCATGGCGCACCGCGCCAAGTCCACCTTCGACGCCACGCGCGGCGCCAGCGCCGAGTTCCTGGCGATCGACGAGGGCTGGTTCCTCTCCGAGTTCATGAAGGCCGGCGCCGAGCTGACCAACTGGGCCAAGCGCAGCCGCCATATCGGGCTCATCCTCGCCTTCGCCTCGCAGCAACTCAGCGAGGCCATCAGGCCCGGCACCAAGCCGATCTTCGACGCCGCCTCGCTCAAGTGCGTCTTCCGTCTGGCCGACGTGCGCGAGACCGAGGACACCGCGCAGTGGGCCGCGCGCACGCTGCAATGTTCCGTCGAGGAGGCCCACAGCCTGACCGGGCTGCACGAGGGCCAGATGATGTTGTTCCGCCAGGCCAAGGACGGCTCGCGCCGGCGCGGCCTGGTCGGCGTGATGGCCCCGCCGCTCGAATACTGGGCTTTCACCACCGAGACCTGGACAGACGTACCGGCGCGTAACGCCGCCGTCGCCCGCCTCGGCAGCGTGGCGGCCGCGATCCGGCACCTAGCCGGCAAGGAGGCGTAGAGATGACCCCTTCCCGCTCCCGCTTACGCGCCCTGGGCCTGGCCCTCGCGCTCGGCGTGCTGCTCGCGCTGACCACGCGCGGGCCGGCCCTGCCCGTCGCGGCCGCCAGCCCCACGCCGACCGCTACGGCCACGGCGATCCCCTCGCAGACGCCCTATCCGACCAACACCCCGGCCGCGACCTACACCCCCTACCCCTCGCCCACGGCGACGCACAGGCCGGCGCTCGCGCTCTCCGCGACGTCGGGCTTAACCAACACGGCCATCGTTGCGGCCGGCTCCGACTTCCCGCCCACCACGGCCGTCACCCTGTATTGGGACAACGACGCGCACGCCCTCGCCACAAGTGAGACCGACGAGAGCGGCCACGTCCGCCTCGATGTCACGATCCCGGCCGACGCGACGGCGGGCGGCCACGAGATCAGGGCGATGGGCGCTAACCATACCAGCGCCGTCGCCCTGTTCACCGTCGTCCAGGGCCAGGGCTACCAGGACGGCGGCGGGAGCGCCCCGCACTACTGCCTGGGTGGGCTCATTCAGTGGTGCCCCGACCTCGGCGGCCTCGCGGGGGCTATCTTTGGGGCCATCGGCACCGGGCTCAACGGCCTGGTGGTGGGCCTGTTCTCGCCCATCGAGCATAACGTCAGCGACGAGTGGACGGCCATGGTCGCGCCCTTCGCGCACGACCTGACCTACCACCCCAACATCGCGGACCCCACCGTGCTCCAATGGGACGGCCTGCGCCGCTTCCAGACTGCCTTGCAGGAGTTGGCCGGCGTCCTGTTCTTCGGCTTCATCATCGTCGGCGTCTTCGCGCGCTACCTGGAGCAATTGGGCGTGGGCGACTTCACGCAGCTCACGAGCCCGGTACGCCGCGCCGTGGTGGTGACGGGTCTCATCCTGGGCTACCCCCAGCTCATGAGCTTCGGCTTCGTCGCGCTCAACACCGCCACGGACACGATCAACAATTTTCCGCTCGCCAAAGGTGAGAGCGCCTGGACGGCGATCCGCGGGGCCATCCTCGCCGTCCACACGGCCCTCTCGTTCACGGGCATCCTCGACGTGATCGTGCTGATCGTGGGCTGGGTCATCGTGGTCCTCGCCGTCGTGGTGCGCATGTTCGGGGAGGGCATCCTGGGCGGGCTCTACATCGTCGGCCCGCTCTGCCTCGCCCTGTTTGTCAGCCCGTACTTCGACACCATCGCCAAGTCCTGGGCCAAAATCTTCATCAGCATCGCGCTCTGGCCGGTGGGCTACGCCGTGGCGCTCAAGCTCATCGCGCTCATGTTCGCCGCCGGCGGCCCCATGTCGGAGTTCGGCGGCTTCTCGGCCGCGCTCGGCGCCCTCGGCCTCACGTTCATGCTCTACAAAATGCCCGCGATCGTGGGCGGCTTCGTCGGCTCGGCTGGCGCGGTCGTCGGCGCCGTCGCCTCCTCCGTCACCGATATGGGTGTTGGCACAGCCATCGGCGCCGCAAGGAAGTGGGCCACGGGCGGCTTCGGTAAGGTAGGCAACTAAATGACAACAGCGAGGAGGACACCCATGGCAAACCCAATGAGGCGGCCCACGTTCCGGGCGCGCATCCGGTGGCATACCTGGATGCCCTGGTACGAGTTCTCGCGCATCGCCGGCGAGGCACAGGACCACGACGAGCGCGCGGGCGGGATGCTCCTGCCCGCGCTCGGGATCGCGCTGGTGACGCTGGTGGCGGCGATGCTCGTCCCCCAGCTTTCGCTCCTTATCACTATCGCGGGCGGCGGCTCCATCGTCGGGGCGCTCACCTGGGGCAGCGGCGATGGCCACCGCCTCATCCGGGGCGTCAAGGTGGTAGGGCTGCCGTCGCCGCGCACGTTCCTGGCCCTCGGCGCGGAGATGGTCACCGACGACCTGACCGCCTTGTGGCACGGACAACCGCGTGCGGCCGGCCTGCTCGCCGGCCCCGCCGAGGAAGGCTGGACGCGGGAGGAGACCATCGGCCGCTACCACCTGTGGCGCCAGGTGCGAGAGAGCTTACCACGGACGGACCGCGACGCGGCCGCGATCGCCGCGGCGGTGGGCTTCGCGCACGAGGAGCTGATGGACGCGCTGCTCGCGCACAAGCTGCGCCTGGCCGACCTCGACGCGACTGGACACGCCGGCTACCTTCCCCCTACGCTGGAAGGGACGCTAGTGGATCGGGCCGGGCCGCGCCTCCTCGCGCTGCCGACCCCGCACGACGATGGAGGGACGGACGATGACCAACACGCAGCAGCAGTACAGACCGGGCACGCCAACGGGGGGGTCGTGGCAGTACCACACCGAGGTCATACTCCCCAGGACGATGAAAGAGTACGAGCAGACGATGAACAGCATGGGCGCCGACGGGTGGGAGCTCGTCGCCGCGTATCCCCTATCGTTGAGGGGGGCCATTCGCTCCGCAGACGGCAACACGACCGACGTGCAGGTAATCTGGAAGCGGCGCGTGGGCTGATCGAGGCCCGCGCTGTGGCCGACCGCCTGGGCACAGACGACGGGGGGCACGGCGATGGATAAGGCGCAGCGCCCCGCTATTCTTTTCCAAGTAGCCGGTCTTCGCGGGCGCGTCGCTCGCCTGCCCCGGCGCGGGCGCCTGGTCCTCTACGCCCTGGGCGCGCTCGCCCTGCTCTGGCTGCTGGGCCTGCCCCAGGCCGCCTACCGCCACCTCTACGTGTGGCTGGCCTACCCTATCGAGCTGGTGGTGGATAGCACCCAAACGCTGACCAATCCCCATCAGCATGTCTTCGCCTGGGGCGCGTGGACGCGGGATATCAACGCCCGCTACACCTGGCTGCACACGCGGGCGCACGGCGGCCTGGGCGGCGCCATCGCCATGGAACTCCTCGTGCCCCTAGTGTTCCTGGGCGTCATCGGCTGGCGCGGCTTCTGGTTCTTCTACACCCGACCGCGCCCGCTCAAGCCCTCGACGGCGCACGGATCGGCGCGCTGGATGACGCGGGCCGAGTTGCGGACGGTGGCTTATCAGGGCGCTCCGCTCCTCTTGGGCACGCGCGACGGCGTGAGCGTCGCCCTGGATCGCGCCGCGCAGGTGCTCAACGTCCTGCTCATCGGCCCCATCGGTTCCGGCAAGACCTCGGGCTTCATCCTCGCCAACCTGCTGCGCGAGACCGGCGCGCGCGACCTCGTGATCCCCGACTTGAAATTAGAGCTGCTGCAGAAAGCTTACACGCACCTCTCGACACACTACGAGATTTGGGTGGTCAACTTCGGCTCGCCGGCGACCTCGCTGGGCTATAACCCCCTCTCGTGCTGCGTCAGCCCGCTCCTCACCGCTCTGTGGTGCAACGCCTGGATCAGGAACACCGGGGCCAACGAGAAGGAGCCGATCTGGGACAACTGGGCGCGCGACGTGATGATGGCCGGCATTTTCCACTTGCAGGCCGAGGACCCCAGCGGCGCGACCGTTACGCTCGCGCACCTCGACGACCTCCTCAACGGCCACAGCGCCGATTGGGTCATCGCCAAGCTCAGGGTGAGCCCGTCGCGCCAGGCCCGCAAGTTGGCGCGCGGCTTCATGGCGAACCTGGAGAAGAACAGCAAGCTCCTGGGCAGCGTGTGGAGCGAGATCAGCCCCAAGTTCATGCTGCTCTCGGAGCCGACCATCCAGGCGACGACCTCGACCCATGAGATTAAGCTGTCCCGCCTGGGCAGCGGGGAGGGCAAGCCCGTCGCGATCTTCCTTGCCCTCGACCCCGACATGATCGAGGAGCTGCGGCCCCTCACCGCCAGCTTCTTCCTCGACGTGTACCGCACGCTCGGGCAGACCGCGCGCACCTCACCGGGCGGCGCGCTCAAGCAAGACGTGATGATCTACGGCGACGAGTGGGGCCACATCGGCTTCGTGCCGCGCTTCACCACGGCGATCAACCTCCTGCGCAGCGCCGGCGTCTACGGCGTCTACGTCTTCCAGACCACCGGGCAGGCCGTCGAGACCTACGACGAGCAGGGCTTCATCGCCATCAAGGCCGCCTGCGGCACCAAGATAGGGTTGAGCAACATGGTCGACGACGACGCCAAGTGGTTCAGCGAGAGCGTGCTGGGGCAGGCCACCGAGGTCGCGCAGAGCAGCAACGTCCAGCGCGGCCGCTTCCACGTCACGACCGACCGGGGCGGCGCCAGCCAGTCGGAGACCAAGCGGGCGCTGCTGACGCCCGACGAGGTGATGAATATCCGGGAGGACGAACTGCTGGTGAAGATGCCACAGAAGCCCGCCGCGCGCCTCACCCAGCGCCGCTACTACGACGACCCCGAGGTCAAGGGCCGTGCGCCGTCGAGGGGTGAGAGTTGGATACCGCCGCTCGGCCCCGCGCGTGCGGGCGGCCCACTCGAAGCCCCTGAGTTCGACGACGCGCTCGACGAGGACGACGAGCCGGCCCGCCAGGGCGCCGACGACTCCGGCCGCGCGCCCATGGGCGGCCAGGGCGGCGACGAGGCGACGGCGGGCGACGGGGGCCGCGTTTGAGGAGCCCAACCCGTTCGGGGACGATCTTGTGGTCGAAGCGGCTCCCGATCATTAGACGCGCTCCCACGGCCGCTACAAGGGCCGGATAGGGGGCGTGCAGTCGAGATAAAAACCCCGCGTCCGTTCTCTTTGCCGCTCCCGCAGCCTCTCAGCGGCCCGTGCGATGCAGCGGGCGCCCAGGGCTCTGGCCCTGTCCTCGATCCGGCGCGGGGAGGAGCGGGGCGCGCCAGGAGGCCGGCAGGGGCAGCGCGCCGACGACGAGGGCGGCGACCGCCGCGATCGCCACACTTCCGGCCACATCGAGCGTGTGATGCGCCCCGACGCCGAGCCGCCCCAGCAAGACCAGGAGCGTGCCGAGGGCGAACGCCCCTACCCAGCGCCGGTCGATCCACCACAGGCTCGCCGTCAGCGCGGCGGCCAGCAGGGTGTGGTCGGAGGGGAAGCCGTTGTCGTGGGACGTCGGGATGAGCGGGCGCGTGTGCGTAACGAGGTAGGGACGCGGGTCGATGATGACGTGGGTGAGCACCTTGGAGCCCACGACAGCGAGCACGCCCAAGGCGACGACGCGGGCGACCGTGCGCCACGACACGGAGCGCAGGCGCCGGAGAGCCACGACCAGCCAGGCCAGGCCCAGCGGGTAGACGAGGACGGCCGCGCAGAAGACGAGGACGAGCCAGGCCGCGCCGTTGTGGATGGCCAGCGCCTCAAGCGCCCGTTGGAACGTGTCGCGCATCACCCCTGCTCTCCCGCATCGCTGCCTTGCTGTACGCGGCGTGGGGCCGGACCCGCGCGGCGCGGGTCATCGGTGAGCGGGCCGGGCAAGGCCCGCACGGCCTCCTCCTCTAGCCGCTTCTCATTGCGTCGCAGATAAATGAAAAAACCGACGATGATGACGGCGGCGAGGACGACCAGGGCGATGCCGACCGGCCCGGTGACGCGGTGGATGTTGTTGCCAAGCGCGTAGCCGCCCAGGCCGTAGAGGATGGCCCACACGATGCCACCGGCCGCGTTGAAGACGAGAAAGCGCGGCCAGGGCATACGGCCGGTCCCGGCCAGGAAGGCCGCCCAGGCGCGTAGCACGGCCACGAAGCGCCCGAAGAAGACGACCTTGCCGCCGTGGCGCAGGAAGAGGTACTGGCCGAGCTTGATCTTGCGCTCGTCGAGATGGACCACAGGGCCGTAGCGGCGCACGAGGCGAAAGCCGCCCTCGCGCCCGACCCAGAAGCCCAGATTGTCGCCAATGATCGCGCCGGCCGCGGCAGCGGCGATGATGAGCGCGATGGCGAGGTGGTGCGTGGTGCCGGCGTACACGGCGGCGGCGAGCAGCATGGTCTCGCCGGGGAAGGGGATGCCGGTGCTCTCGATAGCGACGAAGACCAGCACGGCCCAATAGCCGTAGACGTTGAGTAGATGGGTCAGGTCGTGCGTGGCGAAATGCAGCATGTCGTGTGTCGTGCCTCCATGCAGGGGCGTAGGTCCCGACGAGCGGGCTGACGGTCCAGGGCACAGGCGCCTAGAGCGCGTCGGTCGTGGTGTCTTTCTGGCGGTCGTAAATCTCTTGGGCGAAGGCGTCGAGCACCACAGCGCAGTTCTCGACTTCGGCGACGGCGTGGGCCTGCCCCTCGGCACCGAACGCATCGCGGGCCTGCACCTGGGCCAGGTACTTGCGCAGCCGCTCTAGGTTGCTCTCCTCGTCCTCCAGCTCGGCGAAGGTGAACTTGCCCTTGCGGCGCTCGCGGGCGATCTCCTCGTGGAAGCGTTCAGTCTCGTCCACCACCTCGTCGTACTCCTCGTCGCGGGCGGCGTTGAAGCGGGCCACGATCTTGTCCTGCCAGGCCTCGTCGGGCGCGGCGGTCTCCAACACGGTGGCCTCGCCGCCATACTCCTCGACGCGGCGGGCCACGCGCGCGTACGCGGCGCGGTTGGCCTCGGAGAGGGGTAAGAGGCAGACGGCATGCTGCAAGGCGAGCGCGCCGAGGCGGCGGGTCTCGCGCCAGATGGCCGAGCGCGCCGAGGAGGGCTCGCTCGGGACACGGTAAATCAGGAGCAGCCAGTGGCCATGCGTGGTCTGAACGGACACATGGACATCTAGAGTATGATGATTTGGTGTTTCATGCAACATAGGTTGCAGTATAAGTGTGTTAAACACACTGCACAAGGGCCGATGGCCAGGAATCATTGTCCAGGTCTTAGCCTAGCCGCGACTGGGCTCGTCGCGCCCGTTACCGCCATGACCCCGGCCCCGGCTCGGTGCCCGGTCGTCCTCCTGCCCCTGGCCTTGGCCCTCCACGCGCGCTGGCGTGGTGCACAGGGCGTCGTTCCAGTCCTTGACCCCCAATGGTGGCCGCTCACGCACGATGGCCCCGGCGCGCGGGTACGCCCCCTTCACCTGCTGCCACAACTTGTTGCCGCCCGCGTCGTTGTCGAAGCCGCAGTGGACGAGCGCGCCCCTGGTCAGGCCCTCGTTGATCCGGCGGCGCGACAGATCGCCGTGGCTGTCGTTCGACAGGACCATGTACTTCGCTTTCTCCCACCCGCAGGTGGCCGTGTGTGGCGTGTGCCTATCCTCGGTGTCTACGACCCGAACAGTCGCGTCCCGTCGTGCGCCCACCACACGGACTTTCTATCGCAAGGGGAAGAGATCATGAGGCATCGTTCTCACGCGCGGCGTACTGCGGTGAATGTGACAGCAACAGCGCAGAGGGCGAAGCCCGCTGCAATCATCCACACCTCGACCCGTGGACCGATTGGCCCTAGCAGCAGGCCACCGAGGGCGGTGCCCAACGGGACGCTGCCAAGGGCCAATAGGCGGAAGACGCTGTTGACGCGACCCTGCAACGGGTCGGGGACGAGGCGCAGGCGATACGAGATGGACACGACATTGTAGATTGGGAGCATGGCGCCGACGAGGGCAAAGCCCGCGAGCACCACAGGCACGGAGGGTGCCACCGCGACCAGCGGTGTCGCCACGGCAATGCCCGCGACCGCACCGATGATGGCCTGACCAACGCGCAGCCGCGCCTTGACCCATGACGCGCTGAGGGAGCCCAGCAGGCCCCCGGCGCTGGCGGCGCTGAAGATCAGCCCGAGGGTCCGCGCGTCGGCGTGGAGGTTTGTGCGTGCCAAGACAATGACGGCTAGGGGGAGCGGGCCGAAGAAGAGGTTCATGCCCATCGTCAGCAGGGCCAGGGCGCGCAGGGGGCGCCGCGCCCAGAGGAAACGCAGGCCCTCAGCGATCTCCGTGCGCAGCGAACGGCCGGCCATCGGCGCGCGCTCGGCCTGGAACGGCGTGCGGATGAACCCGAGGGAGAGGGTCGAGATGAGATAGGAAAGGCTGTCCACCAGGTAGGCGACCGCGGCGCCGGACAGGGTGGTGCGTCCAAGGCTGATGATCAGCCCAGCCACCCCCGGACCGATCAGGCTGCTTGCCGATGTCGCGCTCTCGTTGAGCGCGGTCGCGTGCGACAAGTGCTCCGCCGGGACCACGCGGGGCAGCGCGGCCACCTCCGCGATGTTGAAGAAGACGTAGGCCGTCCCCCCCACCAGGGCGACCGCATAGAGCTGCGCCAGGGAGAGATGCGCCGTCACATAGGCCAGGGGGACCGAGCCATAGGCCAGGCAGCGGGCCACGTCGCAGCGGATCATGACCCGCTTGCGGTCCCAGCGGTCGATGAGGGCGCCCGCAGGCAGGCTAAAGACCAGATACGGCACCGCTTGCAGGGCGGCGATCAGACCCGCTTGCGCGGGGGACTGAGTGAGGGCCAAGACGAGCAGCGGCAGGGCCAGACGAGACACACTGCTCCCCAACGTCGAGACAGCCTGACCGCTCCAGAGGAGCATGAAGTCCGTATGGCGCCACAAGGCACGGGGCTGTGTCTGCGTCTGTGTTTTATCATCCACCTTTCCAGCATGCACGAAGATTGCGTCATCCTTCCTTAACCGCACGCTAGCAGTTTGTCGGAGAGAAGCTTATCGGCTCTGTTTATCACACTGCGGGAGGGCAAAAGCGCGTCTGTAGCCCGTTCCTTGGCTTCAAAACGGTCTCCCAGTGCACTATCTCTTGGAAAATATGTTCTCTCCGACAAACTGCTAGGTACAAGCCACACTACCAAGGCTGTGGGATCGGTAAAGGCTCGATAGAGCGTCTCCGGCGACGCCTTGATGAATGTCGAGGTGCGCATGCTAGCAGGTGCGGACGTATCTTCGAACGGTGGTGTATTGCCGTTGTCGGCCATGATGGTCCCTCCTGGGTACGGAAGGAATATTAGCACATCTGTTCGTCAATAGCAAAAATACGTATAGCCATATCAGGGCAATCGCATTTAAATTATAGCATAACTATGGCATTGTGAGGCCCAAGCCAAGGAATTAGTGCGACAGTAATACCTTATAAGTTGCGTTACCGTTACACGTAGAATTACGGTTGCGGGTTCGTATGGGCCAATTGCGAGATGTTCGGCCGGATGAGCCGCATCATTCCTATTTAGTACGGAAAATTGTGGCACTAAAGCGAATTTAAATGCGATTGCCCTAATAGCCATATTGGAGGAGTTGGGCATGACAGCACTATCGCAGGCCCTTGAAGCGCGGGGTGAGGCGCGGGGCAAACGCGAGGCGATTCAGAGAATCCTACGGCGACGATTCGGGACTATTTCCGCGACCGTAGAGCGGCGCATCGACACCGCGACCACGGAACAACTGGATGATTTGATCGACCGGGCGGTCATCATCGACCGGCTTGAGGCGCTGTAGCGAGTCAGGCCAGCCGTCTTGAGGATATCACCGCTCTGGACATCGGGCGCGCTATTGAGCAAGTAACACCGAGGAAACGGTCGTGCATATCTGTGTCGGCGCCCTGCTACGTCGTGACGGCCGCATCCTCCTTGGGAAGCGTGCGGCGACGCGCGCATGGTATCCCGACGTCTGGGACATTCCGGGCGGCCACTGTGAGCCGGGCGAGACCTACGACGAGGCGCTCACGCGCGAACTGGGCGAAGAGATTGGCGTCACGCCGCTCACCTGGGAGCCGCTGGCTGTGCTCCACAGTCCGGATATCACGCCCGACGAGGCATACATCCTCCACGTCTACAGCGTAACGGCGTGGCGCGGAACACCGCGCAACCTCCTCACCGAGGAGCATAGCGAGGTAGCCTGGGTCGCCACCGACGACGCCTGCCGCCTGTCGTTGGCCCATCCCGACTATCCAACCCTCTTCCAGCAAGCTGCCCACGGTCTTGCGAGGGGTGGCTAACTCGGCGCCAACAGCGGTGGATGGATCACGATAACCTCGCTGGTATCTCAGCGCCTTATGACAACCGATATCTTACACTGACAGCATGAGTTCGAGTCTCCCCGCGCGCGTCGTCGAAGTCTTGGGTCCGGGCGGCGTGATTAGCCGCCGCTTGCCCGGCTACGAGTCGCGCCCCTCACAGGTCGCTATGGCCGAAACCATCGCCGCAGCCATTGACGCCGGACAACATGCCGTCATTGAGGGTGGCACGGGTGTGGGAAAATCGTTAGCATATCTAATCCCTGCTATATATAGCGGCAAGCGTGTCATCGTGTCTACCGCCAATAAGGCGCTGCAGGACCAGCTCGTGGGCAAGGACATCCCTTTCCTACAGCACACCCTGCCGCGCGACGTCTCGGCCGCCCTCGTCAAGGGCCGCTCCAATTACCTTTGCCTCGAGCGCTTCGGTGAGGAGGAGCAGTACCAGACGATGGCGGGGCAGACCTTCGACTACCGCGCGCTCAGGGCCTGGGCCGCGACGACCACAATCGGCGATTTCGAGGAGATGGACATGCTGCCGGGGCGCGACCTGCTGGCGCGCGCCAGTTCGACCACGCGCACCTGTATCGGCACGGTCTGCGGCCACTTCCACGACTGCTTCGTGGAGAAGATGCGCGCGCGCGCCGAGGCGTCGCAACTCGTCGTCTGCAACCACGCGCTTCTGCTGGCCGACCTCGTGGTGCGCGACATGGGCGCTTACCTGCTGCCCGACCGCGATGTCGTCATTATCGATGAGGCGCATCGCCTCGAAGAAGCCGCCTTCTCCGCTTTTACCGTCAGTCTGAGCCGCCGTGACATCACCGAGCTGGTCGAACACGACGCGCTGCGCCGCCACGCCGGCACGGAACGGGTCGCCGCGCTCCCCGTCTTGGCCGATCGCCTGTTCCGCCGCTTCGAACTGCCGACTGGCCGCGGCCGCGACGTCGTGACCGACGAGTTGACGCCCGGCCTGGCGCTCGCGCAAGGGCTCGCGGAGATCGCCGAGCACCTGACCCGGCACAACCCCCACAAGGTCGCCCCCGCCGCGACGCCGGAGAGCCGCCGCTACGAGAAACTGGTGGCCTGGACCGCGCGTCTGGCCGAGGACGCGCGGCTGGTCAGCCGCGCCAACGACAAAGATAGCGTCCGGTACGTCGAGTATCGTACCATTGGGCACGCGCTGGAGGTCACGCTCAAGTGGACCCCCATTGATGTCGGCGAGCCCCTGGCCGAGATCCTGTTCCGGCAGAGCCCCGTCGTCTGTACCTCGGCCACGCTCGCCGTCGGCGACTTCGCCTACTTTCGTCGCGCCGTTGGCATCGACGAGGCGGCCGAGTTCGTGGCGCCCAGCCCCTTCGACTATCCCACGCAGTGCCTGCTCTACGTGCCGGCGCACCTGCCGGAGTTTCGTACGACCGCCAGCGCTGAGTATACGACGGCGCTGTGCCGCGAGATCGAGGGGCTGGTGCGCGCCAGTGGCGGTCGCGCTTTCCTGCTCTTCACGTCGTACCGCGGCATGGAGGACGCCTATAAAGCGCTGCGCGACGCGCTGCCGTACACGCTGCTCAAGCAGGGCGAATTGCCGCGCGGCGAACTGCTCCGTCGCTTCCGCGCCGACGGGTCGGCGGTGCTCTTCGCCACCAAAAGCTTCTGGGAAGGCGTCGACGTCGTGGGCGCCGCGCTCTCGCTGGTCGTGATCGACCGCATGCCTTTCAGCGTCCCCGACGACCCCGTGGTCGCCACGCGCGTCAATCGGCTGAAGGAGGACGGCGGCGACTGGTTCAACGACTTGATGCTGCCCACGGCCATCCTGCAACTCAAGCAGGGCGTCGGGCGGCTGATTCGCTCCAACAAGGACCGCGGCGTCGTGGCCATCCTGGACAGCCGCCTGGCGCGCAAAGGCTACGGGCGCCGCGTCATCGCCGCCCTGCCCCCGGCGCGCCTGGCCCGGCGCATGGAGGATGTTGAAGCGTTTTTTGAGGCCGGGGTGGAATGAGCCCAAGGATTACCTTTGGGCGCAATGCTCACATGTCGCTGATCGGGCAAAGCGATCAATGACAGGAAAGAAGGTACGTGATCGTGATTAACTGGAGGCTGAGGACGCGGCGAGCGGGGCCACAAGGCCCGCGAGCTTGACGGCGGTATCCGCCTCCGGGAGCGGCGTGTACATGATCACTTTGAGGTCGGGGGCATCGGGGACTTGTAAGGTGGTGTGCTCTAGCACGAGTCGACCGCTACAAGGG
>JAABUJ010002287.1_pt1 | contig 24258 bp, 17 predicted proteins | sample 5559131 | NCBI WGS metagenome assembly JAABUJ01 (sample SAMN10711875, study PRJNA513366) | rock metagenome | isolation source: Antarctica rocks | place: Antarctica: Victoria Land, Mt New Zealand nord | collected 2016-01-07
TGCATAGTTCCCTCGCGCAGATTGTGGACGAAGATCATCTGCGCTTCTGGTTGCGGCGTGTGGCCGTGCATCGTGCTACCGATTGCTGCCGCCGTCGTGCGCTAAGGCCAGAGGCTCGCGCTGAGGAATGGATGGAGGAGTACGAGGCCCATGCTGAGGACCGCTACGTGCAGGAGCGTGCGTCCGGATTCACGGCGAAGGTTGAAACTCTACTGGCTTCGCTGCCGGAGGCGATGCGGGTAGCGGTGGTGTTGCGCTACCAGGAGGAGATGCGTCCGGAAGAGATTGCAGTGTTGTTGGATTTGCCAGTGGCGACATTGAAGTCGCATCTTCAGCGTGGGCTGACGCTGCTGCGCCAGAAAGCGAATGTGATTTTGAAGGAGTATGTGCGTGAGTGATCTCGATGGAGAATTCGAAGCCGAGTTGCGGCAAAGTTTGGAACGCGTGCAGGCCCCTGCGGAATTGCTTGACGCAGTAATGAAGCGCACGCGTGCGGCACCGGGTCGGTCGGTGAGTGCGGCAAAGCAACAGCAGAGCGGCTTGATTGCGGGTTGGCCCAGTTTGCTGTTCCTTGCTGCAAGCCTGTTGGTTGCGGTTGGAAGCGCACTCGAAGGACACCACCAGGAGCAAGTGCGACGTGAACGGCAGGCCACGCGCGTAGCCGCGCAGTTCAATCAAGCGATGTTTGTAACTGCGAGAACGCTTGCGCATATTGATGACAATGTCAGCCAAGCTGTCAGTCTGTCAGTCCGGAAGCTTTGAACCAAACGATGAATAAAGGGAGAGTGTGATGACAGCAATATTGAACGCAGCAACATTCAGGAAATGTGTTCTGGCCGCGCTTGCACTGACATGCGCCCAGTCTTTTGCGGGTGCGCCGAAACAGAAGGATGATTTGTTTTCAGGCACGGAACGTTTTGCGGTGGGTGCGAAGGACAGCACCGAAGTGGATCTGGACAGAAATATGTTGTCTGCTGCGGCCAGCGTGAAGGGTGGACCGAAGGGCGAACTCATGAGCAAGATGGACTTCGTGTTTGTCCACACCTACTCGTATGCGAAGCCGGGTAGCTATGACATGAAGGACGTTGAGGCGTTCAGCAAGCGTTTGGAGGGTAACGGGTGGTTGCACCTGGTTAAGGAGCGGTCCGCGAAAGAGTCGACCGATATCTGCGTGAAAACAGACCGGGAAGGCCAGATGACGGAACTGGTGGTCATCGATGCGGAGCCGCTCGAGCTTGATTTTGTCCACCTGAAGGGACAGCACCTGTCGTTGGGCGATTTGTCCAAAGTGGGCCCAGGGGTGGTTGCGGGTTCACTCAACAGTGGCCAAGGCGATGGAAAATCCGGCACAAGCAAACCAGATCCCAAGCTGAAGCAGCGGTGAGCGCTGAGTTAGGGCAGTTCTCTGGATGGTGTATGGGCACCCAAACAGCAGATCCCTTCGCTACGCTGCGGGATGACAAGCAGAAAGGCACGAGGGAACCTTTACACCAATGGGAATTTTGCTCTAGGCCCAAGAGGCGAAGGGCAAACGCAGATTCCCTGCGGGAACAACAACCGAGCTTCTTGAGATTGCAAGCAAGGATTTTGCGGTGCGTAGTGCTTACACTGATTACGCTTCGTAGTGTGCGTTAAAAATGGCGCAAGGTTTCTTCTGGTTCAGACGGGGCTGTATGTGGGGTTGTTGGGATACGGCTTGTGCGGTCAGCGGTGCGTTCCAGTGAGCGCGTGACCAGGTCGCGGGAGCCAAGACCAATGGCGAGTGCGAGAGTCAGGACGATTCCGCCGAAGACGATGCCAAAGGCGAGCTCGACAATGCCGCCGCCGACTTGCATGTGATCGAGCGCCATGGCGGCAGTGAGAACGAGGACCAGCCACTTGACGCCCATGGACAAAAAACGGGCGTATTGGAGCTGGTGATTGACGGCTCCGATGAGCACCGTACGCGCGAGAAAACGCGCTATGAGATTGCCGGCGACCAGCAGCAGAATGGCTCCCGCAAATCGTGTGAGGTAAGGCAGCAGCGTAAAGCTGAGTGCGGATCCTGTTTCGTAGGAGGCATCAAAGGCCGAGATGCCGATCGTCAAGCCCAGCAGCACGCAGACCCAGAACAAGATGCGGCCGATGAGACGTGTTGGGCTGTGCCCGGGAGACCAATCGGTAAGGGCACTGCCGTCGTTCCGCGACATACGCTCATCGAACTTTGCCGCAACCAGGACGCGTCGAACAATCCAACTGAACAGGATGCCAAGGCCGGTGAGCAGGGCGAGGGCAAGAAAAAACGCAAGCATGCCGGGCAGGACGCTGATGAGCAGCGAAGCAACGCGGTAGAGGGAAAGGTGGAGAGCCTCGGCCATGTGGTGCCACAGGGTGGTGTGCGGAGCCACGGGAGCGAGGGGCGCGCCATAGGGCTGGGTGTAAACGTCAGGCTGAATGAGCAGAACCATGATGCAGACTCCTAAAAACTTTCTGACGGATAGAACAGCCGCTGCAAAGGCATGCGGAGCGAAAGGCACGACGTGTGCTACGGGTTGAATCGGTCAGGCCAGCGCCAGCGTGAAACGAGATAAGGTTTGTCCGCGACGAAGGCTGCGGCAACGGCCTCGATGTGACGCTCCGGGTCGCAGCCGTCGATGGTGGAACGTATGTGCGATGCGACCCAAGCGAGATAGAGTGGTGTGAGTGCTCCGAGCAAATGGCCGCGGTTGATGGTGCGCAGACGATGTGCGAGTAGGAAGTCATAAACAATGCGCGCCCACAGGGCATCGGGTATGGCAAAGGATTCGGCAGGCATGGCCGCCAGACGTTTGAGTCCAAGCAGCGTTTGCGGTGGAAGCACCAGCGACCAGAGCTCATGCAGATTTCCGTAGGCGAGGCGGAACGCGTCCAGCATGGGCTGCATCTCGGCCAGTGAGCCGCAGTCTTTCTGCTTTTCGAGCGGAAGTGTGCGTAACGTCTGCGCTGGACGGGCACGCTGCCAGTAAGTGGCCTTCTGATCGATTTCGGTGAACAGCGAACCCACAATATGAGCAAGCAGCGTATTCAGGTCGGGGGCGATGGGCTGCGGCAAGACGCGCGTGACTTGCTCGGCCTCAGCGATAGAAACACCAGCCACACAGGCTTCAATCACTGGCCAGATCAGAGCGTCATTCTGGTTAGCGGAGGTGAAGCGCTGGCCCGCAGCAGCAAGACGCTCCAGCATGCGCGATGAGAGGCAGAGGTCGATCGCCAGCGGGAAACGGACCGGCGAGTTGAACAACGCGCGGGATAAGGGATAGAGGATGGCAGAGTTGACCAGGCCGGTTCGCGGTGGAAGGACGTACTGAGCGAGGCAAAGATCAGCGCGTTCGCCCAGAATCGGCGCGGCTAGAGCAAGGAGCGAGGCCGGCGAGAGGGTGTGGGCTTCGGGCCCGAGCACAAGAATACTGCGCGCCTGATGTTCCCGCGTAAGTTCGTGTGCATTGACGAAGTCTGGCGCGGTGAGCGTCAAGTCATCCGAGGCCTGGACGGTCGGGGTGTAGCCCACAACCCGGAGTGATCCTTCGGATGATGTGGCTCCGGCAGACGATCCGGCAGGATAGTTGGACCCGCTGGGAAGATCAGGTGAAGCGACAGTCACGTTGGTGTGTGGAAAGGCAAGCTCGAGGTTCGCGAGCATTTGCTCGTGTGCATCCTGCGGCATGGAACCGAGACTGACCAGAAGCGTGGCTGTGCTCGGGGGCGTGTGCGCGAGGTCGGACGTAGCGTTCAGCGTTGCCATTCAGTCTGTTCCTGCCGTTGCTGGAAATTAGGTGTAGGGCCGCCGGATGGTTCCGACAAGGCCAGAAGCCCGGCAAGTGGTATGTGCACCCAGTCCGGACGATTGTTCAGCTCGTAAAGAAGCTCATAAAGAGCTTTCTCAAGAAGATACGCCTGCAGCAGTTTGTCGGCTTCAGAGGGTGTGGGCAGCAGGCCGGGACGCGCTGTGATTGTATCGCGGTAAGCGGCGAGGAAGAGACCGTGCATTCCAGCTTCCCACGCCTGGCGCCAGGGCGTGAGCGACCCAGCGCGATCAGGATGGCGCTGGATAAATGCGGTAAACGCGGTGGCTGCCGCGTAAGAGTAGCTGCGCAGCATTCCTGCCACATCGCGCAAGGGAGATTGCTTGCGGCGGCGTTCTTCAAGTGTGCGTGCTGGTTCGCCTTCGAAATCGAGCAGGATAAAGTCGTTGCGTGAGCGCAGCACCTGACCGAGGTGATAGTCGCCGTGAATGCGGATGCGTTGACCGGAAACTGCATTCGCTGAAATGGCGTGGGCACTCTCGAACAAACCGATACGCCGGCTGAGAAGCGTTGCGGCGGTGTCGGCGGTCAGGTCAGAGAGACGGGAGATTCCGGACTTCAGCGCATCGAGTGTGCTGTGAATCTGGACGTCGATGCGACGCGCATCCAGGACAAGGTCGTGCAAGGTAAAGGGCTCTGCGCGGAAGGCTTCGTCTTGGGTCTCTGTAGAGAGCGCAAGGTGCATCTCTGCGGTTCGCCGGCCCAGCAGCGTGGCCGAGTTCAAGGAAAAGTCGGCGAGATCGTGGAGCGACTGTGGAACTGTGTTGTCTCCAAAAAAGGAGGCCGATCCAGGAATCGTTTTTGGCTCGGGAAGACCTGCGACGGTTTCGTAGAAACGGCCTAATTCTTCCAGGGTCCAGGACCAGCCGTCCCCCTGATTGACGACCAGGCCCTGCAGCATGGCAGAGGTGGTATGAGTCTGGATTTCGTTCGGCAACTGTGCCGAGAGCGTTATCTCTCCAAGGAAAGGAGGAATGCGGTCAAAGTGCGCCACTTCAGTGAGAAACCGACCAATTTCTACGTCGGGATTTTCTCCTGGTTGCAGCCGGCGGAAGAGCTTCAGGATCATGTCGCGGCCATAAAGGATGTTCGTATTCGACTGCTCAGCTGAGCCGAGTCGCGCGGGATGCACCTGGTTTCCGCCAAGCTGGGCGTAAGCCTGCGAGTGTTCGCCGACGAGGGTGCAGCCGGAGCCTTCAAGGTGCGATGCAGCATCGATGATCGACAGCAGAGAGTGGCGTGCGTCCTCGCGGACAGTAGCGTCGTGCAGCGCAATGGGACCGGACGATGTGTCGGTCTGGGCGAGGATTGCGTTGGGCGAATTGACCAGCAGGGCTTCGAGCTCGCTTCCTGTGGTCAGAGCCAAGGGAAGTTGATATAGGTCCGGCTGGGCGTCGCGATAAAAAACTTCGACAAAAAACAACGCGCAGCTTAGAGCCTGAGGCGTCGTCGCACTTGGACCGTTGTTTGACGCACTCGTTTCAAGTGCTGTGTTTTGGGAAGTGCGGCTAACGAGTGTGTCCAGAGGAACCCAGTGCTGCACCCGAATTTGCTCGATGGTGCGTGTTTTGGCTCCGAACCAGCGCTGCCTCAGCAGCCAGGCCGGGAGTGTGCGCTCCAGCAAGTGAAGACCTTCACCTTTGAGCAGGGCAGACCAGCCCTGGGTGACGAGTTCATGCGCTACGGTTGTAAGGCCGTTGGTCGCATCCTCGACTGGATCGTGTTGTTCGGGTTGGTCCTGGCGCGGGGTTTCGGTTTGCAGCTCAAACCAGAGGAAAGAATAGGGGGCGACCGTGAGGACGTAAGGCGCGTCGGTGATCTGCGGGAAGGGTACGTAGCCCAGCATTTCAACCGGCATCGCGTCTTTGTAATCTGTGAGGTCGAGAGCGACGGGCTGCGCAAAGCGCGAAAGATTAGCGACGCACAGGACAGTCTCGTGCGAGCCATCCTCACGCTTCAAATCGCGCAGGTAAGCAAGGATTTTGCGATTTTCTGGATGAAGAAAGCGCAGCGTTCCCCGGCCAAAGACCTGGAAGAGTTTGCGCAGAGCGATCATGTTGCGCATCCAGTGCAGCAGCGAAGACTGGTCGGTGAGCTGACCTTCTACGTTCAGAACCTGATAGCCGTAGATCGGATCCATGACTACCGGAAAGTAGAGCTTAGCCGGGTCGCACTTCGAAAACCCTGCGTTGCGGTCAGAGTTCCACTGCATGGGTGTGCGCACGCCGTTGCGGTCGCCGAGATAAATGTTATCGCCCATGCCGATCTCGTCGCCGTAATAGAGGATTGGCGTCCCGGGAAAGCTGAGCAGGAGGGAATTAAGCAGTTCGATGCGGCGGCGGTTGTTGTCCAGCAGAGGCGCGAGTCGACGGCGAATACCAACATTGATCCGCATCCGTGGATCGGCGGAGTAGGCGAAGTACATGTAATCGCGCTCTTCGTCCGAGACCATTTCAAGCGTCAGTTCGTCGTGGTTGCGCAGGAAGAGGCCCCACTGGCAGGCTTCAGGGATATCCGGCGTCTGGGCCATGATATCTGTGATCGGCAGGCGATCCTCCTGCCGCAGCGCCATGTAGATGCGCGGCATCAACGGGAAGTGGAAGGCCATGTGACACTCGTCGCCGTCTCCGAAGTAGGGACGAACGTCGGCGGGCCACTGATTGGCTTCAGCCAGAATGAGGCGGTTGGCATAGTCTTCGTCGATGGCCGCGCGTATTTTTTTTATAGCCACATGAGTTTCAGGAAGGTTTTCGCAATTGGTGCCATCGCGTTCGATCAGGTAGGGGATGGCATCCATGCGCAGGGCGTCCACACCCATATCAAGCCAGAAGCGCATGGCCTGGATAACTTCTTCGATAACGCGTGGATTGTCGAAGTTGAGATCAGGCTGATGCGAAAAAAAGCGGTGCCAGTAGAAGGATTTGGCGGTATTGTCCCACGTCCAGTTGGATTTTTCCGTATCGGTGAAGATGATGCGCGCATCTTTGTAGATCTGATCGGTGTCGCTCCAGACGTACATCTCGCGCTCGGGCGAGCCCGGCGGCGCGTGGCGCGCAGCCTGAAACCAGGGATGCTGGTCGCTGGTGTGATTGATGACAAGTTCAATCATTACCTGCATGTTGCGTTTGTGCGCGGCGTCTAGGAATTGCTTGAAGTCGTCGAGTGTTCCATAGGATGGGTTGACTGCGACGTAGTTGGCAATGTCATAGCCGTCGTCGCGCAGAGGCGAAGGGAAAAAGGGGAGCAGCCACAGGCAAGTGACGCCAAGTTCCTGGAGGTAATCCAGACGCGACATCAGGCCGGGAAAGTCACCGATGCCGTCGTTGTTGGAGTCGGAGAAGGCGCGAACGTGCAGTTCGTAAATAACCGCGTCTTTGTACCAGAGCGGGTCGGCCGCGCTGCTCAGTTTCTTCACTCGTTGAATCTCCAAATCGTTTGATGCAGGTCCCAATGAAGAATTTTATCCGTTTGCAGGGCTTCAGGTGCGGGTGATGCGGAAGATATGGGCAGGCTGGACTTCGGGACGGAGAGCCACGTAATTGGAGCGGTCGTGCCACGTGTAATGCGTTCCCGTCAGAAGGTCTTCCACGTCGAAACTCTGATTGTAGGGGATGCCAAGAGTCTTCAGGTCGAGGTCGATCCATCCGGCCTGTTCGTTATGCGGGTCTAAATTGATGGCGACCAGGATGGTGTTATCGCCATGTGGGGGGTTGCGGGCCGATTTCGAATAGCACATCAGGTTGGGATTATCGACGGGATGGAAGTGCAGCGACCCATTCGTCTGCAGCGCCGGGTTGGCGCGCCGAATGTTGTTGACGTTGGTGATGAGGGGCACAAGAGATTGCGGGGCGTTGCGGTTGCGCTGGCGAATCTCATACTTCTCGCTGTCCATGTACTCTTCCGATTCAGACTTGCCCAGTGAGGGTGTGGCTGGCGCATTCTCGCATAGCTCGTAGGCGGGGCCGTAGATGCCGTAGTTCGCAGTCAGGGTTGCGGCCACGATCAGGCGCTGCATGAATGCGGGACGTCCGCCCTCCTGCAAGCTTTTGTGCAGAATGTCTGGAGTGTTGGGCCAGAAATTGGGCTGGAAGAAATCTGAAACAGGCGGACGGGTAATTTCTTCGAGATAGGTTTCGAGCTCCGTCTTTGAGGTGCGCCAGGTGAAGTAGGTATAGGACTGGGTGAAGCCGGCTTTTGCCAGCGAGTACATGACGTGCGGCCGGGTAAAAGCTTCGGCGAGGAAGATGGTTTCGGGGTGCTTCTGGCGAATCTTTCCGATACACCACTCCCAGAACGGCAAAGCCTTGGTGTGCGGATTGTCGACTCTGAAGATGTGGACCCCCTGGTGAATCCAATAGGCGAAGACATCGTGCAGGGCGGACCATAAGCTGCGCCAGTCAGACGACTCGAAGTTGAGCGGGTAGATGTCCTGATATTTTTTTGGAGGATTCTCAGCGTACTGGATCGACCCGTCCGGACGTATCTGGAACCAGTCCGGGTGCTCGTGGACCCAGGGATGATCGGGCGAACACTGGAAGGCGATGTCCAGTGCCACCTCCATGTGGTGGTGCGCGGTAGCGGCGATAAGGTGATGGAAGTCCTCCAGCGTTCCAAGTTCGGGGTGGATCGCGAGATGGCCACCGCCGGTCTCGCCGATTGTGGCGGAGCCGATTGCCCAGGGGCTACCAGTGTCGCCGGGCATGGCGGAGACGGCATTGTTTTTGCCTTTGCGGTAAGCGGTGCCGATGGGATGGATCGGTGGAAGGTAGAGTACGTCGAATCCCATGGCAGCGATTTCGGGAAGCTGCCGTTCCACATCGGCGAACGTGCCGTGACCGCCGGGGAGCGCCGAGGTGGAGCGTGGAAACAATTCGTACCACGTGGAGTAGCGCGCGCGTTCCCGGTCCACCCACATTGTGAGCGGCGTTCCGGAGGTGGCGGCGAAGCTGAGGTCAGGGTAGCGAGCGGCGAGCGACTGAATGTGAGGGCTGAGCGGGTACTCGTAAAGTGCGGCGTCCTGGTCCGCCATCCAACGCAGGGAAGCGACAATCTCGGTCAACTGCTTGGCATCGCGGCCGCGTGCGCGCCGTGCAGTCTGCTCCAGCAGCAAAGCGCCTGAGCGCAGTGCCAGCGGGATGTTCTGGGGTGTGTCGCCCGGTTGGGGATTTTGCGGATCGGGTTGTGCGTCAAGGCGCTTGCGTAGGTCGCTGCACCAGGTGTCGAAGTGATCGATCCAGCCCGTGATGGAAAACTCCCACGTGCCAAGTTGGTCGACGATGAAGCTGGCAGTGTAGATGTCGTTCCCTTGTGCCACCATCTCGGCGGAACGCCAGCGGCGGTCGGATTTCTGGCGAAACTGCAGACGTGCAGCAACGTGGTCGTGCCCGTCGGCAAAGATTGCAGCACTTACCGTGACCTTGTCGCCAAGGATGCGACAGACAGGGTAGCGTCCGCAATCCACCTGCGGTTCGACGGCTTCAATCACTACCCGGCTACGGCCTTCAGCAGGTTTCATTCGTTCCATCTTTCAGCGTGCTCCCGATGCCTGGTTGGCGGAGAGGTGTGCCGCTCGTTAAACGTCAAACAGATCGTCGCCTGCTTGCATCTCACGTCCAGCCCGTCTTTATCATCTTAGAATCGGCAAGCACACAACGGGCGTCTTTCTGTACAGATGCAAAGAGCCGACTTCAGGGTTTCCACACTGCTTAGGGTGGGCGGCAAACAAGATAACAGACTGCTTTTGCACAAAGGACAGAACGATGGTTGGTACGACACTACCCGCGCCAGCGGAGCTCTACGGCAGCAGAATTGAAAAGTATGCGCTGATTGGCGATTGCGAAACGGCTGCGCTGGTTTCGATTGAAGGGTCTATTGACTGGCTCTGCTGGCCTACCTTTTCATCGAACGCTTGCTTTGCTGCATTGCTGGGCACGGAGGACCACGGCTTCTGGAAGATCGCTCCTGAGCAGAGCGCGGTTTCGGTCAAGCGTCGCTATCTTCCCGACACGCTGATTGTTGAGACGGTGTTTACGACTGAATCGGGGACGGTGGCGCTGATTGATTTCATGCCCCCTCGCGGGACGAACTCGGATGTGGTTCGAATCGTGCGCGGTCTGGGCGGCAAGGTAAAGATGCGCATGGATCTGCGCGTTCGTTACGATTACGGGCGCACGATCCCGTGGGTGACACGCGTCCAGAACGGGTTTCGTGCGGTGAGTGGACCGGATATGACGGTGCTGCGGACTTCGGTTGAGTTGAAGAATGAGGACATGAAGTCGATCAGCGAATTTAGCGTGGGTGAAGGGGATGAGGCGTGGTTCGTTCTGACGTATGCCTCTTCGATCGGCACGGATGGAGGTAAGTCCGCGCCCGATCCCACGCCGGTCGATCCGCATGGCGCGTTTGATGACACGGTGGAGTTCTGGACGGAGTGGAACAGCCGCAACTCCTACGCGGGTAAGTACGCGGACGCGGTGCGGCGCTCGTTGATGACCCTGAAGGCGCTGACGTATCGTCCGTCCGGAGGGATTGTTGCGGCGGCGACGACGTCTCTGCCCGAGGCCATTGGAGGCAATCGCAACTGGGACTACCGGTTCTGCTGGTTGCGCGACACGGCGTTTACGCTGCTGGTGCTGCTGCATGCCGGCTACCAGGAAGAGGCTACTGCGTGGCGGCTGTGGTTGCTGCGAGCCATCGCGGGTGCACCATCGCAGGTGCAGACGCTGTACGGGATCTGTGGTGAACGGCAGATGTCTGAGTGGGAAGCGGATTGGCTGCCTGGCTACGAGCACTCGCGTCCGGTGCGGATTGGCAACGCCGCTTCAGAACAGTTTCAACTGGATGTGTTCGGGGAAGTTGCCACGGCGTTGGCGCACATGCCCCCGGCCAGCGACGACATCAAGGTTTCTTCGACTTCAGTGCAAGGGCAATTGATCAATCACCTGTGCGAGGTGTGGAGTGAGCCGGATGATGGGATCTGGGAGACGCGCGGCGGACGAAAGCACTTTACCTATTCGAAGGTGATGGCGTGGGTAGCGCTTGACCGTGCTATTAAGCAGTACGAGCTGTACGACGGCGGTGGGGATGTGACACGTTGGCGCGAAAATCGTGACTTGATCCACAAGGAGGTTTGCGAGAAGGGATTCAGTAAAGAGCTGAACTCGTTCACGCAGAGTTACGGCTCGGAAGATCTGGATGCGTCGTGTCTGCGGCTGGGTCTCGTAGGATTTTTGCCGATGAACGATCCGCGCATTGTGGGGACCGTGGATGCGATTCAGAAATATCTGATGAAGGATGAATTCGTGGCGCGGTATAACACGGAGAAGTCTACGGATGGATTGCCGCCGGGCGAGGGCTCGTTTCTGGCGTGCAGCTTCTGGATGGTGAACTGCCTGTGGCTGATTGGACGCCACGATGAAGCTGTCCAGATGTTCGAACGGCTGCTTGCGCTGTGCAACGACGTCGGTTTGCTGTCAGAAGAGTGGGATGCCAAGGCGGCGCGGATGGTGGGAAACTTCCCCCAGGCTTTATCGCACATCGCGCTGTGCCAGGCGGCGTTTACGATGTCTGGTGGATGGCATCCGGCGCAAGGAGAACTGGTGCAGGAATAGAAGGCAGCAAAGGCCAGTGTCATCTGCCTTCGCTGCCCTTGGTTCTGCGTCGTGCGAGCTACAGCATCTTGCGGACGTAGCGCCGGACAGTTTCGGTCACCAGGCCGAAGATGACGTATGTGGTCATCTCGCTCGACTTCTCTCGCGTGGTCTGGTTCGCCGGTTGGGCGGAGAAACCGAGGGCGGGAAGTGCGCCTTCGTGAGTGAGCGCCATAAGGGTCATTCCGAAGTTGACCCCGTCTTTTGCGGCTGCGGCGGGATAGAACTCTGCCAGCGCGCCGTATGCGGCGCCCGTGACGGCACCAAAGCCCCAGCGAACCGCTTCGGAGGCAATCTCCCTCTGGGCCTGCGGCAGATTGCGTGCTCCCAGCTTGTCGGCAGCAAGCGCGGTGGGGTCGGCTTCACCGTGTGTGCGCGGAGGGTAGACCCGCTCGGCGAGGGCTTTTGCAGCGGTGGCCAGGATGCCGCCAATCACGCCGGCAAGTAAACCCTTGGCTAGAGACTGATCTCCGAGGTAAGCGTGCGTCTGTTTTTCGGCGGGTTCGGCTATCTTCTTTTCAACGAAATCGGTAAGCATATCGGCGATCATGAATGTTTGCTCCTCAGGCTCCGTGAGATGCGGATTTGTTGCCCGGCGTGACGGCACCAAGCGGAAAGTGTTTCCGTGGCCTGCGGGTGAAGATGAATAGCGGTGACGTTTAGTGCTGCGATCCGGGCGCTGCGCCGTCCTGCCATTCGTACGCGACGATGCCGAGATCACCGAGCGATTTGATGACGGCTTCCAAGTTGCGCCGGAGTTCGGGTTCGGCACTGGCGGGCGCATCGTGAGCTTCCTCGATCGCAACCACGCGCCCATAAGGCCATGCAGTTTCGGGAACAGCGTTGAGGGCCGGGCCGAGGTCGGAGGTACGCACGTTCAGGTTCTGGCGGCGCGCTCCCACCGGACGCAGCAGACCGCCCTCGCCGAGAGAGGAGGTATTGGCGTCGGCTACGGTGACGTGCAGGGTAACCATCGAGGCCTGGATGGTGAGGTAAGGATTCTCCCAGGTGGACAGGGAATGGACGGCGAGATAGCGACTCTTCGCGGGCGATGGAATCTTGTCCAGGTCGGCGCGGATGTCTTCAAGCTGCTTGCGTGTGGACGCAGAGTTATCTCCAGCCGGCGATCGATAGGGAAGAACGCTGCGGCTGCAACCGCAAAGGACGGTGAGAACGAGGAGGAGGGCAGGTGTACGCACGCTTTCGTAAGAATAAACGAGGAACCGTGAATTGGTGCGCGGCGCGCGTTTGGGAAAACCTAAGCGTAGATAGCTACTTACCGGTAAAGCGGGCTTTGCGTTTGTGGAGGAACGCGTCCACACCTTCTTTTTTATCTTGGCTGTCGCTGAGAGTGCCGAACAGACGCGCTTCAAGTGCGAGTGCCTGATCGAGAGGCAGCGCCGCACCTTCGCGAACAGCCTCCATGCATGCGGCGAGGGCGAGTGGCGCTAAATCGGCCATCTGCACGGCCATCGCGCGCGCCACGTCGAGCAGATCGTCATCCGCGACGACCAGGTCGACGAGACCCATGCGGAAGGCTTCTTCAGCCGCCACCATGGCACCCGTTAGCAGCAGGCGGAGGGCTGCTGATGGCCCGACCAGACGCGGCAGGCGTTGGGTTCCGCCGTAACCCGGCAACAAGCCTAGCTTGACTTCAGGCTGGCCCAGACGCGCGGACTCCGCAGCGATGCGGAGCGTGCAGGCCATGGCGAGCTCGCAGCCGCCTCCCAGCGCGAAGCCGTTGATGCAGGCGATGACGGGCTTGCCGCAGGTTTCGATGCGGGTGAAGACATGCTGTCCGCGCAAGGCGAGCGCTTCGCCAGAGGACGCGTCGGTGAGCGCCAGCTCGTTGATGTCGGCACCGGCTGCGAAGGCCTTTGCTCCCGCGCCAGTGAGCAGGATCACGCGGATGCTGGGATCGGCGGCGAGCAGGGTGAACACTGCGTCGAGATCAGAAAACATCTGCGCATTCAGGGCGTTCAGAACCTCGGGACGATCCAGCGTGACGATGGCGATGGGCGCTTCGAATGCAATCGTGAGGGTCGCGTAGGCGGGCCCGGCCACCTCCGGCGAAGGCGTTTCGGGCAGGTCGTTGGAGATAGTGTTGGACATGGTTGGCGCTCCGGGGCTTCTGAACTGGACGATACAATGAGAGACATGATCAAGGGAATGACAGTGGTCGAGCCGGTGGCTGGCGCGGAGGACTTTGCCGCGTTGGGACGGCTGTTTGGCGAACTGGGGTTTGAACCCGGTAAGGGATGGAAAGACGACAGCGGCGAGGGCTCGGCGTTCCTGGCTCCCTTGGGAAATCTGGAGCTGGTGACCGGGCGTTTGCCAGGAGTTCCACGTATTTTGATTGAGGCGACGCAGCTGGATCACGTGCGCGCGTCTACAGCTAAGTGGGCGGAAGGTGCTGAATCGGCAACGGTCTCTGAGGTTGCGGCAACTCACTGGAACTCGCGGCTATTCACGCTGACTGTGGGCACTCTTCAGGTAGGTTTTTGGCAGTCGGAAGATCCGCTGCATGGTGCGGTCGAAGCTGTGAAAGGTGGAGTTTCGGCCGAGGGTATGCGTTTCTGCGTAATTACGACGCGTTGGAATACGGTGATTACGGACAGGCTGCTGCAAGGTGCGCTCGATTGCCTGCTTCGGAGTGGCGCGGCACGTAAGGACGTGCAGGTGGTGCGGGTTCCGGGCGCGTGGGAGATTCCAAACGCTGCACGAACTGCGGCTGAAAGCGGCAACGTGGACGCGGTGATCACGCTCGGTTGTTTGCTGCGTGGAGAGACGGCGCACTACGAAGCCATTTACACCGAAGTTGCGCGCGGCATCGGACAGTCTCAGCAGGAGACCGGTGTGCCGCACGCGTTTGGCGTGCTAACCTGCGAGACCCTGGAGCAGGCACTTGATCGTGCTGGATTGAAGGCAGGGAACAAAGGCTACGAGGCTGCATCGGCGGCGATTGAAATGGTGCATGTGAACCGCACGCTGAAGGGTGGCCGTTAGGTGGGAACACGCCGTAAGAGCCGCGAGCTGGTGATGCAAATGCTGTTCCAGGGCGATCTTGGGAAGCAGACGCCCGCTGAGGTTAGCAAGGTGTTTTGGCCTTCCGTGACAGACATTGACGAAGAGACAAGGGGCTTCGCCGAGGACCTCTACCGCGTGACGACAAGCCGGACGGTAGAGATCGATGCGTTGATTGAGGAGCACTCAAAAAATTGGCGGCTGGAGCGCATGCCGGTCGTCGACCGCAGCTTGCTGCGTGCAGGCATTGCGGAGATGCTGGGTTATCCGAAGACGCCTGCGGCTGTGGTCATCAACGAGACGCTCGAGGTAGCCAAGCGCTTTGCGGCGCCCGAGTCCATTCATTTCCTCAATGGTGTGCTGGACGCGGTTGCGCGCGATCTGTTGAAAGCACGGCTGGGCTGAGAGAAACGGCAACGCAGATTCCCTTCGGGAATGACAAACAAAGAGCCAGACCAGATTGTCCATTCCTGGATAATCGTCATCCTGACCGTAGTGAAGGATCCCTGTATTCCCCGAACGCGCTATATTGCACGCCCTTACCAAGTCCATCACAGAGTTGGGGTGAAGCCCTAAGGCTGTATTTGCATTCCGGGCGGTACCTGCTGTGGCGTCGTCGAAGGTTGCGGGTGGCTGGCGTAATTCTCGAGGATGAGCTTTTTCTCGTCGAGTTCAAAGCGGTGCTTGCCGGCTTTCGTGGCTTCGATGAAGCTGAGCGGCGTGCCAGGGCAGAGCAGCAAGGGAGGAGTTCCGGGAGGCGCTTTCTGCCCGTTCGGAAGCAGGTTGAGCGGTGCTGTCACGACTGGGTCGAAATCGAGTGCATTAGCACTGCCGCCAACAAGCCCCTGTCCTGGAACTGTGTGTGCTGACTGGCCTCCGGCTTCGCACGAAGCAAGCGTCAAGGGTGCCGAAACAAGATTGAGTTCCGGCGTTTGGAACGGGTAGCGGCAGGTAGGCGGCTGATCGGGAGCGTCGGTCGAGTAGCTGCACAAACCATGGCCGGGAACCGAGAATGGTGTTCGGGTAGCCTTCCACGTCTGCGCGGGCTGAGCCTTGATGTGCTGCACTGCGATCGAAAGGTGGATGTCCGCAGGAATGGACTTGATCTTGTTGTAGACGTCGAGCGGAACGGGAACGCGAACGATGGCGAACGGAGTTCCAGCATTGATTTCACCGGGTGCACTGGCGTATGGCCCACTGTAGTTCACGCCCGCAGCGTGCACGGTGAGGGCGGCTCCCTGAATGGTGTAGTTGGAGTTCGGGTCTGTGCCGGTCACACTGAAAGGGATTGCGAGTTCAGCCTGGTTGCGGAAGGTGGCGAGTGGGCCGGGCTGCGGCCTTTTCGGAAGATACTGTTGGGGAATTTCGGCGAGTGTGGGCTGGCTCGATCCTGAAGCGACCGGGTACGCGTGCCGTATGAGCGCGGTAGCAGGCGTGAGAAAAACCAGGACCACGATCAGCAGCGGGGTCGCAATCAGCAGGATCCTTGAGATTGCCGTCCTGCGTGTCGCATATTGATAGAGCAAGGCAATAGCCGGAAGAAGGATAAAGATCGCCGTCAGGATAGGTGTGAGCGCCGGCGGAATTAGGCGCTGGAAAGCGATAAAAGCGACCATAAGGCCGAGCGCCAGGACGTAAAGAATGGCACCCAGCGCGGACAAGAGCAGACGGGCGAAGGTGCTTGTGACAGCGGCCAGCGCCGTTACCGGGATCACGATGATGACAGTAAGCAGCAGCAGGTTGTGCAGCAGCGCAGGGATAGCCGAGGTAGGGTGCAGGCCTGCATGCAGCAGCAGAAAACATTGCATCAGCAAGAAGGGAAGGTAGAGAAAAGCCACGATGTAGAGCAGCTTGGCAACGAGGAGCTTGGCCCAATGGTAGGGGCGCGAGGTCCAGAACTGACGGTCGCCCACGAGCGATTCGTCGTGGATCAGGCGCGAGATCATAACCAGCCATGCAATCGGCATGAGCAGCTTGAGGAAGCCCGCCAGAATGGGCGCAAAGGCCGCGTACGGGCTGGAGGTCCAGTGCGACGGAGCGGACCAGGCAAACGCCACGAACAAGGCGAGCACAACCAGAGTTTCGGGCCAGAGGTGGCGGAGGTCCTTGCGGAAGATGAGAATCGGCTGAGGCAGGGCCATCGTATCGTTCGTCCTTGGTGGATGCAGGCTGGCAGTTGTGGCAGAGATTGGAGTCAGGCCGCTTCGGCAGAGATTGCGGGCGTGCGGCCGGATTTAGCGAGCGCAAGAAAGATGCTGCGCAGCGTCATGGGTGCGAGTTGCAGGTTCAGCGGGACCGGGGACGGGAAGACCCCGGCAACTTCAGCCGCAACGTCTTCTGTGTCCGCGTGAGTATGAACGAAGCGCGCCGCGCTGAGGGTATGTTCCAGCAGCAGCCAGGACTCAGGCGGGGCACCGGTCTGGGTTAGCACCGCAGAGGACGGTTGACCCGAAGGCGAAGGCAGCGTAACCGTGACCTCGCGAAACCGTGCGGTGAGGCTGGTCATTTCTTCGGCGAAGAGCAGATGGCCCTGGTGGAGGAAGCCGATGTGCGTGGCGAACGATTCGACTTCAGCCAGATCGTGCGAGCTGATCAGAATGGTGGGGCGTTCGGCAGCCGCTGCATTGGCAAACGCCTCGCCCGCTGCTAAAGAACGCGGGCGGACGCGATTCATCAATGCTTCAATGAGTTCATCGCGAACCAGCGGATCGAGGCCGCTGAAAGGCTCGTCGAGCAGAATGAGAGACGGAGAGAAAGCCAGAATGGACGCCAGCGCGGCTTTCATCAGCATGCCGCGCGAGAGATGCTTGAGCTTGCGATTCAATGGAAGTTCAAGCTGCTGGACGAGCGCACGGTCATCCCACGTGGGGTAAAAGCCGGAAAGGTAGCTGAGGAACTGGCCGACGGACATCCAGTCCGGAAGTTCCTGGTTTTCGCTGGCGTAGCCTATCCGGGTGAAGTCAAATCCGGTCAGGCGGGTTGTGTCCTCGCCCAGAATCCGGGCCGATCCGGACGTAGGATGCACCATGTTCATCAGCATTTTGATAAGCGTGGTTTTGCCCGCACCATTGTGCCCTACCAGAGCAAAGACGGCCCCACGCGGAACCGTCAGGTTCAAAGGATGAAGGGCTTGCGTCTTTCCATAGCCCTTGGAAAGCCCGTTGGTCTGAATGGCGGGCGTTTCCTGGGCGGAAGTCTGGGTTGCTGGCATCATGTCGTTTTGCGTAGGCTCCGACTTGGAGGCTAGCAGAAAACCCCGACGTTGTAGCTGAATTTTGCTCTACGTTGGCCCAACATCGAGAGTGAGGTGGCGCGTCGTAACCGCTATTTACCTTGTGGTTGTGTTCAAAGAAAACTCACCACAGCGGTGCTCTTGCTGCGCCTTCTCGAGCGATGGAGCGGAGGACGTGGGCCGGACGACCTGGCAGCAGGTGGAACAGATGCTTTCCTTTTGAGCGCCGAGACGCACGATGAATTCACGAAGTGCTGGCATAATTACCTCCAATCCAACCAGTTTAGTCAACGTGCTGGGAACCAGTCAGTGAGGTAGACAACATAGCGTCGGAAGCTCAGTGTTTTGACCCCAGCAAAATCAGCGGCGGGAGCGTAGACGTTCATGTAATTCGGAGGTGGCCTGACGATGACACGGCAGGCATAGCGTACGCAGGTTGTCGAGATCGCATTGTCCTCCGCCTTCTGCGACGGGAGTGATGTGATCTGCATCCCAGAGGGAGCGGCGGCTGGCAATGGACTTCATTCCGTAAAGAGAAAGCCCGGCTGCGCGGGCGGCACCGCGTGAGCGCCTGAGCGCGGCATAGATGGCAATCGTGTCCGCCTTACAAATCGCGCAAACGCCCCGATCGCGCGCCAGGACCTGATCGCGAAGGTAGCCCGGATCGGAGCGCAGGCGCCACTGGTGAACGCAGTATTCGGAGCAGAAGGTGCGGCGCCGTTTGGCGAGAATCTCAAGATCGCACCAGCGGCACAGAGGCAAACCGTTCGGTCCCAGCGCGAGCAGATGCGGCGAAAGACGGCCACCTTCAAGGGTGCGCGCAGGCAGCATAGACACATCAGCATAGAAAGTGCGATTGTGTCTGACAAGTGACTTTGGGGATGCGGAGTCCGGGCTAGAATCAGACTGGGCGATTTAGCATCCTGCGCCCCTGTGCGGTCTCCGATGCATGGCGTGAGCGTCAACCGTGAGGAAAGAACACTGCCGAAGCCTTTCTATCGTGTGCTCCAGCTCGTTCTGGTTGGCGTGGCGGGCATCCTGCTCGCATTGCACTACGTTCATTTGCGTGCGGACTTTCCGAACCATTCTCCGTGGATGGATTGGTCAAAGTACACGGATGAAGGTTGGTATGGCGATGCGGCCATCCGCTATTTTCAGCTTGGCCACTGGTATGTACGCGGGGCGTTCAATCCTGCGGTTGCACTACCCGTGTGGCCGCTGCTTGAAGCGGCAGTGTTCCGGTTGACTGGAGTGTCACTGGTAGCCGCGAGAGCTCTGTCGGTTACGGTGTTTGCTGCGACTGTGATTGCAGCATGGTTTCTCGTGCGGGGCTGCGGAAAAAAAGCTGGTGACGTAGACGCGGCAGGGCGACCAGGTTGGCGCACAGAGCTAGCCGCAGCAGCCGCCGTGCTGATGATGGCTGCGAGCCCATTCTGCTTTGTGTTTACTCGCCTGGCTATTCTTGAACCTCTGCTGGTGTTTCTGATGACTTTGGCTCTGCTTACTGCTGCTCATCTGCGCCAAACAAGCGCATCAGGCTGGAAGGAGTTGCAATCAAACGCGACGTGGATTGTGCTCCTGGGCCTCTTGATTCCTGCAATGATTTTGACCAAGACGACTGCCATCTTTTTACTACCTGCGTTGGGCTGGATGATTCTTGCGTCGCTTGATTACAAGCTGCTCTCTTCGCTGCGAATCGGGTCAGCAATTGCCATCCTGGCGGGTGGAATCTGGATCCTGTACTACGTTGGATTCGTCCGTCCGCACTATCTGGAGGATTACCAATATTTATTCAGTGCGAACACCTATACCTTTCTCACGCTTGATCAATTTCCTTCAGTCGTGAAGAATATGCTGCAAGGCGGATGGTGGTTGGGCAGCGCGTTGTATCTCTCGTTTGCGGCGAGCGTGATGTTGTTGGTTGCGAGCGTGCGTTGGCTTCGTGCGCGTCCGCTTCTTCCCGCGCTGGTCTTGTGGATTGCGGGCTATGCGTCGTTTCTCGTCTATCACAACAATTTGCAGCCACGGTACTACTACGTTCTGGCTGTTCCCATCACGTTGCTCGTGCCTGCTGCATTCTCGGAGCTGTTGCTTCCACGAGTTCACACGCGTTCGAGGATTGCAGCCGTATCGATAGTGGCAGTGCTGGTCCTGTTTGCAATCGTCGTACCCGACGCAAAGCAGACAGTCGGTTACGTCCGGAATCCGCAATATACTTTGGTGAATGCTGCGGCCCACATTCACGATACGATCGCGGCCGCAGAGCGCGTGGACCCAGCACACCCTTCACTTGTACTTTCGATTTCAGGCTCAGACCTTTCCTTGATGACAGGGCTGCCCAGCATCTGTGACGACTTCAGCACGATGGACCTTGACGATGAGGTGAAGTTGTACAAGCCAGGGTGGTATGTGGCCTGGAACCAAATGGAAGACGACAAGATGGACGCCCTGTACCCTGAGTTTAAAGTGCGCCGGGTCGCGACGTTCCCGGCGATGGATGACCCGGAGAGAAACCTTCTGGTCCTTTACCGTATCGACCCGGCTGAGTTGAAGCCTGCCACACGTAAACGCCGCAAACGTTCTGCGGGGCAACTGCATACGCCAATCGGACAGCAGCCGAGCACGTCGCAACTCAAGCATTAGCCCAAGTTTCGCGAAGATCGGGCCTGCCCAGCCCGAAGATTGCTCGGATATGATCGCGGACATGAATAAAAATCTGACGGCGGAAGCTCGGGCTCGCAGAATCAAGGTGATCGTTTTCGATGTGGACGGTGTGCTGACCGACGGCTCAATCACCGTGCATCCGAACCCGGATGGCTCTGCCACCGAAGTGAAAAGTTTCTCGGCACATGACGGCCTGGGAATGTCGCTTGGAAGACTGGGCGGCTTACGCATAGGCGTGATCACCAAGCGACAGTCGGCGGCGGTTGCCATTCGAATGCGTGATCTGAAGATGGAATTTGTGTATCAGGGCCAGGGATACAAAATGCACGCCATCGAGGAGATTCTCGCTAAAGCGGGCGTGTCGCTCGAAGAGCTCGCCTACGTTGGTGATGATGTGGTGGATGTGCCGGTGATGCGAGTCTGCGGGCTGGCGATTGCCGTAGCCGACGCGCGGCAGCAGGCCAAAGATGCGGCGCACTGGGTGACACCCAACCCCGGCGGACATGGCGCGGCGCGCGATGCGATTGAATTTATTCTCGCTGCACAGGGTTCGCTGGCCCGTGTTGTGGAGCAGTACCTGGATGAAAGTGGCAGCAGGGCGCGAGCTTCCGACATCGGCACGGGGAATATGTAAGTCTCAGACGACAAGCGAACAACTGGCGAACGCGCTAGAATCGGGCTATGCTCCAGACCGCCGTCATTCCTGCTTCCCTTGCATGGGCTCACCCCGTGGTGCAGGAGTGGTTTGTCGCAAAGTTTGGGTCCGCAACAGAGCCGCAGGAGGCCGGGTGGCCCTGCATTCTGACTGGTGAGCCGACCCTGATCTCTGCACCCACAGGCTCAGGCAAGACCTTGGCTGCGTTTCTGGTTTGCATCGACTGCTTGCTGCGTCAGGCGATTGCCGGATCGCTGGCAGCCACGACGCAGGTGGTCTACGTTTCTCCACTCAAGGCGCTGTCCAACGATGTGCAAAAGAATCTGGACCAGCCGCTGCGCGAGATCCAACAACTTGCGCTCGAACGCGGCTATTTGTCCACCGAAATTCGGACTGGCGTGCGCACGGGCGATACGCCAACCAAAGAACGCGTAGCGATGCTGAAACATCCACCGCACATCCTGGTGACGACGCCGGAGTCACTTTACATTTTGCTGACTGCAGGCAAGTCTCGTGAGAATTTGCGTGATGTGCGCACGGTGATTGTGGATGAGATCCACGCTGTTGCGAACAACAAACGTGGCGCACACCTCGCGCTCTCGCTCGAGCGCCTGGAAGCGCTGGTCATAGGCGAGAATCCGTTATGCGTAGGCGCGCGGCTGACGGCACGGAGTGTACCTCCACAGCGCATTGGACTTTCGGCGACCCAGAACCCGATTGAGTTGGTAGCGCAGTTTCTAACTGGCGTGGACGACACACGCAGGCCGGCGCGCATCGTGCAGGTGGGGCAGCGCAGAACGCTCGACCTGGGAATCGAGGTACCATCGGATGAGTTGGGGTCAATAGCGACCTCTGCCATGTGGACGGAGGTCTTCGACAAACTGGCGGCGCTGACTGACCATCATCGCAGCACGCTGGTGTTTGTGAACACGCGCCGCCTGGTTGAGAAGATCGCGTTCGAACTGGCCGAACGTTTGGGAGGCGAGCACGTGGCTGCGCATCACGGATCGCTGTCGCGGACCTTGCGGCTCGATGCAGAGCAGCGGCTCAAGAACGGCGAAATCAAGATTCTGATTGCCACTGCTTCGCTCGAACTCGGCATCGACATCGGCACCGTAGACCTGGTGTGCCAAATTAACACCACGCGAGCTGTGTCGGTGGCGATGCAGCGCGTGGGCCGGGCGGGGCATTGGCGCGGCGCAACTCCGAAAGCAAAGTTTTTTGCGACGACACGCGATGATTTGTTGGAGCAGGCTGCGCTGATGCGCAAGATGCGTGCGGGCGAACTGGACCGGCTGGAGATTCCACCCGCACCGATTGACGTGCTGATGCAGCAAATTGTCGCCGCCTGTGGAGCGGAATCGTGGTGCGAAGAGACACTTTTCCGCTGTTTGCGCCGTGCGTATCCCTATCGCGATCTGACGCGTGCACAGTTCGATGAGCTGCTGGTGCTGTTGCATGAGGGCATCGAATCTGGACGCGGGCGTTACGGCGCTTACCTGCTGCGCGATCAGGTGCAGGGCCATCTGCATCCGCGGCGGGGTGCGCGGATGACTGCAATCGCCAACGGCGGTGCGATCCCGGACACGAGTTTGTTCTCGGTCATCCTACAGCCCGAAGGTGTCCAGATTGCCACGCTCGATGAACATTTTGCAGTGGATTCTTCTCCCGGAGACGTTGTGCTGCTGGGTAACACAAGCTGGAGGATTCTGAAGATTGAATCTGCAGGACGTGTGCTGGTGGAGGATGCGCATGGTGCGCCGCCAACGATTCCGTTCTGGGAGGGTGAGGCTCCGCAACGAACCGCCGTGTTGTCGGATGGTGTGGGCCAATTGCGGGAAGAGATTGCTGCGCGTACATCTGATGTTTCCGGGGCTGCGATGCATGTGGCGCACCCGCAGGTAGTTGCCTGCGTGGAATGGCTGATGAGAGAGACGTGTGTATGCCGCAGCGGTGCGCTGCAACTGATCGCGTACATAGTGGCGGGACGTGCCGTGCTGGGTGCGGTTCCGTCGAAGAACACGATTATCGCTGAACGGTTTTTCGATGATGGCGGCGGCATGCAGCTGGTCCTGCATACACCGTTTGGCGGGCGCGTGAATAAGGCGTGGGGTCTGGCGTTGCGGAAACGTTTCTGCCGCGGCTTCAACTTCGAATTGCAGGCTTCGGCGACCGACAATGGGATCAACATTTCGCTGGCCGAGCAGCATAGCTTTCCACTGTCGGACGTGTTTCAGTTCCTGAGCGTGCAAACCGCCAAAGAGTTGCTGGAGCAGGCTTCCATTACGTCGCCGATCTTCAAAAACAGGTGGCGCTGGGCGGCGGGACGTAGTCTCCAGTTGCTGCGGATGCAGAAGGGCAAACGCGTAGCCCCGCAGATTCAGCGCACACGCTCCGACGACCTGATGGCCAACGTTTTTCCGCAGGCTGCCGCGTGCTTTGAGACGATCGTTGGAGACATTCAGATTCCGGATCATCCTCTGGTGCGCGAAGTCATGAAGGATGTGCTGGGCGAGGCGATGGACCTGGAGGGCCTGCTCGAGATTTTGCAGCGCATCGCCGACGGTGAGATCCGGTGTCTTGCGGTCGATACGCCCGTTCCTTCGCAGTTCGCGCATGAACTGATCAACGCCATGCCGTATGCCTATCTGGACGAAGCGGACGCCGCCGCTCGCAGGGCGCGGGCAACTACGCTGCGACGCAATCTGCCCGACGGAACCGGCGAAGAAGCGGGACTTGTCGATCAGGCCGCAATCGACACCGTGCGGGCGCAGCTTTGGCCCGATCTGCGCGATGAGCATGAGCTGCACGATCTGCTGCTTGGTCTGGTGATGCTGCCCCTGCAATTTCTGGATACGGAACGTGCCCGTGACTGGCCGCTGTTCTATGAACGCCTGGTGCGTAACGGACGTGTACAGACCCTGGATTATGGTGGCCGTCCGTACTGGGTTGCAACGGAACGCATTCCATTCGCAGACGCCATTTTTCGGCCCGAGGTTGCGGGCTCGGTGACGGAACAGGCGGAGGAAATTACCCGCTCGGCAGCCGTGTCGAAATGCGTTCAAGGCTGGTCACAGATCACGGGGCCCACATGCGCGTTCGCGCTTCAGCGAGCACTGGGGATAGACGAGGGATCTGTTTTCCAGGCGTTCGTCGCGATGGAGATGCAAGGACTTTTGCTGCGCGGTACGTTTGAGCAGCCCGCGACCACAG
>JAABUJ010002288.1_pt1 | contig 24251 bp, 27 predicted proteins | sample 5559131 | NCBI WGS metagenome assembly JAABUJ01 (sample SAMN10711875, study PRJNA513366) | rock metagenome | isolation source: Antarctica rocks | place: Antarctica: Victoria Land, Mt New Zealand nord | collected 2016-01-07
GTGGCGCCCGGAACGGGTCAGGTGGCGCCCGGAACGGGTCAGGTGGCGCCCGGAACGGGTCAGGTGGCGCCCGGAACGGGTCAGGTGGCGCCCGGAACGGGTCAGGTGGCGGCAGATGACCGTCCGGGCCACGGCCCGAGGCGCGGAACGTGGCTCGCTGGATGGGACGACAGCGGACGTCATCATCTGCGGCGCCAGCTTCGCCGGCCTGGCGGTGGCCCGGGAGCTCGCGGGCTGTGGCGCCTCGGTCCTGCTCGTCGACCGCTACGAGCTCGGCGAACGTGCCACTTCGGCCTGCGCAGCGCCCACCCCGTGGCTGCACGCGCTCGGCCTCGGTGAAGCGATCCGCCAGGAGATCCCGCACATGCGGTTCATCACCCCCCACGGCTCGGTGCGCTACCGGCTGCCCTGGAGCTGGTCGGCGTTTGACTATCGCCACCTCTGTCAGCTCCTGTACGCGCAGAGTGACGCCCGCTTTCACACCGCCAAGGTGCAGGGGCGCGCCAACCTCGATCAGCCGGTCGAGGGGGAGGGGGAGGGGATCGGCGTCGTCACCGACCGCGGCGTACTGCGTGCGCCGCTGGTGGTCGACGCGTTGGGCTGGCGGCGCGTGCTCGGTGAGAGCGGCTATCAGCCACCGAACGCGCCCCTATCGCGTGGCCTGGAGGTTCACCCGGGTGCCCACAGTGGGGATCTCGATGTGTGGATCGAGCGGTCGCTGGTGCGCCGGGGGTACGGCTGGCGGGTGCCCGCGGCCGGCGAGGCTCGTGTCGGCGTGGCCTCCTATGCACCCGCAGATCACGTGCGCCGGCCGACCGTCGAGCTGGCCGAGCGCCTCGACCTCGAGGCGGTCGGCTATCAGGGCAACTGGTTTCCCCATCGGCTGCGTCCCGCCGCCGAGAGCTCGATCTTCTTCGTCGGCGACTCGGCCGGGCACTGCTTCCCACTGTCCGGTGAGGGCATCCGCACCGCGTTCTACTTCGGAATCGCCTGCGGCCGGGAGCTGACGGCGGTGCTCGGGCAACGAAGCTCCCGAACCGAGGCGCTCGCGCGCTACGCCGCCTTCAGCGCCGGCCACGCGCGCGCCTTTGCGATCGCCGGACGGCTGCAACGGCTCGTCCCCGCGCTGCCTCCGCGGATGCTGACCGCCGGGCTCCGGCTGCTGGGTCGCCAACCGTTGATCGATCGCAGCTTTGGCTGGTACCTCGATCAGGCCCACCCTTCGTTTGCCGGGGCCGGCCAGAGCGTGGGTAGGAAGCAGAGCGACCCCCGGCGCTCCTCAGCGGGCGGCCAGCCGCCCGTCCAAGCCAACCAAGGAGCATGACCTGATGCAAACCTCAAACACGATCGACACCCTGCTTGACCGCACCGTCGCACTTGGCTACGGCAACCTTGGGCTGGTGATCCGTCGGCGCCTGAAGGATTGGCCCGCTGACCCGCCGCGGATGGATGGCAAGGTGGTGCTGGTCACCGGTGCCGCGTCCGGGCTCGGCTTGGCCGCCTGCCGGGGATACGCTCGGCTGGGCGCAAGCGTCCGGGCGGTTGCGCGAGATCAGGCCCGCGCCGAGGAGGCGGTCCGGCAGATCAGCGAAGCGGCCCCGGGCGCCGACGTGCGCCCCGAGGCCTGCGACGTGAGCAGCCTCCACGAGCTGCGCACGTTCGCCGAGCGCTTCGCGGCCGCAGAGCCTCGGCTCGATGTGCTGGTCAACAACGCCGGGGTGATGCCCGATAGGCGTGAGTACTCGGTCGACGGACACGAGCTGATGTTCGCCACGCACGTCCTGGCGCCGTTCGGGCTGATCGCGATGCTCAGCGAGCTGCTCAGGGCCAGCGCCCCCTCCCGGGTGATCAACGTCAGCTCCGGGGGCATGTATGACCAGAGCATCCCGGGCGATGACCTGCAGTCTGAGCAGACCAGCTACGGCCCCAAGAAGCTCTACGCGCGGACCAAGCGCGAGGAGGTCGTGATCACCGAGCAATGGGCGCAGCGCCTGGATGGATCCGGCGTGGTCGTCCATGCGATGCATCCCGGCTGGGCGGACACCAAGGGGGTCCAGGAGTGGATGCCCGTGTTTCGCGCGCTCACCCGGCCGATCATCCGCAGCCCCGAGCAGGGCGCCGACACGATCGTCTGGCTGGGGGGGGGCCCCGAGCCGTTGCAGAGCAACGGCAAGTTCTGGCACGACCGCCGAGCCCGCCCGACCCACTACCTGATCGGCGCCTCGGAGGACAGCGATCAAGACCGCCAGAAGCTGTGGAACCTATGCGAGTCGCTGCTCAGTCAGGCCAGCATCCCGGGTGCTTCCGGACTGGCGGCGTAAGCGACCCGCGACGCATGACGCACTCCCGCCGGCGGCCGGGCTAAGCGGACTCTCATCTGGCTCATTGGCTCAGCCGCTTATCGCCTTTGGAAGGGGGGTAGCCAGGTTGGCACCCCGACACCATCCACATGATCTTGGAGAGCCCATGTCTGACCTAGATTTCGACTCCCGCGTCAACCGACGTCGTGCCCTGGCCCTCGGCGGAGTGACGGCTGGCGGCCTGTTGTCGGCCGGACCGCTCAGCGCCGTCGCCCAGGCGCGCGGAGACCGGGCTCGCTCCCAGGCCGGAAAGCTGCCGGCCAAGCGCATCCAGGAGATCGTGCAGGCCGAGGGGATGGTCAGCAGCGGCGTGCTCAGCATCGATATCGCGCGCAAGGACATCGGCGACTCCAAGGGGCCGCTGGGGGTGACGTTCACGCCGTCGTTTGAGATCGATGGCACGCTGACCTTCCAGCCCCTCGGCCACCGGCTGGCGTTCTTCAACGGCGACCTGCCCCTGAGGGGGCACGAGACCAATCGGTTCATCGACGCGATCATCGCCAACGGCCTCACCTTCCAAGCCTTTCACATGCATTACATCGAGATGGATCCTCAGATCTGGTTCATCCACTGGCGTGGTGTCGGAGAGCCACTCAGGCTGGCCAAAGCGGTCCACAACACCCTCAAGGCGACGGAACTCCGCTGCCCCAGAAGATGCCGTCCAACCCGAAGAGCCCGTTGGACGACAAGCGCCTGGGAAAGATCCTGCACGGGAGCGCGTCGATCGGCGACGAGGGCGTGGTGACCGTCAACGTCAACCGCCGCGACCGGATCGTGATCGACGGCATCCGCGTCTCCCCCGAAGCCAACATCTCGACCGGGATCGAGTTCAAGCCACTGGCATCCAAGGGTCCGCACGCCGCTGTCGGCCCCGATTTCTCATTGACCAGTAGCGAAGCTCAGCCGGTGGTGCGCGTGATGCGAGACCTGGGCTGGTTCGTGAGCTGTCTCTATAACCAGGAGACCAGCGAAAAGCCCCAGCTCTACTTCTCTCACATGCTCAAGACCGGCGACGCCTATGCGCTGGCGCACGAGATCCGGCGCGGGCTTGACCTGACCAAATCCGACTAAAGGCCCAAGGCGGGGTGATCAGGCCGTGGGGTGCTCGTGCGCCAAGCGCTCGAGCACTGCGGCAGAGCTCGGGTCATGGGTCAGCACGAGCTCGCGCATCATCCCGGTGTCCAGCCGGGCCGGCGCGGTTTCCCCGATGAAGTCGTCGATCACGTGAGCGAACCGCAACGGGTCGTCGAGCTGCGGGAAGTGGCCGGCATCCTCGAACAGCTCGAGCCGGCTGCCCGACATACCCTGGTGGGTTGGCTCGGCGTGCTTGACCGGAATGATTCGATCGCGGCGCCCCCAGATGATCAGCGACGGCATCGTCGAGGACAGATACAGGCGATCGCTGGCGTTGATCCGCTGACCGGTGGGATCGATCACGCTGCGCAGCGTGTTGATGAAGGCGCTGCGGGCCTCGCGGTTGGACAGCGACTGGTAGCCCCGGGCCATCTCGGTCAGGTCAGGACCGGTGCGCAGGCCCATCCAGCCGAGCGCCTGGGGAAGGACCGAGGCGGCGCCGAGCACGCGCGGGTGGGCGAGCAGCGGCAGGACGAACTCCGATCCCGGGAGCGTCGCAGCGCGTAGCAGCGGATGGACCTCCTCGCCGAGCCCGCCGCTGGACACCAGCACCAGCCGTTCGCAGCGCTCGGGAAACTGATAGGCGAACTGCATCGCGATCCCGCCGCCGAGCGAGTGCCCAACCACGGTGGCGCGCTCGATGTCCAGCCCCACCAACAGGTCTCGGATGCCCGAGGCGTGTGCGCCGAGTGAGTAATCGCCGCGCGGCTTGGCCGATTCGCCGTGACCGAGCAGGTCCGGCGCGACGACAGCGTGGTTCTCGGCCAGCGACGCGACGACCGGATCCCACTGCGCCGCGCGCCCGGCGACGCCGTGGATCAATACCACCGCGGGACCCTGGCCGGCGATCGTGAAGTTCACCCGGTGACCGTGCAGCAGCACCTCGGCGCGCTCGATCGTCGGGACGGCTCGCACGGACCGCTGCCGGGTCACGGTCCGGGCGGTCGGCTTCCTGGCGGCCTTGCTGGTCGGCATCTGTCTCACCGTACTGTGTGCGCAGCGCAAACCCAACCATTGGAGGAGATACCCGCAATGAGCACGCAAGCCGCCGGCCCGATCACGGCCCGTCATCACGTCGCCGCGGCCATCCATCCGACGCCGTCCAGGATCAAGCGCGAGATGGAGGAGGTCGACGGGTTCAACGCCAAGGTCGCGGTGCTGATCACCCGGGTGGTCGGGTCTGTGTGGTGCGCCTATGCCTTCGCGATCATCGCCCTGATCGGTTTTGCGACCCGTTCTGGACCCCGGGGGCGAGGGATTGATCGCCTGGATCGCGTAGACCTTTCTGCAACTCGTGCTGCTGAGCGTGATCATGGTTGGCCAGGCCGTGCAGTCGGCGGCTTCGGACGCCCGCTCGGTGCAGACCTACCAGGACGCCGAGAAGATCCTCGACGCCCTCGATGCGCACACCAAGGGCGGGATCGCCGAGCTGCTGACGGCCATTGAAGCGCTCGGAGCCAAGCTTTGAGTCCGCCTGAGGGCGCAGCCCCGGGGCGCGGCGCTTGCGCTTTCACAGGTTGATCAGGATGATTCCGAGGACGACGGCCAGCGTGGGCGCTATTCGACGGCGTTGCAGCGGCTCGTGGAACACGACCATGGCGATGATCGCCGCGCTGATCACGCTGGTCTCGCGCAGCGCCGACACCAGGGCCAGCGGACCCTGGGTCTGAGCCCAGATGACGATTCCGTAGGCGGCCAGCGAGAGAGCGCCCGCGGTGAGGCCGGCGGCCAGGTTCTTGGGCGTGGCCCAGCCGGGGTCGTGCCGGCGGGCGATCGCGGCGATCGCGGCCAGCGGCGGTCCTTGGAGCAGGAACAGCAACGCGGTGTAGCCGAGCGCGTTGTGGGCGTGGCGCACCCCGAGCCCGTCGAGCACCGTGTAGCTGGCGATCGCCGCTCCGGTGAGCAGCGCAGCGACGGTGGCGGGCAGGTCGGCCCGGGTGAGCCGGCCGCCCGCGAAGACGATCGCCGTCAGTCCCCCGGCCACCGTGACCACGCCGGCCAGCTGGACTGCGCCGAGGTGCTCATTGGCCAGGATCCAGGCTCCGGCGGCGACCAGCAGAGGCGCGGTTCCCCGGGCCAACGGGTAGGTCTGACCGAAGTCCCCCAGCCGGTAGGCTCGCATCAGGCCGAAGTTGTAGCCCACGTGGAGCACGGCTGACCCGAGGGCGAAGGCGATCGCCGCCGAGCGGGGCATTCCGGCGAGGGGGAGCGCGACGGCGCTGACGATCGTGTCGCTGACCCCGATCAGCCCGAAGGCCACGAGCTTGTCCTGCACTGCCGAGGCGATCGCGTTCCACACCGCGTGCAGCATCCCCGCCCCGAGCACCAGCCCCGTCACCCCCCAGGTGAGGTGGCCGGTGCTCATCGTGCGCTCTGATCGCAGGCCCTCGCCATCACCGCTCTACTCCAGACTCGATCGCCAAGGTTGTGAACAAATGCTGCGAAACGCTTGACGAGCGGATAGTCTGCCGCGATCAGCCTACGTCCCGCTGCTCGAACCCTGGAGGACTGATGGCGCAGCTCGCCGCTCCACCCCGCGTAGACCTCGACACCGAAGGCCTGGACCGCGGGGTCGGCTTCTTCGGCCTGTTCTGGGCCTCCGAGGGCTCGCTGATCGGCTCGGGGTGGCTGTTCGGCGCCCTCGCGGCGGCGACGATCGCCGGGCCCTCGGCGGTCATCGGCTGGCTGGTCGCGTCGGTGATCGTGATCGTGCTGGCGCTGGTGCACGCCGAGCTGGGCGGGCTGTTTCCGGTCAGCGGCGGGACCAGCCGCTTTCCGCACTACGCCTTCGGCAGCTTCGCCGGCGCCACGTTCGGGTGGGCGTCGTACCTCCAGGCGGCCAGCGTGGCGCCGATCGAGGTGCTCGCCGCGATCCAGTACCTGTCCACCGCGCACTGGGCCAAGGGCTTCTATGTCGCCCATCCGGGGAGCGGCGGCACCCTCAGCGGGGCCGGCATCGTCGCCGCGGTCATCCTGATGGTGACTTTCGTGGTCCTCAATCTGGTCGGGATCCGCTGGCTGGCCCGGGTCAACAACGGGCTGACCGGCTGGAAGGTGTTCCTCCCCGTGCTGACGATCATCATCATCCTGGTCACCCACTTCCACGGCGGCAACTTCAGCAAGGGCGGCGGCTTCTTCGTCAAGGGCTCTGCCGTCAAGGACATCCTGATCGCGATCCCGGGCGGCGGGATCGTGTTCGCGCTGCTCGGGTTCGAGCAGGCGGTCCAGCTGGGTGGTGAGGCGCGCAACCCGAAGGACGTGCCGCGCGCGGTGATCGTCTCGGTCCTGATCGGCGCCGCGGTGTACATCCTCCTGCAGGTGGTGTTCATCGGCGCCGTCGATCCCAAGCTGCTCGTCTCCCAGCACACCTGGACCAACCTCGGTCCGACCAACACCAACTCCGCAGTGGTGGCGCTCAACGCGGGACCGTTCTACACCGTCACCAAGGTCGCCGGCCTGGCCTGGCTGGCGTTCCTACTCCGGATCGATGCGGTGATCTCGCCCGGCGGCACCGGACTGATCTATCTGACGTCGTCCTCCCGGCTGAGCTTCGGGCTGAGTCGCAACGGCTTCATCCCGAAGGCGTTTGAGGCCACCAGCCAGCGCAACCGGGTGCCCGTGTTCGGAGTCGTCGTCGCCACGATCATCGGCCTGCTGTTCCTGCTGCCGTTCCCGAGCTGGAGCGCGCTGGTCAGCGTCGTGACCAGCGCGTCGGTGCTGATGTACGCGGCCGCTCCCCTGTCCTTGGGCGCCCTGCGCAAGCAGAAGCCCGACCTTCCGCGGTTGTACCGGCTGCCGGCGGCCGGCTTCCTCGCGCCGGCATCGTTCGTGTGCGCCACCTGGATCATCTACTGGGCGGGTTGGCCGACCTACACCACGCTGATGCTGGCGATGCTGATCGGCTACGCGCTGATCGCCGCCTCGTATCGATTCAACCTGAACCCGAAGCAGGCGAAGATGGACTGGGGCGCGGCGGTGTGGATCTTCCCCTACTTCATCGGCATGGGGATCATCTCCTACTTCGGCACGTTCCCAACCGGGGGCGGAGGGATCATCGGCGGTGTCGGGATCTTCAAGACCTGGCTGGTCAACGGCAACAACGACCTCGGTCTGTACGGGGGCTTGATCGTGTCGGCGGCGTTCAGCCTCGTGATCTACTACGTGGCCATCTCCCGGAGGCTGCCGGAAGTCAAGGTCGACGAGTACGTGCGTGAGGTGTATCCGCCGCCGGTCACGGAGTAAACGGGCCGGCGTTCACAGGGCCGGCCCGGGACGGTAGCTTGTCGGACCATGGCTGCGGTCTTTCGCATGGTGTGCAGTCCGGCGGCGCTGGCCGGGGCCCCCGCCGGCTGGGCGATCTCGACGCTGCGCGACGGTGAGGTGGCGCTGCTGGTCGATGAGGGCGGGCTACCGGCGATCAACGCCGCTGCGCACGCGCTCGGCCTCGTCTCGGTCTCGATCGTCCGCAGTGAGAGCACCCCGGTGGCGCAGGAGCAGACCGTGATCGCGTTCGCCGGCGCGTTTCCGCTGGTCTGGGTCGCCGCGCAGTTCAGTGACTCGGCGCAGGCCTGGGCTCACGAGCGGGGGCCGATGACGCTGCTGGTCGACGCGCCCCGAGCGCTCCCCGAGGACGAGCGAGGCCGCATCGGACGGTTCCTCGCTCTGCTGGCGCGCCAGACGGAATAGTGAGGCGGAACCCCGTGGCCGAATCTAGGCTGGCCGTTTTAGAGGCCAAATATTCCCGGTTCGCGGCCAGCCTCCGAGCGCCCCCCGAGCTGGCGGTCGCCACGCGATCTGACGCGTGGCGGAGGGCGTAGGATCGGTTGGCGTGACTCCGTTGTTTCATCGCCGCACCGAGGAGGAGCAGGCGACTGAGCGTGTCCGCCGCGATGAGGCCGCGCAGGCGCAGGAGCGCGCGCTCGAGTCGCGCCGCCAGGTGGAGGCCGGAGGTCTGCCGCTCGCCGCGCAAGGGCGGCTGCGCCAGCTCGCGTCGGCCGGCGAGGAGCCATCCGTGTTCAGCAGCGATCTATCGGTGCAGGAGTACTCGCTGCTCGCCGGGCTCGGGGTCACGCCGGTGACCCAGGTGATGGGCTCGTCGATCTACAACGTCGGTTGGCAGCCCGTCTACTACAACGTCCCGACCGAGGTCAGCGTGCTGTCGGGGGCCTTCAACGAGAGTCGCCGGCTGGCTCTCGGCCGCCTCAGCGAGGAGGCGCGACTCGCGGCTGCCGATGCGGTGGTCGGGGTCAAGATCGTGCAAGGCGCTCACGACTGGGCGGCCGGGGCGATCGAGTTCATCGCGTTGGGCACTGCGGTGCGGCTCGCGCCCCACATGCGTCACCCCGATCATCAGTCGGTGCTCACCGACCTCACCGGCCAGGAGTTCGTGCAGCTCTGCCGGGCCGGGGTGCGCCCGGTCGGGATCGCTGCGCACACCAGCGTGCACTACGTCCCCGCGACCTGGCAGACCCAGCAGGCGACCAGCGGCAGCTGGGGCGGGGGCGCGTGGGCCAACCAGGAGCTCGGTGACTTCACCCAAGGTGTCTATGCCGCCCGGGAGAAGGCGGTTGGCGCCGCGGCGAGTCAGGCGCGGCGGTTGCGCGCCGATGGGCTGGTGGGGGTGCAGATCAGCGAGCACTTCCGCACCCACCGGGTCAACCGGGGCATGTACGAATCCGAGGACCTCGAGGTGACCTTCCACGTGATGGGCACCGCGGTCCGCGAGGATCCTGCCCTCGCCGAGGCCAAGGCGACCTCCGCCCCGCTCAGCGTCATCTCTCTGCGCTGATAACCGTTACCTCCGGCTCGAAAGGAAACCCGCCATGGCCTACGACCCCAGCAGCACCGAGGGCGTGCCCGAGGCAGGCCGTGAGCGCCTGGCGCTGAACCAGGGCGGTCTGTACACCAGTGACCTGTCGGTCAACGAGTTCCTGCTCGTCCGCCACGCCGGCTTTCAGCCGCTCGGGCTGGTGATGGGCTCGAGCATCTACCACATCGGCTTTCAGCAGGCCCAGTGGAAGCAGAGCCAGGAGATGTCGGTCCTCTCCCAGGCTATGTACGAGGCGCGTGAGCTCGCCATGACCCGCATGGAGGAGGAGGCCGATCAGTTGGGCGCCGACGGTGTGGTCGGCGTCCGGCTGGAGATCGGGCGCTATGACTGGGGCCAGAACATGGCCGAGTTTCTCGCCATCGGCACTGCGGTCAAGCATCGCGAGGGCAAGCTGCACCGGGCCCCATCCGGCCGGCCGTTCACCAGTGACTTGTCCGGACAGGAGTTCTGGGCCCTGCTGCAGACCGGTCACCGGCCCGTCGGCATGGTGATGGGCTCATGCGTGTACCACGTCGCGCACCAGAGCTGGCGCCAGTCGATCGGCAACACGGGGCGCAACGTCGAGCTGCCCAACTTCACCCAGGCGCTCTACGACGCGCGCGAGCTGGCCATGGAGCGGATGCAGCTGGAGGCCGTCGCGGCGAAGGCCGAGGGCATCGTCGGGGTCGACATCCACGAGCAGAGCCACGGGTGGGGCAGCCACGTGATCGAGTTCTTCGCCATCGGCACCGCGATCATCCTTGACGAGGGCGCTGAGGACCACGTGATCCCCGACCCCACCACCGTGCTCGACCTCGCCTGACCCGGGCTCGACTGGCTGACGCGCTCGCCTGGCTGACGGGCATCTTGGCGTGGCTTTGCGGTGGTCTCCGGCGTTGGGGAGGAGTATCGAAGCACGGAGCCTAGAAGCGCGGTCGGGTGCGGGCGAGGCCGGGTGCGGAGGCCGCGGAGCGCGAGGCGCTCGAACTCGCCGACGCACCGGCCATCGCCATGGAATCCAGCCGCTCAGGCCACGTGCGCGATCGCGTCCTCGGGTGCCTCCGCCGCGCCGTCGTCGGGTGCTGGCGCCTCCGCCGCGCCCGAGCTCACCGTCGTCAGCGGGACGCCGAGGTCAGCGACCTTGCGCGGCAGGTCGAGGCGTATCCAGCGAGACAGCCGCCGAGGCAGGGTGGAGAGGATGATCTCGTCGTAGCCCTGCAGATGCAGCGCGTCCTGGATCGCGGCGAGGGGGTTGGCGTCGCCGACGTGTCCGGTGACGGGTCCTCCGGCGGCCTCCCCCAGGGTCACGAGCGCCAGCCCGAGGCGTCGTTGGGCCGCATGGCGGCCGGCCACCTCGGGGTCGACCACCCGGTGCAGCCCGCTCGGAGTGGCCGGCACGAGCAGATGAAAGCTGGCCGGTCCGGCCGCGGCGCGGAGCTCGACTGCCTCGATCAACGGACGATCGGTAGCGGTTCGGTTTGCGACCAGGAGGATCCGAGCGGCGGGGGACATAGACGATCAGCTCCTTGTGTTGATTGTCACTAAGCCTAGAGCATGCCTGAACCGACCCGAGTCGTCCATCGAGATTTGCCGCGCATCGATAGGGAGGGGCCGTGAGCCCAGCGGGACGGGTCAGGCGGTTTGGCCGGCCGGCTCGAGGCCGCCGTTCTCGCCCGAGGTGAGCTGCTCGCCGCCGGTCTCGGGGTCATCGTCGCTGCGGGCACCGCTTCGCCCGAGGGCGACGGCGGCCTTGGCGGTGACCAGGTGATAGAGGATCAGCAGCTGCACCAGGGCCAGCGACTCGGAGCGCAACAGCTCGGTCCCGATCGTGAACTCGCCGAGACGCCGCGCGCGCAGGTGGGTGGCGAAGTGCATCCGCGCCCAGATCGCCTCCTCGATTGCCGCCGCGTGAGCCTGATCCATCCGCCCCGGGATGTGCAGGACGCGCGATTCGCCGTCTCTTACCAGCGTCAACCCGTCCGGCTCGCCGGTGATGAATGGGCTCAGGTCAGGATGGTGAAGCCCATCCGCGAGCGTCAGCTCGGCGTCGAGATGCATTTGATCGGACTCGTCGCCCCCCTCGGGCAGCATGAACGAGACGATCATGTCCGCGTACCGGCGCTGGGGTCGGATGAACGCCTCGGAGTCGGGCTCGCGCCGGTCGCACTCGGTCAGCACCTGGTCAGTGGTGTAGCCGCGCCGCGAGCAGTCGCGCTGCACCTTCCAGCGACGCCGCAGATCCTCGGGCGGGCTGAGGAACACGCGCACGTCATAGACGCCGCGCAGCTCGGGCAGGTGATAGCCGAGCAGGCCCTCGATCAGCGTGAAGCGCTCGGGCACGACGTAGACCGGCGGCCCGAAAGTCCCGTCCTGATGGCGGTAGACGGGCTTGAGGATCGGGTCGCCGTCGCGCAGACGCGCGAGGTGCTGGGCCATGATGTCCAGGTAGTTGCAGTCGGGATGCAGGGGGGTTATTCCCCGCTCCGTTCGCTGCCGGCGGTCGAAGCGGTGATAGTCGTCGGTGCAGATGTGGGCCACGTGCTCCTCGCCCAGCACCCGTACCAATCCGCGTGTGATGGTCGTCTTGCCGGCCGCCGAGTCGCCGACGACGCCGAGGATCACCGGGCGCGAGTTCATCGTCACTCAGCGTGCGGCCAGCCCGGGGTCACGCCTGCACCGCCGCCGACTCCCGCTCGGCGATGTCCTCGGCGTCGGCGCGGGGTCCGACGCCACCGAGCGCGATCGCGGCCTTGGCGGTGACCAGGTGATACAGGATCAGCAGCTGCACCAGGGCCAGTGACTCCGAGCGCTGAAGGTCGTTTCCGACCATGAACTCGCCGAGTCGGTCAGAGCGCAGGTGGGAGGCGAAGTGGAGCTTCTCCCAGATCGCCTCCTCGATCTCGGCCGCCTGCGCGGGCTCGATGCCGCCGGCGATCTGCACCAGCAACTCCGAGTTGCGCTCGGTCACGGTGATGCCGCGCCCTTCGCCGCCGCTGACCGGGGACAGATCGGGGTGCGGAAGGGTGTCGCGCAGCAGCAGCTCGGCGTCGAGGGCATTGGAGTCGTGACCGTCGCCCTCTCGAAACGACACCACCACGTCGGCGTAGCGCTCCTGGGGGCGGATGAACTGGGCCGAGTCGGGCTCGCGCTTGTCAAGCTCTGAGAGCACCTGATCGGTGGTGTAGCCCCGCCGCGAGGTGTCGCGCCTGACCTTCCAGCGGCGGCGCAGATCCTCCGGAGGAGCCAGATAGACCCGCACGTCATAGGAGTCCAGCAGAGCCTCGGAGTGGTAGCCGAGCAGACCCTCGACGATCGTGAACGGCTTGGGATCCACGTAGACCGGCGGACCGAACGTCCCGTCGGAGTGGACATAGACCGGCTTCAGGATCGGCTCGCCCGCCCGCAGGTGGGTGAGGTGCTGGGCGATGATGTCGACGTAGTTGCAATCCGGATGCAGCGGGGTTATCTCCCGTTCGGCGCGCTGCCGGCGGTCATAGCGGTGGTAGTCGTCGGTGGAGACGGCTGTCACCTGATCCTCGCCGAGGATCCGCACCAGGCCGCGCGTCATCGTCGTCTTGCCGGCCGCCGAGTCGCCGACGACGCCGAGGATCACGGGACGGGGCATGGCGCCACCTCGGGTTCGTTGAAGACCGAGCTCTGGAGGATGTCCTGCGCCTCGATCGTGATCAGGTCCTTGCGGCTCAGCTTTCGGTGGCCGTCGAACAGCCGCGTGGCCTGGCGCATCCGAGCTCGCTCGATCGCGTTGCGGATGCTCCGGCCGTGGGCGAAGCGGGGCTGGCGGAGACGCAGCTCGATGTAGTCGCGCAGCGCGCGGACAGCCTCATCGCTCATCGCGTAGCCCTGCCGGTGGACCATCAGCCGGGCTATGTCCAGCAGCTCGTCGACGTCGTAGTCGGGGAAGTGGATGTGGTGGGCCACCCGGGATCCCATGCCGGGATTGGCCTGGAAGAACTCCTCCATCCGGTCTTGGTAGCCGGCCATCACCACGACCATGTTCTGGCGCTCGGACTCCATCACCTGGAGCAGGACCTCGACCGCCTCCTGGCCGTAGTCGCGCTCGTTCTCCTGCCGGTGCAGGTAGTACGCCTCGTCGATGAACAGCACCCCGCCCAGTGCGCGCTTGACCACGTCCTTGGTCTTCGGCGCGGTGTGACCGACGTACTGGCCGACGAGATCGTCGCGGGTCACCGAGACCAGGTGTCCCTTCTCGATGTAGCCCAGCCGGTGCAGGATGCTGGCCATGCGCAGGGCGACGGTCGTCTTGCCGGTGCCCGGGTTGCCGGTGAAGGCCATGTGCAGCGTCGGGCGCTCTGAGCCCAGGCCCATCTCGTCGCGCAGGCGATCGATCACCAGCAGCGCCGCGATCTCGCGGATCCGCCGCTTGACCGGCGCCAGCGCGATCAGCTCGCGGTCGAGCTCCTCGAGCACCTCGTGCACGCGCGAGCTGCGCACAACCGACTCCACGTCGGCCTCGCCGTCGGCGACCGCGCCCGAGAAGTCAACCGCCTCGAGCACCGAGCCCGGCCGGGCTCCCGCGGCGGGGCGGACCACCCGGCCGCTGAACTCGTCCGCGAAGGCAGGCGATCCGCGCTCACCTGACCCGAACCCCCGCGCTCGGCCGGCCGTTCCGTCCTCGGGCTGGGGGTCGATCGGTCGACCCGTCGTGTCGAGCCCGCGAGCGGCCATTAGGACTCGCCGATCCCGTCGTCGGTCGGGATGCCGATGCCGTTGCCCGAGGCGGCGCTGTCGCCGCCGGGGTGGGCCGAGTCCCGCCCGGGGGTGGCGTTCTGCACCCCCGCCGGGTCGCGCGTGCTGGCCAAGTCGCCCTGGTTGCCGTACCGCCGGCCGACCGGATCCCCTTGCGCGTAGGGGACGATCGTGTAGCGCATCTGGCGGTCGGCCTTGTCCTGGCGCTCGAGCCGGAAGCCCGGCTCCTGCGCCGGGCGGTTGACGATGAAGCTGAGCCTCGACGTCTGGCGCCCCAGCGAGCTGTCGTAGCAGACCACCTTCACGTAGTGGTTGGGGTATGCCTCACGACAGGCATGAACGTCGCGCATCGCCACGTCGGCCTCGTCGGGAGTCAGATCGAACTCCGGCTGGTTCCACATGTCCCAGAAGCTGTTGCGGGGGTGGGGGTCGTCGGTGTACTCGATCATGATCGCCCAGTCGTTCTGCAGCGCGTAGCGGATCTGAGCCTCGATCGCCTCGTCGGTCAGGTCCTCCAGGAACGAGAACGTCCCCTGTGTGATCCTCATGGTGTCTCCCTTCCCGGCTAGCGGCTGACCGTGGGAGTCGCCACGGTGTCGGGGGTGTCGGTCGACTCGAAGTCGAACGTGATGTCCTTCCAAACCTCAAGCGCGGCGTCGAGCTCGGGGCAGCCCTTGGCCGCGTCCCGGAGGATGTCCGGACCCTCGGAGTAGTAGTCCTTGCCCTCGTTGCGGGCCTTGATCATCGCCTCGACGGCCACCCGGTTGGCGGTGGCACCCGCGGCGATCCCCATCGGGTGACCGATCGTGCCGCCGCCGAACTGGAGCACCACGTCCTCGCCCAGATAGTGCAGCAGCTGGTGCATCTGACCGGCGTGGATCCCACCGGAGGCGACTGGCATCACCGGGGCCAGCGAGGCCCAGTCCTGGTCGAAGTAGATCCCGGTCTGCGGATCGGCCTTGTTGAAGCGCCCGCGGCACACTTCGTAGTAGCCGCGAATCATGTTCGGGTCACCTTCGAGCTTGCCGACCACCGTCCCGGCGTGGATGTGGTCTACGCCGATCATCCGGCACCACTTGGCGATCACCCGGAAGCTGACCCCGTGGGTCTTCTGGCGCGTGTAGGTGCCGTGTCCGGCGCGGTGCAGATGCAGGATCATGCCGTTGCGCCGCGCCCACTTGGACATCGACTGCATCGCCGTGTAGCCGATCGTCAGGTCCATCATGATGATCACGCTGCCGATCTCCTTGGCGAACTCGGCCCGCTCGTACATGCTCTCCATGTCCGCCGCGGTCACGTTCATGTAGTGACCCTTGATCTCACCGGTGGCCGCTGAGGCGCGATTGACGGCCTCGATCGCGTGCAGGTAGCGGTCGCGCCAGCGCATGAACGGCTGCGAGTTGATGTTCTCGTCGTCCTTGGTGAAGTCAAGCCCGCCGCGCAGCGCCTCATAGACGACGCGGCCGTAGTTCTTGGCCGACAGGCCCAGCTTGGGCTTGGTGGTGGCGCCCAGCAGCGGACGGCCGAACTTGTCCAGGTACTCACGTTCCATCACGATCCCGTGCGGCGGACCCTGGAAGGTCTTCAGGTAGTGCGGCGGGATCCGCATGTCCTCCAGGCGCAGTGCCTTGAGCGCCTTGAAGCCGAACACGTTGCCGATGATCGAGGAGGTCAGGTTGGCCACCGAACCCTCCTCGAACAGATCGATGTCGTAGGCGATCCGGGCGATGTACTGACCCTCGACACCGGGAACCGCATCGAGTTGATACGCCTTGGCCTGATAGTGCTCGTGCGGCGTCAGCCGGTCGGTCCAGACGACCGTCCAGGTCGCCGTCGAGGACTCGCCGGCCACGGCGGCCGCCGCTTCAATCGCGTCAACCCCCGGTTGGGGCGTGATCCGAAACGCGCACAGGATGTCGGTGTCCTTGGGCTGGTAGTCCGGGTCCCAGTAGCCCATCTCGGCGTACGGCGTGACGCCGGCGGCCCAGCGGTCCCGCTTGTGGCTGGTTTGTGCGTCGTCGGTCAGCGTCATGTCAGTAAGCCTTTCGATCGTGTCCATGGACCAGCCTAAGTGGCCATAGCATAGAAAGCAAGCGATAAACTAACTTGATACATAGACACTTCTAGATATATGTTTGGGAACTGCGCCCCGCCTGCTCCTGACCGAGCGGCGTCACTCACCGCTTCACTTCGGGGCGCGGAGGCGGTTAGGGTCCGGGCGTGATCGACGTGGCGTTCACCCGAGCCGGGCTGCTCCGCTGTGATGTCGCGGTGGTGATCGACGTCCTGCGCGCGACCTCGGTGGCCGTGCAGGCGCTGCAGGCCGGCTACGAACGCGTGCTCTGCGCCGAGAGCGTCGAGCGGGCCGAAGCCCTTCGAGGACCCGAACGCGTGCTGGCGGGCGAGCGCCATTGCCTGCCGCCTGCCGGCTTTGACCAGGGAAACTCGCCCCGTGAGGCCGCGGTGCGTCGCGGCCGCGAGCTGGTCCTGGCGACGACCAACGGAGCGCCGACGATCGTCGCGGCGACCCGGCGGGCGCCGAAGGTGCTGCTCGGCTGCCTGCTCAACCTCGACGCGGTGCTGCGGGAGCTCGGCTCACAGGACCTGGGGGCGCTTGCCGTGACGTTCGTTTGCTCGGGCACCGACCGCGCCGTGGCGCTCGAGGACGTCTACGTCGCCGGGCGGTTAGCCGCTGCTCTCCCGGGCCCGCGCACCGACGCCGCCCAGGTGGCCGAAGCGGTGGCTCGGAATTTCGCCACCCCGCTGGCCGCGCTTGGCGCGAGCGCCGATGCCAAGGCGCTCAGAGCCTCGGGGCTGGGCGACGACATCGCCGACTGCGCCCGGGAGTCGATCTTCGAGCTCGTGCCGCGTGGGGTTTCGGCGCAGACCGGGGTGGCGATCGTCGGCGGCCCGGGAGCGACGTCGGCCACCCCAGCCCGATGATGGCCGTTTAAGTGGCCACATATTCCACTAACTCGGCCCTCATCACCGTCGCCCGGTCAAGTAAGGGGTGTCCTTGAGAAACTAAGGCCGAAAGGGCATGATTTGATGTCGATCTGCCGATGTGGCGCCGAGCGGCGTAGCCGAGACTCGGGTACGGGTCAAGACGAAGGCCGTCCCGGGCCCGCCGTTGATGATCACCCGCTCAAGGAGGCAACGATGGTTATCGCCACCCATTCGCGCGTCAAGCAGGTCATCGGCCGCGTGCAGGAGACGTGGTCTGAGTTTGACTATGTGCAGCGCCGCCTGTTCGAGATCAGGACTGGGGTGCCGGTGGTAAACCGAGAGGAACGTCACCGTGTCGGCGTCGATGAGCTCGAGGCGCTGTTCGCGCTCGAGCCCAACGATCCGCGGCCCTAGACTACCCGCCTGCCGCGTCCTCGGCCCATGGATGATCCCTACCGGCTCAGACGCTTCGAGCACGCCCAGGACGAAGGTGACACCTACGGGGCGGCCGTGGCACAGCTGCGCCGAGGTCACAAGACAGGCCACTGGATGTGGTTCATATTCCCCCAGATCGCCGGCCTGGGGCGCAGCTCGATGTCAGAGACCTACGCCATCGCGTCGCTGGCCGAGGCGCGGGCGTACCTCGCCGATCCCGTCCTCGGAGCGCGGCTGATCGAGTGCACCCGCATCCTCACCGAGCTCACCGGCGCGACAGCCCGGGACGTGTTCGGCCCGATCGACGCCATCAAGCTGCGCTCGTCGATGACCCTGTTCGCTCGGGCCGCGCCAGAGAACCCACTGTTCGCGGAGGTCCTGGACCGTTACTTCGATGGAGTGGCGGACGAGGCCACCGACAGCCGTCTCGAGCCCAGAGCCCAGTAGTTGGGCGCCGCCGCGACCAGCGCTGCCGTCCGGCGCTCGGACCTCCGTGACCGCGGTTCCGGCGGGCGGCGACCGGGTAGTCCTGGCTACCCATGGCGCCGGCGCGCGAAAGCGGGATTCTGCTGCACCCGACCTCGCTTCCGGGCGGTCGACTGGGACCCGAGGCCTACCGTTTCGTGGACTGGCTCGTGCGGGCCGGCCAGGCCTGGTGGCAGATCCTCCCGCTCGGTCCTCCGGACGAGTCAGGCTCGCCATATCGCGCGGCCTCGGCCTTCGCCGGCTGGGCGGGACTGCTGGCCGAGCCCGAGGCGCCGGTCTCCGCGCCGGAGCTAGAGGCGTTCGTAGCCGCCCATCCGTACTGGATCGGCGAGTGGGCGGCCTACGCCGGAGGCGAGGCGATCGCCGACCAGGTCAGATTTGAGCGTGAATGGAGCGCTCTGCGGAGCTATGCCGCCCAGCGGGGGGTGCGGGTGATCGGGGACGTGCCGCTCTATGTTGCCCCTCACGGCGCCGACCATATCTCGCACCCGGAGCTGTTTCGGGCGGGGCTGGTCGCCGGGGTGCCGCCCGATGACTGGAGCGCCACCGGTCAGCTGTGGGGCAACCCGATCTACGACTGGGAGGCCATGCGCGCGATCGGCTATCGGTGGTGGATCGAGCGCTTCCGGCGCACCTTCGAGCTCGTCGACGTGACTCGGATCGATCACTTCCGCGGATTTGTCGCCTACTGGGCGGTGCCCGCGCGAAACCGGACGGCCCTGGTCGGCAGCTGGCATCGAGCCCCGGGGCGTGAGGTGTTCGACGCCACCCGTGCCGCCCTCGGCCACCTGTCCCTGATCGCCGAGGATCTGGGCATCATCACCGAGCCGGTCGAGCGTCTTCGGGACGAGCTCGCGCTCCCCGGCATGATCGTCCTGCAGTTCGCCTTCAGCCACGGGCTCAAGAACCCCCAGCGGCTGACCACGCGCCGCAACCGGGTGATCTACACCGGAACCCACGACAACCCGACCACCCAGCAGTGGTGGCAGGAGGCCTCCGATGCAGAACGCGACAACGCGAAGCGAGCCTTCGCCGCGGCCGGCATCGACAGCCGAGAACCGATCTGGGCGCTGATCGAGCTCGCGCTGCGCTCCCCGTCCTACCTGGCGATCGTGCCCGCCCAAGACCTGCTGGCGCTCGGAGCGCAGGCCCGGATGAACATCCCGGGCCGCGAGCAGGGCAACTGGGCATGGCGCTTGGAGCCCGGGGCACTGACCCCCGAGCTCGCCGATCGGCTGCGCGCGGCAACCGTCGCCGCCAAACGAGTCCCGCACGGCCGGCCGTTCTCGGACTGAGGCGCACCCCTCGAGCGATACGCGGGGGTTCCGGGCGCGAGTCCGGCGACACACGAGCGACACACGGGGGTTCCGGGCCGAGCTTATAGTGGCTGACGCAAATCTGAACACCCGGGAGGTAGCACCCATGTCGTCGTTCGGTCAGCCGCCCGCGGCGCTGCTATACACCCCCCGCGCGAAGAGCCTCGCGCTGTTGCTGTTGGCGATGACGCAGTTCGTGATCGTGATCGACGCTTCGATCGTGAATGTCGCGTTGCCGTCGATCGGCGCGCACCTGCACTTCGCGCGCGCCGACCTCTCGTGGGTGGTCAACGCCTACACGCTGACCTTCGGCGGCTTCTTGCTGCTGGGCGGGCGGATGGCCGATCTCCTCGGGCGCCGGCGGATGTTCATGCTCGGTCTGATCTTGTTCTCAGTGGCTTCGTTGGCCGGCGGCGTCGCCCAGTCGGAGGGGTGGCTGATTGCCGTCCGCGCGATCCAGGGCCTCGGCGGGGCGATCGTCTCACCGGCCGCGCTCTCGATCATCACCACGACCTTCGCCGAGGGCTCCGAACGCAACCGAGCGCTGGGCATCTGGGGAGCGGTGGCGGGCGCCGGCGGCGCCGCGGGGGTGCTGCTGGGCGGGATCCTGACCAGTGGCCTGAGCTGGCGCTGGGTCCTGTTCGTCAACGTCCCGATCGGTCTCGCCGCCGCGGGGCTGGCTCCCCGGACGCTGCTCGAGAGCCGCTCCGATGGCGAGGGGCGCGCGTTTGACATGCCGGGCGCGGTGACCGTCACGGCCGGCCTGGCTCTGCTCGTCTACGCGGTGGTGGATGCCGTGAACGCCGGCTGGGGCTCTACGTCTACGCTGCTGCGCCTGGCCGGGGCGGCGGTCCTGCTGTCCGCCTTTCTGGTCATCGAGCTGCGCCAAGCTCACCCCCTGATGCCGTTTTCGATCTTCCGCCTGCGGACGCTCCGAGGAGCGAACATCGTCGGGCTGCTGATCGGCATGTCGCTGTTCGCGATGTTCTTCTTCATCTCGTTGTACCTGCAGAACGTGCTGCACTACTCGCCGATCAAGGCCGGGCTCTCCTACCTGCCTCTGTCGGTGGGGATCATCCTGTCGGCCGGGGCCGCTTCGCAACTCGTCACCCGCGTCGGCTTCAAGCCGCCGTTGATCGCCGGGCTGCTGCTGGTCGCCGGCGGACTGCTGTGGTTCTCTCAGGTCCCGGGCGCCGGGGGCTCCTTCGCTGCCGACGTCCTCGGTCCGTCACTGCTGGCCGCTGTCGGGCTCGGCCTCGCCTTCGTGCCGGTGACGATTGCCGCGGTGACCGGAACCGATCCCCAGGAGGCCGGGCTCGCCTCGGGACTGATCAACACCTCTCAGCAGGTCGGCGGCGCGCTCGGCCTCGCGATCCTCGCCACCGTTGCCAACAGCCGTACCCAGAGCCTGTTTCACGCCGGCATCCACAGCTCGGCCGTCGCGTTGACCAAGGGGTTTGACCGCGCCTTCCTGGCTGGGGCCGGCTTCGCCGTCCTCGGCGCGATCCTCGCTGCGCTGCTGATCTCCTCCCGTGACAGCCGTCAGCACGCGCAGTCGGCGCAGAGCGTCGACGAGTCCGGTCCGGCGATCGCTGCGGGCTAGATCGGCCTCCTGACCCGGTGTGCGCGAGCTGACCAACAGAGCGCTCAGGGCTCTCGGGCGTCCGGCCTCGCCGGAGGCGGCTCGAGCTGGGTGCAGCGGCTCGAGGCCGGCGGCCGACATACGCCGCACACGCGCTCCCGAGGCTGGAAGCCGAGCGATTCATACAGACCCAGCGCGTGGTAGTCGAGGTCGGCCGCGATCACGAGGCGCCGCGCGCCGTAACGCTCGGCACTGAGGCGGGCGGCCTGCACGACGAGTCGTGAGCAGATTCCCTGGCGCCGGTACGCCGCTGCGGTGTCGACGGCCTGAAAGCGGCCCCGGGCACCCGTGACCACCACGCCGCAGCTGCCGACCAGCTTGCGAGCCCCGGCGGTGAGCGCGACATACCAGGCGCCGCGCCCGGATCGGAACAGAACGCGCAGGTCTTCCAGCCTCTGGCGGCTGAACGCCTCAGATGATGCCTCGGTCACGCCCGCGTCACGTCCGGCGACCTGGAGCTCGACGACCGCCTCCCAAGAGTGCTCGTCGCCGCCCACGGCAGGGTCCAGCGCGTGCACCTGCACGTCCTGGTTCTCCCGAGGATGAGTCCGAAGCGCAGCCGGCGCCGCGAGCAGTCCGACGGTCTGCTCGAGCTCGAACCCACACGAGACGAACTCCGCGCGCGCGCAGCCGAGCGCACCGTCGATCCCATCCCACGCGAACGTCTGATGCTGCACCCTCGGATCGCTGCCCAGCTGATCGGCGAACAGCCGCGGCCACCGGGCTCCGTCACCCGCGGCGGGTGGATCGTCGAACAGCAGCAGGTTGCCCCAGTAATGGGTGGGATTGGTCGGCGAGCGAATCAACCGATAGCCCTCGTAGCGCTCCACCACGGGGTCAGCAGGCAGCACGTCGATGTCGGTCGCCCAGAGCAGCGACCGCGGTGATGAATCGGACGGCGGATGGGCTGACACCCGGCGCAGGCTAAGCGAGCAGCGCAGCGAGCTTGTCCAGCTGCTCGTTGGTCCCCTGCTCCATGAGCGGGAACATCGGCACGACCTCCCGGATGACCATCTCTGACGGATATTGCGTGCCGTCGATATCAGAGACCATCGTGAGCCTGAACGGTCCGCTCGGACGCAGGTCCACTGTGATCGTCTCCAGCGGCGTGTGCATGATGCTCGGGCCCCACCACCGGGCCAGCAGCTCGGGCACCGTGTAGGCATCCCAGACGAGCTGGCGCCGCGCGTCGAAGGTACGGGTCAGCGTCAGCGCGGGCGTCATCCGTCGTCATCGTGACTCCTAACTGTTGGTTGCGGCCTGATCTCTGGGGTCTGGGCGACGGTATCGGGAGCGAGCCCGCGGGCACGCTGAGCGGCGTCGGCGACGAGCGCTCGTACCAGGCCAGCGCAGCGGGCAGTCCGCCGCGGCGAGACCGGCGAACACGCGATTGATGGCCATCGTTCGCACAGCACACGACACGCGGTACTGTGGGCGCCGTGCGGCCAGCTTCGGGCACAGAGGTTCTCAACAACGTGTGGCGGTTTGAGGCGTTACACCCCGAATGGACCGAAGATGAGGGCGGCGAGGAAGGGTGGGAACAGAACGTGGCCTGGTGGGCGGTGAAATCTCCATCCGGCCTGATCCTCGTGGATCCGCTGGTCTTCGAATGGGCTGAGCTTGACCGGCTCGTAAAGGACCATCGGGGCTGCGCCGCGATCATCCGGACCTGTCATTGGCATCAACGCAGCATCGCCGAGGCGGCCACGCGCTACGGCGCCGACGTATGGGCGGTGTCTCCGACAGCACAGGTTCCGCGGCATCCGTATGACCATGCCGTGACCAACGGCCAGGAGGTACTCGAGGGCGTGCTCGGGTTCGAGGTGGAGCGGGCAGACGAGATCGCGCTCTGGCTGCCCGCGCAGTCGGCACTGATCTTCGGCGACGCGATGCTGCGAACCCAGGCCGGACAGCTCAGGACGTGCCCGGCGTCGTGGCTGCAGCCTGACGGTGGGTCGGCCCGGCTGCGCGGTGTGCTCAGCGGCCTCGCGGAGCTGCCGGCCGAGCACGTGCTGGTGTCGCATGGACCGTTCGTTGTGGGCGACGGTTCAGTGTCACTGAAGGCGGCTATCCGCTGAAGGCGGCTGTCTCATCCGCCCTTCGCTCACGCCGGAAGTGCTCGAGGATCAGCACGCTGACCAGCGCCACGTACAGGCACCACAACGAAGTCAGCTCGTCGACCCGCACCAACGCGGTCACGATCACTCCGACCAGGCTGACCCGCCCGAACCAGCGCAGATAGCGACGGCTGGAGAGCAGCGCCGGGCCGCAGGTCACGAGCGCGTACAGGGCCCCGATCAGAACGTCGTTGGGCGTGTGCGTCGTGTAGTCGATGCAGTGGGCTTGGGGCTGTGCCCCCAGGGAGTAGGCTGTTACCTGCCACAGCAGGTACAGGCCCAGGAGCAGGCCGAGGCCCACCAACGGCCACATCCAGCGCGTGTGGCGAGGATCGCGCTCGAGGAGGGTGAACCCCAAGGGGACGATCACCGGCAGGATCGCGTGCGCATAGACAACGTATGTCTCGGTGGCGGCGGTGCTCACGCCGCTGGAGACCTGCCCGCGGAGCCCCAGCCAAACGAGCCCCTCGGTGAGCTGGTGGAGGCCGAAGAGCAGCGGGAGCACTCCGACGATCAGCTCGCGCCGACCCGGCACCAGCCGCAAGGTGGCGACTCCTACGCCAGCAACCACAGCGCCAGCGGTGAAGTCAGCCTCCGGCGAAAAGCACATCGCGATTTGACCCTAACGCGGTACGGTCGCGATCGCCTCGGCGTCCTAGACTCCGTCACGATGACGGTCATCCGCGGCCTCGGGAAATTGTTCTCACAAGGCTCTGAGCCCGCAACGCGCGCCGCCGCAGCCTATGAGCAGGCGCGCCGGCCGGATCGCTCCGGCGTGCTGGGCATCGGAACACTGGCTTGTGCTCGCTGCGATGCACCGATCGCCACTGGCTGCGAACCGCTGTTACTGACCGATCGGCTCCGGTGCCCGTTTTGTCAGAACCGCGGCCCGGTGCGCGACTTTCTGTCCTTAGTGCTCTGGCTCGGAAGTTCGCCGACGTATTCGTGGTCAGGCGGCTTGGGCGGCTGGTTGGTCGACGCGTTGGGCGAGACGGTCGAGGTCGGCGCGGGTGAACTTCCATTGGAACGGCGCGGCGATCTGCTCGTAGCGGCGGCCGAACGCGAGCAGTTGTTGTTCGAGCGTGTCGAGGTCGGGGAAGTCGTTGGGTGTGAGGACCTTGCGTTGGATGATCGAGTGGTAGATCTCGGCTTGGTGTGTGAGCACGAATGCGAAGGAGAGTCGATGTAGAAGATCGGGTCAACTGTGCAGAGCTGCATCGGAGATGGAGGGGCCGGCGCGTTCGCGCGGGTGGTCCTCCGCGGCCGCCCTGCGGGGGG
>JAABUJ010002289.1_pt1 | contig 24246 bp, 21 predicted proteins | sample 5559131 | NCBI WGS metagenome assembly JAABUJ01 (sample SAMN10711875, study PRJNA513366) | rock metagenome | isolation source: Antarctica rocks | place: Antarctica: Victoria Land, Mt New Zealand nord | collected 2016-01-07
GGCCCGGGGTCGAAGGCGAAGTAGCGGAGCAGGCCGCGGACTTGAGCGGATGTGGCCGACGGTGTCAGATCGGACATGGGAGCCCTCCGTGTTGTCAGTCGAAGGTGGTGAGATACCCTCGATTGGAGGCGAGGAGGGCCCTCCTGTACATCCCCCGCCGATGGAAAGAGTTACGGCTCCGTCAGTGCCATTCACTGATGACTGACCACTCCCACCGCGATCGCCTGATTGCCGAGAGCCGGCCCTCAGTCGGCCACCTTGACCGTCTCGCCGTCGCGGAGCGACTTTGAGGGGGCCAGGACCACCGAGTCGCCGGCGAGCAGGCCCGACTCGACCCGGGCGAGGTCGTCGTTGGTCACGGCCACCTCGACCCGGGTCTTCCGGGCGACGTTCTTGGCGTCCAGCTTCCAGACGTGGGCGTGGCCGCCCTCCTCGAAGACGGCCGACTTGGGCGCGAACAGATGCGACTTGCCGACGTCGGGCCCCTGGTGGGCCTTATCGGGCAGGAAGTGGACCGTGGCGACCAGCTCGGGGAAGAGGTGCTCGTCGGGGTCGAGGATCTCGACCTTGACCTTGACCGTCCCTCGGGCCCGGTCGCTGATCGGGATGATCTGGCGGAGCCGGCCCCGGTAGTGCTTGCTCGGCACGGCGCTGACGGACACCTCGGCGGGCTGGCCCAGGGCGATCCGGGAGAGGAGGTTCTCGGCCACGTCGGTCTCGACGTCCATCCGCTCCAGGTTGGCCAGGGTCAGGACCGACGAGCGGCCGATCGAGAGGCCCGAGCCCATCCCGCCGCCGGTGATCATCTCGCCGAGCTCGGCGGGCTTCTCGACCACCGTGCCGTCGAAGGGGGCACAGATCGTCATGTTCCGCAGGGCCTCCTCGATCTCGCGGGCCTGCGACTGCTGGAGCTTGACGGCGGCCTCCAGCGAGGCCAGCTTGGCAACCCCCATGTCGACGGCCGAGTTGGATTGCTGCTGCTCCTCGACCGAGACCGACATGTTCTTGTTCTGGAGCCGGCGGCCCCGCTCGGCCTTGGTCCGCTTGTATTCGAGGTCGGCCCGGGCCTCCTGGACGTCGGCCAGGGCCCGGGCGGTCATCGCCTTCCGGGATTCGAGCTGGGCGTCGAGGTCGTTGTGCTCCAGGACGGCCAGAACGTCCCCTTTCTTGACCCGGGTCCCCTCCTCGGCGTGGAGTTCCATGACCCGGCCAGGGACCTTGGCGCCGATCATGGCCTGGTTCCGCGACTTGAGGTAGCCCTTGGCGCTGAGAAGCTTCTCGGCCTCACCGGCGGTCATCGCCTGGACCAGCCCGACCTGGACCTCGGGCTTGGAGCGGATCTCCTGGTACTGGCGGTAGGCGAAGAAGCCGCCCGCGCCCAGCAGCGAGAGCGGGACCAGCCAGAGCAGGACGCCGAGGAGCCGGAGCCCCAGGCCCCCGCCGTCGGACCCCCGACGACCGGCCGGCCGACGCCGGGGCCGACCGACGAGCTTCGGGCCGTCGCGATCGATTTTCAGCGAGGCCAACTCGTCCCGCAAGGAGCTCGCCATGGCCGATCCGCCTCCCAGGAACGGTGTCCGGACGGGCCCCGGCCCGAGGCCGGCGTTCGGTCGTCCCGACCAGTCTAGTTTACCAGAACCGGAGCCGGCGTCGAGAAGCCGACGCCCGGGATTCGCCCCCGGATCCCGGGCGTCGGTACGGCTTCTGCTGGTTTGTTCGTCACCGGCTCCCGTCCCGGACGGACTCCCGGGCGCGCCCGGCCCGGATCGCCGAAGTTGCCCGGGAGCCTCGGCTTTGGTAGCCTGGGGTCTCCCGATCGTGGGATCCGCCATGTTCTCCCGTTCCCGGTCCGAATCCGTCAACGCCCTCGGGCCATGGCTCGGAGCAGTCGGACCGCCCCGGATCCCGTCCCCCGCACCGCCGCGCAACCCGGAGTTCGACCCGTGGCGACCAATACGACCGGCGAGGAGCGGATCGGGGATTACAAGTATATCCGGACGATCTATCCCGGCTCCACCTCGATGGTCATGGAGGTTCTCCACGAGCCCAGCAACCGCCGGTTCGCGGTCAAGCAACTCCTGGCCTCCCGGGGGGGGGATGCCTCGGAACGCCGGGCGTTCGAGTTCGAGGCCAAACTCGGGATGGAGCTGCACCATCCGAATCTGATCAAGGTCCACCATTACGTCAAGGACCGCGAGCAGCCGTACTTCGTGATGGACTACTTCTCGGGCTTCCAGCTCCGGCTGGCGCTGCACCGGCCCAAGGACTTCCCGATCCTCAAGGGGAGCCTGCACCGGATCATCTCGCAGGCGGCCTCGGCGCTGGCGTACATGCACGGCAAGAACTGGATCCACCGGGACATGAAGCCCGAGAACATCATGTGCAACAAGACCGGCGAGGTCCGCGTGATCGACTACACGCTGACCCGTCGGCCGATCTCGGGGTTCGGCAAGCTCCTGGGGTTGAAGGTCCCCCGCCAGGGGACCAAGAGCTACATGTCGCCCGAGCAGATCCGCTGCGAATCGCCCGCGCCCACCGCCGATATTTACAGCTTCGGAATCACCTGCTATGAACTGGCCTGCGGTCGGCAGCCCTTCCGCGCCAACTCCGAGAACGAACTGCTGAACAAGCACATCCGCCAGGTCCCGGTCTCGCCGACGACCTACAACCCGGAAATCACCAAGGAATTCGCCGACCTGGTGATGGAGATGATCCGGAAGAAGCCCGCCGACCGCCCCCAGTCTCTCCTCGAATTCCTGAGCCGATTCGCCAAAATCCGGGTCTTCCTGACCGACCCGGCCCCCGAACCCCGGCGCGACTTCTGAACCGCTCGCCTGGCGGGAAAAATCCAAGAATTTCACCGCCAAGACGCCAAGATCAGAAAGAGAGGGGGAATAGGTAAAGAGGGTTAACAAGGCAAGAGCAAGAGCGAGGGAAAGTTTCGACTCCTCGATCGCTCTCTCGGTCCTTCTTCTCTCTCGGTCCTTCTCTCCTCCTCATCTCTTTCCGACCTCCGCGTCGTTGGCGTCTTGGCGGTTGAAATCTTGCTGTCCCATAGCCTTGATGTCGAGGACCCGATGGCCAGCGCCAGCGAATATCGCCTCCCCTTCGAGGCGCCGATTTACGAGATGGAGGCCCGGCTCGGCGAGATGGAGTCGCTCTACGCCGACCAGAAGCCGGGGACCGACGGGGCGACCCACTCGGCCGATTCGATCCGCCGGATGCGCCGCGAGCTGGCCAACCTGAAGCGGGCGATCTTCGCCAACCTCGACCCCTGGCAGACCGTCCGGGTCTCGCGGCACCAGAACCGGCCGCAATCGCGCGACTACCTGGAACTGGTCTTCGACCGGTTCGTCGAGCTTCACGGCGACCGGGCCATCGGCGACGACGGGGCGATCGTCACCGGGATGGCCCACCTGGGCGACGAGAAGGTGATGTTCGTCGGCCACCAGAAGGGGCGGAGCCTGGCCGAGCGGACCGCCTGCAACTTCGGCTGCGCTCACCCCGAGGGTTACCGCAAGGCGATCCTCAAGATGAAGATGGCGGCCAAGTTCCGGCTCCCGATCGTGGCCTTCATCGACACCCCGGGCGCTTACCCCGGGATCGCCGCCGAGGAGCGCGGCCAGGCCCTGGCCATCGCCGAGGCCCTGATGGCCATGAGCCGGATCGACACCCCGATCGTCTGCCTGGTGATCGGCGAGGGGGGCTCCGGCGGGGCCCTGGGGATCGGCCTGGGCGACCGGATCGCGATGCTCGAACATTCCTATTACTCGGTCATCAGCCCCGAGGGGTGCGCCACCATCCTCTGGAAGGGGGCCGAGCACGCCCCGAGAGCCGCCGAGGCGCTCAAGTTCACCGGCAAGGACCTCCTCCGGTTCGGGATCATCGACGAGGTGATCCCCGAGCCGCTGGGCGGGGCCCACCGCGACCACCGGGGCGCGGCCTCGGCCGTCAAGGCGTTCCTGACCCGGTCGCTCCGCGAGATTTCCGAGCTTCCCCGGGAGGAACTCCTGGCCCGGCGGTACGAGAAGTTCCGCCGGATGGGGAGCTTCATCGAGGGCCCGGGCCCGGCCGGTCCGCTCACCGATGGCGGGACCTGAAGCCGCCGGTCGGGGTTGCCTTTTCCTCATGAATCGCGAGAATTGGGTCGATCCCAGGGACGGAGTCGGACCGCTCCACGCCATCCCGATCGGAGGACCCGATCGGCCCTCCGCCATCGTCGGAGGTCCTTTAGGAGTCTTCCCGGATGGCCGTCGCCAGCCCTCCCGCCGAAGCGTCCGACGCGACCGGGCCGCCGCCGCCGATCCTCTCGCCGGTCCAGCGGATCGGCGAGCAGGTTCTCAACGCGGTCGTGGAGATCGGCGGCCTGGCGGAGTTCTCGGGCTGGACGATCGCCTGGCTGTTCAAGCGGCGGCCGAGGTGGTCGGTCCTGGTCCCCAACTTCTACGCCATCGGCGTGCAGAGCTTCCCGGTGGTCGCGATCACCGGGACCTTCATCGGGATGGTCCTGGCGGTCCAGGCGCACAGCCAGTTCGCCATGATGGGGTTGGAGAGCCGGCTCGGCTCGGTGATCAACATCTCGCTGGTCAAGGAGCTGGGCCCGGTCCTGGCGGCGACCATGCTTGCCGGCCGGGTCGGCTCGTCGATGGCTGCCGAGCTGGGGACGATGCGCGTCACCGAGCAGATCGACGCCCTATCGGCATTGGGGACCAACCCGATCAATTATCTGGTCGTCCCCCGGTTCCTGGCCTGCGTTTTGCTGATCCCGCTGCTGACCTTGATGGCCGACTTCATGGGGGTCATCGGCGGCGCGGTGGTGAGCACGCAGTTGATGAAGGTCGATTCGTATGCCTACTGGTTCTATTCCCGCCAGTACGTCGGCGGGATGGACCTGATGGCCGGGGTCTTCAAGAGCTACTTCTTCGGGGCGGCGATCGCGTTGATTAGCTGCCACCGGGGGTTCCACTCCAAGGCCGGGGCCGAGGGGGTGGGCAAGGCGGCGACCGAGGCGTTCGTCTTCTCGTTCATCGTGATCCTGTTCCTGGATTTCACCATCGGGATCTTCTGGAACGCCATCTACTATGCCATCTGGCCCAACGCCTCGGGGCTCCTATGAGCGAGAGCCCGCCCGCTCCGGCCCGCTCCGGTCCGATCATCGGGCTGGAGGGCGTTTCGATGCAATTTCGCCAGCAGGCGGTCCTCCGCGAGATTGACCTCCGGATCGAACCGGGCCAGACCGTCTGCATCATCGGCGAGAGCGGCTGCGGCAAGACGGTGATGCTCAAGCTGATGATCGGCCTGCTCCGGCCGACTACCGGCTCGGTCCGCTTCGACGGCCGGGACCTGGCCAAGCTGAGCGAGGGGGAGATGGTCAAGGTCCGGCTCCGGTTCGGGTTCCTCTTTCAGATGGCCGCGCTGTTCGACAGCCTGACGATCTACGACAACGTCGCCTTTGGCCCCCGCGAGCACGACCTCTTCGACCGCGAGAAGCTCCACCAGATCGTCGCCGACCGGCTCCAGGAGGTCGGCCTCCCGCCCGGCCTGGAGCAGAAGAAGCCGGCCGAGCTTTCCGGCGGCCAGCGGAAGCGCGTCGGCCTGGCCCGGGCCCTGGCGCTGGACCCCGAGGTGATGCTCTACGACGAGCCGACCACCGGGCTGGACCCGATCATGACCGACGTCATCAACGAGCTGATCCTCCAGACCCAGCGGACCAAGAAGGCCACCGGCGTGGTCGTCACCCACGAGATGAAGACGGTGGCCAAGGTGGCCGACCGGGTGGTGATGCTCTACCCGCTGGCCCGGCTCGAACCCGACGAGCCCCAGATGATCTACGACGGCCCCCCCGAGGGGCTGGAAGACCACCCCGACAAGCGGATCCGCCAGTTCGTCCGGGGCGAGGCCGGCGAACGGCTCAAGGAGCTTAGCCAGGGCCGCGAGTGAGGCCGGCCCGGCCCCCGGACCGCCCCCGCCAAAGGCCCCCGCCACCCCGCCCAACCCGATTGCCAGTGGACCCGGCGGGCCGATCGCGAGCCCCCCCTTCCCCCGAAGAGGTCGGCCATGAACGAGCGAGTCATGCAGTTCCGGATCGGGATCTTCGTCATCGGGGCCGGCCTGGTCCTGACGATGCTGATCGTCTGGTTCGGCGAATCCCCCTCGCTGTTCCGCGACCACGCCTTCCTCAAGGTCCGCTACGTCGAGGCCCCCGGGGTCGCCGAGGGGATCTCGGTCCGCAAGAGCGGGATCCGGATCGGCGAGGTCATCTCGATCGAGCTCGACGACCGGCCCGGCAAGCCCGACAGCGTGCTCGTGGTCCTCTCGCTGGAGCGGAAGTACAAGATCAAGAAGGACTCGATCCCCCGGATCACCCGGTCGCTGATCGGCGACGTGGCCATCGACATGATGCCCGGGACCAACCCCGAGGTTCTCACCCTGGGCGAGACCGCCGAGAAGGCCCCCGAGCTGGCCGGCGACGTCACGCCCGACCCGTCCAAGGCCCTGGCCGCCGCCACCGCCGCCTTCGAGAAGGTCGGAGGGACGCTCAACGCCATCGAGACCGCCGCCAACGGCTTCGCCGCCGTCGCCAAGAAGGCCGAGCACCTCGACGAGTTCATCGCCACCTTCGACGACACCGGCAAGAATATCTCGGTCGCCGCCAAGGGGATCAACCGGGTGATCGCCGAGAACGAGGCCGACCTCCGCCCCGCGATCACCAGCATCCGCCAGTTCTCCGAGAAGCTCAGCTCCGCCTTCGACCCCGAGTCCGCCGCGCGGCTCAAGGCGACCATGGAGCGGCTCAACACCGTGACCGCCCGGCTCGACGCCGGCCTGAAGGACATCCAGCCCGTCCTGACGGACCTCGGGACGCCCGCCGGCAAGGGGAACCCGACCACCAACCTCGGCCAGGCCATGTTCTGGCTCAATCGGATCACCGCCAACCTCAGCCTCCTGACCGGCAGCCTCACCGACGGCAAGGGCCACCTCAACCCCAACGGGAGCCTCCAGCGGCTCGTCACCAGCCCCGAGCTCTTCGACAACCTGACCAGGGCCGCCGCCGGGGCCAACGACGTCTTCGCCCTCGCTCGCCCCGCCATCCGCCACCTCGGCATCTTCGCCGAGCGGATCGCCCGCGACCCCAGCGCCATGACCAAGGGCGCCCTCTACAAGCCCTGACCCGGGACCCTCGCCGCCCGACCCTTGCCAGGTCCGGGCCCGGCGGCGATCATGGATTCTCCGGAACCTCGGGGAGGGTGGCATGGCGGACCGGTCGGTGGTGGACAGCGGGGGCCGTTATCGGACCGCCTCGGTCGTGATCCTGGCCAGCCTGGGGACGATCGCCGCCCTCTACCTGATGAGGGCGATCCTGATCCCGATTGCCCTGGCCCTGGTTCTGGCCTGCCTGCTCTCGCCGGCCACGACGCTCCTCCGCCGGGTCCTCCCGCTGGGCCCGACCGGCGCCGCGGCCGTCCTGTTCCTCCTGACGCTGATGATGGGCCTGTACCTGGCCACCCTGACCGCCGAGAGCCTGGTCCAGGCGACGACCAGCCTCCCGGCCGACATCGCCAGCCTGGCCGGGCAGGCGAGCCGGCATATGTCGGACCTCCTCCGCGACCGCCCCTACCTCCGGTTCATCCTCCCCGAGCCCGGGACCATCGACAAGCTGGGCGACCGGAACAGCGCCCTGCTCTACGAGAGCCTGTCCTACGGCCTGGCCGACCTTTCCGGCTGGGTCGCGCAGGGCCTGATCGTCCTGATCCTGGTGCTCTTCCTGCTGGCCGAGAGCGAGATGCTCACCCCCAAGGTGATCCGCTTCTTCACCCGGAACCCCGGCGACGCGGCGGCCTCGGAGCGGACCCTGAAGGACCTGACCCGGCAGATCCGCTCGTTCCTCCTGGCCCGGACCTTGATCAACCTGGCGCTTGGGCTGGTCTTCGCCTTCATCCTCTGGCGGTTCAAGGTCCGCTTCCCGTTCGCCCTGGGGCTCTTCGCGGGCCTGACCAACTTCGTCCCCTACGTCGGCCAGCTCCTCGGCGGCGGGCTCCCGACGCTGGTCACGCTGGCCCAGTTCGAGTCGCTGGGCGACGCCCTGATCGTGGCCTCGGTCTACCTCGGGCTGGTGACCATCGAGGGCTACGTGGTGACCCCTTACATCCTGGGCCGGTCGCTCGACCTGAACGGGACGGTGATCCTGATCGCCTGTCTGTTCTGGGGCTTCCTCTGGGGTCTGGTCGGGCTGGTCCTGGCGATGCCGATCACCGCTTGCCTCAAGCTGGTCTGCCAGAACGTCCCCGAACTCCACCGCTGGGCCGACCTGATGAGCCGCGACTGGCAGCCGCCCCCTGGACCCGCCGAGGAGCCTACCCCGTCCCCTCGATCGGCCGTCGAGCCTTGACCTCGGGGGGGATTCCCCCACAATGATCCCGCGGACCCGAACCGAACCGAACCGGCCCCTCGGCAGATTCCCGGAGAAACCCGACCATGGACGTCGTCCTCGAATATTGCTCTCTCTGAAACTACGAACCGCAAGCCGTCAGTCTGACGGCCAAGTTGCTCCCAACGTACAAGCGATCGATCGGGAGTTTCCAGCTGATCCCGTCCAAGGGGGGATGCTTCGAGCTGACCGTGGGCGGCAAACTGTTGTACTCCAAGCTCGAGACCGGGGTCTTCCCGGACGAGTCGGAGATGATCCGGGCGGTCGGCGAGGCCCTGGGGGCCTGACGCCCCCGAGGGGGAGGGCCCGAGGTGTCGACCGGCCGGATGAAGCGACTGACCGACTACGCCAACTGCGCCGGGTGAGCCGGCAAGCTCGCCCCTCAGGGGCTCGCGCAGGTTCTGCGCGACTTGCCGCCACGCCCGTCCGACCCCAACCTCCTGGTCGGGACGGAGACGTCGGACGATGCGGGCGTCTACCTCGTGGCCCCTGGGCTGGCGATGGTCCAGACGCTCGACTTCTTCCCGCCGCTGGTGGACGATCCGTACCAGTTCGGCCGGATCGCGGCGGCCAATGCGCTTTCCGACATTTATGCGATGAACGCCCGGCCGGTCACGGCCCTGAACATCGTCGGCTTCCCCGACAACGAGCTCCCGCTGGCGATCCTGGGCGAGATCCTCCGGGGCGGGGCATCTCAGGTGGCCCTGGCCGGAGCGGTGACGCTGGGCGGGCACTCGGTCCGCGACGCCGAGATCAAGTACGGCCTGAGCGTCACCGGCCTGGCCGACCCGACCTCGATCCTGACCAACGCCTCGGCCCGAGTCGGCGACGTCCTGGTTCTGACCAAGCCCCTGGGGACCGGCTTCGCCACCACGGCCGGCAAGAAGGGGGGCTGCCCGCCCGGGGTCCTCGACCGGGCGATCGCCTCGATGACCCAGCTCAACGCCGTCGGCCGCGACGCCCTGGCCGAGGCCGGGGGCGCGGGGGCCGCCACCGACGTGACCGGCTTCGGCCTGGCCGGTCATGCCCTGGAGATGGCCGAGGGCTCGGGCCGGACGATCGAGATCGACCTCGCCGCCCTCCCCCTGATCGAGGGGACCGAGGCGCTGGCCGAGGCCAAATTCTTCACCCGGGCCACGAAATCCAACCGCGAGTTCGTCGGTGGACGGCTGGAGATCAGGCCCGGGGCCGACCCCCTCCGGCTCGAATACCTCTTCGACGCCCAGACCTCCGGCGGCCTCCTGATCGCCGTCCACCCCGACCACGTCGACCGCCTGGTCGCGGGGCTCCGGTCCAGGGGCGCGATGGCCTCGGCCGTCATCGGGCGGGTGGTCGCCCGTCGGGGCTCGATCGCCCTGGTCGCCCGCTGACCCCCGGGCGGTTGACCGGGCCGGATAATGGGGATGACGGCCCAGGACCGAGGGCCAGACGCCCCCACCGGTGAGCCTCCATGGATACGGCCAGCGGTCCCGCCTCCGATTCCGCCCCCGCCCACGACCCCTATGCCGCCCTCCGATTGGTCGATTACCGCCGATTCCTGATCGGCGGGATCCTGGCCTCGGCCGGCGCCGAGATGCAGGTGATGGCCGTCGGCTGGGAGCTCTACGAGCGGACCGGGTCGGCGACGGCCCTGGGCCTGGTCGGGCTGGCGATGGTGGTCCCGGTGATCCTCCTGGCTCTCCCGGCCGGGCACGCGGCCGACCGCCACAGCCGGAAGGGTTTGATTCTGGCCTCGCAGGCGCTGATGGCCGTGGCCTCGCTCGGCCTGGCGGCGCTCTCAGACTGGCGGGGGCCGGTCCCCCTGATCTACGCCGCCCTGGTCGTGGCCGGGATCGCCCATGCGATCAGCATGCCCGCCCGGTGGTCGATCCTCCGCCAGCTCGTCCCGGACCACCTGGTCGGCGTCGCGGTGACCTGGAACAGCAGCGGCTGGCAGGTCGCCTCGGTGGTCGGCCCGGCTCTGGGAGGGCTGTTCATCGCCCAGTCGGGCGGGGCCACGCGGGTCTACGTCTTCGACTTCGCCCTCTCGATCGCGGTCCTGGCCCTGATCGCGACGATCCGGCCAACCAAGGTCGCCCGGATGGAGGGGCCCGTCTCGTTCCGGTCGATGCTGGGCGGCCTGGCCTTCGTCCGCCGGTCCGAGCTGATCCTGGCGACGATCACGCTGGACCTGTTCGCCGTCCTGCTGGGCGGGGCGGTCGCGCTGTTGCCGATCTTCGCCAAGGACATCCTCCGGACCGGCCCGGTGGGGCTGGGGTGGCTCCGGGCGGCCCCCTCGCTCGGGGCCACGATCATGGCCCTGACGCTGGCCCACCGCCCGCCGCTCCGCCGGGCCGGCCCGGCCCTGCTCTGGTCCGTGGCGGGGTTCGGGGCGGCGACGATCGGCTTCGGCCTCTCGAAAAATCCCTACCTCTCGTTCGTCCTCCTGATGGCGACCGGGGCCCTGGATAACATCAGCGTGGTCGTCCGATCAACACTGGTGCAAGTGTTGACTCCCGAATCGATGCGCGGCCGGGTGGCGGCGGTCAACGCGATCTTCATCGGAAGCTCGAACGAGCTGGGCGGCTTCGAGTCCGGGATGACCGCCCACTTCTTCGGACCGGTCGCCTCGGTGGTGGGAGGCGGGATCGGGACGATCCTGGTCGTCCTCCTGGTCCGGCTCGGCTGGCCCGAGCTTGCCCGACTCGGCTCGCTCCGGGACCTCGCCCCCGCGAAGCCATCCCGGTCCGAGCCCGAGATCGCCGGAGAGTGTGAACTCGCCGCCCCGGGCGGCGGCGATCGGTCGATCAGGCCGCCGCGCCGGCGTTTTCGCCGCCGTTCTTGAGGGCCTCCCACTCTTCGAGGGAGTAGAGGACGTCCCGGGCCGAGCCGCTCTTGTGCTCGCTGACGATCCCGTCCTCGCACATGAAGTCGATCAGGCGGGCGGCCCGGCCGTAGCCAATTCCGAGGGCCCGCTGGAGCAGCGAGGTCGAGCCCCGGCCTTCGCGGATGATGACGTCGATGGCGGTCTCGTAAAGCTCGTCGCGCTCCTTGAGCGAGTTCCGGTCCTTGCCGGCCCCGCTGACCTGGAGCTGGGTCAGCTCGCGGCTGAAGTGCTGGGGGTACTGGGCCAGGTACTCGCAGACCCGGTTGACGTCCTGGTCCGAGGCGTAGGTCCCCTGGGCCCGGACCAGGTGCGAGGTCCCGGGGACGAGGAAGAGCATGTCGCCGTGGCTCAGGAGCTTCTCGGCACCCATCTCGTCGAGGACCACGCGGGAGTCGTTCCGGTTGGTCACCTGGAAGGCGATCCGGGCCGGCAGGTTGCTCTTGATCAGGCCGGTGATGACGTCGACGGTCGGCTTCTGGGTGGCCAGGATCAGGTGGATCCCGGCGGCCCGGGCCTTCTGCGCCAGCCGGACGATCTGGATCTCGACCTCCTTGCCCACCTGGGCCACGAGGTCGCCCATCTCGTCGATGATGATGACGATCGAGTGCATCGTCTTGGGGATCCGCTCCCACTCCTCGTCGTCCTCGGGGCGGACCCGGTTGTACAGCTCCTCCTCGCCGAGCTGGTTGTACGAGGCGATGTTCCGGACCCCGGCGAGGGCCAGGTAGCCGTAACGCTCGTCCATCTTGTCGCAGGCCCAGGCGAGCAGGGCCTCGGCCTTCTTCATGTCGGTGACCACCGGATTCATCAGGTGCGGGATCCGCCGGAACTGGGTCAGCTCGACGATCTTGGGGTCGATCAGGATCAGCTTCACCTCGTCCGGCGTCCGGGTCATCAGGATCGAGAGGATCATGGCGTTGAGGCAGACCGACTTGCCCGTCCCGGTCCGGCCGGCGATCAGGAGGTGCGGCATGTCGGCCAGGTCGAAGGCCAGCGGGTTCCCCTTCACGTCCTTGCCCAAAAACAGCGGGATCCGGAACTTCTCCAGGTGCGAACCGACCCCGTCGATCACCTCGCTGAGCCGGACCATCGTTCGGCGCTCGTTGGGAACCTCGATCCCGACGGTCGTCTTGTTCGGGATCGGCGAGACGATCCGGACGCTCTGGACCGCCAGGGCGATCGCCAGGTCGTTGGCCACGCTGTTGATCTTGGCCACCCGGAGCCCCGCCTCCAGCTCGATCTCGAACTGGGTAATCACCGGCCCGGTGTCGATCTGGACCACCCGGACCTGGCAGCCGAACTCCAGTAAAGTCTTCTCCAGCAAAAGCGCCCGGGCGTGAATCTTCGCCTGGTGCTCCTGGACCGGCGCCGCCGAGGCCGCCTCCAGGAGCGAGACCGGCGGGAGCTGGAACCGCCCGTCGATCGGGACCGCCGGGACGCCCGGGAACGCCGGGGCCGGCGCGATCGCCCGGGCGGTCGGGGCGGCGGCCGGGAGTTCCAGCGTCGGGGCCGGCCGGGCCAGCGACGGCCGGTTCAACGGGGGCGTGAGCCGGGGGCTCGGTCGGTCAAAGGCCGAGGGTCCGGCCAGGAGCAACTCGGTCCCCTCGGCGGCGACCGGGGCGGGGCTCGGGCCCCCCCGGGGGCGGATCAGCCCGAGGAGTACCTCCGCGGGCCAGACGAAGAGGAGGTCGTGGCAGAGCGCCAGCCCGACCAGCCCGGAGGCGGCCAGGATCAGGATCATCCCGTAAAGGCCGAATTGCCCTTCGAGGAAGGCGGCCGAAGCGGCCCCGAGATAGCCGCCGCTCCCGACCGGCGGCGAGGGCTTCCGGCCGGGGTCGTACTTCTGGATCAGGGCCGCGGCCACTCCCACGATCAGGGCCAGGCCCGCGACCCGGAGGGCGGGATCGGCCACCTTCCGGCGGCGGAAAGCCAGGAGTCCGAGGATCGCCGAGGCGGCCAGGATCAGATAGGAGGCCGCGCCGACGGCCGAGTAAAGGGCGTGGGCGAGCGAGGCCCCGACCGGGCCGCAAGGGTTGGCGGGCGGGCTCTGGGGGGGCTCGGCGGCGTGGCCGGGTGCGTCAGCGGGGTCGTAGCCGACCAGGCTGATCGCCAGGAAGGCCACGGCGAACAGGAGCGAACCGGCCCGGACTTGCCCGGCCCAGCGTCGACGGTCGAACATCGTGATCCTCGGCGGCCCGATCGAGCCGGGCGCCTCCAGGCGACGCTCCCGCTTCGGGCCAACGATCCGCCGCCGACGCCGGCTCGACCCCTGGGAGATCGGCCCGGGCGAAGGGGCGACTTGCACGATCCTCGGCTCTCAGCGCCGGGGTCCGGGCCTGTCCTGGTCATTCTGACGGTTGGGTCAGGTCGACCGTCCCGCCATCCTCCTCCTCGGTCGCTTCGAGGAGGTGGAGGTTGCCCGACATGTCCAGGAAGATCTTGTCCTGCATGATCTCCTGGATCACGATCGACATCTTGTCCAGACCCCGGGAATCGACCAGCGGTCGCGAGCCCTGGTTCAGGGCGATCATCCGTTTCTGGATCAGCGTGGAGAGTTTGAATCGGCCGCCGACCTTGTTGACGATGTGCTCTTCCTTCAATTCTTCGAGCATCGGAAAATCAGCCTCCGCAATGGTTTCGGGTCAGGATGGCGGCCAGCTCGTCGACGACCCGGTCGAGGTCGTCGTTGGTGATCTGGTGGTCGTAGCGGTCGGCCAGGGCGACCTCGCGGCGGGCGTTGGCCAGGCGTCGCTCGATCGTGGTTTCGTCGTCGGTCCCCCGGCTCCGGAGCCGGGCCTCCAGCAGCTCGGGGCTCGGGGCGTGGACGAAGATCAAGAGGGCCTCGGGGATCATCTCGCGGACGTTCAGGGCCCCCTGGACGTCGATCACCAGGATCACGCAGGTCCCGGCTCCGAGGGAGGACCGGACCGGACCGATCGGGGTCCCGTAGAGGTGGCCGTGGACCTCGGCCGATTCGAGGAACTCGCCCCGGTCGCGCCCGGCCTCGAACTCGACGCGGGTCCGGAAGAAGTAACTGACGCCGTCGGATTCGCCGCCCCGAGGGGACCGGGTCGTCGCCGAGATCGACCGCCGGACCCGGATCCCGGGGCGTCCCAGGAGGCGGTCGACGAGCGTGCTCTTGCCGGATCCGGAGGCCCCCGAGAGGACGATCAGGCGGCCCGGGTCCGGGGAGCGTGGCGAAGCTTCGAGGGCCAAATTCGGGTCACTCCACGTTCTGGATCAGCTCGCGGATCTTCTCCAGGAGCCCCTTGATCTCGACCACGCCCCGGCTGATCTCGACATCGTTGGCCTTGGAGCCGATGGTGTTGGTCTCGCGGCCCATCTCCTGGACCACGAACTCCAGCTTCCGCCCGGCGCTCTCGGGCTCGGCGATCACCTCGGAGTACTGCGCCAGGTGGGCCCGGAGCCGGACGACCTCCTCGGCGATGTCGGCCCGCTCGGCGAAGATGGCGACCTCGCGGATCAGGTCCTTCGGCTCGACGGTCGCCCCCTGCCCCTCCAGGAGCGACTGGACCCGCTCGGTCAACCGCTTCCCATAGGCGGCGACCACCTCGGGGCCGCGCCCGGCGACCCTCTCCAGGCGTCCCGCGATCGACCGGCCGAGGGCGAGCAGCTCCTCGGCCATCGCCCGGCCTTCCTCGGCCCGGGCCTGCTGGAGCTTGCCCAGCGCCTCGGCCACCACGGCCGCCAGCGCGGGCCAGTCTTGATGGGGGTCGGAGGTCGCCGGCTTCCGCTCCTCGACGATCCCCGGCAGAGACAGGAGCGCGGCGAGGTCGACCGTCGGAGGGGTCGACCCCGGGGAGGACGGTCGGCCGGTCGGGGCATCGATCATCTCCAGGATCTGGGCCCGGTAGCTCATCAGGGCGACCCGGTTGAGCCGGTAGTCCTCGGCCCGCTTGGGGCGCTCGACCCGGAGCGAGAGCTGGACGGTACCCCGACGGACGGTCTCGCGGACCAGGCGTTCGAGGTCGGCTTCAAGGGCCCCGTAGGGGTCGCTGATCTTGGCGTTGAGCTTGAGGTGGCGGTTGTTCACCGTCCGGACCTCCACGCCCACCGACCAGCGGTCGTCCTGGAGCCGGGCTTCGCCGAAACCGGTCATGCTCAATAGCACGGAGGCTTGCCTCTCGATCGATCAGGGCTTGGTGGTCGGGGCTGGAAGCGGGGCGATCGGCACCGGGGCGGAGGGGGAGCCGCCGGAGACCTCGACGGCCGGGGCCCCGGTCCTGGCCTTGGGGGCGGGGATCCCGGGGCCCTTGTCGAGGCCCGCGTCGGGCAGACCCGCCTTGTCGGTCCCGGTGCCCGAGCCGGACCCGGTCCCCCCCTTGTTCGGCTCGAAGCTGGATTTGGAGACCGGGGTGTCGGTGGACCAGGCCGAGGTCCGCCGGTTCGAGAGGACCACCAGGAACATGTTCAGGGCGATCCAGACCCCGGCGGAGATCATGGTGACCCGGGTGAAGACGTCGCCGGCCTTGGTCCCGAAGGCGCTCGACCCGCCGGCCCCGCCGAGCGCGCCGGCCAGGCCGCCCCCCTTGCCGCGCTGGATCAGGACCAGGCAGATCAGGAAGAACGAGGAGATCGCCAGCAGGATGTAGAGCAGGACGTTGAGGAACTGCACGGTCGGGGTCCTTGGGTCGCGAACTCAGATGTCAAAGTCTCGGATTTCAGGATCGGATCAATGCAAATCAAGCAATCGATCAAACCGCATCCATCATCGGGAATCTGACCAGGAGTGACGCAGTTGATGGCCTTTGTCCAGTAGGTGCATTTTGCTCGCTGCACAAGATAGGCAGCCTGCCGTCAATGAGGCAAGAAGACGAGCCGAACGCCTACTGTACATAAGCGATCAACTGCGTAACTCCTACTGACATCTGACATCGGAAATAATGGGTTCGTCCGGGAATCCGTTCAGCCCTTGCCCCCAGCGGCGACCTCGCGCCCGGCCTGGATGATGCCGAGGAAGTCGGCCGGCTTGAGGCTGGCCCCGCCGACCAGGGCGCCGTCGATGTCGGGGCAGGCCAGGAGCTCGGCGGCGTTGTCGGCCTTGACGCTCCCGCCATACAGGACGACGACCCGGGCCGCGGTCGCCTGGCCGAATCGGGATTCTAGCCGGCGGCGGATGAAGGCGTGGACGGACTGAGCCTGCTCCGGGGTGGCGGTCAGCCCGGTCCCGATCGCCCAGACCGGCTCATAGGCCAGGACCACGCCGCCCATCGGCTCGGGGCCCAGGCCGGCCAGGGAGTGTTCGAGCTGGCGGCCGACGACGTCCTCGGTCAGGTCCGACTCGCGCTCCAGCCGGGTCTCGCCGATGCAGACGATCGGGATCAACTGGGCGGCGAGGGCGGCATGGAGCTTGCCGTTGACCGCGTCGTCGGTCTCCCCCTGGCCGTGCCGCCGCTCGGAGTGGCCGAGGATGACGTGGGTGCAGCCAGCGTCGACGAGCATCGCGCCCGAGATCTCGCCGGTGTACGCCCCGTCGGGCTTGGCGTTCATGTTCTGCGCGCCCAGGCCGATCGGCGAGCCGGCCAGGATGGGATCGACCCTGTGGAGGAAGACGGTCGGCGGGCAGATCGCGACCCGGACCTCGACCGACTGGCCCACGCCCGCCTTGACGGCCTCGGCCAGGGCCACGGCGGCCTCGGTGGTCCCCGGGTTCATCTTCCAGTTGCCGGCGACGAACAGGGTGCGCATCAGACGGAGACCCCTTCGGTGGCGTCGATGGTCTTGCCCAGAACCTCGGCGAGCTGGCGGATCTCGTCCATCAGCCGGGCGTATTGATCGGGGAGGAGGGCCTGCGGGCCGTCCGAGAGGGCCTTCTCGGGGTAGGAGTGGACCTCGATGTGGACCCCGTCGGCCCCGGCGGCGACGCTGGCCCGGGCCATCGCCGGGATCAGGTCGGGCCGACCGGTCGCGTGGCTGGGGTCGACGATGATCGGGAGGTGGCTCTGCCCCTTGGCGTTGGGGACGATCGAGAGGTCGAGCATGTTCCGGGTCGAGTCCTCGAAGCTCCGGACCCCGCGCTCGCAGAGGATCACCCGCATGTTGCCCTGGGCCAGGACGTATTCGGCCGACATCAACAGATCCTTGACCGTCGCCGACATCCCCCGCTTCAGGAGGACGGCGGTCCGGGTCCGGCCGACCTCCTTGAGGAGGTCGAAGTTCTGCATGTTCCGGGCGCCGATCTGGATGATGTCGGTGTACTCGACGACCAGGTCGACCTGGCGGGGGTCCATGACCTCGGTGACCACCGGCATCCCGAACCGCTCGCCGGCGGCCTTGAGGATCTTCAGACCGTCCTCGCCCATCCCCTGGAAGCTGTACGGGCTGGTCCTGGGCTTGAACGCCCCACCCCGGAGGACGTTGGCCCCGGCCTCCTTGACCTTGGCGGCGATCTCGACCAGGCGTTCCTCGGACTCGATGGCGCAGGGGCCGGCGATCATCATCAGGTGGCCGCCGCCGACCTTGACGCCCTTGATGTCGAAGACCGAATCCTCGGTGTGGAACTCGCGGCTGGCGAGCTTGAAGGGCTTCAAGATCGGGACTACCTGCTCCACCCCCTCGATCGCCCGGAGCGGCTCGGCCTGGAGCCGGTCCTCGTCGCCGATGACGCCGATGATCGTCCGGGCGACCCCCTGGCTGAGGTGGGGCGTGAACCCCAACTCCTCGATCCGCTGGAGGACGTGCCGGATCGTCTCCGGGGTCGAATGCGGCTTCAACACGATGATCATCGGAATCCTCGGAAACACCATCCAACTCGCGGGAACGCCGGGCCGACCACCACCATCATTGATGGCCCGTCAGCCACGCCACCGGGGAGGGTGAACCCAGGATTGTATCGTCGCCCCGTCGCCCTGGGAAGGAGGCACCGGCGAGGCCCAGCCGACCGATCGCTCGCGACCTGGAAATGCACCCCGGGCATTCCGGCCACCGTTAAACCTCTTCCTCTTCGCGGACTTCTCCGATCCGCGTCTGGTCCTCCAGCGCGGCTAGATACTCGGCCATCGCGTCCCTGATATTCTCCAGAGACTCCTCTTCGGTGTCGCCTTCAGACCAGCACCCAGGGAGGCCGGGGACGGAGACGCTGAGGCCCTCATCACTCCAATGGAGCATCACCATCTAGATAACGTGGGGCATCCCTCCTTTACGCAGTGCCGGCATCTGTATAATAGCCTGGACAGAAAATGGGTCGATCTCCCCGCGTGTGGACAGCCGATGCACATAACCATGTCGTTAATCGTAGGGCTCTTGTGCCAAGGCCCGGGGCCTCAGGGCCCGGAAGAGGACGGGCCTGGGGCGCCTGAGGCTCCGGTCGACCGGCCGGCGGCCCTGGATGGCTATTGCATGATGGGCCGCGTGCTTGTCCAGGGCACGGAGGAGCCCGTCCGGGGGGCCACCGCCAGGGTCGCGGTCGGCGGGAACCCGGGCGGACTCGGCGGATACGAGTTCCGCACCGCCACAAGCGACGAGGACGGCGCCTTTGTGGTCCATCTCCCCCGCGGCACGGCCCGCGCCTGGCTCCTCGAGCCGCCGCCAGGGTACTATACCTCAGCGTCCGTCCCCCCCGAGACATTCAGCGTCTCCCCCGCCCGGCGCGTGCAGCGCCGTGATTACACGGTGCGCCGGGGGACCGTCTGGGCATTCAGCCTGGCCCGGGGCAGGGACCGGTTGCCGATCCCGTCCGGCATGGTGGCCCATAGCCTCATGCCCGGGGAGGCACCCTCACGCTTCCGGAAGAAGGTCGACGATGCGGGCGTTGCCCTGGTGACGATCCCCCAGGAGGAGGGCCGGGTCACAGTTGTGGCGCAGGCCGGTGACATACCCGGGTCCGAACTCCTGGTCCCGCTCCGGTGGGAGGCGGGCTTCCGCCCCGACTCCGTCACGGGCGTGGATAGGGCCGACGGCGGTGACCCCTCTGCCCCTTTCCGCGTGACCGACCGAGCGGGCCGTTCGGCCACCGTGTCCGGACCGGTGGAGCCGGTCGTCACCGACGGCCGGCTCGTCCTCCGCGTCGTCTTCCCCGATCCCGACCCGAAGGCGGTCGGCAGCCTGGCCGGTACGGTCGTCGACGAACGCGGGCGGCCCACCGCGGGGGCGGCCGTGGCCCTGGTCATCTTTGACGGCCCGACGGTCGCCGTCGACACGAGTCGGGTGTACTCTGACGGCCAGGGCCGCTTCGACTTCCCCCGAGTGGCCCGCCACGGGGTTGAGGGTGAGCTGCGGTTCACCGTCCTGGCGAGGAAGCCGGGTTACGGAGGCGGGATGCCCGACGCGTATTTGGAACTCGCCCCGGGTGATGCCCCCCGCGTCGGCGGACCGATCCGGCTTAACCCCGGCCTCTCCATCCAAGGCGTGGTGGTCGACCATAATGATCGGCCTATCGCAGGCGCGTGGGTCGAGGTCCAGAACAACCGCGACGATCAGGTCGTCAAGACTGACACGCGAGGTCGGTTCGTGCTGCGCGACGTAACCAGGGGCGTCGTCCCTATCGTCATCAAAGCCGGCGGGCTGTCCCTACAGCAGCGGTACGTCGCCGACGGCGGGTCCGACCCGATGCTGATCCGACTGCCCGGGCCGGTGGCCGCTGGCCCGTCGCCCGTCGCGGCGGCCGCCCCGTCTCCGGGGGCGCCCGCGAGGCCGGGTCATCCCGCGCCTCCCTTGCAGGTCACCGGCTGGACCGACGGAAAGTCCCGTTCGCTAAGCGACTACCATGGCCGGGTCGTCGTGCTCGACTTCTGGGGCATTTGGTGCGCCCCATGTGTGAGAAGGCTGCCCGCCCTGGAGGAACTCCATAGGAAGTACGAGGCGAAAGGCGTGGTTTTCCTGGGGGTTCACTCGGCCGGCGAAGACATCTCCCAGGTGCGCAAGTTCCTAGGCTTGAAGGGTGTTACCTTTCCATCCGGCGTCGACGAGGGGGGGCTGAATACCCACGGGACGACCGCCCAGCGCTACGGTGTGTCGGGGTTCCCCACCGTAGTCGTGGTCGACCGGGCCGGCGTAATCTCGTACTCCACCGACGACCCGTCCTTCAAGGACAAGTTGGCGGAGATCCTGACGGAACACCGGCTGAAGGCGGAGACGGTCACGGCCGACCAGCTCCGCCGGATGGACGATATCCTCCTGGAACGGGAGGTCGAGAGGCTCGCCGGGCACCGATAGTCCGGGGCGAGACGCCGCGTCCCCTACCTCGCCCGAGGGCAGGCGGATTTCGGGAACGCCTCAAGCACCCGCGCCCCTCCCACGCCGACCGCCGGGGCTGCGAGGCCGGGGCGGCCGGTTACACCCTCATCGGGGGGGCGACCCGTCCGCGCCCGCGGCGAGCCGGGGTAGGTCCGCCGCCACTCAGCAATTCCGTTATCCCGCAATGGACTTCGTGGGCCGGGACGTGGCGAACTTCTGGCTCCTCCCGATGAGAATCGATGATTCCCGACGAAGGGAACATCGAGCCGGTCCCCGGTCGTGACCCTGGCGGCCGGGCCCTACCTTCTCGATAATGGGTCGAGCGTCTCGCCCGGAATCGAGGCGCGATCCGGACCATCCCCGAGGGCAGGCGAATGTCCATGGACGCGGCCACCACCAACCGTCGCCAGTTCTTCCGAGGGACGGGGATGACGCTCGGGACCCTGGCCGGGCTCGGGCTCGACCTGAAGCCGGCCCGGGCCGCCGCCGAGGCGATCCGGGGCAAGCTCAAGGGGGCCCGCGAGTTCGCCAGCATCTGCCCGTATTGCGCGGTCGGCTGCGGCCAGATCGTCAGCGTCCGCGACGGCCAGATCGTCAACATCGAGGGGAACCCGGACAGCCCGATCAGCCGGGGGACGCTCTGCCCCAAGGGCTCGGCCACCTATCAGCTCGCGGTCAACCCGAACCGGCTGACCACGGTCAAGTATCGTGCCCCGTTCGCGACCGAGTGGTCCGAGAAACCGCTCGACTGGGCGATGGACCGGATCGCCGCCCTGATGAAGAAGACCCGCGACGCCACCTTCCAGGAGCGCTGGGAGGGCGAGGACATGAAGGGGCAGAAGGTCGACAAGCGGGTCGACCACTGCTCGACGATCGCCTCGCTGGGCGGGGCGACGATGGACAATGAGTGGAACTACGTCCAGCTCAAGATGTTCCGGGCCCTGGGTCTGATCTGGCTCGAAAATCAGGCCCGAATCTGACACAGCTCGACCGTGCCCGGTCTGGGCACTTCGCTCGGTCGCGGCGGCGCCACGACGAACCAGATGGACGTCCGGTTCGCCGACGCCGTCCTGATCATGGGTTCGAACATGGCCGAGTGCCACCCGGTCAGCTTCCGCTTCGTCATGCAGGCGAAGCTGGCCGGGGCCAAGCTGATTCACGCCGACCCCCGGTTCACCCGGACTTCGGCCATGGCCGACATCCACGCCCCGCTCCGCGCCGGGACCGACATCGTCTTCCTCGGCGGCCTGATCCGCTACATCCTGGAGGAGGAGAAGTACTTCAAGGAGTACGTGGTCGCCTACACCAACGCGGCGACCCTGATCAACGAGAAGTACCAGGACACCGAGGATCTTGACGGCCTCTTCTCCGGCTTTCAGGCCGAGAAGCGGTCGTATGACGCCTCGTCCTGGAGCTACGACGCGCCCAAGAAGGCCGAGCCCTCGAACCAACCCAGGCCGGTCCAGGACGATGCCGAGTCCTTCAGCGCCCGGGCGGGCCAGATCGGCGGGCCGCCCCGGACCGACCCGACCCTCCAGCACCCCCGATGCGTCTTCCAGATCCTCCGAAGGCATTACGCCCGCTATACGCCCGAGATGGTCGAGGACGTCTGCGGGACGTCCAAGGAGACGTTCCTCCAGGTCGCGCGGACGCTCACCGAAGCGTCGGGGCCGGACAAGACCGCGGTGATCTGCTACGCCGTGGGCTGGACCCAGCACACCACGGGCGTCCAGATCATCCGGGCCTCGACCATCGTCCAGCTCTTGCTGGGCAACATCGGCCGGCCGGGCGGCGGGATCCTGGCGCTCCGGGGACATGCGTCGATCCAGGGTTCGACCGACATCCCGACGCTCTACAACCTCCTGCCCGGCTACCTCAACATGCCGAGCGCCCTGAAGTCGCACGAGACCCTGGCGGACTACATCAAGACCGAGATCTCGCCCACCAGCTACTGGGTGAATTTCCCCAACTTCATGGTCAGCCTGCTCAAGGCCTGGTTCGGCGAGGCGGCGACCAAGGAGAACGACTGGGGGTACGGCTGGCTCCCCAAGATCGTCGGCGACCATTCGCACATGCCGATGTTCGTGGCGATGACCGAGGGCCAGATCAAGGGCTTCATGGCGATGGGCCAGAACCCCGCCGTCGGCGGCCAGAACGCCGGTTACCAGCGCCGGGCGCTGGCGAAGCTGGACTGGATGGTCGTCAAGGATCTGTACGAGACCGAGACGGCCACCTTCTGGAAGGACAGCCCCGAGGTCCTCTCCGGCGAGTTGAAGCCGGAATCGATCGCCACCGAGGTCTTCCTCCTGCCCGCCGCCACGACCGCCGAGATGGACGGGACCTACACCAACACCCAGCGCCTCCTCCAGTGGCACGACCGGGCGTGCGACCCGCCCGGCGACGCCCGGTCCGACCTTTGGTTCACCGTCCAGCTCGGCCTCCGGCTCAAGACCCTCCACGCCGAGAGCAAGCTCCCCCGCGACCGCCCGATCCAGGCGCTGACCTGGGACTACATCGACCCCGCCGAGAACGCCGGGTGGCGGATCAAGGACGAGCCTTCGGCCACGCGCGTCCTCAAGGAGATCAACGGGACCTACGTCGCCACCGGCCGGCCGGTCCGGAGCTTCGGCGACCTCAAGGCCGACGGCTCGACCGCCTGCGGCGCCTGGATCTACAGCGGGGTCTACGCTCCAACCCCCCAGCAGCCGGACGGCCACAACTTCGCCGCCAACCGCCAGGGGGATGACTGGGTCGCGCTCGGCTGGGGCTTCGCCTGGCCGGCCAACCGTCGGATCCTCTACAACCGGGCCTCGGCCGACCCCGCCGGCCGTCCCTGGCCCAAGGAGGCCCGGCTCGCCAGGGCCCACGGCAAGGGGGAGAAGGGCTACGTCTACTGGGATCCCGAGTGGCGAGGCCCCGACCCCGGCAAGCCCGACCAGACCATCCAGGGGCGCTGGGTCGGGCTGGACGTGCCCGACTTCCCGGTCAACAAGCCCCCGGACCGGCCGGGCAAGCCCGATGGCGTGGGCCTCGACTTCCACGACGGCGCCTCCCCCTTCATCATGAAGGGCGACGGCAAGGGCTGGCTGTTCGCCCCCTCGGGGACGGTCGACGGCCCGCTCCCGACCCACTACGAGCCGTACGAGTCGCCGGTCCCCAACCTGCTCTACCCGGGCCGGTCGAGCAACCCGGTGGCGAAGGTCTATCACGTCCCGGGGAACCCCTACGCCCCGCCTGGCTCGGCCGAGTACCCGGCGGTCCTCTCGACGTATCGCCTGACCGAGCACCACCTGAGCGGGTCGATGAGCCGGTGGCTCCCCTGGCTCGCGGCGCTCCAGCCCGAGCTGTTCGTCGAGCTGAGCCCCGAGCACGCCGGAGAGATCGGCGTGGCCAACGTCGACTGGGTCAAGGTCATCACGCCCCGGGCCCTCATCCGGGCCAAGGCGCTGGTGACCCGGCGGATCCGCCCGTTCGTGATCGGCGGCAAGCCGGTCCACCACGTCGGGATGCCCTGGCACTGGGGATATAAGGGCGTGGTCACGGGTGACGTGGTCAACGACCTCGCCGCCCTGGTGGGCGACCCCAACGTCAACATCCACGAGGCCAAGGTCTTCGTCTGCCGGGTCGAGAAGGCCTGAGCCGCGACCCGGAGTGAGCAATGGTTGATCGTCCATGGCTCTAGGAGTGACGCAGTCGGCCAAATGGGGGCGGTTGCGCGGCGCGGGGATGGGCTCTATGAGTAGGGTGGTGTCGAGCG
>JAABUJ010002291.1_pt1 | contig 24235 bp, 19 predicted proteins | sample 5559131 | NCBI WGS metagenome assembly JAABUJ01 (sample SAMN10711875, study PRJNA513366) | rock metagenome | isolation source: Antarctica rocks | place: Antarctica: Victoria Land, Mt New Zealand nord | collected 2016-01-07
TGAGGTGATGAGCAGCAGGTTCGGCACCGTCAACCTGCCGTTGTGGCGCCCGTCAAACGTGCCCTTGTCTATCTCTGGTGCTACCAGAGAAAAAGGCATCATCAAAAGCGCCCAAGAACCACTTTCGATAAGTCCTTCCATGCCCGCTGGATGGCGGATGTCGCGATACACTTAGCCACCATTTTTACCCTCGTGGGGATAGCGGCTGTCTTTATCTGTACCCGTGCGCGAAAGGGTTCATACGCGCACCTCGTTGCCAAGCACCTCACCGTTGCGCTTATCGCCCTGATGATGATAGGCTCGGTGGCGGTGCTTACCACTACCCTGCTACAGCCACCTTCTATAAGCAACATCTGACAAAGGCATGCGACGGGCGAGACCTCATCGAGCCGCGCCGCTCGTGGGGGACAGGGGCAGATGTAGCGCCTGTCTCCCACGAGTACATCCCGAGTTGTTCGCTATAGGCGTCTGCCACGACCACGCCTTCGGCTCAGCAGCGCAATCGTAATAGGCAAGCAACCAAGGACAAGTAGCTCCCCGCTGCTCAATTCCGGTGTACTTGCCGTTGGCGGTGGCGGCGCAGTGGATACGACCGTGAATGGGGCGAATACCTCCAGCCCGCTCAATTCCCCGATAGCGACCACGGCAGTGTCACCCAAGACATTGTTAGGCACTGTGATGTGCCCGTCGAGCGAGCCGTCATGGGTGGCGTTGATTGAGCCGACAAAATTGCCATCAATGGTGAGGGAGACTGGTTCGTCGGGCTGGAAACCGATTGTCGATGACACGGTAACGGTCGTGCCGGCGGGGAACGAGTCCGGCTCCAGGAAGAGTTGTGGCGTCGTTGAAGGGGAGAGGGCGCTTCGCTGTAGCGGTGAGATGTCGACAGAAAGGACTCCGGAGGCGCGAACACCGCTATTATGCCCGACAACACTAACGATGAATGTGCCCGACGTCACCGTCGCGGGCACGGTTAACTCCATAACTGCAGCTCCTGTTGTCGTGGCTTGTCCCTCACCTTGGATGCCAAGGCTGGGCGACTTCACCGAGAGCAGTTCGCGCGGGGTAAAGGTGGTGTCGGATGCCGTCACGGCCACCGTCGAGCCGGGCGCGACCGGCGAACCATCTCCGACCTGCAACGCCGCGTCGGGTGACGTTTGTGTGCGCGTGACAGCACCGCTTACATCGATAGTGGATACGGTGATAGCGCCCGTCGGATCTCCCCACGCGGCCTCTATCGTTTCGGTCACACCACTCGGTATGGAGAGGTTGCTGACGACGCGCGTCGATGTGTTGCCGTGTCCGTCGTCCTGCCTCAATCCGAGCGAAACGGTCGAGCTGAGGACGCCCGCTCCTGCGGTGACATCCTCCAGATAGGGCGATGTGAGAAGCATATGTGTGTGCGTATCCACACCCAGCCCGTCTAGGATAAGCTGCCGTCCCCCATCAGCAATCGCACGAGCGAATGTCGCGGAGAAGTGAGGTTGCGGACCCTCAGGGACATCCGGCGAGGCGGCATCTGCCATCGAGTAGAGACGTGCTTGCACGGCCGGAACAGGCGCGGCTGGCAAGTGGTAGAGGAGAGTCTGCATCGGCCCATCGATGGATAGGTTGAGGGTAGGGCTAACCACGGCATCCGTCTCGGCCACCTGCAGCGATGCGCTGTCGCCCGCGAAATCCATCGCCTGGCTGCCCGTCATCGTCGCGGTCGCCGTCAAGCTGTACACGCTCGGGTGCGAGATGTCGAGTATGCCTGTCGACGGCAGGAATGTAGCGTTGTCATAGATCATGGGATTGACGCTAGAGAGATCACCTGAGAGATACCCTCTTGCATCGATTGTGTCCACCCGTCCCTCGACGTTCGCAATGCTGATTGACTGGATGCCTGCGTAGGAGAGATGTGCGCCGCCCTGCGGCGCAGGAATTAGGGACGATCTGCCTGCGGCAAGTTGCGGATCAATAGCCGCGACCTGTCCGTCCGTCCAGACGCCGCCTGGCATACCGAACAGCTTGTTGTGCCACGTACCCCTGTCCTGCCAAAACTCCGCATAGACGCTGTTATCGGTGCCGGCAATGTTGTTGTAGACGCCAATAAGCGTAACGCGGGTGTGGAGCGTGGGATCGTACACGTTGGTCAGGTAGCGGTACGCCAAGACCACATGATGACCTTGGGAGTCTTCCCTGGCGTTGCGGTAGGCAAGGATGATTGGATAGCCGCGCGATAGATAGTCTTCCACAATGGCGAGGGTCTGGGGCACAGACCTGTTGAATGCGTCGTTCTGCGCGCTCTGGAGGCTATCGTCCAGCTGGCTCGCTTGATAGAAGGCAACTGGCGGCGCGAGCGTGGTGTCGCGGGGCGACTGAAGTGGCTGATTCGCTAGCGCGGAGGATGTTGGCGGGTGGTGGTATCCAGGAAGGGCATATGGCCCCGCCATTGATTGGCTGAGACGGAGATAATTGATGGCGCTTGCCAGCGACATGCCGAAACAAAGGCCGCCTTTAGTCGAGTTAATGTATAGGTCGTGCGTGCTCCCAGGCAGGCGCTCGAACAAATTGGGGTCATGACCGAATTGCTGCTTGAACATGGCATCCGTCACGCTAAATCCCGGATTCGCGATCGGTCCAGCTGTCCCGCCCTTGCCATCGCCGCAGCAATTTGCGAAGTTGAACCCGTCGAGCGATGGGACGAAGCCGCTTGAAGCGGACTGTCCCGAGCGGCCGATGACGTAGATAACGACGGGGACAGCACTGTTTGGGTCGCGGGTGGAAGGTGTGGCGCCTGACGTTCCCAAGGTGTAGGGGTGAAGAACCGAGTCGTAGACGCCGACGGCGTCGTTCGCGGCCGATACAGTGACCTGGAACGTGGTGTCGCGATAGTACGCCTTGTTCTCAGACTGCTGATCCGATCCATTGCCGTCGACCGAAAGGGTAACCGAGTCGTCGGTGACAGGTACATTGCTGCCGTTGACGACGCGCTGCACGGCATCTGGATCCAGTTGCGCAAACGATGTGTGCGTGCCATTCGGCCAATAATAGGGCTGGAACACATGCACAGAGACGGTAGCTTGATGGGCCGCCGCCACGGTGAGATACACCGTGGCGGGATCGGTATAGTAGATGCCACTCGGTTTGATGCTCGAGGGCGACAAACTACCATTTCCTGGGTCGTTCGATACGGGAAGGCCCACCGGCGTCAGCCGGAACGCGTGCGTTTGCCCGTTGATCGTGCCATTGGCGGCGATCTGCCCCAGGTCGTTGATTCCCTTGGCGTTGGTCAGCGTCACGCCGCTGCCAGACGGAATCAGGCTATTCAGGTCGCGCATGTGGGGCGTCGCAGCGTCGTCGTACAGGAACGCATGCTGGGTGCCACCGCTCGTACCGGCGGTGCCGACGACCTGGCCGCTGGCGTTGATACCGTTAGCCTCGCTTGTGGAGTCGCCGGGGAAGGTGCCCAAGTCGGAGGCGGCGTCGATCCCGCCGGTCGCCGTGGTGCGGAACGCGTGCCGGTCGCCGCCAATCGGGCCGGACTCGCCGACGACCTGGCCGCTGGCGTTGATGCCGCTGGCGGAGCTTTGGTCGCCGCCAGGGAGGGTGCCCAAGTCGGAGGCGGCATCAATCCCGCCGGTCGCCGTGGTGCGGAACGCGTGCATGGCGCCGTCTGTGTAGGAGTAGGAGGACTCGCCGACGACCTGGCCGCTGGCGTTGATGCCGCTGGCGGAGCTTTGGTCGCCGTCAGGGAGGGTGCCCAAGTCGGAGGCGGCATCGATCCCGCCGGTCGCCGTGGTGCGGAACGCGCGTACGGCGCCGTTTATGTAAGACTCGCCGATGACCTGGCCGCTGGCATTGATGCCGTAGGCATAGGTTTGGCCGTTGGTGAGGGGGCTCAGGTCGGAGGCGGCATCGATCCTGCTCGTCGCCGTGGTGCGGAACGCGTGCTGGCCGCCGCCAATCGGGCCGGACCAGCCGGCGACCTGGCCGCTGGCGTTGATGCCGGTGGCGGAGCTGTAAAGGCTGCCGGGGAAGGTGCCCAAGTCGGAGGCGGCGTTGATCCCGCCCGTCGCTGTGGTGCGGAACGCGTGCTCGATACCATTGCCGATCGGGCTGGACCCACCGACGACCTGGCCGCTATCGTTGATGCCGTTAGCGAGGCTGTCGGAGGCGCCGGGGAGGGTACCCAGGTCGGTCACGGTGTACGCCGGCGGCGTATCGGCGTGGGCGCGTGGCGGCGCGCCAGCCGCGAGGCCAGTGGAGACGGCGAGCATGAGGGTCAATACACCAAGGCGGACGGGGCCGACACACCGCAGCCCCAGGGAAGATGGACGGAAGATCGTCCTACGCATCGCGTGGACCTTTCCGCGCCGACAGGCGCGACGAACGACTGGCGCCAGGGCACAAAACCTGGCGCGTGACCACACTCGTGGGCGGGTTCACCACTCGCTCCGCGCGGCCGGGGTAACCAGCAACAGGACGGATATCAGCAAGCAACGAGTTGACCAGCTAGCTGGGTTCCCCCGTCGTTCAACGCGACAGGGGAACCCGTCATATCGAGTGATGTAGACCGATTAGCCCGCCATTATTTATTAGTTGAGGCGTGGTCATAAATGCTCAAACCACGGATTGCGCCGGGTCGCTCACGCGTGGCAACTCCGAAATCGTGTCGGGGAAAACGGCCTCGGACGCCGCTCGCACCACCCTTTCACGCGTGGTCTGCCTATTTATGACCACGCCTCTATTAGTTATAGGATGATGGTTAAAATTGGGGTAAGAGTAGGGGAAATATAGTTAAGATTGACTATTGTGTTCGCTACGCGAAATCCGGCCATTCGATACGATACCTGACGGCCACGCTGGGGCACCATTTCCGATGCTCATGTCGTCGTCCTTGCTGCTTGGAAAAAATAATTCGCTGATGTCGTTGTAGAGCCGATAGAAAGCAGGACGAGCATGGCGGCGGTTATCGTATCAAGTGGCCGTAAATTGAGTAGCGTTTACAACTATAGCAGCCGTGCTCATAATTAAGTATCGAGGACGGGAATTGTAGATGCGTCAGGTGACATTACAACTAGCGCCTGCGTGACCGAAGATTGTTGTACGATCCTGCGTCGTTGGCGACTAGTGGCTATTAAACCACACTTTGCCGCCAGTGTAAACCGACAACACCGACAATAAGGACAAATTGATTCGCTGACGAATGCTCGTGTTCAATGAGACGTCCTCGACCCTCGGTCAATGAGACGTCCTCGACCCTCGGTCAATGAGACGTCCTCGACCCTCGGTCAATGAGACGTCCTCGACCCTCGGTCAATGAGACGTCCTCGACCCTCGGTCAATGAGACGTCCTCGACCCTCGGTCAATGGGTGGCGTACCTCCGTCACGCTTGGGTCGGCGGGTGAGCGGCGCGACGCCACGGGGGCGAGCCGTACATCGCGAGCGGAGATGATCCGCACCACCAGGGCGAGCAAGAGTGCGTCACGCTGCTGCCCAAACCGCTGGAGGACGCCAGTCTTTACATGACAGTGGCCGACACGCTCAAGATGGCGGTGAGCACAGCTCTTGCCGCGGCACGTACATACGCCGACGAGCCTGTCCTGGACATCATCGTGGAGGCGCTTGTCTTCTGCCAATCCTCGTTGTAGGGGAAGAGGCCGCCGCAGGCGAGTGGTGCTTGGCCTGCGGCGGCCTTCAATCTCAAAAAAGGGCGTACAGCGCGTTACCGCGTGCACATCGTCGGCATCCCGCGCGTATAGGGAGAGGGATTGCGCCCCGAACCCTGTTAGGGCAGGCCGAACACAGCAGGCGTCCAGGACAGTGGAGATCGCCCACTCTCGTGACAACGACAGCCCCTCTCTCCATGCCGCCGCGAACACCCCCTCGCCCAGGGCCACGCGCACGCCGCCGCGTCGCGCTAGCCTGGATTATTCATGAAAACATTTATCGAAATGGATTGGCTGCTGATGGCGGCTTTCGCAGGCCCCAGAGCCCACTCTGGGTGCCAAAATCGGTTCTGGAGCCGATTCAGCGGCCCAAAAGGATGAATATGCAGCTAGATGTGGCCGAACTGATTAGACAGAAATGCTCATGAATAATCCAGGCTAGCTGCCTCATTCCGGCGATCGTGGCTGCCTACCTGACGCTCGCCAACACCTCAGCGACGACCTGCTTGACCGCCAACGCCTGCCCGACTGCCCACGCTTCCTCGAACGCGCTGTCACCGAGCGCCTGCCGCAGGGTGGTCAGGTTTTGCCCATAGTAGTGGCTATGCTCGGCCGGCGGGAGGGGGAGGTCAATGGCGGTACGCAGGGCGTTTGCCGCGGCGAGGAGGCGGACCGCGCGCAACGGGTCGACCGCCGCGCTCTCTACCTGTGCCGCCATGTGGGCTATGCCTTCGCAACCGGACGCTATACCCCCCAGGTCGCCCAGTTCTTGATATAAGACCACGCTGTCTCGATACAGGGTTGCGGCGCGCTCGTCGTCGCCGTCCCCGCTCGCCACATCGGCCAGGTTCCCCAAGGTAGCGGCAGTGCCGGTGCTGTCGCCTATCTCTCGTTTCAGGGCGAGGCTCTCGGCGAACAGGGCGCGCGCTCGAGCCCGGTCGCCCTGCTCATGGACGGCCCTCCCCAGGTTGTTGAGCGTGGCCGCGATGCTCCACAGGTCGGGGTCGTGCCGCTGCCGGTGGAGCGCCAAGCTCTCCTCATAGCGCGCCTGGGCCCCGCCGAGGTCGCCCCGCTCGTGCAGGACCATGCCGAGGTTATTGAGGGCACGGGCAATCCCCGCCGCATCTCCCACCTGTCGCCAAAAGTCGAGGCTCTCCTCGTACCAGGCCGTGGCCTGGGCGTAGTCGCCCTGACCCCACGCCAGATTGCCGGCGCCATTGAGCGCCCGCGCCCGCACCGCGGCCGACCCTCCGCCGCGGCCTAGCAGCCCCTCCATCCACCGCCGTCCCTCGGCGAGATGGCCGCGTATCCACCAGAAGCGCCAGAGCGCCCCGGCGAACTGGAGCGCCATCTCATCGCCGGCACCGGCAGGCTCCCCTGCCCAGCCGAGCGCGGCGCGCAGGTTATCGTGTTCTGCCTCGAGCCGGCCCAGCCACCGTTCCTGCTCCGCCCCCATCAGCTCCGGCTCGGCCGCCTCCACCAGCGCCAGGTAGTAGGCCGCGTGCCGTCCCCGCACGGCCGCGGTCTCCCCGGTGGCCTCCAGACGCTCCAACCCGTACTCGCGCAGCGTCTCGAGCATCCCCACGCGTGTCTCCCCATCGCCCTCGTTATCCACCTTGACGCGCGCCAGGTTGTTGTTGATGAGCGACACCAGCCCGTCCAGGACAGGTATCGGCGAGGGGCCGGGCGTGGCGCAGACGGCCTCCGCCGCCTCCAGAGTGCAGCCGCCGGCGAAAACGGCCAGCCTCCCGAACAGGTCCTGCTCGCCGGGGGTGAGCAGATTGTAGCTCCAGTCGAGCGCGCCGCGCAGCGTCCGCTGTCGCTCCGGCAGGTGGGACGGCCCACCCGACAAGATGTGCAGGCGGGTGTCCAGCCGCTCGAGCAGCGCGTGTGGCGGGAGGAGCTTGATCCGGGCCGCAGCCAGCTCGATGGCCAGCGGCAGCCCGTCTAGGCGACGACAGATCGCGGCGACGGTGGGCGCGTTTACGGCCGTGAGGGCGAAGTCCGGCGCCAGCGCGCGGGCACGTTGCACGAACAACTCAACGGCCGGGGACCGTGCCACATCCTCCACCGACAACTGTGTGGGAGCGGGGCTGGCCAGCGGCGGGACGAACAGCTCCTGCTCGCCGTCGACGCGGAGTGCCGCCCGGCCCGTCGCCAGGACGTCGACCGCGGGACACGCCGCCAACAGGTCCGCGACCTGTGGCGCCGCCGCGACCATGTGCTCGACGTTATCGAGCAACAGCAGCATGCGCCGGTCGCGCAGGTAGACGATCAATGTCTCGATCACGGGTTGGCCGGACTCCTCGCGCAGACCGAGCGTCCGCGCGACGGTTGGGATGACCAGCTCCGGTGCCCGGAGGGGGGCGAGCGGGACGACATAGACGCCGTCGGCGTACGCCTCGCGTAGCGCCGCGGCCACCGCCACACCCAGCCGCGTCTTGCCCACGCCCGGCGCTCCGGTCAGGGTCAGCAGGCGCACGTCGGACCGGCGCAGCAGCGCGACCGCGCGCGCCATTCTACGCGTGCGGCCGATCAGCGGCGTGAGGTGCGGTGGGACGGTGAGCAGAGATCGCGTGTCTAGCGGCGTCGCGGGGCGAAGTGGGGCGGTCAGGAGGTTGTGCGTCCACTCTTTGCGTTCGTCGGCTTCTTCCCGGGACAGCCTCGTCTCCTCGTCCGTCACGAGTGCGTCGAAGCGAGCCGCCAGCGCCACGATCAGTTTCGTCAGAGTGGAGCGCGTGGGGCCACGCCCCGGCCCACGTTTGGCGCGCACCACGCCGTTCACAATGTGGCTGATGGTATCGGTCGACACGCCGGATGCGGTCTCCAACTCCTGGTACGTCCACTTGGCCTCTTTCAGGAGGTATGCCAGCCATGCGCCAAGGGTCATCGTTTTGACTCTATCCACGGGTCCCGTCCCCGTGCCGATCGCGCTATCCTGCCATCGCCCGGTCATGTTATACACCATGACGGGTCCGCAACACAATGTTCCATGCTTACGTCAGCGATGCGTCGTGCTACACGTCCAAGCTGTCGCTAGACGCGTAGGTAGCGGCTCGATCCATCGCCAGGCCATACATGGGTGTAGCGTGAGGTCGTGGCGCGGCTAACGTGTCCCAGGCGCTCACGGAGAGCGGCACTCAGACGCCGGACCCAGACGTTGTTGCGCGCGTCCCCCGGTCTTCACCGATGGATGCTATCATAAGAGACAAAGGTGGCTTGTGTGCGCCGCCCCCTAAACAGCCAACCCGTCGCGCTGTGCGCCGGGTCTCCCCTAAAGGCCTATCCCATGGACGCTGCACGTCCGTCCGCCCCGTCTGCTACCGTATCGACGCGCCGCTCACCCGCCAAGGGATGGGCGACACGCGCCGGCAGCGCCCCGGCCGCGCATCACGTTCTCACCCCCCGCGACCCAGAGATTCTCCGCTGGATCGGGCGCTACGGCATGGTCAGCACCGAACAGATCGCCCGGCGCTGGTTCCATCGCGAGACGACAGGCGGGTCGTGGACAACGTCTGGGGCGTACCGGCGGGTCCAAGCCCTCGAGACCATGGGGCTGCTCCAACGCGACCAGCTCTACCTACGCGGCCCCCACATCTTACGCCTCACACCGAAAGGCGCGCGCCTGGCCGGTCCCGGGGTGCGGCCCGCTCGGCTCGTTCCCGCCACCGTCGGCCACGCCCTCGCCGTCGTCGACCTGGCCGAGGAGCTCCTCGCCCGGTTCCCCGACGCCGTCCTCTTGACGGAGCGTGAGATCAGGAGCGACCAAATCCGCGCGCGGCGCAGCCATGGAGCGACAGGTCCGATTCTGAAGCGTGTCCCGGACGCCATGCTCCGCCTCTCCACGGGCGACATGATGGCAATTGAACTCGACCACACGCCGAAGACCACCAAGGATATCGAGCGGATCGCGTCAGCCTATTACGCGCATTTCCCGTCTATTTTCAAAGGCGTGTGGTGGTACGCGCCACCGGGGCGTCCGGCCGCACGCGTGCGCGCGACGGTGGGCAATAGCGGTTTCAGTCGTTTCATCACCGTGGAGGAGTGGCCCCAGGAGCACCATGGAGAAGAAGGCGTATGACAGCCCGTAACAGCGCGGGGCAGCGCACCCCCATTCCCCCGTCCACCCCGCCCGTTCCACCGACGACGACCATCCACCTCGTGCGGCTGACGATGCCCAGCATACGCGCCCTCTGCATCCTCGCCGCCGTCGTTGCTCCAGGCGTTCTCCTCGGGGCGACGATCGCCTATAGGATCTGGCGTCGTCTGCGTCCTCAGCCATCCGGCCGGTGGGCCAGCGCCATCGTCCTTGCCCTGATCGGTGCCTTGTTCGTTCCTGTCATCGTCTGGCTGTGGCCCCTGCGCCTTCTCTTTGGCCTGCTCCCCCACGACGGCAACATTGTCGTCAGCGTTATCGGCGAAGCCCTGTGGGGACCGCTCGTGCTGCAGGTCCTCCTCCACGTCGCCGTGTTTGATCAGCATCCACCGCGCATGCCACGTTCGCACCAGGCAACGTCCGCGAGCCACACACCATCCACGACACACACATCGCCGCCCTCACCGTCCCCATCGACTCCGCCGGTATCGCCCTGGGCCCATCCCCCGGGGGCTATCCGCCTCGGGTCCGACAAGTCCGGCCAGCCCTTCGACCTCTCCTTGACCGAGATCACGCAGCACGTCTTCATCCCAGGTCTGTCCAACACCGGCAAAACAACCACACTCATGCGCCTAGCCGACGGTGCCCTCGCCCACGGATACGGGGTCGTCATCATCGACTGTAAGGGCGGCGACCTGCGCATCGACGCCGAGAGGGTCGCCCGCACCCACGGGCTCACACCCTACATTGTCTCCACAAGCACCCCTGATAGCTACGGCTACAACCCGTGCACCGGGCGCGGCTATAGCGTGGCCAACAAGATTGTCGGAGCGCTCTCCTTTGGGGAGGCGGCCGGGATCTATCGAGATGTCGCGTTAGGCGTCATCCCACCCGTCGTCGACGCGATGCGGGCGGTGGGACGCCCGGTCACCCTCGACCGCCTGCAGGAGGCGTTAGCCAAGGGCAACATCAGGGACCTAGCCATACAACTCCAGCAAGAAACGGGCGATAAGAACAGAGACCTCTACGAGATATTGAAGGGTCTAGAGGGCGAAGGGGGCCCATTCGCCAACGGGCGCGAAGGGCTGCGCCATCGCTTGCTGGCATTCCGTGTTGGCTCATTCGGGGATTTGCTGCGCAAGGAGCCCGCCCTCATGTGGCACGACGTCCTCGCCCAACCCTCCGTCGCGTACCTCGAACTGCCCGTGCTCGGTGCCGATCAGGATGTAGACCTCCTGGGCCGCGTCATCCTCCAGGACATCAAGGGGGTCGCCAAGGTGCGCATCGATGCACAGGTCAAAGGCCAGACGGTCGTGCCCATCCTCCTCATCATTGATGAGTTCGCCGCACTCGAGGAGGCAGAGCAAATCAACGATCTCCTCCTGCAAGGCCGCGCGGCCGCGATGAGAGTTGTGGTGGCGTCGCAACATCTGCCGGAGGATGCGACGCTGCGCAAAGCCGTGGTCGGCGCGGACCTCCTGCTGGTCCACCGCCTCCAGGTAGAGGACGCCGAGATGATTGCCAAACAGGTGGGGACACGGGACAAGATGGAAACATCCTTCTCGATGGATGACAACCGAGACCCACAATCGACGGGGCCGCGCCAGTCAACCACGAACATCCGCTTAACTGAAGAGTTCAACGTGAAGCCTCAGACGCTGGCCAACCTATCAAAAGGGCAGATTGCCGTCCGCTCAGTGTCCCGCACCGAGTCCTACACGGAGTCGGGCTGGTGCGACCTGGTCATGGTGCATAGAGGGATAGGGGAAGAATGACGACCGATACGGGAGATCTGCACGACGTGTCGGCGGCCGCCGACACGTCGTACTGGGAACGCATGGCAGCGCATATCGCTCCACAGCCACGCGGGGTGCGTCCGGTGTGGGAGCTGCTCTGGCTCGGAATGAAGGCCCAACGATGGGGCATCCTCGCGGGTCTCGTTGCCACCTATTTGGGCTTACCCATCTTGATCCTCGTCGCCTGCGTGGCCGCGATCGTCGGGGGGGTCTTGGGGCTAGTTGCCGCCCTGCATCTCCAGTCCGGCGCGATAACGTCCCCCTATGCCGCAGGCGTCGCCAGCGGGTTCGATGTCTTGGCCGTCGTCGGGGCCGCCGGCGGCGGGGCTATCGCCGGCGGCCTCGCCGTCGTCGGCTCGTGGATCGCTAACCCCGCCCCCGTCCTCGCCTCGCTCATCGGTGGGGCCGTCGTCACCATCGTCATCGCCACCCTCATCATCCTCGGTGAGCAACGGTGGTTGCGGTTCTACGGGTATCGCCGCCTGAGCTGGGAGGAGAAGGAACGGATTGAGCCGCTGCTGAACGGGGCGGCGGCGGCCCTGTCCATCGATCTCGCGACCGGCCCCAAGCTTTTGATGAGCGATGACAAGAAGCTGGGTGCCTGGGCGCACTGCACGACTATCGTCCTGACGACGGGCGAACTCGCGATGCACACCGATCAAGAGATCGCCGGCATCCTGGCGCACGAACTCCACCATTGGGAGACGGGTGTCGGCGTGGGTAATCAGCTCGTCTGGGCGGCGGCGTGGCCGCTCATCATGGTGCTCAATGTCGTCGCCTCGCTCAGCAAGCATAGACATCAGACGATCGCCCTCTGTGCCACCCTCATCGTATGGCCGGTGTTTCTCGTGCTGCTCTTGTTCGTGGTGCCCGTGCAGGGGTGGCGTCGGCGGGACCATGAATATGCCGCCGACGCGGCAGCCTCGGCGGCCGGGGACTACTACCGCAACGGGATGAAGGCGGCGCTCATACAAGACGCCCCCTGGGAGCCCGGACGGACAGGATGGGAAAATGCGGTCGCCGCGACGCATCCGGTGACCGCGCTGCGCATCGAACGCCTCATCTCGCCGGCGGAGGCCGCACGGCGCCGAGACGTCCTGACCCACGGAGGAACCCCGCGCTGGTGGCGTTAATGGCTACCGGATAGAGACGGCAACACCTCTCGCCCACACCAGAGGAGCGCAGCGTTCTGCGTCCGCCTCGGCTGACCGGCCCCCCCAAGACACGCGCACGGTCTACACCGCAGACATCAGTACTGCGTCCGGAGATCCGCAGCAGGCAACGACACGGATGCGTAGGAGACAGCCATGAAATGCCCGGCGTGCGGGACGCGGCTCTCGAAGGGAGCACCGTTCTGCCCTACCTGTTACACCCCGCTCGGCGTGTCGGGTGCGCCTCCGTCCGCGTCCGCCACAGCTTCCACCACCGCATCACCGCCACCCGCCGCGCTCTCCGCCCCCGTCACGGTGATGGCCCCACGGCCGCGCCGCGCCGGGCGCCGTCCGCGCGGAGCGCCCCTCGCCATGGCAGGTGGCCTCGTCGTCGCGCTCCTCGTCGTCGCGCTCCTCCTCACGCGACCGTGGGAGGGTCTCATCGCGCCCGGAGGGACCGGCACGGGAACCGTGTCCGCTATCCCGCTTCTCTCGGGAGATGGCAGCGGCGGGCGCTGGCGTCTCGGCGGCGGCAGCGGGGCCACGAGCGTCAGCTCCGCGCAGACGCCGGGCTGCATGGAAGGGCCCTGCCCCGGCACGATGACGGTGCGCTTCAGCGACGGTAGCCAGACGACGGTTGACGATGTCTCCGAGATCGCCCAGATCAGCCAAGTTGACCCGGCGCACTATCTCGCCGTCGCCGGCTTCTGCTACCTCAACTGCACCGTCCGCGTGTACGCCATCGACACCGCGGCCCACTCCGTGGCGACGGTTCTGGACCGCGCCCAGGGGAATGGGACAAGCAACACGTCATATTTCCCCATGCCACAGGGCGCGTGCGGGCTCGCGCTGACCTATCGCGGCGCGACGTACACGGTCCGCGCGCTCCCGGACAAGGCGTCGCAGTCGTCCGCCAGCTGGCTCCTCTATCCGGGGGACAAGACGTGCCCGTCACGAGGCCACGCCGCCGGATCATCCGGGGCGGCGATAGGGCCAGTTGCCGCGTCGCCCTCTCCCCAAAACACCGCGACGACGCAGGCTCCACCGGTTGTCGCGGCCCCGCAGGATACTCCGACTTCGACCGTTATGCCGCAGGATATCCCCACCTCGACCGTCGTGGTGCAAGAAACCCCAACCTCGAGCGGACCGACGTCCGTGCCAACGAGAACAGCGCACGCGCCGGTCGCCGCGGATATCCTGCGAGCACTGGGGCGCGCCATGGCCACGCGCAATTACCACACGACCATCGTAGAGTCGTATGATACCGGCAAGGAACACTACACGCTCCGCACCGTCGCGACCGTCATCCATCGCGGCGCAAAAACGCTCCTCCATATGCAGACACAGTCAGGGGGAAGCGGGACCACGGACATCGTCGATACGGGCACGCACATCTGCGTCCACTTCCCAGGGCCGACGCAGTTTCCGTGTCAATCGCCTGGGGACACCTTCTCCGCCCTCCTAGATCTCAGCCCTGATGCGACGGTCACCCAGTTCCACCACGCGGCCACCGCGACGATCGTCGGGGATAGCACCATCGCGGGCCAGCGAGGTCATCACATCCGTCTGAGGGCGCGATACGTGGTGCAGGGGAAGGACAGCCCAGTGACAACGACGATGACCGGGACACTCTATACTGCTCGCGAGACGAATCTACCGATCAACGAAACGATACAGTCGACGGTGGAGGGCAACCGCGTAACGATCACACGGGTAACGATCACGTGGAGCCACTGGGACGATCCCCACCTGTCCATCCCGTCTGTCCCCGCGTCGTAGTCTTGGGGTACAGCGATGTGACGACTCATCGAGCGCGACAGGGACGCGCACATCTCCGGAATTATGCGCACCGATCACGAGGCGGCATATCTTGGACATGAACACCTGGTGGTCGCTACACACATCCTTCAGGGCCTCGTTGCCGGTACGTAGGGCGACGACGGCTATCGGGCGCTCACAACGGGATGGCAGGTGTGCAGCGCCGTCGACCGCGACCAGGGCGGCGGCCTGGTGTGGCGGCACGTACGAGAGCGGTACCCGGAGCAGACAGCGGGCGAGCGGCCGACACTAAAGCGCAGGTGGACTTGATCACATGACCGTTGTCTTCCTTGGGGCGCGCACCTTGCGCATCGAGATGTGTAAAAATGCAGATGCGCTTTAACAAAGGTTGAGCACCCTATGCCCTACTTTCACCCCATCGGCCTCAATTCGCCGGACTTCTTAAAGGTGAGGGGTGGCGCGTGGGGAGGGTGCGCGCCCCACCATGGACAAGCGTCATATGATCAGGTCCAAAGCGCAGGGTACCGTAGGGCAAGGACTGGAACGACGATCTGCGCGATGCGTTGGGCAGGGTAGGTCATGGTAACAGCAGCGGCAGCACGTATGATGGCATCCTTTGACACGCCTAGGTCTTCACTTTTCCCACTACTTTGGTGTTATACATCGGATTCATCAAGGACTACAGGAAATGCAAGTGGTCGGTGGGCGTGGACAGTGAATGTTAATTTGCAGATCTCCGTAACGAAACCCGCATTTTGGTGAAGGATATCCCAATAGGTTTCCCCTACGAGATCGCCTATTCGTATTTTTTCTTCTTCTAACCCCACATCCTCGATAGAAACCATGAACGTGTAGGGCTGATCGTCAATGAGAGCCGACACATCATACAACGTGCCGCTATCTGCTTCACCGCAGCTTTGATTCTTGCTTATGTTCAAAATGCACACGTTCAATTTATTTGTCCGCTTCCCAGTATGTGACGCCCAGCTTCCAGTGATCGATGAAGTCTCTTCTTGTCATAGTGTATGAAGTGCCATATTCGGGGTCCATGTCATCGTATGGATCTAGTATCAGGAGATTCCCATCGTCGTCGATTCCCGAGACAACTACGAAATGTAGCATGGTTCCTGGCGATTTGATTATCGCCCCCCATGCGCCTTTTTTGTTTAGTTTATCGATCATCTGAGCCTCATTTCCAGGCTCAACATCGACTGTCGCGCTTATCCACCGACCAGACATCGTGTCTGGCATGTACTTCGGCAATTCGTCTTTCAACCAGCTCCAACCTGCTTTAGTCCTAATGTTTTCCAATATCTCGGTCTGGGAACCGGCCGAAACGCCGTGTTCCCTCAAGAGTATTTCGCCGCCGGCAGAAACACACGCGGTCTTATCAAACTGCCTCACTGCGCGTGGGTCCGGTCGCTCGTTCATTCGCGGCCAATGTCCCCCAGCACCAGCCCTCTGTATCCTGTCGAACATACGGTCCCACGCCTGCTCCGTATGCCACTGCGCCCGCTCCCGCAGAAACTCATAGTCCGGGGTATAGAGCCGCACCTGCACCGACCGCCCACCGTCCCGCTCACCATCCCCCGCGAGCACGATGTGCGCGTGGGGGTGGTCCGTGTTCTCGTGCACCGTGGCGCACCACGTCAATTGGAGCCCCGTCCGCCGCTCGAGGTCGCCCATCACCTGGCGCGTGAACGCGGGCCAGTCCCCCACGCGCTCACTCTCGGCCGGCGAGATCACGATCTTGTGGAACCGCAGCCCGTCGCGCCCTTGGTCCAGGATCATTTGATGCGCCTCGCGCAGCGCGAGTGCGTCCTCCGTCTCCCCGAAGACCGTGCGCGGCCCCTCGCCCTCCCCTGCGGCTCGATACTGGATGTACTTGAGGTGGGCCTCCAGACGCTGGCCAGCCTCGGCCCGCGGGCCTGTCACGTAGCCGGTGCCGCTCACGATCACGGCTTACTCTCCTGGGGGCGTCCGCTCCGCGAGCAACCGCCCGGCGTCCCGCTCGGCGACCTTGTACCAGTCGTCCGCCTTCCCCGGTTCCAGGCTCCGCGTCAGCTCCTGCACCAGGCGCGTCCCGATCGCCGCCTCGCGCACCCCCTTCTGCGTGAGCGCCGCGAGGCGCCCGGCCATCGCGATCAACTCCTTCCGCAGCACGACCTCGATCACCTCACGGATCGCGGGCAGCGCGTCACGCTCAACCTGCTCCCCCGAGGCGAGCGCCAGCCCGCGCGTCGAGAGGTCCTCGATCACGCGCGTGACGGGCATGTGCCAGCGCTCGGCCAAGGTCTCAATCTGCGCGTAGGTCTCGGGGGCGAAGTAGACGGTTGTGCGCACTTTGGGCGCGGCGCTGATGCGGCGGCGAGCCATCGGTCTCCCCCGTGCGGCGGCTAGAGATCGCACCGCGAAGTGAGGCGGTTATCACCATGATACGCCATAATGATGCATCATGCTACAGGGTATTTTCGCGTGTTACCTCATAAAACATCACCCTTTATCTTGCACTACACAGGACGCGAGGAGACGAGCGGGAGGCCCGGCCCGCTCGTCTCCTCGCACTACACACTACAGCAGCTACGGGTGGCAGCTACTCTAAATCGTCTATTTGATGAGATCGCTGCGGCCACCATTTTCGCCACTCATGCCGTATCCCTCCTACTTGAAAAAAAAGGTTTGCTACAGGTTCAGAATAGCCTTCATACCCCCCGCCCGCACCTCCTGCACTACCAGCACCCACCCCCGCCCGACGAGAGCTATCTCGACCGTGATCGAGAGCCGCTACGACGCAACTCCTGCACGAAGGGTCATGGTGACCGACGAGGTGCTCATGGCGGCCTACGTGACCAATCCGGCTAGGTTCAGCGACGACCTCCTCACCGATCTCGTGGGGTGGAGAAAGAGGATGCCCTGGTGCAATTGGCGCCGGTCGAGGGCGATCTGGTGATCGCGCTGACCGAGTATCGGGGCAAGGATGGGCGCAACGTCGCGATGCGGGTGCTGCACACGCTCCTCGCGTTCGTCGGGGAGATAGATGATCTTTGCGTGGTACAGACGGGCCACTGCCAGCCAGGGCGCGACGGGGCGGTTGCAACGGGGTAGACCCCGGGTAGAGTGATCTCGCGTGAAGGCGCGCATCTTGCCGCCGGCCCTGTGTTGCGCCTGCGGCAGGGCCGGTCGCAACGATGCGTGATCTGAGGGCGAAAGTGGGAGGTTTGGAACCGATCAGGTTCCAAGTGCGCCGCAGGCGCACCCTGCGACAGATCAAGGTCATGTGGGCAGCGTCACCGCGTTATATGGGCTCGGCGCGCGCCGATGTCGCCGTACCCCCCCGGGGACGCGGGGGGTGGGCGGTTGAGCGCCGGGTCCTCGTCGGGGACTGGACCTTTGGTCTGTCCCCAAGGGTACACAAGCTGACCGCCCGGGGGTGGGTGGGGATAGGGGCGCGTTCACTCACAAACCAGCTCACCACACGCGGACAGGCTCGCTTAATCGCGTCGCGGGTGGTAGCCGCCACGCTTCCCTAAGATCTCATGCCGGTAGCGGTCGATCTCCTCCGCGCTAATCATATTGAGCCGGGGGTTGATATGGATCACCCCTAGACGCCCACGGCGGATTGCGTCACGGATAGCGACGTGTGAGAGCCCAAGCTGTGCCGCAACTTCAGCGGTGGTGAAGAGAGTACGCTCCTCGTTCATAGTGTCACCTTCCGCAACGATGTGATATACTATATATAGAGTATGGGCGAGTAGTCCGAACGCCATTTCTGCTTGACCATGCTGCCGGCCCTTGCCTTTATCAGGGGCCGGCTTTTCTTATAGCAGAAGAGGGCGGGAGGCAGCGTTACCTGCCCCCCCTTGTCCCGTCTCACCCTAGCGCACAGCCAGGTTGACGACTGCCCATAGGGCCGCGACCGCAACTGCCGTTGGCAGCCCCAGCATGGCCCCTAGGACAATGACCAGGACAAGCCCAAGAGCCCTACCCTTGAGATCCTCCTTTGCCTTCGCCATCTCTAGTCCTCCCATATCGGACTAGTCCAATAAAGGAGGAAGTCCCATCCCACACTCTTATTATACTATCTACGTAGATAGTTTGTCAAGGTGGGTGTGGATATCTGTGTCAAGGTAACGGGCTCTCCCGACAAGTTGTCGGGAGAGCCCGTCAATCGTGGCGAAGTGTCTGACGTATCATCCTAGATCGGACCCCTGAGGCTCGTTCCTGGCGTTGAGAGGGGCGAGAGCTGGCGTGGTCGGGGGTGGTAGACTGGCAAGCCCGAAGGGGAATGGCCATGCGCATCATCCTGAGTCATTCCCCTTCGGCGCCGCCGTCTCACCACCCCCGACTGGGGCATGTCACGGGCGCTTCGGAACCCTTGACATGCCCCACCAGCACGGCGATCGCGGGAACCCGCACCACGCCCCATCCTACATAGGTCGGCGCATCAGCCTGCCACACGCCGTCGCCGATGCAGCTCGGCCCCCAGGGATGCGGGAGGCGGTTGAGCGCCGGGTCTCCGGGCGGCCTCGGATCTCTGGTCTCGGGCCGCCCGGCGACCCTAGCTGACCGCTCGGGGGTGGGGACAAGAACCGTGTACCTGCGCCGATTCGCCACGCCCAGGCTGGTTCACCAGCGCGTCCTGCTCTAGGCGACATGGATGCTGCGCACCAACTTATCGCCCAGAGGTCGGGGTGCAGAGGGCAGACCCACCCATCGGTCCCAGCCCTACGGTGCGGGTCGCGGGGCGCTAGACTGGCGCCACGATGGACGAGAGCGAGCGCAGCGTATCATCGTCCGTCGGCACAGCCGCATGAGCGCCCCGGCCGAGCCTCTGTCATGGCGACGCCTACCTCTTGACAGGGACGAGCCACTCCGTTGTTTGTCCTCACAGGCTCACCAGACGCGACAGCTATTCGGCATCCGACCGACGTCCAGGCACGCTCCTCGCGAGACACAAACCTTGGCCCTCATCTACGCCATCAGCTCACCACCATGTCCACGCCACCCGCCGCATACAACCAGGTCTAGCCAGCAGCACTCTCCATCCCCCCTCCGCGCATCACGACTCTCTACATGACACCGCTTGGCCCCCCTACGCCATCTCTGTCCAGCTAGACGATCACAGACCACCATAGAACTCCATGTACGTCCATCCCAGATCTTTCTCTCACCCTATCGACGCCACCACATCTTCCTCCCATAGCCCCTCAATCACCCTCACCATCCATCACCACCGCTCTATCATTTGCCCCCTTGTCTCAGTGGTATCCGCCGGCAGTGACGCCCTCTTCTATTCGATATCACCACATAGGTTGAGAACGCCGTCCCCCCTTTTGCCACCCACCCCCGTATCTGCTCTCACGACGCTGGCGCTCTCCTGGCCTTTGAGCCTCACCCTTTCGTCGACGCGGCACCCGGTGGAGTCCTCCTATTTCCGACATCGTAAGATGTAGTACAAGAGCTTCTCCGTCCCCCCCGACTCCACCCCTACCTCTACCTCTGCCATCTTCAGCGCAACACCTCTCTCGCCTATCCTCCCCTCCACCTCCGCTTACCTCTCCCCTATCGCCGTGCTCTCTGCCACCCTTTCACCGCGCGTCTTCACCCCCCTTTGCCCTTACTCTCTCCTCCCCCAAAATCACCTCCCCAGACGTTCCCCATCACCGTCCTGACCCTGTCTTTTCCCGACCACTCCTCGCGCCCGCATTCAACCCCGCCTTTCTACAATCTGCATCTGACGATACATCCCCGTCGTACGCTGGCTCCTCCGTCCTCCCTGCCACAACTCTCCCTCTCCTGCCCGCTCGACCCTCTGGATCCCCTCTTCCGCCGCACTCACCCTCGCATCTCTCCCCGCCTCGTGCCTCGATCGTCTCCCCTCTGCTCTGCCATCCCAACCGCTTTCAGACCCTCACGCCTCGGCCATCTTTATTTACCCGTCTTCTATCACCCTTTCTCTCTTTTAATCGATGTTTTTCGGTGACAATTCGTGTTCTGCCGAGACACACTATGTAGCGGTATAAGAGGCTACACAGCAACAAAAACACAGTATGTTGTGTCTTTCCTTTCACGACCGCCTGTCTAAACGGAAAGCATAGTCCACTAGACACCCACACTACCCCTATTTCGGCCCATCGTGGTCGTCTACACCCCCTGCGCCGGCAGAGGAGAGGGCCAGAGAATCCGGTGCTGGCGCTGCTGTATCGACGACGACAAACGCGAGGTGAACACCGGACGCAACCCGTTTGAGGGCGCGCTCGATACACCCGCGTAGCCTCTGGTCGAGCCAGCGCTGATGAAAAGCATCCGGGACGCCGATAAAGAGCTCCTTTCTTTTTTCATCGTGACTGACAACTCGCGTCGGCCTAAACCACTGCGTATAATTCTCCGGCGTCACATCGGCGCGTAGCTCCTGAAGCACAGCGTGCCACGTCGGGTCGACCTCGGTGATAGCGTCCATCGTCGCGGCCATGGCAGTAGGTGCAGCACCAGTTGCGGAACGCGGCAGACGAGCGACAGCATCCGTTGAGACTGGCGAGAGGGGGAGGCGCTCATGGTCGATGAGGTCTCGAAGGACGGCGAAGAGGTAGTGCATCGCCTTGTGGCGGCCGTCACGTTGGCGGCCGGCAATGCCGGGCTTGTAGACGCGCGTCCGGGTCGCGGCCTCCCCCAACAGAGCGAGGAACGCGGGGGCGGAGAGCGCCGTGTCGCGCCGGAGGCCGTGGGCGCGCGCCTGACTCGCTCGCGGCGTCTCATCGCCAAGCTCCACGCTCAGCGCTCCAACGGCCAGGTCGATAGCCTGGGCGTCCGCATCGTCGGGGGGAGGTGCGGTGCCGGTCGCTGGTAATTGTCCGGCAGAGATGTTATCCGTGCCTCCGATTGGAGCCGGCAGGAGGGGACTGTCCAGCTGGACAACAGATGGCTCAGCCGTTTCGTGGTTTGTCGATGTCTCACGCGTGTGTGCGGTCGTATCGTTATCGTAAGAACTTTGTTTCAGGACGACTTTCTTTTGGGGGTGCGCTAACTGGACCCCTGTGGGGTGCGCTAACTGGACCCCATCGTTCCCTTCAATCTCCTGATGAGGTTCACTCAATGTACCCCTACGCGCCGCATTCGTTGCTGACCCGCGCAGGAAGTAGAGGGTAGTGGCGTCCTTCCCGCGCCCCGGCCGCCCATGTGCCCGCCCGATATAGCCGCAGCGCTCGAGCTCGGCCAAGGCCTTGAGGACCGTGGTCCGACTGCGCACGCCGCACCCTCGGTCAAGCTGACGCCCGTCATGGGTCACGATCCCCCCCGTAAATTGATCGAGGCTGATCGCGTCCGATTCACGGTGGAAGCCGCGCGTGCGTCGGGCAATGTAGAGCAGCACTTTAAGTGGCGCGCCGTCGAGCGTGGGGGCGGCCTCGTCGAGGATCCAGTTGGGCATCTCCGTCCAGGAGGTTGTGGCGCCGGGTATCGGGATAGATGATTGACCCGCAGAGGACAAGTTGCTATAGTTCTCCATAGGTAGTCCTTTCTGGAACGCTTTGGAGACAAAGACGCCCCGAGAGGCACGAAGCCCTAGTACGGAGCTACTAACTCCGGTGGGGACTCGGCCTGACTAGCGGCCCTGGTGATTTCTTGTTACGGTGGTCAACCAGAGCCGAACCAATATTCAGTCTAGAGCGGACCCGCCGGGTAGAACCGGCGGGTTTCGTGCATCAAGCACATTTTTTCTGTGGAGTTCATGCCTCCTGAGAGGAAGCATACACCTTTGTCATAGCGAGATGCAATAATATATTAGAAAATATGTTCTATTAATTAGAACTGTTGTGCGATGTGTGAAATAGCGTGGATCAGCACGCCGTTCGTGGTGTCACCGTTAGAGCGGTATTGGTACTTTGCGCCAAGGTGTTGACGGCTTTGTGCCAAGGTGTTGACGCGCTCAGAATCCACGCCTAGCCGTGTCAACCTCTTGGCACAAAGTACCAGATGGCTGTGGCTAATGCCGATTAAAAAGCGGTCCAGGCGGATGTCTGCGGAGTAGTGGCTCCAGTCCCAGAGCCAGGGTTTCCTACGGCACTGCACATAATGGGCTACCTCCATGACTAGCGTGAGGTGCGCGGGGCAAACTTGGGAAAGTCGGCGGGGTCGATGAGATAGGGCTCTCCGGCCTCGTGCGCGAACTGAATGGCGTGGACCCGCTCGGCGTGGATGGCGCGCGTGACGGTCCAGGGAGAGCGCCCGATGCGCGCGGCGACGTCGGCGACGGTCAGCCAGCCGGAGGCGCGCAAGATGTGGTAGTATGCGCGTTCCGCGTCGCGTTCCGCTGCGAGGGCGCGCACAGGTGCGGCGGGCACGCGCCACTCGACCGGCCCATGGCGGCCCGGGACCTGCCGATAGGCTAAGACTCCGTCGCGGACGTACTCGGCCGCCCGCCGCCGGCTGACGCCTAGAACGGCGGCTGCTTCGGCGATGCTGAGCTCACCCGTGACGCACTGTGGGGGCGACTCTATCATCGACAGTATCGATAGAGACCCTCGATCGACGGCGCGCTGATTTTGTTCGATGTTCTGCATGCGGTACTAGTGTACTCCATAGGGACGTCCGTTGCATCGAACGAACGAACGAACGTTCCCTATGGTGCCTTGGCGTCTATGGGTAGTGCTACGGAGGGTGTCATGACCCGCAATCTGGCGTCGTAACCGAAGTGTCGAGAAGGCGCCTTTGGGGGTCCAGCGGGCAGACGCGGTAGGCTGAATAACGAGACCACGCAGCGACCTGATTGGTCAGGCGACAAGAATGTCCAGGCCGCGCTGTTGTACAAGATGTAGGAGTTTGAGTGCTGTGCCCGTTGGCCTCTTCTGACCAATTTCCCACTTCTGCACAGACGAGACGCTCGTATTGAGGAGTGCAGCGAAGACCGCCTGGCTGGTCTGGGATTCCTCGCGAATGCGCTTTATGTCCTCCGGCTGCAATGGTTCTACCGGTGATAGACATAAACGGTCAAACTCGCGCATCGTGACCTGATCCATGACTCCAGCCGCGTGGAGACCGGCGGCTGTTTCGTGAACCGCTTCAAGAATCGCTGATTTTGTTCGACGCATCGCACGTTACCTCTCTTAATTTACCCGCCTGCTTTGCTTGTTCGAGGGCCTCTGGTGTCAGTGCCAACAACTCATCGGCCAGTTTCTTGAGGGCTTCGAGTTCATCTTTGTCGATATTGCTGCGGTCGTTCTTTGCAAAGCCAAACACAAACACCCAACGATTACCCTTGTTCGTGACCACGATCGTCCGGAAGCCACCGCTCTTTCCTTGCCCGGGCCGGGCAATCCGCTTCTTCAGCAGGCCACCACCTAAATCGGCGTCATAAAGGCCGTGCCTCATTTCACCTACAGCCGAACAGAGGCTATTCATGTCCAATCCATGCCTGCGGGCCCACCGATCAAACCAAGGCGTCACGTATAGTGCCACTCAGGATCCCCCCACTTGCATACTATAGCACCTAGTGCTATAGTATGCAAGTGGGGGGACCAGTCGGTCGCCCCTCACATCGTTTTTGGGGTACAGTCAGGATACGTGTAAAAATAGGACATGCGCCCCGTAGGTTGTCGTGCAACTCGGCGTGGATCATGTGCGCCTGGCGTAGGTTGGGTAGGGAGTAGCAATGGAACAGCCAACCGGGTTAAGGGTTCCATCTTATGGGTCGAGCCGTCGTCAGCCATGGAATTGAGTTGTCGACAACCCCTGGTATGGCAGAAATAGCCTATACTCTTGAG